>JAEEGL014048320.1_pt1 | contig 12902 bp, 9 predicted proteins | sample 9134231 | NCBI WGS metagenome assembly JAEEGL01 (sample SAMN16246548, study PRJNA631951) | gut metagenome | biome: gut microbiome; feature: rumen; material: fiber-attached | host: Bos | place: Iran: Karaj | collected 2018-10 | reverse complement strand
TGTTGAAGATTTAGCTAAGTTAATTGACTTAAATGATGCAGAAAAAGAAAGTATCAAAACTTATTCACAAGGTCGAGGCTTATTCGTTTGTGGATCAAGAAGAATGATAATAGACGTTGTATTAACACAAGATGAATTAGATTCATTCGGTGGAGGCGGCGGCCTATAAGATTAGGCGGTGATCATATGAAAAAAGTAACTAAAAAGAGTTTAATGCTATTATTAAAAGGTGTTTTAGTAATAGCACTTTTTTCAGTTATAGTATTTAATATGTATGCTGAGTCAGTTAGTGCTATTACAAAAGATTATTCAACTTTTGATTTTGAAAAATTAAAAGAAGCTAATCTAGAGAATTGGACTAATTATTGTCAAAATTCATATAATGAACAAGGTGAAGAGGCAGTTGCAGACTGTGTTGAAAAACTAAGCGATACATTAGAAGCTTTTTATAACAAACTATATAAACTTTTATCTAAATATCAAGATAAAGGATTAGATATCAACGATCAAGTAATATTATGGACTGTATTCTTTGGACAATTTGCAACACCAACAACTGGTAATAGTCCATTTATTTTTAATAACAATAACACTAAATCTAATTTCTATAATCAATGGCCAACAGGTTATTTTGGTTTTAATAGTGATAGTTCTGATGGTAGTGATGAACAAGTTGAACCAACTTATTCACCAGAATTCGTTGATTATTATGCTGATGAAAAAGATACATTAAAAATTTTAATTAGAAATGCAGTAGCCTATACAACTACTTGTTATGGAAAAACTGGTGAAGTTCAATCTACAACAAGATCTGATGGTTCAGTTGAAAAATGGTGTGAAGGTGATGCTACCATTTATGAAGCTGAAGGTGTAGGCGAAATATGTGCCGATACTCAAACATATGAAATGGGATTCTGGAAATACTTTGTTAGTAAAATGAAACATGGTTTAGGATTTGTTGGAAGACTATTATTCTTAGGCTTTGAAGATCCAGATGAACATTATGACGAATGTATGGCTTGGGCTGACACTGGTAGATATGAAACAGTTGGATATGTTTACAATGAAGATCCAAGTGTTAGTTATGAAATGTATTTTGACTTCTTAAAGACAAATGCATACTTTGATGGTAAAGCAAACCTTCAATATTATTTCCAAGATGTATTTAATTATGCAGGTGTTGATTGCTTAAAGTCTCAAGTTTGTGAAAATTCACTTGAAGCTAAAGGTGATGACGTATACTTAGAATATATGGAATATATTGAAGCTGATAGATTAAAAATTATTAGAGATATTCTTGAAATATTAGATAATTTAGGAATTGGTATTTCTTATGGAGATTATACTCCAAGAAGTGAATTAATTCCTGGTAATAATTATGAAGATAGAAAAGCATATTATTGGCCAATTGGTAGCGATACTACTGAAGAAAGAGGCGGAATAACATATGCTGATGGTACTCCTGCAAGCACTAATGTAATTAGTAATTATGGTAATAGAAAAGATCCTATTTCTGGTGCTCAAGAATTCCATAGTGGTATTGATATTGCTGGTACTGAAGGAACTACAAATGTAATTGCAGTTGAAAAGGGTGAAGTTATTACTGTTTTATCTGGTTGCACTGCAGGTAATTATGAATGTAATAGTGGTTATGGAAATATGATTATTATTGGACATTCTGATGGTAATTATTCTGTATATGGATTACTTTATTCAATTGATCCTAGTGTTACAGTAGGAGCTACTGTTGATAGAGGTCAATTAATTGGTAAAGTAGGTAAGACTGGTAAAACTAAAACTGCTGCTCTACATTTTGAAATTAGACAAAATGGTAATAGTATAGATAATGCTATTGATCCATTAACTATATTAAAGAGAACCGCACCAAGACCAAGTGGATTTGTAGGTGGAGATTTCTCAATGAGAACAACAACACTTACTCGTGAAGAGTTTATCTCAGGTCTTGTTAGTTATTGTAATAGAAATAGATGTGGGGCTAAAAAGTTAGGATTCTTTGCTGAACAAGCTGGAAAAATTTATGATACAGGTAGAGCTAATAATATGAATCCTGAATTTACTGTAGTTAGAGCAATCCTAGAAGGTTTCTCACCAAATCAACAAGATTCTTCATATAACAATTATTGGGGAATTGGATGTGCTAATGGTAAAGGAATTAAAGCATGTACTAAATATGGTAGTTTTGATGCTGGATTAGTTGGTTTATCAAAACTTGGAATAGTAACTAAATATAATTCTGCACTTGAATTATTTACAATCGGACATTATGGATATATCGGTGCTTATTGGGAAAAAGGTAGTTCCTCATCAGGTGGATGTTATTATTTCCCATATATCAAACAATATTATTCTAATGCTGCAAGAGTATCCACTGTAGAAAACGCATGTGCTAATGCAAATTCAGGTGGATGTTCTGGATCAAGTTGTTTAAAAACAAATGATGAAGACCAAGAAGCTTATGGTTTATATAATATAAGTGGAATGGCTAAATGGAGATATAATATTTGGGGATTATAGGTGGTAATATGGCTAGTAAACTAAATATTTCTAAAAATGAAAGAAAAGTATTAACATATTGGGGAATTGGATTACTAATAGTTATAGCAGCTGTTATAATTATTAATTTCTTTTTCCCAATGAAAAATGTTTTTAGTGATTTATTTAAGAAAAAAGATCAAGCTGATTATAGATATTCAATTGTTGATGACTTTAGTAGATATTCAACTGTATCTGCTTCAATTGAAAAGTTTTATTCTTTTGTTAATATGAAAGATTATGAATCAGTAATTAAAATATTAGAAGAAGATTATGTTAATACTAATAATATTACAAAAGATAATTTAAATAAGTATTTATTTATAAGTAATGATTTATTATCGTTTCAACCTAATAAAATGTATCAAAGAACAATTAAAGGTGTTATGACTTATTATGTTGATGGTAAATTAGTAAATCAAGCAACTGGTGAAGAATTAAAAAAAGAATATTTAAAAGTAGTCTTAGATGGAAAATTCCATTTTAGTATTAGACCAATCGGAGAAAGCGATTATAATGAGGTGGCTAATGGATAACGGATGGAAAGGTTTCTTTAAAGAAAATATATTTTTATTCTTAGCTTTCTTTGTAGTTGTTTTTGGATTTATTGGATTAACAATATATAATGCAATCAGAGATGCTAGAAGTAATGTTATTATATATGAATCAGGAGCTTATGAAGAAGTTCCTACGATTATTAAAAGTTTTGATGTTAATGAATATAAAATAATAGAAAAAGATGATCAAGATTTAGCTGAATTCTATTTAAAACAATTAGTTTCAATGTGGTCTAAAGATCCTGGTAAATTATATGATTTAATGAATGATAAAGCTAAGAGTGAATATTCTTCAAGAGAAGAAGCAATTAATAAATTAAATAAACTTAGACCATCAAAAGTATTACAAAGTAAGATTGATTCTTATAAAGTTGAGAAGGGTAATGTAATAATACTAACTGATCAAGGAATTGAATTTAAGTTAGCTACTGATGGTATTAATAATTATAAAATAGTGTTTATTGGACAAATATAGTGAAAGGAGGTAATGATTATGAATGAAGCTCCAAAAGTTCCAGGTAATAATACATTACCTCAAGGAACTAATCCAGTTGGTGCATCCCCTCAAGGTGGAGGTGCTAATGCAAAATCACAAGCGATAACTAGTGGTATTAATCAAGGAACACAAGCACTTGATAAAATAACTGATAAGTTAGCTGGTGATGATGGAAAAAATACTCCTCAATTAGGAGAACAAGTTGTTAACAAAGAACCACAAGTTGATGAAAACGGTAATCCAACTGAACCACAATATAAACCAGGTGATAAAGTTGCACCAGGATATGAAGTTGGTGAAGATGGTAAAGTTAAACAAACAGCTACTTCTAGATTACAAACTGGAGTTGCTAAAGGTGCTGCTTTATATTTTAGTGGCGGAAAAACAGAAGCTGCAGATGCTGCAGGACAATTAAGTAATTCTAAAACTGGTAGAAGAATAGCTGATAATTTAGAAAAAAATAAAGCAATTAAAGCTACTGCTGAAGCTGCAGAAAAAACAGGTGTTACAGATATGGCAGAAGGTGCCATGGAAGGACTATCTGCTGCTAAAAATGGTGATGTAAAAGGCTTACTTGAAAGTGGTAAAAAAATAAAAGAAGGAAGTAAGAAGTCTAAAAAAGTAAGAAGAACTATTATGATTATTAGTTTACTCTTAACTTTTCTTCCAGTTATTTTTGGAATAGGTTTACTAAAAATTGTTGTTATTGCCTTTGGTGATGAAAATGATACTTCATCTCAACAAGTCTATGAAAACACATATAACTATGAGTGGACTGGTGAGGATGATGAAGGCGGAGGCAATGATAATGATGGTAATGAAGACTCCGGTGATAATGGTAATAGTGAAATAGGAACTGATACTATTCTTCTTAATATTCCATATTATAACCAAGGAAATTATAGTGGTAAAAAATTTGGTGGTAAGAATATAGCTACCAGTGGATGTAGTGTTACTAGTTTAGCAATGGTTTTACAATATTTAACTGGTAATACAATTACTCCTCCAGATGTTGTTGATATGATTGCAGCTAAAAAAGGTAATTATAATCATTATTATACTGGTGATCAAGGTCAAAGTTGGACAATAATGACTGAAGTTCCTGGATTCTATGGAGTAAGTGCTAGACAAATTTCACTTGCAAGTGTTAAAACTGCATTAGCTGAGGGTAAACCAGTTATTGCGAGTGTAGGTTGTTGTACATTTACTCAACATGGTCACTTTATTGTAATAAAAGGTTATGATCCTGTTAAGGGTGTTTATTATGTTAATGACCCAAATCACAGTAATTTTAAATCAACACCATTTGCTGAATCAGTATTTAAAAATGAAGCTAAAGCATTCTGGTCTTTTGGGTAGGTGAATCATGAAGAAAGTATTATTTATTATAGTATTAATGTTAATACCTATTTGTGTTTCAGCTAAGACTGCTATTGATCCATATGGAAATGAATATGAAGTTTATGAAGAAACTCCAAAAGGCTTTAGTGAAGATAATATAGCTAAAGAACGTGATGTTACTAGCTATGCTCCAATTGAAACAACTACTACTTCTAAAGTTACAGAAGCAAAGAAAGAGAAAAAAGATAATTCTCAAATAAGAAAAATTATTGCTTATGGTATTTTAGGTATTGCAGTTATAATTGTGTTAATATTTTTATTTATATTTATGATAAAAGCTACTATAGCATCAAATATGTATTAGTTAAAATTTTTATTGACTCTCCCTTTAACTGGAGATGTATATTAGTTTTGAAATACATTTTATGTATAAAAAATATTTATTTATAGATTATTTGTATAATTTATATTATACTATGACGTGAAAGAAGGGATAATGTGAAGTTTAGAGTACGACCTAAGGATTTTGCTATATTTGTATCATTCAGTATACTTTTACTTTTCCTTTGTTCTATTTTAGTTGGAAACTTCTTTAGTATTTTAAATGAAGAGGGATTTGTATTAAATCCATTTGCAGGTTTTTTAAATGGGCATGCCTTAATTACTCTTATTATATTCTTTGGACTTGAGGTATTAATTTTTACATCAGTAGATTCAAAAATATTTGAAAGTGATTCTGGTTTTGGTCTTTCTTTTGGTGAAAAAGAATCTAAAGGTTATTCAAGATGGCTAAAAGAGAAAGAAATGAAAAAAGGATTTAAAATGGTTGAAGTAGGTGTTCAAGATCCTGATGCTCCTGCTGCTGGTGCAGTTTTAATTAATGATGGTAAAAGAATGTGGGTAGATAATAGTGAAAACCATACACTAGTAATCGGTATTACTGGTTCAGGTAAAACATCTGCCGTAATTGACCCACTTATTTATAGTTTAATGAAACATAAAGAATCAATGATTATGACTGACCCTAAAGGTGAATTGTATAAGAGACATACAAATCATTTAAAAGCTCGTGGTTACGATATAATTGTTTTAAACTTCCGTGAACCTGGACAAGGTAATTCTTGGAATCCTTTATCACTTCCTTATAAATTATATAAAGAAGGAAATGTTGATAAAGCTATCGAATTAGTAGATGATATTGGTAAAAATATCGTTAAAGATAAAGATGCTCAAGATCCATTCTGGCAAGATAGTGCTGGAGACTATTTCTCTGGTTGTGCCCTTGGACTTATGCAAGATGCAAAAGAAGAAGAATGTAATATTAGTTCAATAAATGTAATGACTACTGTTGGTGAAGATAAATTCGGAGCAGGGTCAACATATATTAAAGAATACTTTAATTTAAAAGGTGAAGAATCATCTGCATATGTATTTGCTTCAAATACAATTAATTCTCCAACTGAAACTAAAGGTGGTATTCTTTCTACATTCCGTCAAAAGATTCGTGTATTTGCATCTCGTGAAAACTTATCCGAAATGCTTTCTTATAGTGATTTTGATATGGCTAATATTGGTAAAAAGCCAACTGCTGTTTTCATTATAATTCATGATGAAAAAACTACATATCATGCACTTGCTACAATTTTTATCAAACAAGCTTATGAAACTTTAATTGACGTTGCTCAAGCTAATGGTGGACCACTTCCTGTAAGAACTAACTTCTTACTAGATGAGTTTGCGAACATGCCAGCGCTTAAGGATGTAACTACAATGGTTACTGCCGCACGTTCAAGACAAATAAGATTTACATTCATCATCCAAAACTTTGCTCAATTAAATGATGTATATGGTAAAGATGATGCAGAAACTATTCGTTCAAACTGTGGTAACTTAATATATCTTTTAACTACTGAACTTTCAGCACTTGAAGAAATTTCTAAACTATGTGGTGAAGTTAAGAGCAAAAAAGATGAAAAGAGTGAATCACATCCATTAATTACAGTTGCTGACCTTCAAAAATTACAAATGAATGAAGTTATTGTATTAAGATCAAGAATGCATCCATTTAAAACTAAATTTAAACAAGCATTTAATATTAATTGGGGAGACGAAAAATATGATGAGGCTGAGTTCTTTACTAGAGAAAAAAGACCAATTCAAATTTTCCAAATTAAAGATTTTGTTAATTTAAGAATGAAATCTAAGATTAATAATAAAATGGGTGGAAAAGGAATGCCTGGAGGAATTCCACTTGGACAAATGGGTGGAATGGGCGGAATGGGAGGAAATCCATTCATGCAAGCTATGGGTAACCCTATGGGAGGTGCCATGGGTGGATTCCCTGCTGGATTACCTTCAAGACCTCAAGCAGCTGGTCCATCTTCATTTGACGATATGATGAGAGGTGGAGGAATGCCATCTCCAAGACCAGAACAACCTAGACCACAAGGTATAAATATTGAAGAATTAATGAAGAAAATAGATGCTAAGATTGCAGAACTTGAAGCTGAAGAAGAAGCTGAAAAACAAGCAAATGCTACTAACAAACTTAATCCACTTAATAATGATGGAGTAAAAGATTTACCTTCAATTCCTAAAGATGATTTAGAAATTCCTGAAGATAAGAAGTTACCTGCATCTAACGTTGCTTCATTTAATGATATTCTATCAAGTGCATCTACTTCTTCTCTTGGTAAAGAAGAAGATAAACATGAGATTAAACCTATGGTTACTAATCCACTTGATACTGAAACAAAGGCTCCTAGTTTCCCTAGTGAACCAATTATAAATAAACCACTTACAGGTATTATTGATCCAACTAAACAAATGACTTATGATTCAATGAAGAGTGAGCCAATAACTGTAAAACCAGTTGAACCAGCAAAACCTGTTGAACCTAAAGTGGTACCTAAAGAAAATCCATATAAGTATGTATCTGATGATGAATTCTTTGACGATTTCTTTGATGAAGAGTAATATTCTTCATCTTTTTTTATGATATAATAATAGAGTGATGAGTAATGGAAGCATTAATGAATGATGTAATTAGTTTTATTTATTCTTTAGGCTTAATTGGAGGCATTGTTAGTGTCTTTCTTATTTTTGTTGAGGCCATTTTTCCTATACTTCCATTAATTGCTTTTGTAATTGTTAATATTACTATATTTGGAACTCTTTTAGGTTTTGTTTTAAGTGCTACTGCTACAATCTTAGGTGGTTCATTTGTTTTTTTACTATCAAGAATAGTCTTTAAAGATAAAGTATTTAAATATTTAGATAAACATCCAAAATATAAAATAGTAAGATCTATTAGTAAAGGAATCGATAAGATAAGTTTACCAGGTTTATCTTTAATTATTGCTTGTCCATTTACACCATCTTTTGTTATTAATATTGGTTCTGGTTTATCAAATATTAATTTTAGAAAGTATTTAGCAAGTATGATTATTGGTAAATTCTGTATGATTTATTTTATTGTGTTTGTGGGTACAAATATAGTTGAGGTTTTCCATAATCCAATTGCAATTGTAAAAATAATATTTGCATTTGTTGGTGCATATATCTTAAGTGTTATTGCTAATAAAATAACTCAAAAATATATTTAAAGGAGAGTGAAGCTATGAAAATATTACATGCTGCTGATATCCATTTAGGTTCTAAGATTGAATCTAAATTTCCAAAAGATATAAGTGATAAAAGAAAAAAAGAACTATTATCTACTTTTGATAAAATGGTTGAGTATGCAGTTGATAATGGTATAAAAGTTATTCTTTTATCTGGTGATGTATTTGATTCAGATAAACCTACTATTAAAGTTAAAGAATACTTTTATAAAGTTATTAAAGATAATCCTGATATTGATTTCTTATATTTAAATGGTAATCATGATAAGGCCGGTTCTTATGTTGAAGAAATAGATAATTTAAAAACATTTAGTAAAGAATCTGTTACTACTTATACATATGGTGATATTGATATATCTGGTATTGAATTAACTTCTACTAATGCATCATCTTTTTATTCGAAAATTAATCTTGATAGTAATAAGACTAACATAGTTATGTTACATGGTGAAGTAAGTAATACTGTTGGAACTGATAAGATTAAAATAGATAATTTAAAAAATAAAGGTATAGATTATCTTGCTTTAGGACATATTCATTCATTTGGAGAAGGAAAAATTGATGATAGAGGAATCTATGTTTATCCTGGATGTCTTGAAGGAAGAGGATTCGATGAATTCGGTGAAAAAGGATTTGTTGTATTAAATGTAACTAATAAGATTACATATGAATTTGTTCCTTTTGCTAGTAGATATATTTACAATATCGAAGTTGATGTAACTGGATCTAAAGATTTACATGATATTATTAAAAAAATAAAAGATGAAGTTAAATCATTTGATAAAAAACATATCTTAAGAATTACTATGAAAGGTGATTTACCAGCTGATATTGAATTTGAAGAAGATGATATAAAAGGTCTTCTTGAGTCTTATTTCTTCTTTATTGATATAAAGAATGAAACATCACTTGAAATTAGAGTTGAAGATTATGATTCTGATAATTCTTTAATTGGTGAGTTTATTAGAGGAACTGCTTCTAATAATGAATATACCGAAGAACAAAAACAAAAGATTATTAACTTAGGTTTAAGAGTTATAAATGGAAAGGAGATTGAATAATGAAATTATTATCTCTACATATTAATAATTATGGTAAATTTTCCAATTATGATTTAAACTTTGATGATTTAACATCTATTTGTGAAAATAATGGTTTTGGTAAATCAACTTTATCTTCATTTATTAAAGCTATGTTTTATGGTTTAGATAAAGTAACAAGTTCATCTACTAAATTCCTTGATAGAAAACATTATCTTCCATTTAAAGGTGGAATATTTGGTGGAAATATTGAATTTGAATATAATGGTAAGATTTATAGAATTGAAAGAACTTTTGATTCTAAAAGTAATACTAAAGATACAATGAATGTTTATTGTAATAATACTCAAGACAATAATTGTTTAGGTGAAATACCTGGTAATACTGTCTTTGGTATTAATAGAGATAGTTTTGAAAGATTAATCTCAATTAATTCTGATAAGATTACAATTGAAACCGATGATGATATTAATAAAAAACTAAATAATTATGTTGAAAATATTGGTGAAGACTTTGATATCGAAGTAGTTAAAAAGAAAATTAAAGATACTACTAAAAATAATGAAAAGAGAATTAAAGAATTAAAAGAGAATATAAAAAATTTAGATTTAGAAATTAGTGAAAAAGAATCTAAAAAAGATAATTTAGATAAAATTTTATATGATAAATTAAATGCTGCCCAAGTACTAAAAAATGAAGCAGAAAAGAAATATGAAGAAGCTGCAGGCTTAGGCGCTTTGGTAGAAAAATGGAAAAACTATAAACAAATGGTTTTTGACTTAAAGGATAAAACAAATGAAAAGAAAAAAATTGAATCAGAGTATTCTAAAATTCCTAGTAGTGAAATGATTAAAGATGCCAAACTAGTAGACAAAAGAATAACTAGTTTAAATGAAATAATCCAAAATAGTAATATTTCTGATCAACAATTAAGTAATTATGAATCTTTAAAGAAATGTTTTAAGAATAAACCTGATGAAGATACTTTAAATGATATTTCTAAAAAGATTAAAAAGTATAATCAATTAGAAATAAATGTTAATAATTATGAAGAAATAGATGAAACTGAAGAAGAAAAAGAATTAAATAGACACTTCTATGGTGAATCTATTGATAGCTTAAAAGAAGTTCAAAAAGAATTAGAAAAAGATATTAATGCTTATATTGAAGAAAAAGAAAAGTCAAAACCAGTAGTTGTCCAAAACATAAATCAAAGTAATCCTTTATCTAAAGGAGCATTAATAATAGGTTTCTTATTATTAGTTGTTGGATTTATATTCTTATTTATTAATACTACTGTTGGATTTGCATTAATAATTCTTGGAGTACTAGGATTATTTGGTTCATTATATTTAAAAGTAAATAATAATCAAGTAGTAAGTCCAGTTGAATCTACATTAAATATTAAAGAAACTAAACTAAAAGCTCAAATAGTTAATAGATTTGCGAACTTTAAATATAATGGTGATAATCCTGAAGTTTTATTAAATCAATTTAATAATGATTTAAAAGCATATGAAAGAGTATTAAAAACTAATAAAGATAGAGAGAAATTATATAACTTAAGTCTTAATGAATTAAAAACCATTGAGAAAGACTTAGAAGATTTCTTTAAATCTTATTCAATTAATAATAGTGATTTCTCTAAATCATTTGAAGAACTTAATAATAAGTTAACAAAATTTATTAATCTAGAAGAAATAGTTAATGATAATATTAAAAGTAATAAAGAAGCTAAAAAAGAAATGGATGACTTTATAGATAAGTTATCTAAATTTAGAAAAGAATATGGTATTTCTTCAAATAAATCATTTGATGATGTTGAAATTGATATTAATAATATTAATCGTTTAAATAAAGAAATCGAAGAATACTCTTTAAAGATTGAAAAGTTTAGAATAGATAATGATTTAACTGAAGAACCAAAAGAAGTTAATATTAATCTTGAAGATTTAAAAATATCAAGAGATGAAGTAATTGAGAACTTTAATAGAATTAAACAAGAAGTTGAGCTTATCGAAGAAGATATTGCTAACTTAGATGATTTAAAGAATGAATATGAAGAAGATAAAGAATTATTAAATAGTTTAAACGATAAAGATTATTTATATAAGGCTTTATCTAGTGAACTTGATAATGCAGATCAAAAACTTAAAGATAAATATATTGCTCCAATTAAAGGTAAGTTTGAATCTTATGCAAAATTACTTGAAAGTGCAATTGGTGATAGAGTAAAAATGGATAAAGACTATAAGATTTCCTTTGAAAGAGAAGGAGAATATAGAACTTATGAACATTTATCTAATGGTAATTTAACTCTTTGTGCTTTATGTTTTAGACTTGCTATCTTAGATAATATGTTTGAAGATGAATTTCCATTTATTTTAATGGATGATCCATTTGTTCATTTAGATTCAGAACACTTTGATAAGACTAAAAAATTAATTGAAGAATTGTCTAAAGATAAGCAAATAATTTACTTTTGTTGTCATAAAAGTAGAGAATTATAATGTAAAAGAATTGGTTTATAATCAATTCTTTTTTCAGTTTTATAGAGGTTTAGGCTTGAATATGTTATACTTACATAAGTAAAGGTGATAAATAATATGGATTTTATTGAATTAAAAAATGTTTTTAAAGTTTATAAAAATGGTGTATCTGCCTTAGCTGATTTAAATTTAACTATCAAAAAAGGTGAATTTGTTTTCATCATTGGACAATCAGGTTCAGGAAAGTCTACACTTACTAAACTTTTATATAGAGAAGAACGTCCTAATAGAGGAGAAGTACTAGTTGGTGGTATAAATGTTGCTAAACTAAGAAATAGTAATGTTTATAAATTAAGAAGAAAAATTGGCGTAGTATTCCAAGATTTTAAACTTTTACCAAAATTAACAGTTTATGAAAATGTTGCTTATCCGCTTGAAACATATGGAATGTCTCGTAGTGAAATCAGAGAAAAAGTATTAGTAGCTCTAGAAAGAGTTGGTTTAAAAGAAAGAATGCATTCTTTCCCTAATGAACTATCAGGTGGAGAACAACAAAGAGTTGGTCTTGCAAGAGCTATTGTTAACGAACCAAAATTAATTATTTGCGATGAACCTACAGGTGATTTAGATCCAAAACTTTCAAGAGAAGTTATGGATTTCATTGATAAGATTAATAAAGAACTTGGTTCTACAATTATAATGGCAACTCATGATAAAGAAATAGTTAATAGAATGAAAAAAGGGGGTATTTTTTGACATTATGGAGTACTAATCGCTGATAATGAGTGAGGAGCTTATTTAGA
>JAEEGL012328369.1_pt1 | contig 12902 bp, 10 predicted proteins | sample 9134231 | NCBI WGS metagenome assembly JAEEGL01 (sample SAMN16246548, study PRJNA631951) | gut metagenome | biome: gut microbiome; feature: rumen; material: fiber-attached | host: Bos | place: Iran: Karaj | collected 2018-10 | reverse complement strand
GTAAAAAGTATAATTAATAGTAATTTATTACAACTCATTTTAGGAATTGTTATTGGTATAGTATCCTACGCCATTTTTTTAATAATTTTACATGAAGAAGAATTTATTAATATATTGAGAAAAATTTATGGAAGAAGAAACAAAAATATATAGAAACTCAAATATTGAATTATTACGTCTTGTTTTGATAGTAATGGTTATAATATTACATTTTAATAATGAAACAATGGGGGGAGCTTTCAAATATGTAAAAGATACTATTATGCTTAATTATATATTTCATTTTATGGAAAGCATTTCTATTTGTGCTGTAAACTGTTTTATGATAATTAGCGGTTCATTTTTATTATATAATAATAAAATAAAAATGAAGAAAATTCTTGATATATTATTAATAGTCGTCTTTTATAAATTCTTAAATTATTTATTAAACATCGCATTTCAACATGATACTTTTACACTTAAAAAAGTTATTTATTGTTGTCTTCCTGGTAATTATTTTGCTATTTTTTATTGTATTACATATCTTCTTTCACCATATCTTTCAAAAATATATGAATATTTAGATAATAAAAAGTGCATGTTTTTTACTAATATTATTGTCTGTGTTTTTATTCTTATTCCTACATTATTAGATTTTTTTACAGATGTTTTGAATATTGATTTCAATTTTTTATCCACTATAGCTTCTTTTGGTAATGGAAGAGGGTATACTGTGATTCAGTTCATAACTTGTTTATCTATTGGAATGTGTATCCGTAAATGTAATATCACATTTTCAGGGATTCTTTTAATAGCATTATTTGTTCTTTCAAGTTGTATTATGACTATATTATATACGGTTCTGCCTTCTGTGTATAATTATTGTTCAATTTTGCCGGTATTAAATGCAGTATGTTTGTTTTTATTATTTGAAAAAGTAAATTTTTACAATTCTTTTATAAATTATTTAGCAAAATCTGTCTTTAGTATTTTTTGCATTCATACAAGTGGGTTTCCACTTTTTGTTTGGCGTAAATATTGTATAACAGAAAATCATTTCTCTAATACATTGAGTGGATTATGTTGGTTAGTAATCTCAGTATGTTTTATGTTTGTTGTCTGTTTATTCATTAGTATAATCTTTAAATTTGTGTTTAGGCGTTGGAAAACATTTTTTCTATCAAAAGTTCCAGAAATTGAAATTTAGTATTAAATAATAATATGATGTATCCTGAAATATCTGTCATAGTATTAACATATAATTCTGATCTTCAAAAGACCCTTAATACTCTTCATTCTATTATGATACAAAAGGAAGTAACTTTTGAGATTATAGTAGCTGATGATGGTTCAGGGAAAAATAATTATGCTCAGCTTAAAGAATATTTTTATAGTAAAAATTTTAGTGATTATGAATTAATTATTCGTGATAAAAATTTAGGTACAGTCAAAAATCTATTTTATGCAATACAATTTGCAAAGGGAAATATAATTAAACCAATTTCTCCCGGAGATTATTTGTTTGATGATCATGTCCTATATGATTTTAAAGACTATATGGATAAAACAGAAACAAAAATAGTTTTTGGTGATTCATTTTTTTATAAGAAAGATGGAGATAATTATATAAAGATTAATAGAAAAAATCCCTTGTATTTGAGACCGTATAAATTATCAAATCAGAAAAAGATTAAGCATAATTACTTGGTAACAAGAGATCCAATTTTAGGTGCTGACCTTTTTTATGATAAAACAGTATTGATTAAATATTTAAATATCATTGTTGATAAAGTAAAATACTGTGAAGATTCTGTACTCAATTTAATGGTAGCAGATTACTTAAAAATTTCGTATTATAACAGAGTTCAACTATATTATGAAGTAGGGGAAGGAGTTTCTTCTTCTTCTTCAGAAAAATGGAAAAAAAATATTTATGATGATAATAAAGCTGTGTTTAAAATTTTATTAACACAAAAGAAAATATCGAAATTTGTATATTATAAGAATTTTGGTAATTCTAAATTATTGCGAATCATTCTTATTTTATTTCTTGATTGTTTTAATAAACTTGGAATTACTCTATATAAACTATTTAATAAGAAGTATAATTCGCTTCTTTCTGTTGAAGAATTAAAAAAAATTCAACAGATAATCGAATTATGATTAATTATTCTTAATTGAATTGATGTGTGAATATGATAAAAATCTGTGCAGTAGTAGTTTGGTTTAATCCAGATCAAAAATGTGTAAATAATATTTTATCATATATAGATTTAATTGATTTTTGTTATATAGTGGATAATTCAGAAATTGATAATTCTAATCTTGCTAAAACTATCCCTAAATCATTATATATAGGCAATATGTATAATGTAGGTATTGCAAAAGCTTTGAATATTGGTTGCTTAAAAGCTTTAATGGATGGTTATGAATGGTGTATGACTGTAGATCAGGATTCATATTGGAATAAAACTGATTTAGGGTTATATTTTTCCAATTTTAGAAACCTTTGTGTTTCCAAAAGTACTGTGAAAAGTTTTGCGGCTACTCCAAATATTCAACGTTCGCTTTTAGGAGAAGCAAAAGAATATGTTAAGCAGAAAATGGGCAGAGGAGATATTCCAGAAGAATGGGAATACTGTGATAAAGTTATATGCAGTTCAAATATTATTTCTTTATCGGCATGGCAGGAAGTTAAGTGTTTTGAAGAAAAACTATTTATTGATGAAGTAGATTTTGATTTTTGTTTTAAATTACGAGAACATGGATATGAAATAATAAAATTCAATTCAATTTTTTTCTTTCATACATTAGGTTCGGGAAAAAGAATGATTCTTTTTTCAAAAGATACACACTCTTCGAATCGTTTATATTATATGTTTCGGAATAGAATGTATATAATTAAATATCATCCTATATATGCACGAAAATATGGTTATTCAAAAAGTATTATAAAATTATTTATTCAGCGTTGTATCTTTGATTTTAATGCTATTAAAAATACGAAAATTTTTTTAAAGTCTCGAAAAGCGTTTTTTGAATTATGAAAAAAGCATACAAAGAGTTTTATTTTATAACAATCTTTTTATTCTCACTTTTATTGGCTTATATTGTTGCTTTTCAATGTTTTGGCGTTAGTAAAGATTTTCATGGTTATGAAAATTATTTTACAAATCAATATGTTACGATGGAACCATTTTGGAGACCCTTACAATGGTTAAATATACATGTTGTTCATAATGTAACAGTATTCTTTTTTCTAATTACATTTATTTCAATTTTTATTAAATTCTATGCTGTTTATTTATTAGAAGAAAAATATGTTATATTTTTCATGATAGGGTATGCAATTTCTTGTTTCTTCCTTCATGAATATACACAATTCAGAATTTCTTTTGCTGTTGCAATTTTTGTTTTAGAACATGAATGGTTTATGAAAAAAGATTTCAGAAAATCTTTGATTGTTATTATTATTTGCACTATGATTCATTATTCTTGTATTTTATTATTAGTATATTATTTTTATTGTAAAATATCCAGAAAGCAATTATATATAATTATCCCTGTTTTGTCTTTTCTTCTTGTTATAATTTTGCGAAGGTATTGCACAACATTTGATATAATAAAAAAATTACTAGATTTTATAAAATTGAATAAAATAAAAGAAATAGTTTTAAAGAAAAGTTTTGAATCGAAAGCAATATCATATAAAGCTTTATTTTCTCTTAGATATTTAGTTTTTCTAATGATAATAATTTTTGTATATATTAAATTGATAGATAAAGGAGTATATACGAAAGGTTTGCTTTTTTCTTTTAAAGCAGTCTCATTTTCATTAACTTGTTATTATCTTTTTTCTACAACTGGTATCTCAACTTTACCATTAAGGTTTTCAGAATTATTTTTGCCATTCTATATATGTTTTCTGGTTGAAACATTTAGATTCATAAAAGAGAAATCTCTTGGATTTATAATTTTAAGTTTTTTACTTTTATTATTTTCAAGAACATATCTTATTATGACAGGAATTATATAATCGATTAAATAAAAAACAAATAATTTGTTTTTTGTTGAAATAATATAAGAATCTTTTTATATGAGGATATTATGAATAATTTATCATTCAATATTTTGCAATCTTTATTTGAAGCCAATAATATTACAAAAGAAGAACTTGCAAGAACTTTCTTTAAATCAAATGAAGAAATTGAAAAAGCAATAACATATCTGATTAATGAAAAATATATTTCTGAAAGCAGAAATATTACAAAAAAAGGAATAAAAGAATTAAATGAACATAAAATAGATAATGCAATAATTCTTGCTGCTGGAATGTCAACAAGATTTGTTCCTCTTAATTTTGAAAAACCAAAAGGATTACTCTCTGTAAAAGGAGAGCCATTAATAGAACGACAAATTAATCAGCTAAGAGATAAAGGTATACAAGAGATAATAATTGTTGTCGGTTATATGAAGGAGCAATTTGAGTATCTTATTGATAAATATGGTGTCACTATAGTGGAATCTACTGAATATAGCACACGCAACAATCATTCAAGTATTTTAGCTGCAAGAAAATATTTAAAAAATTCTATTGTTACATCATCGGATTTATATTTTACTGAAAATATTTTTCAGAAGTATGCTTACGATTCATATTATTGTACTATATACGTACCTGGTAAAACTGCTGAACGTGGTATAGAAACTGATTCAGATGATAAAATTATTTCAACAATGTATGGTGATCGTTGTTGTGATATTTGGGTTACACTAGGCTATGCCTTTTTCTCTAAAAGATTTTCTGATTTTATAATAGAATATATAGACAAAGAGTATGACTTACCTGAAACCGTAAATAAATTTTGGGCTGATATTCAGGATGAGCATCTTTCGGATTTGTATATGTATGCAAAAAGATGTGGAGATGGAATTATTTATGAATTTGATTCTTTAGAGGAGCTTCGAGAATTTGATGATAAATATCTTTATAACTCTGATTCAAAGATAATGAAGAAAATATGCTATCGTCTTGGTGTTGAAGAAAACAAGATAATCGGTATTGAATCTATGAGAAAGGTAAAAGCTTCTCTATTCAAATTTAGATGTAAGGGGTGTACTTATCTTTGTGACGTTGAGCCGGATGATTCAGAAAGGATTTCTTTACAAGGACGTGTATACTATCTTTGTCATGATACTGATGATGATAACATCAAACTATATAAAATGGACAAAAATATTAAAATCAATGGAGAATATAAAGTAGATACAGATGCTGATATACAAAAACTTTATGATCTTTCAGAAGATTTTCATAAGTACCATCAACGGGCACTTCCTCTTTGTGCTGCTGAGAACGTAGTCTCTGATTTCGCTAATATTCCACTCTCATTTGGTTTTCAAGAAAGATATATAATGAATAATACCTATTCTTTTAATATGGATGATAACTTTATTGGTTGCGAAAAACTTTTCCCATTTTATCAAATGTTATCAGATACTTGTTCTAGAGTATTTGGTGCAAAATATACAGATCCGCGACCATTTACAGGAATGCATTGTATAGATATGATAACTAAAACTGTATGCAAGTCTGGCGAACGTATGATGATTCTTGGAAAAGAATATGGTGGACATGCAAGTGTAAAACCTGTTGTTGAACGTCTTGGAATCGAAGTTTATGAGGCACCTTATGATCTTTATTCATATGATTTAGATTATGAAGCTGTAAATAAAATGATTAAAGAAAAGCAGATAAATTATGTTTTACTTGCTCCTTCTGATATTATTCGTCCATTAAATGTTGAGAAAATAGATACTAGTGAATGTGTTCTTATGTGGGATTGTAGTCAACTTATGGGATTAATTGCTGCTGGATTATGTTCAAACCCACTTAAAACTATGAAAAATATTATTATGTTTGGTGGAACTCATAAAACTTTTCCTGGACCAGCATCTGGTTTAATTATGACGAATGAGAAATATTTGCATGATTTAATGGAAACCTCAATAAATCCTAAGTTTCTTCGACATTCTCAGATGCATCAAAAAATCTCATTATTATTCTCATTAATTGAATTTGAAAAATTTGGTAAAGATTATATGAGTCATATGGTTCACTGTTCAAATTATCTTGGAGAGAAATTACGTGAGAAAGGATTTGATGTTGCTGACTTCCAAGGACAAATTTCTGCTACACATCAAATATTTATACGATGTAGTAAGGAGCAGATGAATACAATATATGACAATGCGTATAAGTGTGAAATAACTTTAAACAAAAAAGTAAAAAAATTGTTCAATGGTTATGGGATTCGTCTTGGAACTCAGGAAATAGCCAGATATGATTGGAATGATACTGTTTTAGATAAAATAGCAGATATTATGTCTATGATTGTCGACAAGAATATTAATATTACAAAAGTTAGAAGACTTGTTGATTCGTTACCGAGAAAACAAATTCATTTCACTTTTGATAACACTATATGTGATAATTTCAATTTGTTAAAAGAAGAGATATAAAAATATTATGGGAAATTACTAATATGGATAAAACATTATTGAGAAAGGTTCAACTTGCACAACTTGAAATAGCAAAAGAGTTTAAAAGAATTTGCGAAGAGAATGGAATTCGATATTTTTTAGATGGTGGAACTTTGTTGGGTGCTGTTCGCCATAAAGGATTTATACCATGGGATGATGATTTGGACATTGGTATGTTACGAGAGGATTATGAAAAATTCTTGGAAATTGCGCCCAAAGTAATGGATAAAAAATATTTTTTGCAAACTCCTTACAGTGATAATTATTATGGTTTATTTTTTTCAAAAATTCGAAAATTAGGTACAAGTTATATTGAAAAATCTTCTGAACAATCTAAAGCCCATAATGAAATATGGATTGATATATTTCCTTATGATACTTACCCTGATAATGAAAATGATAGAAAAAAACTAAAAAAGAGGATTATGTTTTATAGAAGAGTTCTGTATGTAAAATCAAGAATAAGGCCATGGGTTATAAAAAATAAGTTTATAGATAAATTGATTTGTTTTATTGGGTATTTACCATATCGTTTTATTTCATTGTTCATTTCTAGAGATACAATTCTAAAAAATGCAAAAGAATATCAAATAAAATATAATAATCAGAAAACAGAGTATAAATATCCTCAAGGAATCGAACCTTGTGGAGCTTGGATTGTTCCATCAATTGCATTTGATTCATTTGATATGATGCCTTTTGAGGATTCCAAGTTTTCAGTTACACACGGTTATGATGTTTTTTTAAGAAACGGATATGGGGATTATATGCAACTTCCACCAGAGGATCAACGTGAGAATCGCCACAATATCATTGAGGTAAAATTATGACAAGTGCTATTGTGATGTCAACTTATAATGGTGAACAATATATTATTGAACAACTTGATAGTATACGTTTACAGACTCTTCAACCTGATAAAGTTATAATATGTGATGATAATTCTAAAGATAGTACTACAGAGTTGATAAAAAATTATATAAAAAAATACGGATTCGATAATTGGTTTTTAACAATAAACGTAGAAAATCAAGGTTGGAGAAAGAATTTTTTCAACCTTATTGATGAATGTGATACAGATTTAATTTTTCTTGCTGATCAGGATGATGTATGGAATAAACGAAAACTTGAGCTAATGGTACCAGTTTTTGAAAATAAAAACGTAAATTTACTCGCTTGTGATTATGAAAATAAATTTAAAGATATTGATTTGAATTATAAGTGTACTCCAGATTTTGTGGTAAGAAAAATTGATTTTAGTCCCAAATTTATGTGGGTAAATTTTCCAGGATGTTCATATTGTGTCAGAAAATCCTATTTTAATAGTATTAAAATCTGGTGGCGAGAATGGTTACCTCATGATGCATTCCTTTTTCGAAATGCAATGCTGGATGGTTCTTTTTATAATATAAAGTCTAATTTACTTATTCATCGAATGCATGGTAATAATGCGGGGACTCCCAAAACAATTACTCAACAAAAAGATGATATACAGTATTATTTTGATGTTTTATATTTACTTTCAGAACGCGCTGAAAAAGAAAAAATTGAAGAAAAGAATGTAGTAATTTTGGAAAAAACTAGTTCGTGGCTCAAATATCGAAAAAGATATTATGAAACAGGTTCTTTTATTGATTTTTTGAAAATCTCGAAATTCATACAATATTATCCCCATATCAGAACGTATATAAAAGAATTCTTTATAGTTAGAGCTAAATAGATATGCCAAAATTATTACAAATCAATTCTGTCGCAAACACAGGTAGTACCGGACATATAACCGAAGATATTGGGATTGTCGCAATTGCAAATGGATGGGAAAGCTATATTGCTTATGGGCGTAAAGCTTTACCTTCGAAGTCACATTTAATTCGAGTTGGTAATCGTTTTGATGTTTTGTGGCATGTGTTTGTAACCCGTTTTTTTGATTTACATGGTTTAGCAAGTATACGAAGTACAAAGAAGTTTATAAAACAGATAAAAAAAATAAAACCAGATATAATCCATTTACATAATATTCATGGTTATTACTTAAACTATAAGATTTTGTTTCAATATTTGTCAAAATGTGGCAAACCTATCGTTTGGACAATGCACGATTGTTGGTCTTTTACAGGACATTGTGCATATTACACTTATAAGAAGTGCAATAAATGGAATCAAGAAAAGAATTGTAAAAAATGCGCGTATAAGAAAACTTATCCGCATGCAATTTTATTTTCAAATTCATATTATAATTATATAGTCAAAAAAAAGTATTTTAACTTAATCGATACAAAATTGCTAACAATTGTTACTCCTTCGATATGGTTACGCGATGAAATATCTAAATCATTCTTACAGAAATATAATCGATTAGTAATAAACAATGGAATTGATTTAAATGTATTTAAACCAATAGATAATAACACTAAGGATTTATCAAAAAGAATTATTCTAGGTGTTGCAAGTGTATGGGATGAGAGAAAAGGATTAAAAGACTGTATTGAATTGGCACAATCCTTAAGTGAAGATGAAGAAATAATACTTGTCGGGTTGAATGACAATCAAATTGCTTCGCTTCCTAAGGATAAAAGAATATATGGAATTGGTCGTACAGAAAATCAATCTGAACTTGTGGAATTATATTCAAAATCTGTAGTTTTTATTAATCCAACATATGAAGATAATTTCCCAACTACAAATCTAGAAGCTCTTGCCTGTGGAATACCAGTAATAACATATAGAACTGGTGGAAGTGTAGAAGCAATTGATGATGAAACCGGTTTTATCGTTGAACCTGGTAACATAAGTTCAATTAGAGATTGTGTTACAAAAATTGAAATAGCAGGTAAAGATAGATATAAAAAGGCTTGTCGTGAGAGAGCAGAAAAATTGTATAATAAAACACAATGTTTCAAATCTTACTTAGATTTATATAATAGTATTCTATCAAATCGATAAAAAAAGATTTATATATTTTAAAATTTTAGGAGATATAATTATGTCCACATTCAACGGAGCAACGCTGCTTATTACAGGAGGCACTGGTTCATTTGGAAATACCGTGCTTAAGCATTTTTTGCATTCTGATATTGGTGAAATTCGTATTTTCAGTCGTGATGAAAAGAAACAGGATGATATGCGTCATGACTTACAGGCAAAACATCCAGACCTGGCTAAAAAGGTAAAATTTTACATTGGCGATGTTCGTAATCCACAGAGCATTAAAGATGCGATGCCTGGAGTAGATTATATATTCCATGCTGCTGCCTTAAAACAAGTTCCAAGTTGTGAATTTTTCCCAATGGAGGCTGTACGAACCAATGTAATTGGAACTGACAATATGCTCCATGCTGCAATTGATGCAGGTGTAAAACGAATTGTATGTCTTTCTACAGATAAAGCTGCTTATCCAATTAACGCAATGGGTATAAGTAAAGCTATGATGGAACATGTTATTTATGCAAATGCACGCGTAGCTGCTGAACGTGGAGAAACTGTAATTTGTTGTACAAGATACGGAAACGTTATGTGTAGCCGTGGTTCTGTAATTCCGCTTTTCATTGACCAAATTAAGGCTGGAAACCCAATTACAATAACAGATCCTAATATGACACGTTTCCTTATGAATCTTGATGAGGCTGTGGACTTAGTTCAATTTGCTTTTGAACATGCAAATCCTGGTGATTTGTTTATTCAAAAATCTGATGCATCGACAATTGGTGATTTAGCAAAGGCTGTTCAGAAACTGTTTGGTGACACAGGAACAAATATTATTGGTACACGACATGGTGAAAAATTGTATGAGACATTGATGACTCGTGAAGAACGACTTAGAAGTGAAGATATGGGAAATTATTTCCGTGTTGCTGCAGACAGCCGTGATTTGAACTATGATAAGTTTGTTGTAAAAGGCGATGTACATACAATGGCCGATGAGGCTTATACAAGTCACAATACTAAACGTCTTGATGTTGAAGGAACAGTTAAAAAGATTCTTACAACTGATTATGTAAATGAGGCTCTTGAAGCTTGGAAACAAGGTAAATAAATGAATATTCTTGTAACAGGTGCAAAAGGTTTTGTAGGTCGTAATCTCTGCGAGAATCTCAAAAACATCAGAGATGGAAAAGATAAAACACGTTCATTTACAGTAGAAGATGTTTTTGAGTATGACATCGATTCAAAAGTAGATGAACTGGATAATTATTGTTCCAAGGCAGATTTTGTTTTTAATCTTGCCGGAGTAAATAGACCTAAAGATACCTCTGAATTTATGAGTGGTAACTTTGGTTTTGCATCGACGCTTCTTGATACACTTAAAAAATATAATAATAAATGTCCTGTAATGCTTTCTTCTTCAATTCAGGCAACACTCATAGGCCGCTATGGCGAATCTGATTATGGAAAATCAAAGCTTGCCGGAGAAAATCTTTTCTTTGATTATGGAAAAGAGACAGGGGCTAAAGTACTGGTTTACCGTTTTCCTAACCTGTTTGGAAAATGGTGCCGACCTAATTACAACAGTGCTGTAGCCACATTCTGTAATAATATTGCAAATGATTTACCTATTCAGGTAAATGACCGTAGTACAGAACTTGAATTATTGTATATTGATGACCTGGTTGGAGAGATGATGTCTGCGCTTGAAGATAAAGAGCATCATTGTGAATATGAAGGTCTGAATGCAATTGAAAAGGCTAGTGGAAAATTCTGTTATGTTCCTGTAACTCATAAAGTTACTCTTGGACAGATTGTTGATATTTTGGAATCTTTTAAGAATCAACCACAGACACTTTTGATGCCTCAAATAGCAAGCGGTTCTTTTGAGAAGAAACTCTATTCAACCTATCTTTCATATCTTCCAAAAGAAAAAGTAGCTTTTCCTCTAAAAATGAATTGTGATGACCGCGGTAGTTTTACAGAACTTTTGAAAACTCAAAATTGCGGTCAGTTTAGTGTAAATATATCAAAGCCTGGAATTACAAAAGGGCAGCATTGGCATAATACAAAATGGGAATTTTTTATTGTAGTAAGCGGACATGCCCTTATACAGGAACGTAAAATAGGAACAGACGAAGTAATTGAATTTTATGTTAGTGGAGATAACATTCAGGCAATTCATATGCTTCCTGGATATACACATAATATAATTAATTTATCAGACACGGAAAATCTTGTAACCGTTATGTGGGCAAATGAACAGTTTGATAAAAATCATCCAGATACTTTTGCAGAGAAGGTAAAATAAATGGCACAATTCAAAAATAATGGAAAAATCAAATTATTAATTATAGTTGGAACCCGTCCAGAAATTATACGTCTTTCAGCCGTAATAAAAGCTTGCAGGAAATACTTTGATTGTTTGTTGGCTCATACCGGACAGAATTATGATTATAATTTGAACGGCATTTTCTTTAAGGATCTTGAATTAGATGATGCCGAAATTTACATGGATGCTGTGGGAAAAGATCTTGGTGAGACAATGGGCAATATAATTGCAAAGTCTTACCAGCTTATGGTTGAAATAAAACCTGATGCAGTTCTTGTATTAGGTGATACTAACAGTTGTCTTTCTGTAATTGGTGCTAAACGCCTTCATATTCCAATCTTCCATATGGAAGCAGGAAATCGTTGCAAAGATGAATGTTTGCCGGAAGAAACAAATCGTCGTATTGTAGATATTATTAGTGATGTAAATCTGGCTTATTCAGAGCATGCACGCCGTTATCTTGCAGATTGTGGCCTTCCAAAAGAGAGAACTTATGTAACAGGAAGTCCTATGGCAGAAGTCTTGCATGCAAATCTTGAAAAAATTGAAGCCAGCGATGTTCATAAGAGACTTGGACTTGAAAAAGGAAAATATATTCTTCTTTCTGCTCATAGAGAAGAAAATATAGATACCGAAAAAAACTTTGTATCGCTTTTTACAGCAATAAACAAAATGGCAGAAAAATATGACATGCCAATTTTATATAGCTGCCATCCACGTAGCCGTAATCGTCTTGAAGCAAGCGGATTCAAACTTGATAAACGTGTAATTCAGCATGAGCCGTTGGGATTCCATGATTATAACTGTTTGCAGATGAATGCTTTTGCAGTTGTTTCAGATAGTGGAACCTTGCCGGAAGAATCAAGTTTCTTTACAAGTGTAGGACATCCATTCCCCGCTGTATGTATTAGAACAAGTACAGAGCGTCCAGAGGCTTTGGATAAGGCATGCTTTGTTCTGGCAGGTATTGATGAAGTTTCGCTTTTGCAGGCAGTAGATACAGCTGTTGAACTTGTAAAGAATGGTGAATATGGAATTCCAGTGCCAGACTATACTGATGAAAATGTAAGCACTAAGGTGGTTAAGATTATTCAAAGCTATGTTGGTGTTGTAAACAAAATGG
>JAEEGL011832831.1_pt1 | contig 12902 bp, 10 predicted proteins | sample 9134231 | NCBI WGS metagenome assembly JAEEGL01 (sample SAMN16246548, study PRJNA631951) | gut metagenome | biome: gut microbiome; feature: rumen; material: fiber-attached | host: Bos | place: Iran: Karaj | collected 2018-10 | reverse complement strand
TGCCGTTGTATGCGCCCTTAGCCTCGTTGTGGGCGTTGGTGCAGATGTCGCTCGCCTGCGAGAATGCCGTCTCAAATCCGAATGACTTGTCGATGAAGTTGATGTCGTTGTCGATGGTCTTTGGGATGCAGCCAACGGCGATTTTCAGTCCGCGACGCTCAATCTCGTTGCTGATGCTCTGTGCCGCACGGAGCGTGCCGTCGCCGCCGATGCAGAAGAGGATGTTGATGTTTTCGCGCTGGAGGGTATCGACGATTACCTCCTTGCCCGGGTCGCCGCGCGAGGAGCTCAGGAAACTGCCGCCCTGCAGGTGGATGCGGTCCACGATGTCGGGATTGAGCGGCTCGAAGCTCAATTGGTTTTTGGGGTCGAATCCCATCAAGCCGTACTTGACGCCGATGACGTTGGTGACGTTGTAGCGGCGGTAGAGCTGCATCACGAGGCCGCGGATCACATTGTTGAGACCCGGGCAGAGACCGCCTGCCGTCACGATTGCCACCTTGGTCTTGCTGTGGTCGAAGTAGAGCATCTGCTTGGGACCCGCCTTCTCGAATGAAATCGGCTCTTGCTGCATCTCCATGTAGTCGAGCAGCACGTTGTTGGAGCCGTCGAGCAACACGCGGTCGGAGTCGCTCACGAAGTTGAATGATTCGCTGTCGTCCTTCTTGTCGGAGAGCTTGAGCATCGAAGGTATCTTACATTCGCCCAAACTTTTGACCTTGAAGTCCAATGCGTAAAGTTCTTCCTTTGTCATACTTTATTATATTAGGTGTTTCGATATTCGGTTATTTGAAGAAGATAATCTTTTGCTTGCCGCAGGTCGCCGAGCCAAAACGCGCAAAATGGTAGTTGATGTCCACCATCACCTGTGCGCTGAATGGCTTCATCTCCATCGTGGTGTATTTGGAGAAGCCCGTGTTTTGAAGTCCGTCCACCTGCTTGATTATATTTTTGGAGCAATAAGCCGCCCTCGCGCCAAGAGTCACCTGCACCCTGTCGCCGTTGAATACTGCGTATCCTAATCCAAAGACAATGCTGGTGAACTTGCCGTTGAAACAGTTGGTGAGGTCGAGGTTGGAAATGGGGTCATTGCTTATTGGACCTGCCGTTGTAAGTAGGTCGCCGTATGTTACGCCGTTGGGATTGTCTTCTATGGAATACTGGGCTTCCTTGATTGATGTGAATTTTGGACCGATTTCAGCATAGAAACCGTATTCGCCGGTGTAGCGGGCGAGCACGAGGAGGTCGCCGGTCTTGAACTTGAGGTTGCTGTCAAACCTTTTGTTGCTACCCGGTGCACAGATTTCGTATTTGTTTGAGTATGTGGACGATAGATATTCCACCGATACGCCCACCCTGTCCACGAACACTACGCCGAGCCTTCCGCCTACGCTTATTGCGGGCGAGAGGTAGTTTTGCGTGATGTTGCCATCGTCGCTAATCTGCTCACTGAACAGTATCGAATTTCCCACGCCTACTTTGCCCGCGATTGAAATCCAGTTGGGATCGCCGCCGCGCTGCGCCATTGTCTGCAACGACATTACAATAAGCGTTGCAATGATAAGTATTCTTTTCATTTTGTAGAGTTTGTTTGTTATCATTAATTTCAATATGCAATATTAATCAAAATTGGGATTTCTATTGCATATTTAACAAAAAAAAATCACCTTTGCAAAAATTTTTTTTCAAAATGAAGAAGTATTTTATTGGATTGGGATTCTGGGGCAGGCTGTTCGTCTTTTTGACATTGACGGTATTCCTGATGCTCGGAGCCATCATTGTGGGCGACATATTGGCCTACTTCATATACGGACGTGATGCGCTGGCTAATCAGGAAGTGCCTGTGATGCAGTTTTTGCAGGCGTTTTTGTCGATAGGATTGTTTCTGTTGCCGCCGGTGCTGATGGTCAAGCTGTGCTGCGAGGGCTCTCTGCGTGACAATCTGATGCTCTCCAAGCCAATCAAGCTGCTGCCGCTCTGCGTGAGTGTCGCCGCGATGTTGGTGTCGGCGCCCATGGTGACGTGGCTCGAGGAGGTCAATCTCCAGATGACACTGCCCGACTGCATGGCGGACATCGAGAATTGGATGCGCGACAAGGAGGATTCCGCCGCCAAGATTGTTGACAAGTTCACCAAATCGCCCGACCCGCTACGTTACGTTATTAATTTAGTGGTGCTCGCCCTGCTGCCGGGATTGAGTGAGGAGATGTGTTTCAGAGTCGGGGTGCAGACGAGGCTCTTCGGCGACAAGACCCGCATCCAGGGATATTGGGCTGTGGTATTGACGGCAATACTATTCAGCGCGATACACTTGCAGTTTTACGGATTCCTGCCGAGGCTGGTGCTTGGCGTGGTGCTCGGCGTTTTTCTGCTGATTACCGGCAATGTCTGGTATTCAATCTTGGCTCATTTTGTCAACAATATGATTGCAGTTACGTTGGCATTCATGGAGGCACGCGGCGTAGAGATGACGCAACCCCAGTGGCTTGGGTCGTGGTGGATGGCTTTGTTGAGTGCAATGGCTACCGTGGCGCTGCTCGTGATATTGTCGAGGATAGAAAAAATGACAAAAAAATTTTGAAATTCCGCGATAAGGCTTAATTTTGCAGTCGGTAACAACGCACAATTCCATTGGCGCAATATTTGCTGATTTGGAAACGTTTGTTGTAAAAAAGGTTATTATAAGAACAATCATCTATATGACAAAGACATGGCGGTAAACAAAGCATCACGGGGCAAGAATTCGGAGCAGGACAAGGAGCATCTGCTGCGCGAGCATCGCCTTACATTCAGGCTCAACGACTTGGAAATGAAGGCGTTGATGAAGTATTATAAGAAATACAAGGTGAAAAACAAGGCGCGTTTTCTTCGCGAGACGGTGATGTACGCCGTCCTGAAAAAATTTGACGAAGACTATCCGACCCTGTTTGACGTGCCCGCCGCGCCTGTCCAGGACAATAGTCCGACATTGTTTTGATATTGTAGATATTACTAATAATTAATATAGAAATCGTAAAATGAAAACAAATCTTATAACAAGGATTGCGATTGTAGCGGTGCTGATGTTTGCGTTCAGCGCCCAGTCTTTCGCTCAAGATGACAACCGCGAGTGGTGGAACTCGCTATCCCCGGCGTGGAAAAAGATTTTCCGTGATCAGGAACTCAAAGGCAAGGATGTGGAGCCCACCGACGAGCAGCTGGCAATGATTGTATTGTGCGAGAATATGGAATGTGGCGGCAACAAGGACATCACAGACCTCAAACCGCTCAAGCGTCTCACCAACCTTACAATGCTCGACTGCTCCAACACCAGCATCAAGTCGCTCGACGGCATCCAGTACCTCACCGGCCTCAGGGTGCTCGACTGCTCCAACAACGACAATCTCAACAGCCTTGAGTTTATTGCAGGCCTCGTTAACCTTGAGAGCGTCAATTGCGGCAACACAATGGTGAAGTCGCTTGCTCCGCTTGTTTACCTCAAAAAGCTCCGCAGGCTCGACGCCCATTTCTGCACCATCAACAAGCTGGGTACCATCGGCGAACTCAAAAGCCTCACTTACCTCGACCTCTCTGAAAACCAGAGCCTCTTCTCGCTCGAAGGCATCCAGAAGCTCACTCAGCTCGCCGAGTTCAATTGCTCGCAGACCAACATCAGCGACCTCAAGCCCCTCGAGAATATGAAGGTGCTTGAAAGCCTCAACGTATCCGAAACAAGGGTGACTACTCTGCGTCCGTTGCAGAATGTGCGCACCATCGTGGAACTCGACTGCTCCAACACCAAAATTTCGGCTGCCAGCTTCGATTACCTCACGTCGCACAACCGCCTCAAATTCCTTCGCGGCCGCAACCTCGACGTAGAGCAGAAGGATCTCGACGCATTCTCGACCTCGTTTGTAAAGCGTTTCCCCGAGTGCGATGTAATCCTCACACATAAATAGTGCATAATCGTTGCAGGAACGTTGCGTAAAGCGTCTAATTATTTAAGCGTCAATTATGTAACGTCTCTGCAATTGTCAATGACGATTAATGGCAATTGAGAAAAAAAGATAAAAAAACGCCGCCGTACAACCTGATTGTCCGGCGGCGTTTTTTTAGGTGTCGGTTTGTGAGTTCGTGTCGTCTCTATTTAGAAACGCTGACATTGATGGCCTGGGGACCACGTTTGCCTTCGGTGATTTGGAACGTCACGCGCTGGTCGGCAAGAAGATTCACTTTCTTGTTGTTGACGTTAGGTACGCCTGTATAGTGTACGAATATGTCGTGACCGTCCTCGCCTTCGATGAAGCCGAAGCCCTTGGTGGTGTCGTACCATTTCACTTTTCCATTGAGTAGTGTGTTATTTGCCATGTCTTTAATGCTTTTAAACGGTTAATGTCTGTATAATTATGATACAAAGGTTATAAATTTTTTGCAATTTATCAAATAAAAAACAAAATAAGTAGAAAAATAATGTTAAAAAAATGGATATTCCGCCTTTTTTTGGCGATTTTGGTGTCTGCAAGCTCCCCTTCGTATGGTCAAAAGCTACGGATGAGGCATTGCGACACCTCCGCAATACGGTCGGCATGCCGCTCGCTCGTGATGCGGCACGCCGACCGTGGGTATCCATTTGTAAGTGTCGTGGCTGATTCGGCGGTGATGAGGGGCGGGCGCGTAGATGTCTATTGCAGCACCACGCTGTTGCAGCTTTACCATATCGAAAATGTTTATATCATCGGCGGCGCGGGTGTGTCACCTTATTATATATATTCGCTGACTGGCATTGCGCCCGGGGCGGTCTATAGCGAAAGGCGGATTGCAATGGCGGCGCGGCGGATAGCCTCGGGCGGCGCGGCAGTGGCTGTGCGTGATGCCGAAGTGGAATTTCATCCCGATGGTGCAGCCGACGTTTATATGTATCTCGAGAGCCGACGCGCCAATTCGGTGGGCGCAGGCATTGCCCTCAATCGTGACAACCTCGATGGCAAATATTTCGTCACCGGCAATGCGCTCGCCGATTTGTGCAACAATTTTGGATACGGCGAGAGGTTTTATTTTGCGTGGAATGGATACGATAGACGGTCGCAGATGCTTGATTTGCAGGTGAATTGGCCCTACGCCTTCAATACGCCCGTGACGCCCGACATTGGGATTGGCATCGTGAGGACAGACACAAGTTGCCTGACTGCGCAGATGAAAGCTGGGCTTGGCATGTCGCTGTCGCCCGATTGGACGGCGCGGGCTGTGGTGGATGTGCGCAGGCTTATTTCTATTGATAATGACAATAACAATGATGATGACAATGACAACGACGCCCGCACATCGCTCTATGGCATAGCCGTCAATTGCCGCAAAACGTATCTTGGCGGCACACGCATTAATATTGATGTATCGGCGTCGGGCGGCACTCGGCGCAGTGGCGGTGGCAGTGGTGCGGTTGCAGATGTAATGTCAATGGTGGAGAGTTGGCTGCCGATTGGCACGTGGGCGCGGTACGAAGGCACATTGACGGCAAGACAAATGTACTTCGCCGACCGTCCCGACATCCACGAGTGCATCCCGATAGGCGGCGCGGGCAGTCTGAGGGGCTTTATGGCAAACGAACTCCGCGCCACGGGATTGTTTTCAATGTGCAATACATTCAGGGTGCTGCTGGGTGAAGATTTTTCGGTGCAGACGTTTTACGACCATGCTTTTTATAGGTGCAATGCAATACAGGGCGATTTCCACGATACGCCGTGCGGATTTGGCGCTGGCATCGGGCTCAGGACGGGCTCAATTAGCCTCGATGTAGGCTGGGCGATAGGCTGCGAGCACGGCAAAATGCGTCCATTGCGGGATGCTAAGACGTTAATTATCACACGGTTGGAATTTTGATGAAAAAAAATGTGAAAAATTATATCTAAAAGTCCAACAAAAATGAATATATTTGCGTTAAATATGTAGCAATTATGCCAAACAACATAAAAAAGTATTAAAAATGAAAAAACTCCTAATCCTAATCGCTGCCATTGCGTTAATATCGCTGGTTTCCTCCTGCCGTTCGTCGCGTCCCGCATGTCCGGCTTATACTTCGGTTGCCGCGAGTATCCTCAATTTCTAACATAGCGAAATGGCAAAACGTATCGTGATATTGCTCCTTGTGGTGTTGTCCTGTGGCGTCGCAAAGGCACAGGGCGACATCGACACGGAGAAGAAAATCCTGTATCGCAACGAGTGGTCGATAGGCGCGATTGTCAAGACCAATGGTTTTGAGATGGACTTCCGCAGCGGCAAGTTCGTCAATATGTTCAAGAAAAACCTTCTGGACTTCGGAATCGGCTTCATCAAGCATCCGCAGCAATACCGCGCCGTCAATCCATACTATTCGGGGTACAGTGGATATTGTTTCGGTAAAAAGAATTTTTGCTTCGAGCTGTTCTACACGATGGGACGGCAGCGTATGCTATTCCAGAAGGCCGACCTCAACAGCGTTGAGATCAGGCTTTTTTATATGGGTGGCGTCACGCTTGCATTCCTGAAGCCCATTTATTATGAAATCCTCAAATACAAGGACTTAAAGACTTACACCGAGTCTGAAAAATTTGACGCGCTCACGCACAATCCCGTTGAGACACTCGGTCCATCGGAATTTTCCAAAGGTTTCAGTGAAATGAAAGTAGTGCCCGGCGTGGAGGGCAAGGCTGGCCTCAGTGTGGAGGTCGGCAAGAAAGACACGCACCTTATAGCAATAGAGGCTGGCGTCAAGATGTCGGCATACGCCAAAAAACTCGAAATTATGGCGCAAAAGCGCAATCCTCAGTTTATCTGCTCGTTGTTCCTGACTTTCCGTTTCGGCAGGGTAAAGCACGGCGCACATTACGAATACCTCAACGAATACACCGAATAGCGTTTGGTATGGTTTTTGTTTCTTTGTTAATTGCCATTATTGTTAATTTTCCGTTAATAAAGTATGACCGCAATTTTAAGCGTGACAAGACGGTAGCAAGAAAAAAAATGTAACTTTTTATATTTTTTTTTGGATTTTGCAATATGTTGTAAGACAGAATGTTGGCGTTGTGGAAATCGGATAAAATCGCAAATTGCCGTAGCATCTGCAATCATTATAGCATTATTTTTTTGCAAAAACCAATTCTTATGCTTAACTTTGCAGCCGTGAATATTTCGGAAAGGTTAAAACATAGAAGCGGGGCGGATCTCCCCGCAGGCACTTACAGACGAAGATGACCAGTTTAACCTTGTACAGAAAAACTTTATAGTTATGTTTAATAAAATTAAGTACAAATTCAATCCTGAGACATTAAGGTTTGAAGCAAGTAGAGAGGCAATATCACAGTTTCTGCTGAAGAAGGTGATGCCGAGATTCGCAACCTCGGTGGTCTTAGGTATAGCATTAGGAATTGCAGGTACGTCATATATAGAATCGCCCGCAGAAAGCGAGGCGGCGGCTGCCAACGCAATCCAACGGGAACGACTATCCACCCTTAACGCGCAGATAAGCACGTTGTCACATTCGCTCGAAGAAATCGCAAAACATGATGATGAAATGTACCGCCCGGTTTTCCAGGAATCCCCAATTTCTAAAGAAGAGCGCACCGGTGGTTTCGGTGGTACAGACAGATATGAAGCATACAGGGGCTTCGAACATTCGTCAGAAATGATTGAAGTGGCAAGCAAACTCGACATCCTTTCAAGCAAAACAATCGTCCAGTCCAAGTCCTTCAAACACATCACAAATCTCGTAATCAATAAGGAAATGATGCTCGCCTGCATACCGTCCATCCAGCCGGTGGCAGTCAAAGACCTCTACAGAATAGCATCCCCATTTGGATATCGTTTCCATCCAATACTCAATATCTACAGAATGCACGCCGGTGTGGATCTCTCCGCACGTGAAGGCACACCAATATACGCCGCAGGAGCCGGCACAGTAAGCACTTCGGGTGTTGAAAGCGGCTACGGCAACGTCGTAAAAATCAATCACGGATACGGTTACATGACAGTGTATGGCCATTGCAGCAAATTGCTCGTGAAAGCGGGCGACAAGGTGAAGCGTGGCGACATCATCGCACTCGTAGGCAGCACAGGTCTCTCCACAAGCCCGCACTGCCACTATGAAGTGAGGGTCAACGGTGTACCGCAAAACCCCATCAACTTCTACAAGGACGGAATTTCGGAAGAAGAATATCAGCAATTGTTGGAATCGTCTTTTGAATTTGACGAGAGTGCCGTTGACGTACAGTAATCTTAGGATTGTACGTTGTCTGCATCCGTACTCCGGACAAAGATATTTAAAACCCGGCAACCGTTTTGCCGGGTTTTTTAGCGTTTATGGCCAAAATATATGCGGATAGTATATGTTTTGGCATGGATTTTATTAAAAAAAATATAGTAACTAACACATAAAACACCTAACTTTATGGAAAGTAATTTCAGCAATCAACTCATCCGCATCTTTGTCTTCGGCACGTTGCTCAAGGGACAGAGGTTTGAGTTTTACATGGACGGCAGCAAGTACTGCGGCAAGGCTTACAGCCGTGGACAGCTGATGATGGCGGAAAATGGAAGCGTCTATATCGACGTCAATGACCACGAGGCCTACACGCTCGGCGAGGTGTACTTGGTGGACTATTCCTGCCTCAAGAGGATCAACCACCTCGAATCGCGCTCCGGCGAATTTCCGAAGGGCTACGACCTCACGATGATTCCCACGTGGAACCTCGAGGAAAACCCCGACCACAAGTTTGACCTTTCCAACTGCGACTACTGCTTCTACTACCGCAGGCGCAATGTGCCTGTGAAGCTCATGGGAGGCGATTACACCAAGTTCCACGACCCTGTGGACACTATTGGCGAATACCTCGCAAGCGCCGACCACGAGATTGTGGACGCCGATGAAATAGTAAATTTCATGAAAGAGCAGAATATTCGCATCGACTTTTGATTTTTTTGTGTAACTTTGCATGCAAAATGCTATTGTAGATGAAATTCAAAGCCCTAAATAAGATGTGGAGCAGGATTCTGAACATCCTGTTTTGGTCGATAATCTCCGCCGCCTTCATCGGCCCCGGTACGGTGACGACCGCTACAAAGGCTGGATCTGACTTTCAGTTCCAACTTTTGTGGGCTTTGTCTTTTTCTACAATGGCATGCCTCGTATTACAGGAGGCGAGTGCACGTTCCACGATATATTCAGGCATGAACCTCGGCCAGGCTATCAAGTACCACTATATGGGCAAACGCGCCCAGGTGCCTGTGCTTGTGCTGATTGTGGGTGCAATCATCCTTGGCTGCGCCGCTTACGAGACCGGCAACATCCTCGGCTCCGTCGAGGGCATCTCGCTCGTATTCCCAAAACTTGACAAGCGCATCATCGTAGGGATAATTGCGCTCATTGCGGGACTCGCATTGAGCCTGAAATCCCTACGGTCGATTGCCAATTTCATGGGTAGTTTCGTGTTCATAATGGGCTTCACGTTCATCACGACGGCTGTGCTGTCGCATCCTCCCGTGGATGAGATTCTGCACGGTCTGGTGATGCCGAGATTCCCCGACACGCCTGGCGCGGGTCTCCTTGTGCTTGGTCTCGTGGGCACTACCGTAGTGCCTTACGACCTCTTCCTCGGCTCTAACGTGGTGCAGAAAGACACCACCGTCACCGATATGAGGATAGGCATCTCGGTGGCAGTGATATTGGGCGGCATCATCTCTATGGCGATTCTCTGCGTGGGTACAGAGATGACGCGCGGATTCACACCCGAAGCCGCCAAAAACCTCGAATTTTCGTACAAACTGCTTTCCAACACTCTCGTGCTCAATATCGGACAATGGGCTGTGTATGTGTTTGGTTTCGGTATGTTTGCGGCGGGATTCACGAGCGCAATCACTTCGCCGCTTGCCTCCGCACTCACCGCGAGGAGCATCTTCGAGAAGAAGGATGAGGCCGGCAATTCCAAAAACGGACACGTGTTCAAGTGGGTTTCGTATGCCGTGCTGCTCATCGGCGTCACGCTCGGTTTCCTTCAGATCAAGCCCGTGCCTGCCATTGTGGCGGCTCAGGCGTTCAATGGACTTATACTTCCCTTTGTAGCCATATTCCTCTTTATGGTGGTCAACAATCCCGAAATCATGGGCGTCAAGCATGTCAACGGCTTATTCTCCAACGTGTGCATGATTATCGTGACGTGGGTTACGCTCGTGCTTGGCATCGTCAATGTCACCAAGTCGGTGGTTGCCATGATGGAGGATACGCAGGTGTCGCCGGACGTGCTGTTTGGCTCGGCGTCGGTGCTGGCGCTTGTGATTACGGTGATTATTACGATACACATACTCGCCAAACGCAGGCGGGAGATTAAGCAAATGCTTCAAAGCCAATTGACATGAACTCTTTTTTGGAAGACTGCGCCGCCGACATCCTGCGCAAGTACGACAACGATGATTCTGTATGCGTGGTGTTTCCCAACAAGCGCACCATGCTGCATTTCCGCAAGAGTTATGCCCGCATAAAAAACGAGGTGTCATTTTCCAGGCATCTTTTTCCAATCAACAAGGTTCTCAACCAATTTCTGCCGTCGGTGTGCGCCGACGATCTGACATTGTTGTTTCAGCTTTATGATGCTTTCCGTCAGGTGTTTGTGCACGAAGGTATGCTCAATGCCGGCATCGCCGATGATTTTGATTCGTTTTATGATTCGGGTTTGAAAATCCTCGCCGACTTCAATGAAATAGACAATTACCTCGTTGACATCAACCAGTTGTGCCGCAATTTTGCCGATTTGAGCGAAATTGACGCCTTTTACGCGCCGTCGATGGCACAGGAGGTGATTGAGATTATCAGATCGTTTTGGGCAAATTTTTCGCAACAGAAGCTGTCCCGCGAGAAGGAGCGTTTCCTTGAGCTTTGGACGGGGCTGCCAAAGGTTTATGAAATATTCAACGAGAGCCTCAAGTCGGCGCACATTGCCTATCCCGGAATGAAAAACCGCGCCATCTGCGACCTCATCGAGCAAAAGGGACTCGAAACGAAGTATTCCACGTATATTTTTGTTGGTTTCAATGTCTTGAACAAGTGCGAGCGCAAGATTTTTGCGTATCTGCGCGACGCCAAGAAGGCAAAGTTTTATTGGGATGCCGACGATTACTACATCTCCGACAAGGTGCAGGAGGCGGGTCTCTTTATGCGCAGGCTGATTGCCGAATTTCCCGACGAAATCCACGGACATCGCCCGCCCGCCAATATCATCGGCTCTCCAAAGGATGTTGAGTACATCGGCGTGCCGCTCGAGGTTGGTCAGGCAAAGTGCGTCCACGACATCATAACGCAGCTTGCCAAGCTCCCCGATTACAACGAAACCCGTACCGCTGTCGTCCTCGGCGACGAGCATCTGCTTTTCCCGGTATTGAACAGCCTTCCCAAATGCGTGGAGCGCGTCAATGTGACTATGGGCTATCCCTTCGTGGAGACTCCAGTATATTCGTTTTTGCTCAATTGCCTGCAACTCAGGCGCAATTACCGTCCCGGCAGTTCGGGCGGCGATTATTATTACAATGATGTACTTGCAATTATTAAACATCCTCTTGTAGTCAATATTCCTGAAATTTGCGCTGGTGAGATTGAAAATAAAATAAATGAAAAGCGTTTAATCCGCGTCAAGGCTGATTTGCTCGGCTCGTATGGCAACTTTTTGAGCCTGATTTTTTGCAGTCAGGACAATGAAAAGACTGCGGCGGACATCATTCTGACCTTCATGTCGATATTGTCGGAATTGTACTTTATCAAAAATCCCACTCCGTCGGAGACGCCGAGGCTTGAGAATGAATTTATATTCAATGCCTACACATCGCTCAAAAACCTCTATAACAACATACTGACTTTGCCCGAGGATATCAGTCCCGACCTGATGGCAAACGTCCTGAAAGAGCATCTTGTATCCATCAAAGTGCCTTTTGAGAGCGATGACGACAATGGCATACAGCTCACCGGCATGATGGAGACCCGCAACCTCGATTTTGACAATGTGATAATGATTGGCATGAACGAGGGAGTATTCCCCAAGCGCAGCGAAAACAATTCATTCATCACCGAGGGCATGAGGCTCGCCTTCGATATGCCTGTGGTCAAGTACAAGGACGCCGTATTTGGATATTTCTTTTACCGGTTGTTTCAACGCGCCAAGCATGTCAAGGTATTGTACAACAATGTCTTTTCATCGGCGTTGTCGGGCGAGCCGAGCCGATTTGCGACGCAGATATTGAAGGAGGCGTCGTCTATTGTGCGCCCGGATTCGCAATTGACTATACAGATGAGGCAGTTTGTGAGGGAGATCAAGCCCTTGTCGGGTCGTGAAATTGCCGTCCAAAACAATGAAGACACCATCCAGCGGCTCTCCGCATATTTTACGCAGGGCGATGGCAGGAGGTCATTGTCGCCGTCGGCATTGAATATGTTCATCGACTGCCCGCTGTCGTTTTATATGAAATACGTGCTCAGGCTGCGTGAGACCGAGGAACTCGACGAGGAGGCTTCTGCGGCTGATTTTGGCTCGATACTCCACGCCGCTATCGAGAATATTTATAACGAAATCAAGAACGACGACCACATAATCACCGCCGAGATGATAGACGCCGTGCGCCCGATTGCGGAAGGCTTTGTACTAAAAGCCTACAACGAGCATTTCAAGGTGAATGTCAGCGACAAGGCGGATATTTCGGGCTTTGACAGCATATTTTTCGATGTATTGATGCAATACCTCGGGCGCATTTTGGATTACGATTCCACAATTGCGCCGTTTGAGCTGATTGGCGCAGAAAAAGGCATCTACACCACCGTGGATGTCAATGTTGGCGGCAGGACGCTCAAGGTGAACATCGGTGGCACCATCGACCGCATCGACCGCATTGTCAATACCGGTAAGATACGCATT
>JAEEGL011073762.1_pt1 | contig 12902 bp, 15 predicted proteins | sample 9134231 | NCBI WGS metagenome assembly JAEEGL01 (sample SAMN16246548, study PRJNA631951) | gut metagenome | biome: gut microbiome; feature: rumen; material: fiber-attached | host: Bos | place: Iran: Karaj | collected 2018-10 | reverse complement strand
TTCTTCTGTTGTGGGCTTGTACATTCTTCACCCTAACAATGTCGGACGCTGCGGGCATATCTGCAACGCGAGCTACGCCGTTTCATCATCCTGCCGCGGACAGCATATCGGCGAAAAGCTTGTCCTTGACTGTATTCAAAAGGAAAAAACAGCATTAACATGAGAAAAAATTATCCGGTCTTGCCAGATTTTTTGCATTGAAAACTCCCTTGAACTGCGGTAGCATGAAATAGGCGGCAACGCCAAATTCAATGAAGGGAGCTTTGTTATGAAGCGATTCTCAAAAATCTTATCCATCGGTCTTTCGGCTGTGATGCTTATTTCCGGTTCATCCGTATTGGCAGGGGCAGCGACTTACAAAAATGCGGTATACTGCTCGGGTGCAAACTGCAAAAACGTCCGGTACATCATGGACCAGATAAAGAACGGTAAATGCTGCGATTGGAGCATGCTGCAGAAAATCAGCGGCGGTTATTGTCCCGAGGGTAATTGCAGTGTGGACAAGTCTGCCCAAGAACCTGCGGAACAGCCGACAAAACCTGTTGCGGAAATTGTCAAGCCGCAGGATTCTGAGTTTAACGCGGCATATGAGGCGGAGGTCGTTCGGCTGGTTAATGAAGAACGTGCAAAGTACGGACTTGCGGCTTTGATTCAGGACGATGGGGCGCAGAACGTGGCTCATGTCAGGGCGAAGGAGATTGTGCAGTCATTCTCGCACACACGGCCTGACGGAAGCTCTTGCTTTACGGCGGCTTCGGATCTGGGCGTGACATATCGCTCGGCAGGCGAGAACATCGCCTACGGTTATGCGACACCTGCTCAGGTTGTAAACGGCTGGATGAATTCTGAAGGTCACAGAAAGAACATACTTTCCGCGTCCTACACAAAAATCGGTGTCGGCAGTTATTCCGCAAACGGAGTAATGTACTGGTCACAGTTTTTTATCGGCTGATTAATCGAAATAATCGCAGGCAGATAACCGCTTGGCTATCTGCCTGCGTGTTTTTTACTTTCCGCTTTTCAGCCGTTTATCGGTTGCCTTTGCGAGCTTAGTGCCTACGCTCTGGAAAAGCTGAACGAGGAGCACAAGAATTACGACGGCAACAAGCATAACAAGATATTTATACCGGTAATATCCATAGTTAATGGCGATTTTTCCGAGACCTCCGCCGCCGATGATGCCGCTCATTGCGGTGTAGCCGAGAACCGTGGTGACGGCAATGGTGAAGTTGGATATCAATGATGGAACGCTCTCTGGTATCATCACCTTGACGATGATCTGCAGCGGCGATGCACCCATGCTCTGCGCAGCCTCAATGATATTCGGATTGACCTCGCGCAGGCTGCTTTCTACGAGCCGCGCTACAAACGGGAACGCGGCGATCACAAGCGGTACGATTGACGCTGTTGTGCCGACGATCGTGCCCACAATCAGACGGGTAAGAGGAAACACCAGAATCATTAATATCAGGAACGGAACCGAGCGCAGCACGTTGATCAGTACGTTCAGAAAGCCCATGACAGGCTTTGGGATCGGCAGTATACCGTCCTTTTCGCCAACCACCAGCAGCACGCCGAGCGGCAGTCCGATGACTATCGCGAAAAATGTTGCGGCGACAGTGACATAGAAGGTTTCCCAGAGCGCCAGAGGCATATCATTGCACATGATTTCCCATGTTTCGTTGAGCACCTCAGCAGAAAACAAATCATTTCCCATTGTTTACAACCTCCTCTACCGTGATTCCGTCGTGTGACGACAAATACCTTTTGGCTCCTTCGGCTGTCTCTCCGTCGGGAAAGCTCAGCAGCATACAGCCGAACGCTTTTCCGCCGACGCTCTTGGTGGAAGCGTACAGGATATTTGCCGCGATGCCTTTTTCCGCCGCTAACTTTGCAATCAACGGCGTTTCTGTCGATTCCGAGTCGTTGAACACTACACGCAGCACGCGTTTTCCGTATTGGAGCTCGGCGACATTTTCCTCTTCACCGGGGAACACGAGGTGTTTTGCCGCCTCTGATTTTGGTGAGCTGAATATTTGATTGACCTCGCCCTGTTCGACAACCTCGCCGTTTTCAAGAATTGCCACACGGCTGCATATTTCCTCAATCACGCTCATTTGATGAGTAATGATGATGACGGTAATACCGAGCTTTTCGTTGATATCCTTGATTAAAGAGAGAATGGAACGCGTTGTTTTCGGATCGAGGGCAGAGGTCGCTTCGTCGCAGAGCAGCACCTTCGGGTTTGTCGCCAGAGCGCGCGCAATGGCAACACGCTGCTGCTGACCGCCCGAAAGACGTGAGGGATAGGCGTTAGCCTTGTCGCTGAGTCCGACGAGCTCAAGCAGCTCAAGAGCCCGTTTTTTTGCTTCCTTTTTGCCGACGCCGTCGAGCTCCAGCGGAAAGCAGACGTTTTTCAGACAGGTGCGCTGCATCAAAAGGTTGAAGCCCTGAAAAATCATCGTCACGCTGCGGCGAAGCTTGCGCAGTTCACGTCTCCCGAGCGTGCCGACATCTACGCCGTCAATCACCACGCTGCCTTCGCTGGGACGCTCGAGCATATTGATACAGCGAACCAAAGTGCTTTTTCCAGCGCCGCTCATTCCGATGATACCGAAAATATCACCGTCGCTGACGGAGATGTTGACGTTTTTCAGTGCCTGGAATGTGCCGTCAGCCGTGGAGAAGGTTTTGGACAGGTTTTTAATCTCAATCATAACTGTCGCCTTTCTGATAGTTTATACAAGTATGCGCCGATCGAAGCAGTACGGTCGGCGCAGAGTTTTATATGATTATTTTAAGGCGTCAAGAGTTGTTTGCTTTCCGCCGTAGAGTCCGAGAGGTTCAACGTGAATTGTCGAAATTGAAACGAGCTTTGTGCCGTTTTCAGCGTTGAAGTCATCAAGATAGGGGAGATGCTGGAAGTAGTTTGCGTCAAGCTCGCCGCTGTCAACTACGTTGTTGGGCTGAACATAATCGGTGTACTCCTTGATGTCAAGAGTGATTTCCTTCTCTGCGAGAATGTCCTTGACAACAGAGAGAATCTCTGCATGCGGTGTAGGAGAAGCTGCGATGGTTACTTTTTCGCCCTTGAGTGCTGCGTAATCAATGGAATCATCAAATCCGTTGGTGGTTTTTTCTACGACGCTTACAACAGAGCCGTCATACTTTTCTTTAATAAAGTCCGCTACCTTCCGGCTTTCGAGCGCTGCTTTTAATGCTAGGAGCTTCGGTTCTTTCTCGTTGCCCTCCTTGACGACAAGGATGTTGCCGTATGCGGATGCTGAACCTTCAATACCGAGCGAATCCTTGACGGGATTCAGACCTGCTTCAATCGCGTAGTTTGAATTGATGATCGCGTAGTCAACGTCCTGACGTGCGTTGGGAACCTGAGCGGCTTCTACTTCCTTGAATTCGAGGTTGTGGGCGTTTTCGGCGATATCCTTCGGTGTTGCGGTAATTCCTGCACCGTCCTTGAGCTTGATGTAGCCAAGCTCCTGTAAGAGCAGAAGCGCACGAGCTTCGTTTGTGGTATCATTCGGGATCGCGATTGTAAGCTTTTCGGCAGAGGTGCTGACCGCTGATGTCGCTTTGTCGGAAGAAGCAGATGAATCAGATGATTCGGTTTTGTTTGAGCAGCCTGCAAAAGCTATTGCTGATGTCAGAACCAGTGCGGCTGCTGTAAGAATTGCGGTTATTTTTTTCATGATAATAAATCCTTTCTATACTCCGAATTGTTTTGTTTATAATCGTTTTGGTTTGTCATCAACACATTCGCCCGAACCGAAAGTTCAGACGAAGCAAATGAGGAAACTGTAGTTCCATGATTCTCACTCCATCTTCATTTCATAGTGGATAAGTAGGTTTTACAGCTGTCATTATACAACCATAGTCTGCTGTTGTCCAATTGGAAATATCTATACCGAGCAATAGGATACCACTATAACTGTTTTAGAAAAAAGCACAGAAACAAAAGAAATACCGCACAACTTGCTGCTTGCAAATTGTACGGTATGAAATGATTTTACAGCTCGGAGCAAAACTCGACCTTTTTGCCTTCAAGAATCATGTTGGTTGTGCGGACAGCGCACATCTTGCCGCACATGGAGCAGGTGTGGCGGTCGGCAGGCGGAGTGCTCTCAAAGTACGCACGAGCCTTTTCAGGGTCAATCGCGTGTTTGAACATCTCATCCCAGTCAACCTTGTGACGGGCGTCCGCCATAGCGTCGTCCTGTTCTCTCGCGTGAGGAACGCCCTTTGCGATGTCCGCAGCGTGAGCCGCGATACGGCTGGCGATAATGCCTTCCTTTACGTCGCTCAGATCGGGCAGCCTGAGATGCTCGGCAGGGGTTACGTAACAGAGAAAATCAGCGCCGCTCGCAGCAGCAATTGCACCGCCGATTGCGGAGGTGATGTGGTCGTAGCCGGGAGCGATGTCGGTTACCAGCGGACCGAGAACGTAGAACGGAGCGTTATGACAAAGCCGTTTTTGCAGCTTCATGTTCGCTTCAATTTCGTTCATTGCCATGTGACCGGGACCTTCGACCATTACCTGAACGTCCTTTTCCCATGCGCGCTTTGTCAGATTTCCAAGCTCAATCAGCTCAGAAATCTGTCCTGCGTCGGTGCTGTCGTCAATGCAGCCGGGGCGGAGAGCGTCGCCAAGGCTGATGGTAACATCGAATTCGCGTAGAATATCAAGCACCTCGTCGTAGTGCTCAAAGAACGGGTTTTCGTTTCCTGTCATCATCATCCATGCAAACAGGAGAGAGCCGCCTCTGGATACGATGTTCATTTTTCTTTTGTCGCGCATGAATGCTTCCACAGCGCGGCGGTTGATACCCGCGTGAATCGTCATGAAGTCAACGCCTTCCTCGGCGTGAGCGCGAACTACCCTCAGAAAGTCCTCTGCGGTGATGTCGAGCAGATCTTTCTCGAGATAACCGATCGCGTCGTACATCGGTACGGTGCCGATCATTGCGGGAGATTTTTCTATAAGCTGACGGCGGAAGGTGTTGGTCTTGCCGTAGTTGCTCAAGTCCATGATCGCTTCCGCGCCGAATCTGATTGCCATATCAACTTTCTGCATCTCGACCGAGTAATCCTTGCAGTCGCCCGAAATACCGAGGTTTACGTTGATTTTGGTGCGCAGACCCATACCTATACCCTCGGGGGAGATCGAGGAATGACGCACATTGCAGGGAATCGCGATAACGCCCTGCGCGACTCTCTCGCGCAGCGGCTCAACGTCCATGTCCTCTTTGGCGGCGACAATTTCCATTTCGGGAGTGATAATGCCTTTTTTGGCGGCTTCCATTTGCGTATAGTATTGTTTCATTTCAGTGGTTCCTTTCAGTCAGAATATTTATTGTTCAGCGCAAACGCGTGGTTCATGGGACCGCTGCCTTTACCTAAATCGAGCATAGCGGCAAGAGCGCCCGAAATATAATCCTTGGCGCGTTCAACAGACTTTTCCAAAGTGTAACCCTTGGCAAGATTTGCTGCTATCGCGCTTGACAGCGTGCAGCCTGTGCCGTGGGTGTTTGGATTGTCGATGCGTTTTCCCTCAAACCAACGGAGCGTACCGTTTGAGTAAAGCAGGTCATTTGCGTCATTCACGCAATGACCTCCCTTGAGCAGTACCGCGCAGCCATAGGATTTGCCGAGCTGTTCGGCGGCTTTCTCCATATCGGCGCTGCTGTGTATCTCCATTCCCGACAAAACCTGAGCTTCGGGAATGTTTGGCGTAATGAGTGTGGCGAGAGGAAGCAGTTCCTCTGTCAAAGTGCTAACAGCGTCGGTCTTTATCAGGGCTGCGTTGCTTGTGGATACCATGACCGGGTCGACAACGATGTTCATCGCCTTGCAACAATGGAGCCTGTCCGCAATAACGCGAATCAGGTCCGAGCTTGCGACCATACCGATTTTGACCGCGTCGGGGAAGATGTCCTCGAATACCGCGTCGAGCTGCTGACGGAGAAATTCGGGAGTCGCCTCCTGAATCGCCCTCACGCCGAGCGTATTCTGCGCGGTCAAAGCGGTGACGGCGGTCATGGCATACACGCCGTTCATTGTCATGGTTTTGATATCTGCCTGAATACCGGCGCCTCCGCAGGAATCGCTTCCCGCGATTGATAATGCAGTTCTCATATTTTCTCCTCACATTATTTTTGTTGAGCGACGGAAGGTGGTGCCCCCGATCCGCCGCTGTTTTTTATGAATGAACCAAAGCAGTCGCCTTGGCTTTTAACTCTTTAGCTGCCTGCGTAATATCCTTCGCGCCGAAAACCGCCGATACCACCGCGATCCCTGAAAGGGTGCCGCAGTCGATCTGCGAAATGTTACCAAGCGTAATGCCGCCGATTGCGACGGCAGGAATCGACACAGCTGAGGTGATTTCACGAAGCTGAGCGTTTGTGATACGCACGGCGTTTTGCTTGGTAGGTGAAGGGAATACCGCGCCGACGCCGATATAATCCGCTCCTGCCAGTTCGGCGGCGGTTGCCTGTTCAACGGTTTTTGCCGTCGCGCCTATGATAAAGTCATTGCCTGCCTTTGCGCGGATTTCGGCAACGGGCGTATCCTCAATACCGACATGCACACCGTCCGCACTGCAGCGCAAAGCGAGCTCGACGTTGTCGTTGATAATCAGCGGAACGCCGTAGGAATGACAAAGCTCCTTGATTTCCAGAGCCTCCGTCATAAGCTCCTCGTCACTCAAATGCTTTTCGCGCAGCTGCAAGATTGTAACGCCGCCTTCGAGCGCTTCCTTTACCATCTCGATCAGCGGTCTTTGACGGTTGCAGTACTCCTCGGTAATGGCGTATAAAAGCAGCATATCCTTATGAAATCGCATTGTGTAATTCCTCCATCAATATTTCGGGGTTCTCGGACTTCATGAAGCCGCTCATGATACAAGCGCCGTCCGCGCCTGAACGCATGAGCTCAGCGATATTCCGAGCGGTAATACCTCCCAGCGCGTATACATCTATATTGACGCTTTCGCAAATCTCACGCAAAAACTCTACGCCTTTTCCCGGCAAGCCCTTTTTGCAATCAGTTTCAAAAACATTACTTGCGGTGATATAGGTGCACCCGAGCCGCTCGGCTTCCTTCGCTTCTTCAACAGAATGGCAGGACGCGCCTAAGACAGAAAAGTACGCGCGCTCTCTATCCGAAAGATGTCTGAGCATGGGCATGGGTAAATGAATCGCTTTGTGACTGAGCGCCTTTGCCGCGTTGGGAAAGCTGTGAAGAATCAGCGGCGTTTGCAGCTTTTCACATATAGCTTTTGTTTGTTCCGCAAGGCGCAGATAATCCGCTTCGGACAAACCCTTTTCGCGCAGAATAACAGCGTCGGGGTGAGCCGCTGCGACAGCTTCGAGATGACCGATAAAGTCCTTGCCGCACAGAAGGCGGTTTGTGATACATATTATCTTACACATATAAATAATCGTTCAGCACAGGCTGCAGGCCTTCGCCTGTAATATCTGAATACATAGCTGACAGACTGCGGCTGTCGCTGATTTCAAACTGTTCGTCGCCCTGCTGTCCGTCCGCTTCAGTGCCGCTGTACTTGCTCTCATGGTCTCCGATGCCTGTCGATACGCCCGCGGAAACCTTTGTCGCGGCAATTTTTACGATACCGTTGCGGAATTCTGCGCTTTCACGCGAGGAAACCGTGATGCCGACATACGGCAGAAAAATTCTGTAGGCGCAGAGAATCTGGCACAGCTGCGTTTCGTGAACGTCCAGAGGGCTGATTTTGTCGTTGTTGATAATCGGGCGCAGTCGGGGGCAGGAAAGCGACATTTCGGCATATGGATACTTTCTCTGCAGATAATAGACGTGCAGGGCGGAAGCCAGCGCGTCCTTTCTGAAATCGGAAAGCCCAAGCAGAGCGGAGAATGCAACGCCTCTCATGCCGCCGCGAAGCGCGCGCTCCTGCGCGTCAAAGCGGTAAGGCCAGACGCGCTTGTGACCAAAAAGATGAAGCGTTTCGTATTTGTCGGCGTCGTAGGTTTCCTGAAAAACGGTGACATAGTCCGCTCCGCATTCGTGCAGATAGCGGTACTCGTCTGTATTTACAGGATAGATTTCCAGTCCGACCATGCGGAAATACTTCCGCGCGAGCTTGCAGGCTTCGCCGATGTATTCGACGTTGCTTTGTCCGCGGCTTTCGCCTGTGAGAAGAAGGATCTCCTCCATTCCGCTCTGTGCGATGACCTGCATTTCGTGTTCTATCTGTTCCATGCTCAGCTTCATGCGGCTGATTTTGTTGTAGCAGTTAAAGCCGCAGTAGACGCAGTAGTTTTCGCAGTAATTCGCGATGTACAGCGGCGTGAACATATAGACCGTGTTGCCGAAGTGCTTGCCTGTTTCAAGACGCGCCCGCTGTGCCATCTGTTCCAGAAACGGTTCGGCGGCAGGGGAAAGGAGCGCTTTGAAATCCTCAATCGTGCAGGTTTCGTGTTCAAGCGCGGCTTTTACGTCCTTTGCAGTGTACTTTGTGTAGTCGTAGGATTTCATCTGCGAGATGACGTTCTCGCACACGTCGGATTCGATAATCTCCATTCCTTCCATATATGCCATATGGTCTGTTCTTGATGAAGGGTCGGTTTCCAGACGGTGCTTGCGTTTGAGCGCTTCCTCTGAAAGAGAATCGGAATCAACTAAAAATCGGTTTTCCATTTCATTCTCCCTCAGTCATGCAGAAATCCCGTCAGAGGATCGGAAGCGGAAGCGCCTCGGGTGAGCACTCTGCCCAAGCCCGAGAGATACGCCTTTCTGCCTGCCTCGATTGCCTGACGGAAGGCTGCCGCCATTAATGGCAAATCGCCCGCGGTTGCAAGAGCGGTGTTTGCCATGACCGCCGCAGCGCCCATTTCCATCGCTTCGCACGCCTGAGAGGGCTTGCCGATGCCCGCGTCAACGATGATGGGTAAATCGATTTCATCAATCAGTATCTGAATGAAATCCTTTGTGGCAAGTCCCTTGTTGGAGCCGATAGGAGAGGCAAGAGGCATAACCGCCGCCGCGCCTGCGCTGACCAAGTCGCGCGCAACGTTGAGGTCGGGATACATGTACGGCAGAACGACAAAGCCGTCGTTTGCAAGCGTTTCAGTCGCTATGATCGTCTCCTGATTGTCTGGAAGAAGATATTTGGAGTCGCGCATGATCTCTACCTTTACAAAATTGCCGCAGCCCAGCTCGCGCGCAAGTTTGGCAATTCTGACCGCTTCCTTTGCGTTTCTCGCGCCGCTTGTGTTGGGCAGCAGGGTAACGTTTTTCGGGATAAAATCGAGAATGTTCTCTCCGTCTTTGGTATTGGCGCGCCTTACTGCAAGCGTGATGATTTCAGCGCCTGCGTCTTTGATTGCCGCTTCAATCAGGTTCAGAGAGTATTTACCCGAGCCGAGAATAAAACGCGAGTTGAATTCGTGACCGCCGAGTATCAGTTTATCGTTATTCATATTTTGACCTTCTTTCGTTATACTTCATATTCCTCTGCCAGCACGCGCAAAACCGTGTGCGCCTGATGAGCCGCACACAGCATTACGCGGCTTGCAAACAGGCCGTCGCTTTCTCCTACGCCGTTAACGCCGTCGCCGCAGAGATAAAAGCGTTTGCTGACGCGTTTTGTCTTGATCAGATTCGGACTGTCGATACCTGCCATGCCTGACGCGGCAACGTAGAACTTTTGCGGCAGCTTCTCTAATACGAGATTGCACAGCATTGCCTTTGCCTGCGGATTATCAAACGCCTCACAGATCACATCTGCCTGTGACAGCAGGGTAAGGGCATTTTCCTCAGTCAGACGTATGGTGTGTGCTTCTGTCCGGATATATGGATTGATCTCGCACAGGTTTTCTACTATCGCGTCGGTTTTGTATTTGCCGATTTGCGAGGCTTTATATTGCTGACGGTGGAGATTGGATAGATCCACACTGTCAAAGTCGATCAGAATCAGCTTGCCGATTCCGGCTCTTGCGAGTGCTGTCGCGATATTTGAGCCTAAGCCGCCCAGACCGCATATGGCGACGACCGATGAAGAAAAGACCTTTTGCAGCTTTTCACCGTGTCGAGCGGCAAAGGCATTCTGCCATTCTTCTTTGGTAGGCATATTAACCTCCTCCCACAAAGCTGACGACCTCGAGGACATCGCCGTCTTTGAGCACGGTTTCTCCGTATTGCGGCTTGGGCAGAATATCCTCGTTAAGTTCAACCGCAATCGTCTGAGGATTGAAGTTTGCTTCTTCGAGATACTGACTGACTGTCTTTCCGTCTGCAGACGTGTTTTTTCCGTTGATTAAAACCATTTTGTAACCTCCTTGCAAGAAAAAACGGAGCACCGCCGATTTGGCAGTACTCCGCAACAATTCTAAGGTATATCCCTACGTTGGCATTATCCAAATCAGGTTACCGGTCGGAGGTAACACCTCCCTCTCAGCCTGTCACACAAGCTCCCGTTTGTTCAAGGTTATTATACACCCTTTTGTTGAAAAGTCAAGTGCAGCAGGAAGTATTTCAATTGAAAAATGATGTATGCAATTATATCACACAGAACTATTGACAAATAGAAATATGTCGATATAATAAAGCATAGTAATCATATATGAATTGTTATATAAAGAAATGAAAGGCGAGTGTTATTATCTATGGAAAGCAAAAAAGGAATCAGTATTTTTCAAAAATACCTGTCGGTATGGGTTATCATCTGTATGGTTATCGGGGTTCTGCTCGGCAGATTTTTACCGCAGGTGCCCGCGTTTCTCAACCGATTTGAATACGCGCGGGTTTCGGTGCCGATGGCAATTCTGATTTGGCTGATGATTTACCCGATGATGATGAAAGTCGATTTTCAGAGCGTGAAAAATGTCGGCAAAAACCCGAAGGGGCTGTTTGTTACATGGGTGACTAACTGGCTGATCAAGCCGTTCAGTATGTACGGTATCGCGAGTCTGTTTTTCTTTGTTGTTTTCAAAGCATTCATCACGCCCGATCTGGCGACGGAGTATCTTGCAGGCGCGGTGCTGTTGGGTGCGGCTCCGTGTACGGCGATGGTCTTTGTCTGGAGCACGCTCACCAAGGGAAATCCCGCATATACGGTCGTTCAGGTAGCGACAAATGACCTGATTATCCTGTTCGCGTTTGTGCCGATTGTCAAATTCCTTCTGGGCGTTTCAAGCGTAGAGGTTCCATGGGATACATTGATTCTCTCGGTAGTGCTGTTCGTCGTGATTCCGCTTGCTGCGGGACTACTCACAAGAATGATCGTTACCAAAAGACGGGGCAGAGCATACTTTGAAAATACCTTTACCAAGAAGTTTGACGGCGTAACAACGGTCGGACTGCTGCTCACGCTCGTTTTGATTTTTGCGTTTCAGGGAAATACGATTCTCGAAAATCCGCTGCATATCGTTCTGATTGCCGTACCGCTGGTTTTGCAGACGTTTTTAGTGTTTGCAATTGCGTATCTCGCGCGTAAGCTATTGAAGCTGCCGCACGATATCGCGGCGCCTGCGGGAATGATAGGCGCGTCTAACTTCTTTGAGCTTGCTGTGGCTGTGGCAATCGCGCTGTTCGGCACAACCTCTCCTGCAGCGCTGGCAACGACAGTAGGCGTGTTGACAGAGGTTCCCGTCATGCTGTTACTTGTCAGCATTGCCAATAAGACGAAAAAATATTTTTGACATTTGCGATTGACAATTTTCCGGATATGTGATAGCATAAAGCCTATAAAACAAATAGGAATAGTACAAATATTCGTTCAGGGAGTGATTTCATGCATATTATTGTATCGGGGAAGAAGCGGGAGGTAGCCGACGGATTGACCGTGGCGCAGCTTCTGAACGGCGAAAAAAATGACCTGCCGCGCTATGTATCTGTTGTGACAAAGAAAGAAGTTCTGATTGACCCGAACAATCAAGACCAAGCGCTGCAGGACGGCGACACGGTTGAGTTTATTTACAGAGGGGAAAGCTGATGTTGAACCAATTTTCCAGAACGCAGCTTGTATTTGGCAGGAATGCAATGGAAATCCTCGCGAACTCACGCGTTGCGGTTTTCGGAATCGGCGGCGTCGGCGGCTATACCGTTGAGGCACTGGCACGTTCGGGAGTCGGCAAGCTCGATTTGATTGACGACGACAAGGTTTGTCTGACCAACGTGAACCGTCAGATACTCGCAACGCTCAAAACCGTAGGTCAATACAAGGTGAACGTTGCGGAGGAACGGATCCATTCCATCAATCCTCAGTGCGAAGTCCGCGCCTACAAGACCTTTTATATGCCCGATACCGAGAAAGAATTTGATTTCACGCAGTATGATTACATTGTTGACGCCATCGACACGGTGAAGGGCAAGCTGGCTCTTGTCGAGAACGCGAACGCTGCCGACACACCGATAATCAGCTCCATGGGAGCGGGAAACAAGGTCAACGCCGCGGCTTTTGAGGTCGCTGATATCTACGATTCCTCTGTCTGTCCGCTGGCGCGCGTCATGCGCTATGAGTGCCGCAAGCGCGGTATCAAAAAGCTCAAGGTTGTGTATTCCAAGGAGAAGCCGATCCGTCCGCTGGAGGATATGTCGATCAGTTGCCGCAAGCACTGTGGTTGCCCGCCGGGGACGCGCAAATGCACGGTACGACGCGATATTCCCGGTTCAACGGCTTTTGTTCCGTCCGTCGCGGGACTGATTATTGCGGGAGAGGTAGTCAATGATCTGATTTCCTTTGAACGTGATGTCCGATGACAGCATTGAAGAGCTTGAGGAAGGACAGATCATTTCCATCAAAATGAACGAATGTGAGCCTGTTCAGAATGTGCCGAGAAGCATCAAAGAGGAAGGACACCAAATTTTGAAATTAATAGATAATCAGGACGGCACATACGACCTGATTG
>JAEEGL017376124.1_pt1 | contig 12903 bp, 12 predicted proteins | sample 9134231 | NCBI WGS metagenome assembly JAEEGL01 (sample SAMN16246548, study PRJNA631951) | gut metagenome | biome: gut microbiome; feature: rumen; material: fiber-attached | host: Bos | place: Iran: Karaj | collected 2018-10 | reverse complement strand
GACCGCCGCGCCGTCGGCCCGGATCCGGACCGACGTCTCGCTGCGTCCCGTGCGGAAGGCGAAGCCGTCCCGCGCCATGGCCGGGCCCAGCGTGAACCGTTCGCCGTAGCCGCCGCGCGCGTCTACGCACGGCGCGATCACCAGATCCCACGGGCCCTCCAGCTCCAGGACCATCAGGTCCCGCCGCTCCGGGTCGAAGCCCACGGACGAGCGCCAGCGCTTTCCCTCCGCGGTGAAGGCCGTCTCCAGCCGCCCCGTGAAGAGCGAGAGCCGCTGGACGTAATTCCGGACCTGCTTCGGCGGGCCGTAGGAAAAGGCCATCCGGAACAGCCCCAGCCAATAGTCCAGGCCCCAGCGGCCCCGGGCATAGTGGTCCGCGTGCTGAAAGGTCCCGGCGTTCTCCGTCTGCAGCGGGCCCGCGCCCACCAGACCGAAGGCGTCGAACAGCGCCCCGCAGGAGCCGCTGCCCAGATACAGCGGGATCCGCGCCGGGTCGAAGCCCCGGCGGACCACGTCGCCCCGGGCGACGGCCGCCGCCATGGCGGAGACGGGGGCCTCCCGCACGGCGACGGTCAGGCGGTCATTGTCCTCCGCCGCCTCCCGCAGGACCCGCAGCAGCTCGTCCGCCGCAGTCCCCAGCGCGTCCCGCGCCGCCTCGGCGTGCTCCACCGTCAGCTCCGTGGGCTCGCAGATCGACGTCAGCACGTCGTTCAGCGCGTCCAGATTTTCCGCCTCCGGCGCGCCGACGGCGGCTCCCGCCGCGCGGATCGCCGCGCGGCGGCCGGAAAAGGTCCGGCCGTCCAGCGTGACCCGCCTCATGCCTCGTCCCCATACAGAAGCGTAAAGCTCCCGTAATGGTCCTCCGTATAGTAGATCAGCCCGTCGTTGGAATAGACGATGCGCTTGGCGCCCCGGCTCGAGGCCCCCAGCGTGTCGATGTCGCACTCGCGATAGACGCGCCCCTGGGCCTCGGGCAGCAGCTTTTCATTGTTGCCGAAGCGGTCCCCGCCGATGCACTTGCCCGGCGCATAGGCGTCCAGCCCGCCGCCGGGCCACCCCAGCGCCCGGGCCTGGTTCTTGGTGATGAAGTTCTCCGGCAGCCGGCCGTACACGTGCAGATACAGCGCCACGTCCTCCTTGGTCGTATAGACGCCGTGCTCGTCCGGCAGGGCCTCGGTGCTCTCCTCCGCCGTCGTCTCCGGCGGAAGGGTCGTCTGTTCCGTCCGGCTCCCGTCCGTCGTCTCCGGCGAGGCCGTCTCCGGCGGAAGGGTCATCTCCTCCGTCCGGCTCTCCGTCGTTTCCGGCCGGAGCGTCTCCGCCGCGGCCGTCGTGGCCGCGCTGCTGACCGGCAGGGTGTCGATCTCGATCAGATCGTCCAGCGCACAGCCGGCCAGCATGCCCAGCGCCATGGTCAGCGCCAGCAGCGCCGCCGCCAGCCGAAGCCCGGTCCGGCTTCCAAACCGTTTTCTCATGGGATCTCATCCTTTCTTTCCGATGGGGGCGTCTCCGCCGCAGAAAGATCGGCCGGAACCGCCGCGCGCGCAGCTCTTCCGACCGATCCGGGCTTGCGAAAGAGGGTCAGACCGCCTCGGACCCGAATTCAAAAGTGGGAAGCGGGAACCAGCTGTCCGCCAGCAGAAGCTTTTCGCCCTTGAGCCGGCTCGCGAAGAAATAGTGCGGGAAGGGCCCGAAAATGGCCCGGGTGGCCTTGAAGTGGTCAAAGACCGCGTCGGGCGCCTCGTCGGTGTACTCCACCGAGACGGCGTCGCCCACCCGGATCGCCAGGCGCACGCCCGGCTCGGTCTCGACGACCAGCTTGCCCGGCGCCAGCTCGGCGTAGGTCGAGCGCAGGGTCAGCAGCGCCCGGACCGGCTCCCGCCAGGACAGCACGTTCCACATGCTGGAGCCGAGCCGCTCCAGCTCGCGGCCCGCGTCGATCACCTTGCCCAGATACGGCAGGCTCCACTCCGCCGCGGCGAAGCGGACCGACGCGTTGGTCTGCAGACTGAGGGCGACGACGGCGTCGGCCAGCTTTTCGTTCGGAAGACAGGTCTCGATGATCGGGATCGTGCTCCCGCCCGGCTGGAGGCTGAGATGTCCCGCCAGCTCGCCCGCCGGGTCCCAGACGCCGTAAACGCGGAACCGGCTGTTGTGGCGCAGCCGCAGATAGAACTTGTCGTAGTCGTACTCATAGTGGTACGGCTGGGCTTCGTAGAGCGCCTTGAGCCGCAGGACCGTCTCCCGGTCCTCCATGGCCACCTCTTCAAAGCGCCAGCCCGTCGGATCCTCGTCGGGGTATTTGGCGCGGAGCTCGTGGGGGTCGACGTTCATCTCAAAGCGGTTCCCGGCGATCTCATAGCCAAAGTGGTTATAGCGGGACCGTCTGCCCCCCAGCACCGACAGCTGGACGCCCTCTTTCTTCATGTCGTCCACGATCCGGGTCATCATGCGGGTCATATACCCGCGCCCCTGGTCGCGGTGGTGCGTGGACACGTTGCCGATGCCGTCCACGCGGATCCGCTCGCCGCAGACGTTCAGGACCCGCGGCTCGCGCAGGACACAGCCCCGGATCTCGCCGTCCACCCAGAGATTATAGAAGTTCTCGGGGTATCCGGGCAGCTTGCGGTACAGGTTGGGATACCGCTCTTCAAAGTCGTGGGGCTCGTGGGCCCGCGAGAAAACGAAGTCGATAAAGTCGATGCTCTTGTCGTAATCCGCCAGGGTCCCCCGTTTGATCTCGATCATGCTCGTGTTCCTCCTGTATTTTGTTCAAAGGTCGTCTACCCGGAAAAAGCGAAGCCCGTTGGCAAAGATCTGCGCCTCCAGCGAGGCCTCGTCCTCGTTCCGAAGGGCCGCGCCGGCTTCCAGCACCTGCCGGATCATGGTGGAATCGCACCGCCGTCCCCGGAACGGGACCGGCGCCATATAGGGGCAGTCCGTCTCGGTCAAAAGCCGGTTGCCCGGCACCGAGGCCATCACCGCCGGCGGCCGCTTGGCGTTTTTGAACGTCACCGCGCCGCCCAGCGAGATGTACCACCCGTTTTTCACGCACTCCGCCGCGGTCTCCGGGCTGCCGGAGAAGCAGTGGAACATCCCCTTAGCCCCCGGATGGCGGGCCAGGATCTCCAGCGTGTCGCTCAGCGCCTCCCGCTCGTGGAGCACGACGGGCAGCCCCAGCTCCTCCGCCAGGGCCAGCTGCCGCTCAAAGACGCGCTTCTGCACGTCCCGCGGGCTGAGGTCATAGTGATAGTCCAGGCCGATCTCGCCCAGGGCGACGGCCCGCGGATGCGCCGCCAGCGCCCGAAGCTCCCGTTCGGCCGCGCCGTCCCAGGACGACGCCTCGTGAGGATGGATCCCCACCGCCGCGCGGAAGAACGGCCACCGCTCGGCCAGCGCCACCGAGGCGCGGCTGGACGCGAGGTCCGATCCGGCGTTGACCACCAGCCCGATCCCCGCCGCGGGCAGCGACGCGATCAGCGCGTCCCGGTCCGCGTCGAAGGCGGGATCGTCATAGTGGGCGTGCGCGTCGAGGATCATCTCAGCCTGCTGCCCGGCCGGACGTCGTCGGGCAGGAACACCACGCGCACGTCGTCCTCGGCGTTGTCCGCCGCCAGGATCATGCCCTGACTCTCCACGCCGCGCAGGCGGGCCGGCTTCAGATTCGCCACCAGGACCACGGTCTTTCCGGTAAGGTCCTCGGGCTTGTACCATTTGGCGATGCCCGAGACCACCTGACGCTTCTCGCGGCCGACGTCCAGCTCCAGCCGCAGCAGCTTGTCGCTCTTCTTCACCGGCTCGCAAGCCAGCACCTTCGCGGCGCGCAGATCGATCCCGGCAAAGTCGTCGATGGTGATCTCCGGCTGGAACTCCGGGACCTCCGGCTGCAGCGCGCGGGCGTTCTCCTCTTCGATGCCCTTCAGCACCGCCTCGGTGTCGAGGCGGGCGAACAGCGGCACCGGCTCGCCCACGGTCCCGCCCGGGACCAGTCCGCCGAAGGCCGCCAGCGAGGCGTAATCCCCCGCTTCGGTCCCCAGCTCGGCGAAGATTTTGCCGCAGGTCTCCGGCATGAAGGGCGTGAACAGCACCGCGGCGAACCGGATGCTCTCCAGCAGCGCGTACAGCACCGTGGCCAGCCGCGCCCGGCCCTCTTCGCTCTTGGCCAGGACCCACGGCGCGGTCTCGTCGATATACTTGTTCGCCCGGCGCAGCAGCGCCAGCACCGCCGCCGAGGCGTCCGCCACGTGATAGCTGTCCATGGCCGCGGCAAAGTCCGCCGCGGCGGCGGAACAGGCGGCGATCAGCTCCCGGTCCGGCCCGACGTACTCGCCCGGCGCGGGAACGGTCCCGCCGAAGTACTTCTTCGTCATGGCGACGGTCCGGTTCACCAGATTGCCCAGGATGTTGGCCAGATCCGAATTGTACTTCTCCGCCAGCATCTCATAGGTCAGAACGCCGTCCGCGGCGAAGGGCATCTCGGACAGGCAGTAATACCGCACCGCGTCCGCGCCGAACCAGTCGATGAGCTGGTCGGCATAGACCGCGTTGTGCTTGGACTTGGACATCTTTTCCCCGCCGATCAGCAGCCAGCCGTGGCCGAAGACCTTTTTGGGCAGCGGAACGTCCAGCGCCATCAGCAGCGCGGGCCAGTAAATGGTGTGGAACCGGATGATGTCCTTCCCGATGATGTGGACGTCCGCCGGCCAGTACTTGTCGTACAGCGGCCCGGTCCGGTCCACGGAATAGCCCAGCGCCGAAATGTAGTTGATCAGCGCGTCCACCCAGACGTAGACCACGTTTTCCGGATCGAAGTCCACCGGCACGCCCCACTTGACGCTGGAGCGCGAGATGCAGAAGTCCTTGAGGCCCGGCTTGATGAAGTTGTTGATCATCTCGTTGCGCCGCTCCGGCGGCTGGACGAAGTCCGTGTTCTCCTCAAAGAGCGCCAACAGCCGGTCGGCATATTTGGACAGGCGGAAGAAATAGGCCTTTTCGCTGGCCTTTTCCACGGGCCGCCCGCAGTCGGGGCACTTTCCGTCCACCAGCTGCGCGTCGGTATAGAACGACTCGCAGGGGGTGCAGTAGTTGCCCACGTATTCGGACAGATAGACGTCGCCCTGGTCGTAGAGCCGGCGGAAGATCTTCTGGACCGTCTCCACGTGGGCGGGATCGGTGGTCCGGATGAACCCGTCGTAGCTGACGCCGCAGCGGTCCCAGATTCGGCGCAGCTCGCCGGAGATGCGGTCCACGTGCTCCTGCGGCGTGATGCCCGCCGCCTCGGCCTGCTTCTGGATCTTGATGCCGTGCTCGTCCGTGCCGGTGAGCAGATAGACGTCGTACCCCGCCAGACGCTTCCAGCGGGCGATACAGTCCGCCAGGATCGCCTCATAGGTGTTTCCGATGTGCGGGACCTGAGACGTATAGGCGATGGCGGTGGTGATATAAAACTTCGGTTTTTCCATGTTGTCGACGTTCAACCCTTTCCTTCTGTTTCTCCTGCTGTCCCCGCGGCGCCCCGCATCCGCCGGTATTCGATCTCGATCCGGCGAAGGTCCTCAAAGGTGTCGCCCCGCTTGGACGGATCCCTCAGCAGGGCCGCGGGGTGATAGATCGCCATGATCCGGTATCCGTCCTTTTCGAACCACTGTCCGTGCTCGGACGTGATGCGGAAATCCGGCTTGATGAACCGCATGGCCGAGATCCGGCCGAGACAGACGATCATGGCCGGCCGGATGATCTCCAGCTGCGCCTTGAGCCACGGCAGACAGGCGCTCTGCTCCTCCGGCAGCGGGTCCCGGTTGTTGGGCGGACGGCATTTGATGGTGTTGGCGATATAGACCTCGCTCCGGTCCAATCCCACCGAGGCCAGCATGGAGTCCAGCAGCTTGCCCGCGCGCCCCGTGAACGGAAGGCCCGTGGCGTCCTCGGTGGCGCCGGGCGCCTCGCCGATGAACATCAGCGGAGACGACGCGTCCCCGTACCCGAAAACGACGTTGGTCCGCGTCTCGGCCAGGGGGCACCTCCGGCAGCCGAGGCATTCGCTTTTCACCGCTTCCAGCCGTTCCATCCGCTCTCCTCCTCTTTTCCCGAAATTACAGAAAGAGCCGCAACTTCGTTCTGACGTTGCGGCTCTTTACCTGGCGAACTAACGATAGCTCTTTTTCCTCGCCGCTTCAGCCTTCTTGCGGCGCTTCACGCTGGGGCTCTCGTAATGCTCTCTCTTGCGAAGCTCGGAAAGAACGCCCGACTTGGCGCAGCTGCGCTTGAACCGACGCAGAGCGTTATCAAGAGATTCGTTCTCTTTGATGTGGATCTCAGACACTTGTTTATCCCTCCCCCCGGAATCGATTAGAATAAACGGCTTCCGCTGTTTTGGTATTATACACGATAATACCGGAAATGTCAACTGGCAAAACCGCGCCGGGGCAAATTAATTGTTTCGTAACAACTTATTTCCCGGGCCGGACGACGAAGTTGACAATCTTGTTGCGGACGGCGATCTCGCGGACGATGGAAACGCCCTCCAGCGCGGCGGCGATCTTGGGATCCGCCTTGGCCGCGGCGATCATGTCGGCGTTCTCGCAGTCCCGGGGCATCCTGACGGCGGCGCGGAGCTTGCCGTTGATCTGGACCGCCACGGTGACGCTGTCCTCCACGGTCTTGCTCTCGTCGTACGCCGGCCACGAGGCCTGCGCGATGAGGCCCTCGCCGAAGCCCTCCCACAGCTCTTCGCAGATGTGCGGGGCGAAGGGCGCCAGCAACTTCAGCAGGATCTTCATCTCCGCGCGGTTGATGTCCCCGCCGTCGCAGAACTCGTTGACCAGCGTCATCAGCGCGGCGATGGCCGTGTTGAACTTCATCTCCATGATGTCCGCGCCGACCTTGCGGACCGTCCGGTTCACGCCCAGCTCGTGCTCGGGCCGGACCGCGTCTCCCGGGATCATCCGGTCGTACAGGCCGCAGACGCGGTCGATGAACCGCTGACAGCCGCGGACGGCGGCGCTGTTCCAGCGGGCCGTCTTCTCAAAGTCGCCGATGAACATGATGTACAGCCGCAGCGTGTCCGCGCCGTACTCGGCGATGACCTGGTCGGGATCCACGCCGTTCCCGCGGCTCTTGGACATCTTCTCGCCGTCCTCGCCCAGGATCATGCCGTGGCTCGTGCGCTTTTTGTAAGGCTCGTCCGTGGGCACCACGCCGATGTCATACAAAAACTTGTGCCAGAAGCGCGAATACAGCAGGTGCAGGGTGGTGTGCTCCATGCCGCCGTTGTACCAGTCCACCGGCGTCCAGCGGGCCAGCGCCTCGGGCGAGGCCAGCGCCTTGTCGTTTTTCGGATCGGTATACCGCAGATAGTACCACGACGACCCGGCCCACTGAGGCATGGTGTCGGTCTCGCGCCGCGCCGGCCCGCCGCAGACGGGACACGTGGTGTTGACCCACTCCTCCACCTTGGACAGGGGCGACTCGCCCGTGGTGGTGGGCTCGTAGTTCTGGACCTCGGGCAGGGTCACGGGAAGCTGGTCCTCGGGCACAGGAACGTACTTGCCGCAGCGGTCGCACCAGACCACCGGGATGGGCTCGCCCCAATAGCGCTGACGGGCAAAGATCCAGTCGCGCAACTTATAGTTGACCTTTTGCTTGCCGAGGCCCTTTTCGGTCATCCATTCGACGATCTTCTTCTTGGCCTCTTCCACGGAAAGCCCGTTCAGCATCCCGGAGTTGACCATGACGCCGGTCTCACAGTCGGTAAAGGCCGCCTCTTCCACGTTGCCGCCGGCCACCACCTCGATGATGGGAAGACCGAAGGCCTTGGCGAAGTCATAGTCGCGGGTGTCGTGGGCCGGAACGGCCATGATGGCGCCCGTGCCGTAGCTCATCAGGACGTAGTCCGAAACGAAAATCGGGATCTCGCCGCCGGTGGCGGGGTTGACGGCGGCCACGCCGTCCAGCCGGACGCCGGTCTTCTCCTTGGCCAGCTCGCTGCGCTCGAAGTCGCTCTTCAGCGCGGCGGCGCGGCGATAGGCGGCGACCTCGTCGAAGTTCGCCAGCCGGCCGGCCCACTTGTCGATCAGAGGATGCTCCGGCGAGATGACCATATAGGTGACGCCGAACACGGTGTCGGGCCGGGTGGTGAACACGGTCAGCTTGTCCCCCGCCGTGGTGGAAAAGTCCAGCTCGGCGCCGGTGGACCGGCCGATCCAGTTGATCTGCTGGGTCTTGACCCGGGCCGGGAAGTCCACCCGGTCCAGCCCCTCGATGAGCTTGTCGGCATAGTCCGTGATGCGCAGCATCCACTGCTCTTTCTCCTTGCGGATGACCGGCGCGCCGCAGATCTCACAGGTCCCGTCGACGACCTCTTCGTTGGCCTTGACGCACAGACACGAGGTGCACCAGTTGACGCTCATCTTTTTCTTGTAGGCCAGCCCTCTCTTGAAAAGCTGGATGAAGATCCACTGGGTCCAGCGGTAGAACGACGGGTCGGTGGTGTTGACCTCCCGGTCCCAGTCGAAGCTGTACCCCAGCGCCATGGCCTGCTTGCGGAAATTCGCAACGTTGCGGGACATGGCCTCGGACGGGTGGATCTTGTGCTTGATGGCGAAGTTCTCCGCCGGCAGGCCGAAAGCGTCCCACCCGATGGGGAACAGCACGTTCTTGCCGTCCATGCGCAGCTTCCGCGCCAGCACGTCCATGGCGGTATAGGGCCTGGTGTGGCCCACGTGCAGGCCGATGCCGGACGGATACGGGAATTCGATCAGCGCGAAGAAGTTCGGCTTGTCCGACTGGTCCTCCGCGTGGAACACCTTTTGGGAATACCATCTGTCCTGCCACTTCTTGTCGATCTCCGCGTGACGGGAATAGTCCATGTTAACGCTTCCTTCCAAACGAATCAATCTGTCTTTGCTTTTCAAAGCGAGGCCGGGTCCACCGCTTCCGCGTCGGACCAGAGCCGCTCCAGCGAATAGAACTCGCGCACTTCCCGGTTGAAGATGTGCACGATGACGGTCCCGAAATCCAGCAGGACCCAGCTGGACGAGCCGTGTCCCTCCTCGTGCAGCGGCGGCAGCCCCTTTTCCGACAGCGCCTTGTCCACCGAATCGGCGATGGCGCGCATCTGGGTGTTGGACGTGCCCGTGCAGATCACGTAATAGTCGGCCAGCGTCGTAAGCTCCGTCACGCGCAGCAGACGGAGATCCCCCGCTTTTTTGTCAAGGGCGGCCTCCACGGCGATCCTTGCGGTCTCTTCCGGCGTCATAGCTCTCTCCTCCGGCGTCATTTTCCGTAATTCTCGCTGCGCTGGACCACATTGATGGTGACGATGTCGCTGGTATACGGGTTGAAGGACTCGTTGATCGTCCGCAGCAGCTCGTTGGGATAAGGGATCCACATCCCCGAGTCCTTGGCGGGACCGCCGGGGAAGGTGATGAAGTTGATATCAGAGGGCTTCACGGACACTGCGCTCTTGGCGAACCAGACCAGATCGGTCTTCTTCATGCCGGTCGTCACGTTGTCGTAGACCGCGCCTGCGATCTCCGCGGCCCGGATCGCGGTGGCCCCGTCCAGCATCTGCTCGGCGGCGGCCTTCAAAAACGCGTTGCGCGTGCGGATGCGGCCGATGTCCGCGTCCACATATCCGCTGCGGAAGCGGCAGACCTGAAGCGCCTGCGTGCCGGACAGCCACTGATATCCCGCGGCGATGTCGATGTGCAGGTTCTGGGAATTGTCGTTGTAGTACATCCGCGTGGGCACGTCGAAGTACACGCCGCCGATGTAGTTGATGATTTCCACGAAGCCGTTCATGTCCACCGTGACGTAAAAGTCCGGATAGAACCCGACCAGGTTGTACACCTCGTACAGCAACGACTCGATGCCGCCGTTCATGTAGGCCAGATTGATGTGCTTCAGGCCGCTGGAACGGTTGTTGGCCTTGCTGTAGGTGTCGCGGGGGATGGACATGACGTTGATCGTCTGTCCCACCGTGTCGTAGGTGGCGATCATGATGACGTCCGTCAGGGCCTTGGACTGGTCCAGGCCCACCAGCAGGAAGGTGTAGACCCCCTCCCGCCGGGCCAGCTCGGTCGGCGGCGTCGGCACGTCGTGGATGATGCCCGACTCGTCGGTGTAGACGAACTTGGTGCTGCCCTGTTCGTCGGTCATCACCGAGGTGCTCCCGTAGACCACGTCGGGATCCAGCGTGCCGTAATGGCTCACCACGCCGGTGGCGTCGGACCAGACCGTCTCGGGCGGATTCACGACCGGCGGCTTGTTGGAGTTCACCAGGAACCGGATCAGAAAGACCGCGCCGATGACCACCGCGACGGCGGCCGCCGCGACGATGGCGATGATCAGCTTTTTCTTTTTGCCGGTGCCCTTTTCGCTTTCGAATTCGTTTTCATAATTACGCATACTCGTTTTTTCCTTTCGCCGGAACCCCGTTCTCCGGGACGTCCGGGCAGACGCGGTTGGTGATTTTATTATTATACGCCGTCTTTTCCTTCGATGCAACGACGAATCTCCCACAAATCAGCGGTTTCTTTTTCCTTTTCCTGTACGGTATCACTCATTTTCCCGCTTGGCGCGCCGTTTCCTCCCCGTACAGACCGTGGGCCTCGATATAGCGGAAGACCGCCGCGGGGACCTTGTCCGCGTCCCGGCTCCGCCGGAACTCCGTGGACGACAGCTCCATGGGCGGCGCGTCCAGCAGGTGGATCTCGGCGCCCTGGCCGGTCAGCCGCGCGGCCGCGTCCCGCATGAGCGCCGCGTCCGCCTCGTTCCGCGGCAGCGCCGCGAAGGCCGCCATCCGCAGCAGCTCGTCCGCCCGGTACCAGTGCTCCAGCGAGACCAGCATGTCCGACCCGCACAGAAAACAGAACCGCTCGCCGGGCATCCGGGCGGAAAGCTCCGTCAGGGTGTCGTAGGTATAGCTTTTCCCCTCCCGCGCAATCTCCGCGTCGCTGACGGACATCCATTTTTTTCCGCGGGCCGCCAGCCGCGCCATGGCGAGACGCTGGGCCGCGGTGGCGCCGCCGGAGACCTGCTTGTGCGGCGGCAGATACGCGGGGATCAGGATGACCCGCTCCAGCCCCAGCTGCCGGCGTGCGGTCCGCGCCAGATACAGGTGGCCCTTGTGCGGCGGGTCAAAGGTCCCTCCCAGAAGCCCGATCACGGCTTGGGAAGCTCAAAGGCAGAATCCTTGTCCTTCTGCCGGAAGAGGACGAAGATCGTGCCGATGGTCTGAACGGGCTCGGCGTCCAGCGCGGCGCAGACCTCGTCGCAGGCCGCCCGCGTGTCGAGGCCGCTGTTGGGCAGGACCCGGACCTTGACCAGCTCCCGCGCCTTCAGCGCGGTGCCGATGCCGGACACGGCGCTGCGCGACAGGCCGTCCTTCCCGATCTGGGCCACGACCTCGATCTGATTGGCCTTTCCTCTCAGGAAGGCCCGCTGTTTTCCGGTCAGCATTTCGGATCCTCTCCTTTCAGCTTGGCGGCCAGCGCCGTCAGCGCGTGGTGCCGGTGCGAAACGGAATCCTTGACGTCCGCTCCCACCACGCCGAAGCGGTATCCGTTGCTGTCCTCGAAAATGGGATCGTACCCGAAGCCGCCGTGGCCGCAGGCGCGGTCCAGGACCCGCCCCTCGCACAGGCCCTCCGCCTCGACGCGGCGCCCGTCGGGATACGCCACGCACACGGCGCAGCGGAAGCGCGCGCTGCGCCGCTCCGGCGGGATGTCCTTCATCAGGCCGAGGATCAGCTCGGTCCGGGCCGCGTCGTCCAGCTCCTCGCCGCCGTAGCGGGCGGAATAGATCCCCGGCGAGCCGCCCAGCGCGTCGATGCAGAGGCCCGAATCGTCGGCGATGGCCGGCCGGCCGGAGGCGGAGCAGACGGCCTCGGCCTTTTTCCGCGCGTTCTCCGCAAAGGTCAGCCCGTCCTCCCGGGGGTGAAGATCCAGCCCCGCCTCGGCCATGGTGACGACCTCGATGCCGAGCTCGCCCAGGATGCGTCGCATCTCCTTCAGCTTGGCGGGGTTGTTGGTGGCGGCGATCAGCGTCGTGTTCATTTCAGTCCTCCGCAGGCGCGCCGGCGCGCCGCGCACAGCTCCGCGATCCCCTTGGTCCCGAGGTCCAGAAGCTCGTTCAGCTCGTCCCGGGAAAAGGGGCGCGCCTCGCCGGTGCCCTGAAGCTCGATCACACGGCCCGCGGCCGTCATGACCATGTTGAAATCCGCGTCGGCCCGGCTGTCCTCGGAATAGTCCAGGTCCAGCAACACCTCGCCGCCCACGATGCCCGCCGAAACGGCGGCGATCTCCTCGCGAACGGGGTTCGCCGGGCAGACGCCCTGTTTTTTCAGCTTTTCACAGGCCAGCCAAAGCGCCAGCCACCCGCCGGTGATGGACGCCGTCCGCGTGCCTCCGTCGGCCTGCAGCACGTCGCAGTCCACCGTCACCGTCATGCCGCACAGCAGGCGCAGATCCGTGACGCTGCGCAGCGAGCGGCCGATGAGCCGCTGGATCTCGGCGCTCCGCGGTGCCAGCTTCAGGTTGGCGATGTCCCTTCTGCCGCGGGTCTGGGTCGCCGCGGGCAGCATGGCGTACTCCGCCGTCACCCACCCCTCCGGGCTTCCGACCAGATGCGGCGGCACCCGCTCCTCCACCGTGGCGCTGCACAGCACCCGGGTCTTGCCCGTCTCGATGAGAACGCTGCCCGCAGGGTATTCGCCCCAGCCGACGGTGAACTTCACCGGGCGGATCTGGTCTTTTCCTCTGTTGTTGTACCGCATCAGGCTTCCTCCTCCGATCCTTTCCGGTCAAAGAGCGCGTCCACGAAGCTGTCGGCGTCGAAGGGCAGAAGATCGTCCATCTTCTCGCCGACCCCGACGAACCGCACCGGGATGCCGCAGCCCCTGGCCAG
>JAEEGL014571534.1_pt1 | contig 12903 bp, 12 predicted proteins | sample 9134231 | NCBI WGS metagenome assembly JAEEGL01 (sample SAMN16246548, study PRJNA631951) | gut metagenome | biome: gut microbiome; feature: rumen; material: fiber-attached | host: Bos | place: Iran: Karaj | collected 2018-10 | reverse complement strand
TGCGTAACCGCTCTTGCATCGCGCTGCAGGTGAGGATTAAGTAGGTGCGGACGAGCTCTGTTCGGAGCGAGAAGCTTAAACGCGGCCGCCGGGGGGAGCTTGTGCGATGGAAGCATATGTCCGGCTAGTCCGGGAGGGCTAAGATCTCCATTCTTGCAGTCCATACACAGACAATTCATCATCTTCTGTGCCTGCTGGTCACCAACTGCGAACAATACATGAAGTATTCCATTCTTTAGTTCTTCCGCATCCACCGTTGCAACGGTCAGCTCCTCTTTCATCTCTTTGATTGCCGGGAACATATCAGCTGCTATAGTCTGAGTTTCGTTCTTGATCTTGCCGGATTTAATCTTGAGATTTGTTTTCTTTCCCTCATAGCCCTCAACTGGTGTCTGAGTAATCTCGATGTCTCCGGCAGGAAGTGAGCCTATGAACTGGAACAGACTCTCAGGTATAAGGAACTCTTCCTCTGAGCCTTCCCGTATGCCCTCTAATTTGACCGTCACTGTTAGTTCTATATCCGAGGCGATTAAATACCCGTCTTTTACTAAAACCGTCTGTAACGCTTCCATAGGCGTTTTCTTTGGTACTATTTCTTTCAGCTTGCCGATCTTATTAGCAAGCTCAACCTTCTGTAGCTTCATCCTTTATCTCCTCTCTGAGTTCAATACCATCCAGTATCTGAATGCGACCATTGATTTCTTTAAGCTTGAACTCCTTCATTTCTTCCGGAGTCATATATTTATGACCGAATATTTCTTTCATCCCTTTCCAGACATCCCAAGGTATTCGATAGAAGTCTTGAAGCCTCATGCTTACCATCACATAGCACCTTGCTCCAAGGCTCTGATACTTATCAAAGTATTCTGTCTGAGTTTCTGTAACTGCACTTTGCTGTATTCTGTCGTTATCTGTATGCTTAGCTTCGAAGATGATTGTCGAACCATCGCAAAGGATTCCTTTAAAATCCGGCTGTCCTTTCTTCTCGTAATATCCTTCGAATCTCCCACCGCCCAGGCTTTTAATAACCTTGAACGGTTCCGGTGTCTTCTGGATGTATGCAACTCCCTGAGCTGCATATCTATCAAGAGAGTGTCCTATGCGAGTTTCAAAGATTTCTCCGAGCGCCCTGTTCTTTCTTCCCTGGTATTGTCTATTGGGATTCATTGTTTCCCTCCGTGTAATCTAACTTATAATCACTGCACATCTTCTTGAAGCAGTCCTTGCAGAGATAACCTGCCGGATATGGATACTTATGTCTTTCGTATTTGACATGGATAAGTGCCATGCTCCTTTTCAGATCGTGCTTTCCGCACACTCTGCAGTCGGCAAAGTACATAGCTTCCTTTGCCTTGCTATATCTCTTCTTCAGCAATATTTCGGGCTTTTCTTTCTTCAGCTCTCCGTGATAGTAATCCTTCAGACTCTCCATCATGAACAGCGGTATCTGCTTTTCTTCACATTCCTGCACTATTGCTGTTATCCATTCCTCTTCAGGAGTAACCCTATGAGCATACTTACCGGTATCAGCTCCGACTATTACCCACTCAATATCCATCGGAATATCAGCTACCGGACCGAGCAACGGTTCTATCACCACAAACTTATGCTTTGCCAGATATGGCATCGTTCTTGCGCTGCCGTTTGTTACTGTGTATCCGAACCAGCAGTTATCTGACTTCCAAGGCATTGAGCCATCAAACGACATCTTCACATATCTTTCCGGAAACTTTGTCTGGAAGAAGAACCGCTGGTCAGGATACTTCGCCGTTTCATCGAAGATCTCCTTGATGTATTTATCAGCTACCCACTCGCCAAACATCTCTCCATTCGGACACACAAGCACATTCATTGGAGTCTTTAATGTTTCAAGTCTCTTAGCTGAGTATCTGTGATAAGTCGGTTCAAAGCCGAACGGTGTTGATAATGGCATTCCGTTATCTGCTATGAACTGCTCGTTGATCACATACATCTGACCGTCAAATCTATATTTCCCTACTGACTGCTTATTCTTTCTGATATCTCCTGCAAATCTTCTTGATGTTCTCTTTGAATTGCAGTAAGGGCATCCTGCATCGCAACCGGTAATAGGACTCCACGCTCTGTCGCCCCATTCAACTTTAGTTTGGTGCATCGTCTCCCTCCTTCCAGTATTCAACGAAATAAATCGTCTTTCCCTTGCCGCCAGGCTGTTCTTTTCCGATCCTCACTGCATATCCTGCCTTGATAAGCAGCGTCGCTATAGCCTGACGGTCATCATCATTCATCTTTCCGAGCAGGTTGTATATCCTTTGTCTCTCTCCCATCAGCCTGCCCTCCTTACCTTCATCAGAGATTTCTCATATTCCACCATCTTCTCTTTGAACATTTCTACAAAGGCCTTGACCTGTGGAGTCATATCGCAGTTCTTCATTCCTCTGCACTGAACCACCCGACTGTCTTTCCATTCAAGGGTGTAATAGCTCTTATTTGGTGCTGATATCTTCCGGATGAAGAATATTGTTGTCTCACCATTCATCACCTTTTCTCTGTAAGTTCCTACGCAATGATGGAGGTTTTCTCCTTCAATTGACAGCTCCTTCAAGCTTTCAGGAAGTCTGATAAACAAACCATCGATATTCATATTCAGAGCCTCAACATCTTTTGTATCCTGCCTATACTTTCTCAGAAGTCTGTTGAACTCCTTTGCAGCTTCTCTCTGAGCTTTATTCTTCTGTTTCATATACTCTTTGCTTCGCTCGTTATGCTTCTTGATAAAGTCTTTCGGATAAAGATTGAACTCATTCCGCATATCGTAACCAAGTTCCTTGGTCCATTCGAGATATTCAAAGTAATCTCCGGGCTTAGCATTATTCGGAAGACTATCTGTATATTTCTTGAGCTTATGCAGCGTCGTACAATCCTTCCAGTCGATATACTCCTGATATAGTTTTGATCTACCATTATCGTGAATATATCGAAGTTCTCTGTATTCCTTTTCGCTGACAGGTATTTCCTGCTGGTTGGCGTATCTCAGTATTTCAACATCTCTCCATATCGGATTATCACTTGCATTTCGTATCATCAGGAACTGTTCTCTTGAAACTCCGATTACTTCAGCAACCGTCCGGCCTTCTTCGTTAAGCAGGTTCTTTATCTCAGTTCGTAGATAAGGGCTGTCCTCTTCTCTTCCGTCAACAATCTCAACCGCCATCTTGTCCCATCCGATTTTGATAAACTTCTCAATGCTTTTATGATCCCGATAAAAGTTGAACCACTGGTCGAAGAACCACGGACCAAGACTGTTTTTGTCTCTATGCAGTTCCAAGTAAGCCTTGGCAAATCTCTCGCAGCAGCTGTACTGCAACCAGCTCCCCTTTAAGACCTCATCTGAAATGTCATAAGGTATCACACCATCAACCGGCGCTTGGAACTTTGACGGACTCCAATACCATCCTTTTTGTCTTTCCGGAATCCAATCATCTTTGTGGAAATGAATATCCCAGCCCCACTCATAATTCTCGCAATGGTCTTCAAAGTGAATCGAACGATACATTTCGTAGTATCCTAACTTAGGATCAACAAAGCTTTCTCTGTAATCCTTTGTGCAGCATATATATCTGACCATTACAGCTGATTTCTCTTCTATCTCCGTCGGCTGAATTACTATCGCCCATTGTGCCTCCACCAGCTGTTGACGACTGTAACCGATGGATTTTGCCACCGTCTTTACTCCGATATCTTTGCTCATACAGAACGGACAAACCGCATCTTTGTTATGCTTTATTCCCTGCGGACCATATGAAACCCATCCGCACTTCTTCATCTGCAATTCTCCATCCTTATGAAGCTTGAAATCGTTTTGGCATCTTGTGCAGTATGCATAACCCTTTTTCTTGTCATAGAAAATGTAGTTGTGGTTATACATCGCAATTTCATCTATCCATGGTTCGAAGCCTTCAGGAAGCTCCTTGAAAAAAGACATCCGATTATCAAGCCAGTCCCTCTTTCTCTGAGCCTTTATCATCAATCTGCGGTGTTTGATATCTTCCTGATACTTGTCGATGATGTCTTCAGGATCATTGAAGGTGTAATGCGTTTTCACTTTATGATTCCTGCAATATTCATCTACCCAGTCATAGAGAAGCTTTCTGTCCTTCTTTGTTGCCATATGAACATGTGACTTAACCGGATACATCCATCTATATTCAAGAATGCTGTCCAGAGCCCCGGTCTTCCAAGATGTCTTCTTGGATTGCATGTTCAGAGTGATGTAATCATCCTCTTGGAAGAAAGCTCTCATGAAAGGTGCTGCTTTATCATCAAAGACATCAAGTACCAGTGTGTCAGCTCCTTCAACCTCTGTTCTGAATACCGATATAATGTATTCTCTTGTCCTTTTGTTTCTCACCGCCTCAGCCAGATCTTGAATCTTCTTTGTTACCTTCGGTGCAGGAAGCTTTCTAAGTTCTCGTTTGTTCATGCTGCCACCTCCTACATAAAGTCGAATAGTGACATCTGACCGTCAGCTTCTGACTTCTTCGGCTTCTTTGGCTCGGCCTTCGGTTTCTCAACCGGTTTTTCTTCAGCCTTTTTCTTTTCTATCTTCTCCAGCCTTTCCTTAACTCTCTCCTGAACCTTTTCGGATTGAGTCTGATTCTCTTTTTCTTTACGCTTAGCTTCAGCTTCTTTTTTCTTGACTTCTCTTTCTTCCTTTTCCTTTTGCTTCTGTGCTTTGATAGCAGCTTCATCACGATGGATATAATCCTCAATCCACTCAAATACTGTTTCGTTATCTATACATACTCCCGACTGTTTGTTTGCCTTTTTCTTCGCAAGATCTGTTACATACTCTCCGCAGACAGTTAAGTTCTTTCCATCCTGGAGCATGTCCTGACACAATGCATCCGACTCAGCAAATCTTTTTCTCAGCCACTCATCCGTTTCCTTGCCGAATAGAAACTTGTACTGTGAGCTGACACCCTTCAGGAGCTTCTCATATACTTCCAAAGCTTTCTCAAGATTGCTCTTTTCCATTTCTTTCTCCTTTCTGTAGTTGACCGATTAGTTTATGTTTCTCAATCTGTAATTGAGATTCTTACTTGCAAACACGACTATATTTCCTCGACTCATTTCGATGATTCTTGAACCGATAGCCTCATCGAACTTTACCAGTTCTGCGATGGTCTTCTCTGTTGTGACGATAACCGGAAGATGGTTCAGATATCGATAATTGATGATCTCGAACATGATATTTACATCCGAATCCGTAACCCTGCCTTTCAGCATATCGTCTATGAATAAGACTCTCGCATTCAGGTACTTCGCCATCTCCTTGTTATAGGCTTCCTCGTTTGTGATATTCTGTTTCAGCGTGGTAACCACATTTCGATACGGCATAAACACCACCGGAATCTTCTGTTCCAAAAGGTTATTGGCTATTGCCATTCCGAGATGTGTCTTTCCGGATCCAACCTGTCCGCTGAATAATATCGAGTTGTATCGTTCTTTCTCAGTTTTCAGAAAGCCTTGATAATACTTGATAGCTGTTTCCTTTGCCTTCACCAGCTCTGTGTTATCAAATGTCTTGAACTCTTCAAAACTTATCTTCTGGAAGGCCTCGGATATTCCGCTGTCTCGCAGCATCCTCTTTGCTCGCCGGAGTGCCACGCAATCACACTGCTTACCGTACTCTATGCCATCAGCTCCGATGTAGCAGATAACTCCGGTATCCTGACATTTCTTGCATTCATACTCAGTCAAAGTCCTCCCTCCTCTCGTTGGCTAATCTCTCCCAGATTGCCGGATCATAACCCGATGAATCATTTTGAGAACTATTCTGATTGTTGTTCGGTGGTCTGTAGCCCTTGTCCTGCTCCCTTGCTAGCCACGAGTTAACAAATCTCGTTATGCCGCGTCTCGTTTTTCTCTTCGGACGATTTGATATACACCAAGCTCTCATCACGTTGAACTGTTGCTTCACATCCACATTTGGATAAAGTCTTACGTATTCTGCGAATAATGATTCACTTGGTCTCCATTCAGAATCATCGTTGAGCACTAAAGCTGCTACATCTGCTTCCGGTTCAGAGGTCTGCTCGTCAGAGCTCTGAGCAATAATATCTTTTTTCTCTTTTTCTTTATCTTCTTCTATATCTTTATCTAGGAGGCTAACATTAGCCTTACTGTTAGTTTTACTGTTAGTTTTACAAGCTAATTTTTTTTGTTTTTCCCTATAGTCGCGCATGTAATCACGCATATAACCTCGTTTGCTTTCCAACTGATCAAGGCTTTGATGTTTGCCCCAGTTTGGAATGGTGATTACATCATCGACTATTTCTATCATTCCAAATCCTTGAAAAGTCTCTAAAGCAAGTCTTACCGTAGACTCCTTTCTGCGAAATATAGTCGCCAGCATTTTATCGGTATAAGCTACCTTGTCATTCATCACAAAGACACCGCTGTTATTCATTTTGCCTGCAAGGCAAAGCAGCTTAAACCAAATCACTATTATGGAATCAGCCTCCGGAAGACTTTCAATTAAAAGGATTTTTTCATCATCAAAGATGTCCGTAGTAATCTTTATCCATTTAACATTTCCCATTTCATCAACCCTTTCAAAACGGGTGCCCTGCCCGTTAGGGCACCCTTACAGATTTTCAGATAATCAGTTTCCTCAGATATATTTGATTTTGCTTCCCTCATCAGTTTTTATAACATCGAGGTTCTGCGGGAAACGGGCTTTCATTGTTGGATCGTGCGTGATAGCCATAACCTTGAGGTCAGGATATCGACGTTGTATGGTAACAAGCGCATCACAGTACGCCTGGACACCATCTGTATCAAGGAAAGGTGGCTCGTCTATGAAAAGCATTCCGAGCTGCATACCTGCTGTGCTGGACTTTATTTCAGCAAGTGCCAGGATAACCGCAAGCGATGCCTTAACCTTTTCTCCTCCTGATTTTGACAGATAAGGCAGCGTTCCTTTTCCGTACTCATTGATAAGCACATCAAGTGCAACCTTTTCTTTCTTCTGCGTGTTGATCTTCTCCGTCTGGAAGTCAACTCCCATCTTTCCACCGGTCATCTGACCGAGGATTGTATTGGATGTCTCAGTGAGTACCGGAAGAATGCTGAGTATAATCTGGTGAGGTATTCCATCCTGAGAGAAGCTCTTCTTCAAGATTTCGTAATCAGCATTTTCCTTGGAATACTTATCAACTGTTTTTCTCAGTTCCTCTATCTGTCTAGCCTTAATCGCCATGTCTTCTATCTTCTGCTTCAATGCTCCAATCTTGGTCTGAATCTCCGTAATGATTTCATTTTCAGAATCAATCCTCTTATTCAGAGCCTCAACTTCTGCTTTCTTTTCTTCGATGCCGACCGTCTTTCCAATCTCAGTTGCATATTCGGCTTTCTTCTCTTCTATCTCGTTATTTATTTCTACGATCTGAACATCCAACTCAGAATATCTATTCAAGATATTGCCCTTGCGTTCTTTCATTACCGGAAGCTGCTGTTCCTTTTCGAGCCATGGTCTGAGCTGTGACATCTGAGCCTGAATCTTAATGCTTTCTTCGTATGCTGATGCATACTGTTCCACCTCTGAGGCGAGCTCTGTGCCCTGTAATTTGACCGTAGCAAGCCTTTCTGTGAGATTGGATATATTTATACCCTTAGCCTCTAAACCTGCCTTAATGGCGCTTATTTCGACTTCTTTTTTCTGAAGTTCATCAGCTTTGTCCTTATATAATTTCAGTCCGACTAACTCATTTTTAACTATGTCCATTGCTTCCTGGCTGTAACCGAGTGATTCTATCTGTGATTCCTGCTCTTTTATTGTCTGTTCCCAGCTTTTGATAGTATCGTTATACGAATTATTGACAGCTTCGATTCTGTCCGGAATAGATTTCAATTCCACTTCCGCAGCCTTTGCGTCCTGCAAGAACTTGCAATTTGCATTTTCTACGTCCACGCATCCGGAAGATTTTAGAAGCTCTGTCTTTCGTTCAAGCTCTTCTTTTTTCTGTTCAACAGCTTTCATAGCAGCAAGTCGTTCCTGAACCACACTGAAAAGTTTCGACTCAGCTCCTGCCAGTTCACTTTTCTTGGATTCATACTTAATCTGAAGACTTCTCAATTCGTCATAAAGAGTTATCTTCTTGTCATATTCTTCTGCTTTTGCTTTGATAATTTCGTCCTCGGAGTTATCCGATAAAGTCTGAAGCTTTTCCTCTTCTGCTTTCTTATCTGCTTCAGCCTTTGCAAGATCTGTTTCTATCTTCGATACTTCAGCTTCGTTCTGAGCCAGAGCCTGCTTCTTGGTTACATATAATGTCTTGGATTCGATAAGCTGCTTCTCTTTTTCCTCAAGGCCTCTGTATATATCACAGTTTTCTTTGATGCTTGCTTCCTGATTAAGAAGTTCATCGCATATCGTCATATCGCTTAGCTGTCGTCTTTTCTCTGCCTCTACGCCAGCCTTTTTTATCTCCAAGGTGTTAATAGACTCGGAAAGCTTTACAGCTCGCTCCTGCGCATCTGAGAGAGTATGCAGTTCAACCGACTTCAGTTCCCTCTCCTTTGTGAGTTTGTCCAGAGTCTCTTTCTCCGCATCAAGATATACTTCAGCTCCCTCAAGATCTTCTTCCGGATTTCCATAGGAACTGATATTGCCTTCCTGAACTTCGATTTCCTTCTTGGCATCATCCTTCTTTACTCTGGCTTCTTTTCTTCTTGTATCAGCCAGCTGAGACATTGCATCATATATTCCAAGTCCGAGCAGATTTGAAAGTATTGTCATTCGGTCATCCTTTGAGGCCTGAAGGAATAATCCATACTGATCCTGCATAATGAGTGCACAGCTCTTGAATGTTAACGAGTCCATTCCAAGTATCTGCAATATCTTCTTCTGTGTTTCAGGAGCTCTTTCACTTGATCTGTTAACCCACTCTCCATCTTCCAGCTCTGCAAGGTTCAATGTAAGTGTTCCGGATTTCAGCCTCTTTCTTGTGACTCTGAAAGTCTTATCTCCGATACTGAATGTGAAGATGATAGTTCCGGATTTGGCTTCTTCTGAACCTCTTACCCAGCTTGCATCTCCAAGATTTCCACCTTCTCTCGGCTCTTCGTATAAGCAATCAACTATCGCATCCATAAAGAGCGACGACTTACCTGCTCCGTTCTCTCCGTTAATGGTGCAGAATGTTATATCTCTGAAATCAAAGGATTCATCCTTGTAATTTCGATAATTCTTGACCTCTATGCTGACCGGCACAAATGTTCCGAGCATTGCCGAAGTTGTTACATCTGTCATTGCTGTTGTGATAATAGGCTTTGCAAGCTCAACCAGACGCTCAATATCTTCTGTAGGAACTTCTTTACGCTTCAGATATTCGATGAGATTTGCTTCAGGATCCGATTCTCTGCCGATACTCCTTTTATCAACCTCTTCTGTGATATCCTCCGGAAGTATTTCGGTAACATAGAAAGCACCATCCTCATACAATCTCTTCTCCAGGAGAGCATGATTAAGAGCTTTGTGGTTATCCAGCGTACAGCTGTATCGGATTCGGATGATTGCATCATCTATAGAGCCTTTCCACTTATAAGCTGCCATATCATACATTCCTGCATTTATTGCTGAGATGTCGTTATTATCAAGATTGATAGTCCTAAAATCTCTTGCGTGCAGTGGAACAAATTCACTATCCATTGACCTGTCGTCTTTAATGGTGTGTATGTAAAAACCTCTTGGAAATCCTTCATCATTGAAGGTGAATCTATTAACTGCTCCTGAGTAATAACAATTCGGAACATTCTCAAGCTTCTGTGGTCTATGGATATGACCAAGTGCTACAAGATCAAACTTAGCAGCATTCAAGATGTCTGAACTGAGCACCGGTTCGAACTTCTGTATGAAGCTTCCTCCGGATCCCGTATCCGTACCAGGTACATAGTAGTGAGCCATCAATGCGGCCGGATATCCATCTTCACACTTAGCCTTCAAACCAAGGACTATATTGTCCAGCTCCTTAGTGAAGACTTCCGCTTCCTTTTCCTTTGGAATATCTGGATAAGCTGCTCTGAAGACTCCTTTATCAAATCCCGGAAGGCAGGCAACATCGAGCTTATCCGTGTGAATTACCACCGGCTGCATAACGATATCTACCTTATCCACCTTCCTGAAATGTTCTCTTAATGCAATGAAAGCCTCTTCTCCATCGTGATTCGGTGTACCTCTCAGCACCACCAGATGATCTGTATAATCTGCAAGTTCTGAGAGCAATGCCTCTGCTTCGATTTCATCAGATAAAGCTCTCTTGCCATATACATCAGGCTTGTCGATTACATCTCCTGACATCAGTACGATGTCAGGATGATTTGCTTTTGCATACTCAATAATTTCTCTTACTCTTTCGACTGTATCTCTGCCTCTGAGGTTAACTCCGTCCTTTACCGGACCTTTACGATCTCCGAGGTGCCAGTCTGCACAATGTAAAATCCTAACCATATCAAATCCTCCTTATGAACGCTGACATTTATAGCAAAGAGGTCTTCCAAACTTTTTGACCGAATAGTTAAAGACCTTCTCATTGATATCTGCTCCGCACTTTTCACATACACACGGAGCATCATCTACGACATTTTCCTGTGGTAATCCTTCCGGAGGTATTACCTCTGCTTCAACTTCCTTCTGAACTGCAGGACCTTCATCTATGTAATGACTCATATCTTCCGGAATGTCTTCCATAGGTTCTGTAGATACCTCAAGAACCGGTGAAGGCTGCTGTTCTATTGCAGGAGCAGTTTCTCCGAAGAGCCTCTTATTTGAATCAAACATATTGTTGATAGCCGCTTCTTTTACTTCCTTGTTGTCCATGTTCGGAACAAGGTAAGCTACTACGAAAGGCTTCTTCAGTTCCTCAATGGTATAAGTACCTTTCAGATGAAGAGCTGTTCTTATTGCTCCATTAAGAGCTTTAGCCTCGCAGATCTGTGGCATAAATCTCATAAACTCAGCCTTCTGCTTTTCCGACATTGAAGCTGTGTGAGACTCAACATTTATTTCATTTGTATCTGTGACATAAAGGACTTCTCCCGTGAGCTGAGGAACCGAGATGGTTACTCTAAAGGCAATATCGTTATTACCGCACTGTCCACAAGGAAGAATCTTTCCAAGCTGTCCATTTACTGCGGCACATTTCTGACAGCTGGCCGGAAGCACATGTTCTGACTTGATCATCTTGATTCCTGCTCCATCAGCCAGCTTTTTAAGACCATTTTTAGTTAATGCATAAAGATTAGGTGTTGCCGGATGCGTAACGCCTTTCTTATCTGTCCAGGCATTTTTTGCAGCCTGCTGTAAATAGACGTCTCCCTTCGCAGGATCCGTTTCAATTGTTACAGCCTGCATAACCGGTGACATTATTTCCGGCACCTCTGTTACGACCATTGTATTCCCCAAGAGATTAAACTTCTCAGGCGGATACTGTTTTACGATTGATAATTCGTTCATTCTAAAATCCTCCATTCTTTATTTTTTACTTGCTTTATTCTGAGCTATGGCGTAGAATGGACTTAGCTGTTGAGGGCGCTCTGGATTGTATCCGAGTGCTCTTTTTCTATTTCTGCCAAAACTACTCCAAGCTGCATCGTGAACATCGATAAACTCTTCGCCTTATAGGCTTCTACTACAAGCTGGTTAAAATACCAGTCCTCGGATGCTGCATCTTCTCCTCTATTGATAAGAAAACTCTGCTTTCTTCTTGCATGATCCATAACCTTTTCGTAGAACTCTTCGCTCATTTCCTGACCGATTTCTTTCTGTAACTCCGCTTTTGTCATTTGTACTCTCCTATCTGTAAAAATTGTGACCGCCGTGAGTAAATAAGTAATCTGCCCACCAAAAATCTATATATGTAGCACAGAAGTATGTGCATCCTTGGCTTTCATCCCATCCTTCTACATTGACCAGATCAAGAGCTCCCCAACAATCATCATCTGCAACCGTACAGCTGAGCGCTCCATTCTCTGCCGGTGTAAACTGGCCCGGTTGAAATACTACATCGTGAATGGTATTCGGAAATCTTGGATCAGCCACTCTGTTCAGAACTGTCAGAATCACAAGAGCTTTTCCTTCCGTATCCTGATTCCCTGCTTCGCACATAGCGAGTGATGCCAGGAGATATTGTTCATCCATCGTCAAGTTGTAGATGTTTGCCGGAAGTTCAACCTCCGGTTCTTTCTCAAAGCTCTCAATGACAAGCTGTTCAAACTCCGGCGATACTTCTGTTGTTTCTTCTTCGGTTTTCTCCTCAGTACGGTCAAGGGATATTTCCTTTACCACTCCTGCTTCTGGTCCGTAATTTGCTGAAATATAAACTTTGTCAGGCTCTTCGTGTATTTCAGTTGTTGTTTCAGTTGTAGAAGCTGCATACTCATCAATCTTCTCAACTATGCTTTCATACTGTTTTCCATCAGCCTCAACACCTGCTGTTGAGGTAGCTGTAAGCAAGATGATGAATATCAACACTATTCCGATAATCATTAAGATCTCGACAGTTCCTAACCCTTTATTGTTGTTCATGCTGTTTTCCTTTCCATCTCATCAAATCTGAATCTGACTTGAGGCTCGCTCCTATCAAGATTCTTTTCTACTTCTCTTTTCTGTGCTTCCAGTTCGTCGAGGCAAGTGCACCTCTCCCCATAGTCCAGATTGCATCCGCAATACTCACACTCGATATAATTCCAATGCTTCACTTAATCACTCCTTCCTATTCCGAATTGCTTATCAAAGAACATCTTCGGAACTTTTCCTGCCGGATACATCTTGTTAATCTTTCCGGCGTCTATTAAATCTTTGCGAAGTCCTCTTATTATCTTGTATGCATGAGACCTACTAATACCGAGCAGCTTCATCAC
>JAEEGL014252489.1_pt1 | contig 12903 bp, 11 predicted proteins | sample 9134231 | NCBI WGS metagenome assembly JAEEGL01 (sample SAMN16246548, study PRJNA631951) | gut metagenome | biome: gut microbiome; feature: rumen; material: fiber-attached | host: Bos | place: Iran: Karaj | collected 2018-10 | reverse complement strand
CCGATTCGGCGAGTTCACGCGCTATGCCTATCTTGTGTGCAGTACCGCCGATATGCCTTATTTTGCCCTGTTTAAACGCCTCCTGCATGCATTCATACATTCCGGTGCCGTCGCCCGGCCTGAAACAGCGGTTCATAAGATGGAACTGGTATACATCAATATAATCGGTCTTTAAGTTATTAAGCGAGGTTTCAAGGTCCTTCCAAAATCCCTCCGGTGTCGCAGCCGTCGTCTTGGTGGTTATTATGATATCCTCGCGCTTAACGTATCCCGTGCCGAAAGCCTCGCCTAGTTTTTCCTCACTGTCACTGTAGGCACGTGCGGTATCAAAGAATCGCATCCCTCCGTCATAAGCCTTCCTCAAGATCCTGACAGCCTCGTCCATGGGGACTCTCTGTAACGGAAGAGCTCCGAAACCGTTCTGTACAACCGTTATCCCTGTTTTTCCAAGCGTGATCTTCTTCATAAACACCTCCGAAAGAGTAATATGGTATCCATGCATATAAGACAAATTGATAATCTCCTCTGATTATGTTACATTAGGGTCATTAAGTCAATGTAAATACATACCGCTTTCACCGTTTTAAGGAGTATGGATATGCAGATAGAAGCAGCTTCGGAAGTAGCTCAGGATGTCACGAAGGAACTGACCAGATTTCAGCGCTACACCGGTAGTCTGATCGATAATGCACTTAATGCCGGCACCAAAGTGCTTATCGTGATAGTTCTTTTTTTCATAGGCAGGTTTTTGATAAATATCATCAGGAAACTCCTGCGAAAATCCCTTGAAAGATCCTCCGTAAATAACGGGAATATAAAATTCATCGATGCAACGGTCAGGATACTGCTGTATATACTGCTCATAGGCCTTCTTGCAGGCTATTTCGGGATAGAAACCGCTTCGGTCGTTGCCCTGCTCGGTTCCGCCGGCCTTACTGTAGGTCTTGCATTTCAGGGCTCTCTCAGCAATTTTGCGGGCGGTATGCTGATACTTCTTACCAAACCCTTTATACTCGGAGATTATATCTTCGTTCCGGGCGCTTCCGTCGAAGGTACAGTTGATGACATAGGCATGTTCTATACAAGGCTTAAGACCGTCGATAACCGTTCCGTAGTCATCCCGAACAGTCTTCTTTCAAATACGACCGTCACCAACCTGACTTTCTTTGATGTACGGAAACTTGAGGTAATAATAGGTGTAGCCTACGACAGTGACATAGATAAAGTAAAATCGGTTTTGGCGGAACTTCTTGACAGCGAAGAATTTGTGGTACACAAAAAAGAAAAACAGATATTTGTCAATGCACTAAATTCGAGAAGACACGATATCGGCATGCGTTTTTTTGTCAAAAAATCCGAATATTTCCAGTCAAAATGGCAGATACTTGAGGATATAAAGAAAACCTTCGATGCAAACAACATAACAATACCCTTCAACCAGCTCGACATACATATGGAAAATGATAAAATCAAACCATGATGTTGCTATTTTACCGTGTTATAACGTATAATGTATTTATCTTTCGAAAAGGAGCGTGACACAATGAAAACAGATAATTATACGATAAAGGGTGATGATTCCGATATTAAGGAGATCCAGCAGGTCATTGAAAAGATGGCAAAATTCAACGAACTCCCCGAGAAGGATATGATGAAACTACAGCTTCTCGCAGAGGAACTCATAGGGATGGAAAAGGGACTTTTGGGCTTCACTCAGGGCGATTTCCATGCCGAGAACAGTGACAACGAGTACCGGCTTTATCTGCACGCTGACATGAATGTGGATCTTGATACGCAGGAACGCTTTGTTAATATGTCAAAGGATCAGAAAAATACAGCTTATAAAGGCTTTCTCGGTAAGGTCCGCCTGATCGCAGATACCTTCACCTATACACCTACCGGCAAGGAGATCATAGGCTACGAAGCATATGCATTGTCTGACACCTATGCACCTTATTTCTCGCCGTCGGATTATGATATGACATGGGCTTTCAGTAAGTATAAAGAAGAACTGGATGAAGAAGACAACGATAATCCTATATGGGACGAGCTTGAGCATTCGGTTATCGCAAGCCTTTCGGACGACCTTATAGTAGCTTCGCGTAATAAGTCAATAGACGTAATAGTTGTCAAGAAATTCTGAGACATCATCCAACCGGCCGGTTGGATCTGCGAGCGTGTTTTATGATGCGATAATGACCATCAGGCAGCCGTCTTTTACAGAGACGGCTGCTTTTTCATTAACGAATTCATTACTTACACCAAGCGGAAAATCATTGGTAAATTCACAGTCACGTACTTCATATTTTGTCCCGCGGATGCTGACTTTACTGCTTTTATCGGACAGCGAGAACACAGACAGATAATATCCCTCTTTTCTGTCAAATATCATCTCCCTGTCCCTAAAGACAGTATAGCTGCTGTTCTCGTCAATGATCTCAACTACCGCCCCTCGGTTTGCGGCAAAATGCGCCGCCTGGATGTTTGCTGTCGAATGATCCGCCCTTCCTCCGAACGCACATATTATCTTTATATGCAAAAATCCCATTTTAAGCGCATGCTTTACAGCGATCATTGTGTCGGTATCATCCTTTTCTTTAGGATATCGCATGTAATTTATTCTCTGTGCATCTTTTTCCCTGCCGTTACCCTCTTCCTCTATCTTCTTAAGATTCCCGCTTGACACCGAATCAAAATCTCCAACAACCAGATCGGGAACGATCCTGTATCTGTCGGCGTTATCAAGCCCGCTGTCACAGGCTATGACATAATCCGCAGCAAGTCCTTCCGGACAGACCGGTCTGCCTCCCGATATTATGAGACATACCTTATCGTCCGTTTTATCATAGTTTTCATTATTGTTTTCATGCCTATTTTCAGATTTATCCATATCATTCACATCCCGGCTTTTCTATTGCTTCCGGCAGCTGCCCGTATTTGTATGATAGGCATTGTGAAGCCGGTATCACGCTTTTTCCATTATACATCACATCCCGGTATTTAGAACACAGAATATTCACATTTTTATTAGCACTCACTATTGACGAGTGCTAATAACAGTGATATAACATAGTTGTAGCAAAAAGAAAGCTTTACAAAACAAGCTTAAGAGAGATTTCACAAAAAATGTGTATATAAGGAGGAATGACCTATGTTAATGCCCACAATATTTGGAGAAAATCTGTGTGATGACTTTTTCGATGATTTCCGCTATCCTGCAAAGCCGGCGCATCCGGCCAAGGCACCCGAGTTCAATATCATGAAGACCGATATCAGGGAAAACGAAGCCGGTTATGAGCTCGCAGTAGAACTCCCGGGATTAAGGAAGGAAGATATGAAGCTTGAACTCAAGGACGGATATCTTACCATTAATGCCGAAAGCAAGCGTGAAAACGAGGAAAAGGATGATAAAGGCAACTTCATCCGCTGCGAGCGCTACTACGGCAAATCTTCAAGAAGCTTCTATGTAGGAGAGGCTGTAACCCAGGAGGATATCAAGGCAAAGTACGAAGACGGTATCCTTAAGATAAGCGTTCCGAAGAAGGAACTCAAACCTGCAGTAGAAGAAACAAAATACATCGCAATAGAAGGTTGATCATCAGACGCCAAAGTGATGATCATCAATCCCCTCTCAACCCCCGGCACGATAAATGCCGGGGTATTTTTTTTCATGATATACTCTTTGCAACGCATACCATCATATTGACCCGCTCGGTAAATCTTTTAAAGATCGGCTATAATATCTTCTCATAATCCGTCACATAGAAGGTTAAATGTCCAACGTAAAACATGTGCGATATAAACCGCTTTAGTCATACGACCGGTCAGTTCAATATCATACAATTAAGTTCCATTGTGACACTCTATTTTATGTATGCACTACTATTTCGGTCAATAACCCTATTATGTAACATGGATCCGGCTGATATAAAAAGCAGCCGTGCGGGTTCACTTTAATATCCCGCACGGCCCGATCTGCAATGGTGATCCATGATACATTGAGTTAGTCAATATTGTTGAGAACTCCCTTTTCAAGCTCTTCGTAGTCGTATGATCTCTGCTCAAAACCGTTAAACCCGGAGGACGATCTGCCATTCTTGCCGGACTGCACATCTTTATAATCATTCTTGATCGCCGCTATAAGCCACCCAACGATATTATCCACGTTCTGTTTGACCGCCATGGTATATTTCTCCTTGATAATATCCATGTTGAATCCGGATGCTTCTGCTATCGCCCTTGCATCCTTGGACTTGATCCCGTCCTCGATCATATCACGTATTTCATCATAGAAATTGAGCTTATCGTCTTCAGAAAGCTCAGAGCCGTCAAAATTGACCGTCTGATTCGATTCATCCTGTATTGACTTACACAGCCTGATGTAAAAATCTACTCCATATACCTTACCGCCCTGTCCTGACTTCTTTGGTTTATATGAAACTTCCATCTCTGTCTTGTCACGTTTTTCGTTTATTTCCTTAACCGCTACATCTATACAGTTCCGGCGGAACTCAAACCAAGTGGTAAAAACCTTCTCCGGAGAGGCTTCAAGAGCTTCCTCGTAATTGGGCTTTTGTGCTTCATTAAGTATTTTCCTGACCTTATCAAGTTCTGCGTTTATAACGCCAAGATCCAGCTTAAGTTCGGCGAGATCAAACGAAACAACAAAGGTATTATCCTTCCTGTTTACTCCTTTCGGATAATACGCTCTGCTCTTAAGCAGCTCATAGAGCCTAAAAGAATACACCGACTTGAATTCCAGCATTGTCTCAAGGTTCAGTTTGGTAAAATTTTGCTTGATATTTTTTAGGTATTTATTGAGATTCTTGTTATATTCAAGGGTTAGAACGCCATTTTCATAATGTGCGTTATTTATTACAGACATGTAATGAAAGCGTTCAGTCTCCGGATCGGACATTCCAATGACTCGACCGGTCATCGAACTTCCGACCTTATCAAGCTGGCTGTAGAAGCTTCCGCTCTTCGAATCCAGGAGTTTCTTAAGTTCAGAGGCCTTGAGCCGCACGATAAGCGTCCCTTCTTTGTCCTCTTCCGCATCCTTGATCTTATTAAGGGAAACAGCCATAACCTTGTTTTCAAGCAAAGAAGACTTGTATTTAGCTCCAATCAGGAAATTCGACTTGACATAGTCAGAATTCTGGTAGTAATCCTCCAGAAAATCCCCTTCTCTATTATAATCCATTTTATACTCCACCAATCCCTACGTTAAAAACCAAATCCCTACGACAAATATAGTAATGCAAATCAGGATTATTGTCAACCAAAATTCTACGTTATACTATAAATAATGCCTCGAGTTACCTACTAAATATTGTGTTCCGGAGTGAAAAACATGTATTTACCGTAGGATTTCGCCATAATTTATTATAACATAGATCTGTGCATTTAACGTAGTAATTGGTTGTGTTATTTAACGTAGAATTTAGTTGTCCGTCCCGGTCAAAAATATATATCAAAAATTGACCCGGACGATAAATTTTATAATTCACGTAGTAAATAGGGATATTTTCAGTTTATTTACGTAGTTATTTGGGGTTATGAATACGACTCACGTAGAAATTCGGGGCTAATATTCTCATTAACGTAGTTTTTTGGGTCTCCTTAAGCTTATACTCTGCTCCCTCCTATATAAAAAATACGATTTTTTCCTAAAAAAGACCTGTCGGGTGTACCTTTTTTATGCTGCAGAGGTAATTTACGATGTTTCATGCCCCAAATCACTACGTTAAATACATAATTCTCTTGTGCCGGGACGTATCCGTAACTACAATATATAGTAGTTTTTCTTACAATTTTATCAACTTACGTAGTAATTTGGGGTTGTTCCTTCAAAACTACGTCAAAGCCCCAAATTACTACGTATAACTACAAGCGTTCAACGCTTCCTGCCCCGGATCTTTACGCAATTTACTCCTTTTTACTACGTTTTTCATACTATACATATTGGCCCAAATTCCTACGCTACTATCCACCTAAAATGCCGCGGTAAACACTGCATGACTACGTCATTAAACCCTATTTCCTACGCTATAACCCTAGAAAAACCGCTATTTTGCTGCATTTTGTGTAAAGTAAATAAATAAAAAAATGTTTGTATTAATAAAAAAAGCAAAAAACAACGTTAAAGCATGCGTAATACTGCTTAAATATGATCTTTCCGGTTACCGAATAATTATAAAGTTTAAAATAGAGAAAACATATAATGAAAAACCACCAGGATTAATGCAACGGACCATAGAATTCAGCACAGTGCAGTACAACAAAATACAAACATGTACATAAAAGTACACTAATGGACATAAAAATAATGAACTGTAAATATTATAAAAACATAAAACGTATAAAAGCCGGCTGAGACATCTGCTAACGAATGAATTATTTAAAGAATAAAGAAAAAGATAATTGAATCAGGAATATGATCGGACGATCGCAAAAATTGGTCGGGATAAAGGATAAAAAAATAATATGTAAGTACAATAGTAAACATATAAGTACAGAAAAGTACACGAATGTACATTATAGAAATAGATGAAAATGCCGGGAACGCCTAAATATCAGTATATAGAAAAAATCCGATGAATTTACTAAACTTCGATCGAGACATAGTTAAATCACAGAAATTGCCGCAAAGTACACGATATACTGGAAAACAGTAATGAACGTGTAAATACATTAAGGACTAATCCGATACAATAAAGAACAAATGAATACGAAAAGGAACTGTATAATACAGTAATGTACAACAAAGTACGATAAAGTACAATAATATACATGCAGATACTACTATGTGTAATTTATAAACCTTATTATCATGAACGAACAAATCTGATCAAAATAGTACATGCATGAACTATGATAAACAAATGTGTACATTAATAAACATTAAAACACAATTTGGTCCAACAAGAATCATAAATGAGGGTAAAAGTACACATATGATGATCGCATATTATGACAGAACACCTGCAATGGGCGGAAATCAGCGTATTGGGTCTTTAATACCGGCTTTTAAACGTCAAATGTACAAATGAGTATTATATAGTACAGAAATGTACATTGGAATTCAAAATAGTACAGTAAAATATTATAAAGTGTTTCTGTTTCATATATGTACATTGAAATACAGTGGAATACAGATAGATATTAAAATATACAGATAACAACACTGATAAACATTTGACTACATATAAATACAGAATAATACTTATGAATACTTCATAATACTATAATGTATTTAAAAATACTGAAAAATACACGATAATATTAAAAAGAGCATTGAAATATTATTGAGAACATGTTAATATCACTATGTATAAATAATTACATTCTGGAACATGGCACATCAGAAGGGTACGGCTATGTTCGCGGATGAATAAAAGCAAGGGGTGAAAATATGATAAAGATAGCAGTTGCCAACCAGAAGGGTGGAGTTGGCAAGACTACTACCGCGATCAATATCGCGGACGCTCTTACTCGCTGTGGATACAGTGTCCTGCTCGTTGACATGGATCCGCAGTGCAATTCAACATCATCATATCAGGCTGAGATCGATGGAGTATATACCATTTATGATCTTATGAATGAGAAATGTTCCACAGAAGACACAATTCAGGGTACTGACATGGGTGATATCATCGCGGGAGATCCTCATCTTCCGGAAGATGAAAGCAAATTCCTGTCAAAAATCGGAGGATTCAATATATTAAAGAATGCTCTTTCCGAGATTGAAGATGAATATGACTATGTTATCATGGATACACCGCCTAATCTGGGCATATTTATGGTAAATGCGCTGGTCGCTGCAACCGGAGTTATCATGCCTCTCAGGGCAGAAAAGTACGCGATCGACGGTCTTGCGAAGCTGATGGAAACAATAACAGATGTTCGTAAAAATGGAAACCCGGATCTGGAGATATACGGTGTGCTCATGACGGCTTATGATGTAAGGAATTCTCTTGATAAAGAGATCTGGGGCATATTGCCTGAAACAGGCGAAAAATATGGGTTTTCGGTTTTCGAAACACCTGTTAGGATATGCCAGGCGATCAAGGAAGCACAGGCAGAAAACGTATCGCTTTTCGACAGGAGCCCGGGCTGCAACGCAGCTATAGATTACGCAAATGTAGTAAAGGAATTATTGGAGGAGAAATAGAATGGCAAAGGAAAAAACCGATGCAACATCATTGTTCAGTGCAATGAATAAAAACAGAGTAAAAACGACTAAAGAAGTCAAAAAGACGAAAACCAGTGATAATAATGACTTGAATGATCAAAATGCTCAAGATCAGGAAATATCTGGGAAAACAGCCGGTGACAGCAAGGATGATAAAGAATCAAAAGAAAAGAAAACGACCGAATTAGTCAATGGACTTTTTGAAAACAGGAGTAACATAACGGAAGTTATAAAAAAGGAAAAAGAAAATCCTGACGAGCAATCCGAAGATATGACCGGATCTGTAGCAACAGCGGCAGATAACGCTGCGGATTCCGATGGACATGGGGCGTTTGCTGAACCTTTGGATAATGATGAAATCAGGGAAGAAAAGAAGGATAAAGAGCTTCAGCATATACATATAGCCCTGCCCAAGGATGTGTTTGATAAGCTTGAGATTGCCAAGAAAGCTTATTATAATAATAAAACAACATATATCCGTAATCTGATCCTTGATGATTACGAAAAAAACAAGGATTATTACGACAGGCTTCCGAATATACGGTGATCACAAGGATTTAATACATATTCAGATCGGCACGGATAATATTTATCATCAGATGAAACGAAAATTTACGACGAACATATAAGAATGGGGGTAAAGATCAATGGAATCAACGGAAACAATGGAAAACAAAGAGTCAATGAAGGATTATGAAAGGGAACTGGAGGCTTCGTTCAGGACGATAAACGAAGGAGATGTGATAAAGGGTACCGTGATAGACGTTACAGATGAGGAAGTGACTCTGGATCTTAAGTACTATACGCAGGGTATCGTTAAGGTTGAGGACCTTAGTGAGGATCCGAATTTCTCGGTCCTTGATGATGTGAAGATAGGTGATGTAATGGAGGCTACGGTGGTAAAGGTTGATGACGGCCACGGAAACATCCGGTTGTCAAAAAAGGAGGCAAATGCCGTTCTGGCTTGGGATGTCCTTAAGCAATACAAAGAAGATAAGAAGGAAATACCGGTAAAGATCACTCAGACGGTAAAGGGAGGAGCTGTTGCTTACGTAGAGGGTATACGAGGCTTTATACCCGCATCTCAGCTTGATATTTCATATGTTGAAGATATTGACTCGTACCAGGGGAAGAAATTGACTGTAAGAGTCACGGAAGTGGACCAGTCAAAGACCAAGCTGATACTTTCCGCAAAGGAAATCCTCAAGGAAAAGAAGAAGGAAGAGCACGACCATAAGATCGCGATGCTGGTACCGGGAACTATTGTGGAGGGCGTTGTTGAGAGCCTACAGCCTTTCGGCGCATTTGTGGATATAGGAGACGGCCTGAGCGGACTGGTGCATATATCCCAGATAAGCGAATTCAGGATCAAAAAGCCTTCCGAAGTACTTAAAGTGGGAGATAAGGTAAAAGCAAAGATACTTAACACAAATGACGGGAAGATCAGCCTGAGTATCAAGGCTGCGGCAGAGGAAACAGGCGGCACGGACGATACGGCAAAGGAAGCGGAGATGTATTCTTCGAAGGAAACGGTCGGTACCAGCCTGGGAGATCTTCTCAAGGGGTTGAAGATTGATTAAAAACAGTACAAAGATCAGAAATATGACTACACAAGTCAAAAACAAAATCGATAATTTGTTGATGATCACGGCCGCAATTGCGGCCGTGGTGTTTATCTGCGGCTGTGATCCAAAAGATCCTGCGCTTCTGACGGGCGATGCTCCGGAAGACATACCGGTCCAGAATATTGCGGAAAGCTCGTCCGATCCGCATATGGAAGGATCGGAAGATCTGCCGGCAATTTATGAAGATGCAGAGGATGGATCGTATGTATCCGGGGACCGAAATAATGAGCCGGGTACGCCTGAAGATCATAAAGATAGTGTTCAGGCATCGGAAAACGGAAAAGAACAGGACATTTCACTTATCATGGCCGGTGATATACTTCTCCATATACCTATCGACAGAAGCTGCATGCTTGATGACGGAAGTTATGACTATTCCTGTATATTTGAGAACACCAGGGATGATATAGAGAAGGCAGATATTGCTCTTGTAAATCAGGAGGTTATCATAGGCGGAAAGGAACTCGGAGTAACCGGATATCCTTCTTTCAATGCACCGTTTGAAATAGGTGACGCATTGGCAGACAGCGGTTTTGATGTTGTGTGTCACGCCACCAACCATGTTCTTGACCGCGGAAAGACCGGTATAGTCAATTGCCTTGATTATTGGAACAGGGAACATCCGGATGTAGCTGTTATAGGAATAAACAGAACCGCAGAGGACAGGGATGAAATATATGTATACGAGAAGGACGGTATAAGGATAGCGATCCTTAATTATACTTATGGAACCAACGGAGTCAAGATGCCGGAGGACATGCCGTTTGCTGTTGATCTGCTTAAAGAAGACAGGGTTGCGGAGGATTTAAGACAGGCCGAAGATATAGCTGATTTTACGATCGTATGTCCGCATTGGGGTACGGAGTATAATCTCGGAAAAACGACCGACCAGGACAACTGGACTGATATCTTCTTCGAGAACGGAGCAGATCTTGTGCTTGGGACACACCCTCATGTTATCGAACCGATAGAATGGATAGAAGATGAACAGACCGGGAAGAAGATGCTGGTATATTACTCGCTTGGAAATTATGTAAACTGGACTGCCGGAAATGGACCGGGTACGTCAAACAGGATGGTCGGGGGGCTCGCTCTGGTCAATATAGGCCGGGATGATACAGGCGAAGTAGTAGTCAAGGATTATGGTGTAGAAGCAATCGTATGTCATTTGACTAAAGAGAAGCAGGGAATAACCGTGTATCGTCTGGCAGATTATGATGAGAGACTGGCTCGGTCAAATGAGATCGTAAATCAGGATCCCGATTTTTCGAGACAATACTGTGTTGACTTATGCAACAAAGTATGGGGTAATAAATGGGAATAGGAGAAAACATGAACTCCGATAGTAGAAAACCCGGAAACCAAATGAATATGCTTGAGGGCAGCATGCTTGACAAGATCGTGCTGTTCGCTCTTCCGCTTGCTGCAAGCAGTGTATTACAGCAGTTATTTAATGCTGCCGACCTTGCGGTCGTCGGAAGATTCGCATCAGCCAAGGCAATGGCGGCCGTCGGCAGCAATGCTGCGGTCATAAATCTTATAATAAGCCTGTTTGTAGGATTATCCGTAGGTGCAAATGCAGTCATAGCGATGCAGATAGGGAGCGGGCATAAGGAGAAGATAAACGAAACGGTACATACGGTCATTTCGGTGTCGCTCATAGCAGGTATCATTCTTATAATAACCGGAGTAGGATTGTCGGCACCGATCCTTCGCCTCATGGGAGCGCCTGAGGATGTGATGAGTCTTGCTGTCCTGTATTTGAGGATATACTTCTTTGCTATGCCGGCTATCATGGTATATAACTATGGCTCCGCAATATTAAGGAGCAAGGGAGACAGTAAGAGACCGTTATATGCTCTTATCCTCTCCGGTGTCATAAACATAATCCTTAATTTAATATTTGTTGTTATCTTTCATCTTCATGTAATAGGTGTGGCAACGGCAACAGTGATCTCCAATCTGTTTGGAGCGGGACTTATTGTTTACTACCTTATGACAGAGGAGGAGACCTTCAGGCTCGATCTAAAGAAGCTTACTATAAACAGGAAATCTCTGGAAAAGATGATGAGGATAGGCATTCCGGCAGGTCTTCAGGGAGCTGTATTCTCGATCTCAAACGTTGTCATACAGTCTGCCGTCAACAGTTTCGGGGCTGATGCCATAGCCGGATCCACGGCATCTGCCAATTTTGATTTTATATCATATTGCGTGATAAGTGCATTTGCACAGGCGGGTGTGACTTTCACAAGCCAGAATTTCAGTGCCAGGAAGTTTGACAGGTGCAAGGCGGTATTCAGGATATGCATGCTTTGCGGACTGCTGACCTCTGCGGCTGTCGTATTTTTGTTTGTTACGTTCAGGCACACCCTTATCCTGATATTCACAACGGATCCCGAAGTTATCGAATTTGCCCTGAAGCGTGTTATGAGTGCTTTTTTCCTGCATTATCTTATTGCAAGCTACGAGATCAGCGGCGGCTGTTTAAGAGGGATGAACCATTCACTCCTTCCCGCGCTCATATCGATAATCGGTACCTGCGTGTTCAGGCTTGGCTATGTGTTCTTCTATGTTTCCAGGGTACATACCTTCGAGGCACTGTTCCACGTATATCCTATCTCGTGGGTTATAACCGGAGTAATCACGCTGACGGCATATTTTATCGTAAGAAAGAAGGAATTTACACGGATATCACAGGTAAATCCTTAGTATTGGTATGATGAAAGAGGATTGCCTATATATAACAGAAACCGGCTAAGAAGGAAATGGTGCAGTTTCCGGAGAGAAGCCTTATCTTAGCCTGTCAGGCTGTGAACAGTTTAAGAGAGGAGTTATATGACAACAAGAGATGAAGCCCTTGAATACGGGCTGACATTTGAAGATACTTACATCGATACGCCATTTTCCGATACCAATTGGAAGCTTGTACGGTACCGGGGCAATGACAAGGCTTTTTTATGGACATATGAACGCGACGGACATATCAATTTAAATGTTAAGGTCGAACCGGAGAAGGCATATTTCTGGAGAAAAATATACGCATCGGTTCAGCCCGGATATCATCAGAATAAGGATCATTGGAAT
>JAEEGL013882761.1_pt1 | contig 12903 bp, 11 predicted proteins | sample 9134231 | NCBI WGS metagenome assembly JAEEGL01 (sample SAMN16246548, study PRJNA631951) | gut metagenome | biome: gut microbiome; feature: rumen; material: fiber-attached | host: Bos | place: Iran: Karaj | collected 2018-10 | reverse complement strand
TCGCTGGACGCAGTGGATCTTCCTGCAGCTTTTCAAAAAGGGCCTGGCTTATAAAAAAGAAATCGCAGTAAACTGGTGTCCTTCCTGTAAAGTAGGTCTGGCCAACGAAGAAGTTGTGGACGGATGCTGTGAGCGGTGCGGTACACCGGTAGAACACCGGATGAAGACACAGTGGATGCTTAAGATCACCGAGTATGCCCAGAAGCTGATCGACGGCCTTACCGATCTTGATTTTATCGAGCGGGTCAAAACACAGCAGATCAACTGGATCGGACGTTCGGAAGGCGCAGAAGTGGATTTCAAAGCGGCTGACAGAACACTGACCGTTTATACGACACGCCCGGATACGCTTTTCGGTGCGACCTACATGGTTATGTCTCCGGAACACCCCTACATTGATGAGTGGAAAAATCAGATTGAGAATATCGATGAGATCGAAGCATACCGCGCCTATGCCAGAAGCAAGTCCGATTTTGAGCGGACAGAGCTGGCCAAGGAAAAGACCGGTGTCGAGATCAAGGGGATCCGTGCCGTCAATCCGGTCAACGGAAAGGAAATTCCCATCTGGATTTCCGATTATGTACTGATGAGTTACGGAACCGGTGCCATCATGGCTGTTCCGGCTCATGATACCCGTGACTATGACTTTGCGAAGAAGTTCAGCCTTCCGATCATCGAAGTAGTTGCCGGAGGCGACATCGAGAAAGAAGCTTTTACGGATATCGAGACCGGCACGATGGTCAACTCCGGTTTCCTGAACGGTCTTTCTGTTGCTGAAGCCAAGAAAGCAATCGTCAAGTGGCTGAGCGAACAGGGCATCGGACATAGAAAAGTCAATTACAAACTTCGTGACTGGGTATTCTCCAGACAGCGTTACTGGGGCGAACCGATTCCGGTCGTTTACTGTGAGCACTGCGGCGGATATGTTGCGCTTCCTGAAGATCAGCTTCCGCTGCTGCTTCCGGAAGTGGAAAGCTACGAACCCGGTCCGAACGGCGAGTCTCCGCTGGCCAGTATGACGGAATGGGTCAATACTATCTGTCCTGTCTGCGGCCATCCGGCTAAGCGTGAAACGGATACCATGCCTCAGTGGGCAGGATCCTCCTGGTATTTCCTTCGGTATATGGATCCGCATAATGACCAGGCGCTGGCCAGCAAGGAAGCGCTTGAATACTGGTCACCGGTTGACTGGTATAACGGCGGAATGGAGCATACCACACTGCATCTTCTGTACAGCCGTTTCTGGCATAAATTCCTGTATGATCAGGGAATCGTACCCACACCGGAACCCTATCAGAAACGTACCAGTCACGGAATGATCCTTGGTGAAGACGGACAGAAAATGTCCAAATCCAGAGGCAATGTTGTCAATCCGGATGAAGTCGTCGCCGATTATGGTGCCGATACCATGCGTCTTTATGAGATGTTTATCGGTGACTTTGCTTCTACTGCACCCTGGTCGACTACTGGTGTCAAAGGCTGCCGCCGCTTCGTGGAACGTGTCTGGAAGCTGCAGGATATGATCACAGATGATGAAGGCATCAGCAAGGACCTGGAGTGCCAGGTACATCGTACGATCAAGAAAGTTACCCTCGACTATGAAGCGATGAAATTCAATACCGGCATTGCTGCGCTGATGGCTCTTCTGAATGATTTCTATGCAAAGGGAAGCATAACAAGAGGGGAAATGAGAATCTTCCTTCAGCTGATCAATCCGGCAGCGCCTCATTTCACAGAAGAAATGTGGGAGATGCTGGGATTTGAAGGCAGAATCTATCAGAGTGTATGGCCTTCCTATGACGAAGCCAAGACGATCAGTGATACGGTGGAGATCGCTGTACAGATCATGGGCAAACCAAGAGCAATCATTCAGATCGCTCGTACTGCTTCGAAGGAAGAAGCACTCGCTGTCGCCAAGGAAGAACCCAGGATCCGTCAGCTGCTGGAAGGTAAGACGATCGTCAAAGAAATCTACGTTCCCGGCCGGATCGTGAATATTGTTGCGAAATAAAGGAGTTAACATGGAGAATCAGGACCAGATCAGAATATCCAATGATGTGATCTTAACGATCGCACAGTTGGCGTTGGCCGATGAAATCGGAATAGAAAAGACTTCCAAAAAGAGTCCGAAAAATAAAGGCATCAGCATCGACGTGATCGACGATAAGATCTATGTCGGCGTTGAGCTGAATGTCTCCTATGGGACAAAGATTCCCGAACTGTCCGGCAGGATCCAGCAGAAAATCCGATCCTCCGTCGAGAATATGACAGGGATGGAAGTTGCGGAAGTCAATATCAATATTGCCAGTATGAACATTGAAAAAACATCGAAAGAAGCATAAGACAACTGAAAAGGCGTGATCATATTTGACCACGCCTTTTTTAAGGTTTTGCTGAAGGAGAAAGCGAATGACACGCAGTGAAGCAAGGGAACATGCCTTCCGGATCCTCTATGAGATCCAGTTTCGGCCGGACGAGGATAAAAGAGAGATCGCAGAGATCTACATGGAAGTGTTTCCGGATGAGATCGTAGAGTCGGGCGAAAGGGACTTTATACTGAGAGAAGTCCTCGGGACTATGGAACACGTCGAAGAACTGGATAAGAAAATAGAAGGGTCTCTTCATGGATGGAGTCTGAAGAGACTGTCTAAAGTCGATCTGGCTATCCTGAGACTGGCTCTTTATGAGATCGAATTTGCAGACGATATTCCGGATAAAGTCAGCATCAATGAAGCCGTTGAACTGGCGAAAAAGTATTCACAGGATGCAGCTAAAGGATTTATCAACGGAGTTCTCGCCAATTTCGCGACTTCGGGAAAAGAATAAGACCCATGCCGAATTTCGCTCAGGAGACCAGAATATACCCTGTCTCCTTTATCAATCTGTATGTCAAGCGCAAGCTGCAGCAGGATCCCTTCCTTGCGGATGTCAATGTACGGGGAGAGATATCGAATTTTAAGCGCCATTCTTCCGGACATCTGTATCTGACACTGAAAGATGAATCCGGAGCGATCGCCGCAGTTATGTTTGCTTCTGATGCCAGAAGCCTGAAGTTCTTTCCGGCAAACGGAGACCAGGTAATTGCCAGAGGCAGTGTATCGCTGTACGAAAAGACCGGGCAGTATCAATTCTATATCCGATCGATGGAAAAAGAGGGAAGCGGGGACTTATATCAGGCTTTTCTCCGGATGAAGGACAAGCTGGAAAAAGAAGGTTTGTTTGATCCGTCAGTGAAAAAACCGATCCCGGCTTTTCCCAGGAAGATTGGTATCGTCACATCACCTACCGGTGCAGCGATTCGGGATATCTGTCAGATCGCGAGACGTCGCTTTCCGGGTGTCCGTCTGCTGATCTATCCGGCGCTGGTTCAGGGAAGCGGCGCATCTTTCACGATCGCAAAAGGTATACGCATATTGGACAGGATCCCGGATGTGGATACGATCATTATTGCCAGAGGAGGCGGATCGATCGAAGATCTCTGGCCTTTCAACGAAGAAATCGTTGCAAGAACGATTGCTTCTGCTCATACGCCGATCGTCAGCGGGGTCGGACATGAAACAGATTTTACAATAGCAGATTTCGCCGCAGATCTCAGGGCACCAACGCCATCGGCTGCAGCGGAACTGACGGTTCCGGACGTTTATGGATTGTTCGATCGGATGAAGATCAGTGACGGAAGAAGAAAAAGGGCCATCAGGCAGAGGATCGGATTTCTTTCTGAGAGTGTTCTCCATCAGGTTTCAAGACTGAAGTGGCTCTCACCTATGGAAAAGCTGAAAGATCATCGGGTTGAACTAGACCGCCAGAGAGAAAAACAGACCATTCTGATCCGGCAGAGAATGACTGCCTGTCATCAGAGGCTCGATAAGCTTGCTCAGGCGCTCCTGCTGGATTCCCCTATGCATCAGATGGAAAAAGGGTATGCCTTTGTGACGGATGACTCCGGCAAGGTAATCAGCCGTGTCGAAGGCAGATCACCAGGAGAAAAAATCTTTGTCCGCCTGATGGATGGAACGATGGGAGCCCGAGTGGAGACGATCATGATGGAAAAGGATGAGACAGATGAATAACGAAAAAGAACCCGGGATCGAAGTCCTGATGGCCAGACTTGAAGCAATCACTTCACAGATGGAAAAAGAATCCCTTCCGCTGGCTGAGATGATGGAATTATACAAAGAAGGCCGAGCATTGGAAACGAAGATCAAAAAAATGCTGGATCTGACAGAAAAGGAAATCGAGGTCCTCGGTGCGGATGATCTCACGGACAACGGAGAAGAACCGTAATGAGTGAAATGAATGAAAAATCCGCAGTCAGAGAAGCGCTGGAAAAAGAACTGTATGCAAGAATCCACAGAGGAGAAGGTGCAGACAAAACTCTCTGGGAGGCAATGGAATATTCATTGATGGCCGGCGGAAAACGCGTCAGGCCAATGCTCCTTATTCATACCGGAAGAAGTCTTGGTGCACCAATGGAACTTCTGATGCCGTTTGCGTGTGCACTGGAGATGATTCATTCCTCTTCACTGATACACGATGATCTTCCTGCGATGGATGACGATGATTACCGCAGGGGACGGCTGACCAATCACAAGGTGTTCGGCGAAGCAGCTGCGATCCTTGCAGGAGACGGGCTCCTGAATCTGGCGTATGAGATCATGGCGGACACAGCTGCGAAGCTGGAGGAGCCTTTAGATAAGAGCCGGGCAGTTGGTGCTATGGCATATATAGCACAGTGTGCCGGGGCTAAAGGGATGATGGCAGGACAGATAGCGGATCTTGAGAGTGAAGAGAAACAGATAGAGGCTTCCGAGCTTACCTATATCGAATTCAATAAGACAAGCCGCCTGCTGATGGCAGCGATCAAAGGTGGTGCGCTCCTGGCCGGAGCGAATGAAGAGACCCTGTCCATGCTGGAAGAAGCCGCAGGAAAGATCGGTCTTGCATTCCAGATCCAGGATGATGTGCTGGATGTGGAAGGTTCCTTTGAAAAACTCGGAAAGCCGCTGGGCAGTGATGAAAAAAGCCAGAAAGCGACTTTTGTTTCGCTGTATGGCCTTGAAGAGGCCAAAACGCGTGTCAGGAAGCTGAGTGAGGAAGCTTCTGAACTTATCAGCATTCTGCCGGGAGAAGATGGCAGGATCGTTCAGATCATGGTCGATCAGCTGCAAAAACGCGATCACTGAAGAGAGGAGGTGTCCCTGATGGATATTCTTTCGAAAATCCAGGGGCCGGAAGATCTTTCCGGTCTCTCCGATGCACAGCTTGGTGAGTTGGCAGAGGAGATCAGACGGTTCCTGGTGCAGCAGGTGTCTCATACAGGCGGACACCTGGCATCCAACCTGGGAGTCGTCGAACTGACACTGGCGATCCATCGGGTATTCAATACTCCGAAGGATCAGCTGGTGTTTGATGTCGGACATCAATCCTATGTTCATAAAATTCTGACCGGACGCAAAGACCAATTCGACAAACTGCGTCAAAAAGGCGGTATCAGCGGCTTTCCCAAGGGAAGGGAAAGCATCTATGATGCCTTTGATACCGGACATGCCTCAACTTCGATCTCCGCTGCCTATGGCCTGGCGAAAGCCAGAGACCTCTCCGGTAAGGATTATGAAGTCGTCTGTGTGATCGGAGACGGATCCATGACAGGCGGTATGGCCTATGAGGCAATGAATAATGCAGGAAGAGACAAGACGAAACTGATCGTGATCCTGAACGATAACGAAATGGCGATCGGACGCAATGTCGGTTCCTTATCGCAGCATTTAGGCCGACTTCGGACCAAACAGGGATATCTTAGAAGTAAAAAACTGGTCAAGGAAAGCGTAGAACGTCATCCTGGTTTAAAACCACTCTATGAAGTGGCAGACAAAGTCAAAAACCGAATCAAGTATCTGGTGGTAAAGGGGATCCTTTTTGAAGAAATGGGCTTTACCTATCTGGGACCGGTGGACGGACATGATATCAAAGCGCTGACGGAAGTTCTGACGGAGGCAAAGACTTTAAAAGAACCCGTGATCGTTCATGTAGTGACGACAAAAGGAAAAGGTTATGCACCGGCACAGATGAGTCCTGTCAAATATCATGGAATCAGCTGTACTTCCAGCGACGAAACAACCTGGGCAGAAGCATTTGGACAGGCACTGTCTGCACTTGCAGAAAAGGATCCTAAGATCGTCGCAGTAACCGCCGCTATGGCAGATGGAGTTGGTTTGCGGAATACTTCGATACCGGGTGATCGGATCTTTGATGTCGGGATCGCAGAGGAACATGCGGTCACTTTCGCAGCCGGACTGGCCAAGGGTGGGTTGAAACCCTGTGTTGCGGTCTATTCTACTTTCCTGCAGCGAGCCTATGATCAGATCGTTCATGATGTGTGTCTTACCGGACAGAGTGTGGTTTTTGCCGTTGATCACAGCGGCCTGGTAGGAGAAGACGGAGAAACGCATCAGGGAACGATGGACACGGCTTTTCTGTCTCATATTCCCGGAATGACGCTGATGGCACCCTGTGATCAGACAATGCTGGAAAAAATGCTTGGATTTGCTTTTGATCTGCAGGCACCGGCTGCCATCAAATATCCCAAAGGCACCTGCCGCAAACTGGATCATCTGCTGACAGAGGAACCGCTTGTAAAAGGCAGGAGCGTGATTGTACGGGAAGGAAAGAATCCCGCAGGAATTCACGTAAGTATTCTGTCTGTGGGAGACAGGCTGGGCAGCGCGGTGAATGCAGCAGATCGGATGGAAGAGGATGGTGCATCGGTTCGGGTGATCGACGTCCGTTTCATCAAACCGATGGATACTGAAACGATTCAGTCACTTTTTGAAAGTGAAGACTTGATCATTACAGTTGAGGAACAGATCTATACCGGATCCTTTGGAATGCAGGTGCGATCTTTCGCCTCACAGATGGAGTCAAAAGCATCTATTACAGTACTCTCGCTGCCCGATGCATTTATTCCGCAGGACAGCCGCAAAAACGCGCTTCACGAGTTTTCACTCGATGAAGAAGGAATTCTGAACGCATGGAAGACATTCAAAGAGAAAAAAGCGAAGACGAAAAAGTAAGAATCGATCAGCTTCTGGTAAGAACCGGTAAAGCGAAGAGCAGAGAGAAAGCTAAGGAATGGATCCTGGCCGGACTTGTTTTTGCGGATGGACGGAAAGCAGAAAAGCCAAGTGAGACATTTAACCCTGAGGTACAGATTGAGGTAAGAACTTCAGGGACAGATTATGTTTCACGGGGAGGAAAAAAACTGGAAGGTGCCATATCCGGATTTGGTCTGACTGTCAAGGATCTGATCTGTCTGGATGCAGGAGCATCAACAGGCGGGTTTACCGATTGTCTGCTTCAGCACGGCGCCGGAAAAGTATATGCAGTGGATGTCGGCAGCAATCAGCTTAGCGACAAGCTAAGAAAAGATCCGCGGGTGATCTCGATGGAGAACACCAATATCCGGACGATGGATCCGGCTTCGATCGAAACATGTGATTTTTTCTGTGCGGATCTTTCCTTTATTTCGCTGCGTCTGGTTCTTGGAGCTCTTCGAAGACTCATCACAGATCAGGCAGCAGGCGTCGTACTGGTCAAACCGCAGTTCGAAGCAGGTAAGGATAAAGTTGGAAAGGGCGGAATCGTTAAGGATCCGAAAGTACATGTTCGTGTGCTGGAAGAAGTGATCAGAAGTGCTGATGAGGCAGGTTTTGAGGCAGCAGGTCTTCTGCCGTCGCCGATTCGGGGCGGAGATGGAAACGCCGAATATCTGCTCCTTCTGAAAGCTGATCATCAATCGGACAGAAATCAGCCGGATTCTGCAAAAATTCGCGAAACGGTTAAGCTGGCGCTGAAAGAAAAGCAAAGAGGATAATACAATGCTGAGTCATATCCGTGTACAGAATATCGCCTTGATCGATGAAGCCGAGATCGATCTGGAAGAGGGTCTCAATGTACTGACCGGTGAAACCGGTGCGGGAAAAAGTATCCTGCTTGGTGCGATCTCTCTGGCGCTTGGGCAGAGAGGATCGAAAGATGCCGTTCGTGATCCGGCGAAAGCAGCCGAAGTAGCAGTTTTATTCTCCGGTTATAAAAACGAAGTGAAAGAAGCCCTGGATGAGATGGGGATCGAAAGTTCCGGAGAAGAGGGACAGCTGCTTATCCGACGCAGGTTTCTTTCATCCGGACGTTCAGCAAACTTTATCAATGATGCAATGGTCACACAGTCTCAGATTCGCAGGGTTGCATCGCTTCTGATCGATATTCATGGACAGCATGAGCATCAGTCGCTGTTGAATCAGTCCCGTCATATCGATCTTCTGGACAGATTTATCTCCGGAGCCGGGAAAGAACTGGAGAAGATGCAGGAATGCTATCAGGCACATCAAGAGGTGGAAAAAGAACTTTCCCGCTTTCAGGAAAACGGACGCGATCGGGAGAGACTGTTATCTTTGATGGCGTATGAACTCTCTGAAATAGAAGAGAATCTCTGGCAGGAGGGAGAAGAAGAAAAGCTCCTGGAAGAGCGCAAAAAGCTTGTTTACAGCGAGAAGCTCAAAGAAGAAAGTTATTCTGCTTATCAGAAACTGATGGGGGAAGGGCATGAAGCCGGGGCGCTTGATCAGCTGGATGAGGCACTTTCAAGCATCAGCCGTGTCAGAAACTATGATGAGCTGTTTTTTGCGCCGCATACCGAGACACTGGAATCGGCGACCTCCATTCTTCGGGATCTTGCCCATGAACTAAGAGATTACAGTGAAGAAATTCAGGCAGACCCGGAGAGATTATCGGAAATCGAAGAACGATACGACCGGATCCAGCATTTGAAAAATAAGTACGGCAAGACTCGGGAAAAGGTCGAAGAGTACTATCAGAAGACAAAGCTGGAATACCAGGAACTGGAAAACCTGGATGAAACGATCCGACGGCTCAGCCGGGAGCTGGATGAAGCCGGAAAACGGATGAAAAAGCAGGCAGTTGTCCTGACTCAAATGAGAAAAGAAGCAGCACGGGTGATTGAAAAAGAGATCACGGAAGTTCTTTCCACGCTGGAATTTGAAGATCCGGTATTTCAGATCGCTGTCGATGAAGCTTCGGTAAGCGCCAAGGGACAGGATAAAGTTTGCTTCATGATCCGCACCAATGTCGGTGAAAAAGTCAAACCTCTGTCGGAGATCGCATCCGGCGGTGAAATGTCGAGAGTCATGCTGGCGATCAAGACAGTACTGGCCAAACAGGATGAGATCGGAACACTGATATTTGATGAAATCGATACCGGCATCAGCGGACGTACGGCACAGTCCGTTGCAGAGAAGATGGCACTGATCGCAATGTATCATCAGGTCATCTGCGTCACACATCTGCCGCAGATCGCAGCAATGGCGGATGTACATCTTCGAATTGAAAAAACGGCTGTTTCCGGACATACCGTTACTAACGTCATTTCTCTTCGGGAAGAGGAGATCAACAAAGAACTGTCTAGGATGCTGGGCGGAGCCAGAATTACGGATGCCGTTCGGGAGAATGCAGCAGAGATGAAATCTCTGGCCGATCGGGTCAAGAAAGAACAGAGGAATAAGCTGTGATCGATCTTGTGATCATCGGCGGCGGCATGAGTGGATTGGTCCTGGCAGGACTTGCCGGACGTTCAGGTCTTAGCTGCGTCTTGCTGGAAAAAACAGAACGTGTGGGGAAAAAGATCCTGGCTACCGGAAACGGACGCTGTAACCTGGCTAATCGCGCTTTTTCCATGGAGCACTACCATGGCAGCGCGCTGAAGGCGGCCGGGACTGTGTTTGATATTTACGGCCCGGATCAGATCGAAGCCTTCTGGGAGGAAAATGGAATCATATATCGGGAGGAAGAAGGAGGACGCTGCTATCCGCGGAGCCTTCAGGCATCTTCGGTACTGAACGTTCTGAGAAGGACGATTCGAACATACGAAGAGAAAGGTCTGGTCAATGTCCTGACATCAGCGCCGGTCCTGCGTATCCGGTATGATGGGAAAAAAGGAATCTGGCGAATCACCTACAAAACAGAGACAGGACGTGAAAAAGAACTGGATGCCAGAAATACAGCGCTGTTGACCGGAGGCAAAGCTTCTCCCAGACTTGGATCTGACGGAGAGGGACTGAAAATAGCCAAAGAGCTGGGACTAAAGGTAACAAAAATGCGCCCCGGCCTTTGTCGGCTCATTTCAAAAGATCCCATGATGAAAAGGCTTTCTGGTACACGTTTGCAGGCAAAAGTCAGCCTGATCAGCGGAAAGGAAATCTGTTCTTCCATGAGTGACGAGATTCTTTTCACGGATGATGGAATCTCCGGACCATCGGTTATAGAACAAAGCCGCCTTGCAGGACAGCTGATCGATGAAGGAAAAGATTTAAGGATCGGGATTGATCTTTGTGAAGAGATCTCTTCAGGGGAACTTTTCGCTCTGCTGGAACAGCGGTTTCGCATCCTGGCCGATCTTTCGGCTGAAGATGGTATGGAAGGGTTTATCCATAAAAAACTGATTCCTGAGGTGCTGAATCTTTCCGGAATCGATCGACAGGAGAAGTGTGGTACACTGGGAAGAAGACAGATCGGAAAGCTGGCAGAGATCCTGAAAAGCTTTTCTGTTTCAGATCTTTCCCTGGACAGCTTCCGGGATGCGCAGGTCACGATCGGAGGTATTGCTGGAGAGGAACTGGATCAGAATCTTATGGCCAGACGTTTCCCAGGCCTGTTTCTGGGCGGAGAGATCATCGACCTGGATGGTGACTGCGGAGGGTACAATCTGATGTGGGCTGTCGCCAGTGCTTTGTATATTCATGATCATCTCCTCAGAGGATCGGAATGATGAATAAAAAAGATCTTCGCCGAGCAGCGAAACGACGCCGGAATGCCTTTTTTCTGACAGCCGGACGAAGAAAAGAAGACAGGTATTTCCTCCGGGAGATTCCCGTGCTCTGGAAGTCCTATGAAAAGGTGTTTTTCTATTTCTCGTTCGGAACAGAAGTTGCCACGGATCAGCTGATCAGACTGGCTTTTCAGGAAGGGAAAAAAGTATTCCTTCCTCGAATCGGAGCAGACAGAACCATGCGGTTTCACAGGATCCTGCCGGATACCAGGCTTGTTTCCCATGTGTTCGGCATGCAGGAACCGCCGGAAGAAGCACCGGTATATGAAGCAGATGAAAAGACACTCATCCTGGTACCGGGGCTTGCGTTTGACCGGACAGGGCATCGGCTTGGTTATGGAGGCGGTTATTACGACAGTTACTTAAAGGAACATCCTGAGGCGAAATCAGTAGGCATTTGCTACAGTGTACAGATGAGCGAAGAGATTCCCTTTGAAGAGCACGATCAGTTGGTCGGGCTGATCATGAACGGACAGGAAACAATAGAAATATCCATACAGGAGTAAGATAAGCAAATGATTGCATATGTCAAAGGTACTTTGGAAGAACTGGAACAGGATGCAGCTTTGATCGATGTAGGCGGTCTTGGATACAGAGTATATACACCCGTTTCGGAAGAGCTGATCCGGCGAGGCATTGGCAGTGAAGTGCGTCTTTATACCTACCTCAACGTCAGGGAAGATGCCATGGTACTCTATGGATTCCTGGAAAAAAGTACGCTTTCCCTGTTCGAACAGCTGATCAGTGTGACCGGAGTCGGACCCAGATCTGCCCTGATGATTTTGAGTACCCTGAGTCCTCAGCAGGTGATCAGTGCAGTCATTTCGGATGATAAGAAAACACTTTCATCAGTCTCGGGAATCGGAGCCAAAACAGCAAGCCGTATTATTCTTGACCTGAAGGACAAAGTGGGAAAGATCGGCATCACATCCGAGGATCCCGGCTTTGTGATGCCGCAGGCATCCGTTCAGGCCGGACCGTATCAGGAAGCAGTCGAAGCTTTGGTTTCCCTTGGATTTTCCGGAAGTGAGGCTTCCCGTGCTGTCAGCAAAGTAACTGCATCTTCAGAGAACCTTTCTCTTGAAGATATCATTCGCGGCAGTCTGAAACTATTGTACTAAGAGGTTAATGGGTCATGTTACAGCAGGATCAGTTAGAAGAAAAACTGCAGGCCTTCGGAAGGCTGATGGATACGAAGGTCAGGCAGGAAGAAAAGGAAACCGAAAAGAGTCTGCGTCCCCGGACCTTTGACGAATATATCGGTCAGGAAGAAGTAAAGGAAAATCTGAAGCTGTTTATCACAGCAGCCAAACAGCGTAAAGAGCCGCTCGATCATGCTTTGTTTTACGGGCCTCCGGGACTGGGCAAGACATCTATTGCTATGCTGATTGCCAGTGAAATGGGTGTGAATATCAAGATCACAACAGGCCCTGCAATTGAGCGTCCCGGTGATATGGCTGCGATCCTCAATAACCTGAGTGAGGGTGACGTACTGTTTATCGATGAGATCCATCGTCTGAACCGTCAGGTAGAAGAAGTACTTTATCCTGCCATGGAAGATTTTGCCGTGGATATTCTCATCGGAAAAGGACCGCAGGCTAAATCCATCCGTCTGGATATTCCCAGGTTTACTCTGATCGGTGCGACAACAAGAGCAGGGCTGTTGTCTGCTCCCTTAAGAGACCGGTTTGGACTGGTCAATCATATGGAATTCTATGGGGTGAAGGATCTGGCGAAGATCGTCACCAATTCAGCAAGAACACTGGAAGTTGAGATCGATCAGGCAGGCGCCGAAGAGATTGCACGCCGTTCCAGAGGAACGCCGCGACTGGCAAATCGGCTGCTTCGGCGTGTGCGGGACTTCGCCCAGGTCCGGTACGGCGGTGTGATCGATGAAGATGTGGCAGCTGTGGCACTGGATGCACTGAAGGTCGATCCGAATGGGCTGGACAGTGTCGATCGAAAGATGCTGCTTACCATGATGGAACTTTACGGCGGCGGACCGG
>JAEEGL010135173.1_pt1 | contig 12903 bp, 14 predicted proteins | sample 9134231 | NCBI WGS metagenome assembly JAEEGL01 (sample SAMN16246548, study PRJNA631951) | gut metagenome | biome: gut microbiome; feature: rumen; material: fiber-attached | host: Bos | place: Iran: Karaj | collected 2018-10 | reverse complement strand
GAGGCAACGAGCATTACCTGTTCATGGGTCTCCCCAGGGAACCGATGATCTACAGGACAGTGAAGCAGGCCGTTCCGAGGACGCATGCAGTAAGACTGACCGAAGGCGGATGCTGCTGGCTCAACGGTGTCGTCTCCATAACCAAGAACAAGGAAGGCGACGGGGTCAATGCAATAATGGCCGCATTCACCGGGCATCCGTCTATGAAGAACGTCATCATCGTCGACGAGGACATCGACATCTTCGACGATCAGCAGGTCGAATGGGCCGTCGCTACGAGATTCCAGGCGGACAGGCTGCTGGTCATCAACAATGCCGCAGGTTCCTCACTGGATCCCAGCGCTGAAGGAACCACCACGAAGATGGGCATCGATGCTACTATCCCGCTGAAATCGGACAGGAAGGCCTTCCTCAAGGCGACCTTCGAGTGATCGTAACCGATTATTGAAAAGAAAAGGCCCCGGTCTCCCGGGGCATTGATTTCACTGCCACCATTTGCCGTAGCGGTCGATGGTCTCGGATCTCTTGGGTCCGATACTGATGATGCTGGCGGGGATCTTGGTGTAGTCCTCGATGAATTTGATATAGGTCTTCATCGTCGCAGGCAGCGAATCGAATCCGTCCTTCACCAGCTTCGCGGAGTCATCCCAGCCGTCCCATCCGTCGAACTCCTCGTAGACGGGTTTTGCCTTGTACAGCTTGGCCAGCGATGCGGGGAAGTGCTTCTCGATCTGTCCGTCGATGTCATATCCGGTACAGACGTAGATCTTCTTGTAATCGTTGAGCACATCCAGCTTTGTGATGGCCCAGTGGTTGAATCCGCACAGCCTTGCGGCGTGTTCAGCGACGACGAGTTCAAGCCATCCGCACCTTCTTCCCCTTCCTGTGGTGACACCGAACTCTCCGCCCTTCTTCTGGAGTTCCTCCATCTCCTTGCCCTGGAGCTCGGTGACGAAAGGACCTTCTCCGACACGTGTGGTGTATGCCTTGAGGCATCCCACGACTGTTTTGATCCTGTTGGGTGCGACTCCGGAACCGGAACAGATTCCTCCGCCGACGGTCGACGAGGATGTGACATAGGGGTAGGTTCCGTGGTCGATGTCCAGCATGGCGCCCTGAGCACCCTCGAAGAGGATGTTCTTGCCGTCGTCCAGCATGTCGTTGATAAGAACGGATGTGTCGCAGATGTACTTGCCGAACATGTCGTTCCACCTGGCGAACTTCTCGGAGAACTTCTCGGTGGTGCACTGGCAGGGTTCGACCTGCATGAGTTTCAGTATGTCCTTCTTCATGGGGAGGTTGAAATCTGCCTTCTCCTTGACGAGTTCAGGTTCCAGGATGTCCCCTGCCCTGAATCCGTTCCTTGCGATCTTGTCCTGATATGTGGGTCCGATACCTTTCTTGGTTGTACCGACGGATTTCTTTCCGCGGTAGATCTCCTCTGCACCGTCCAGCTTCTTGTGGTAGTTCTGGATCAGGTGTGCCCTGTCAGAGATGCGGAGCCCGTCGACCTTCAGTCCCGCATCGAGGATCTGCTGCATCTCTTCGGCCATGTCGTCCATGTTGACGACGACACCGTTACCGATGATCGCAAGCTTTCCGGGCCTGAGGATGCCCGAAGGGAGCATGTGGAGCTTGAACACCTTGTCATCGATGACGATGGTGTGTCCTGCGTTGTTCCCTCCCTGGAAACGGACGACACCGTCAGCGTCCTCCGCGAGATAGTCAGTAATCTTTCCTTTGCCTTCATCGCCCCACTGGGCACCGATAATCGCAAGCGTAGGCATTATGTCACTTGTTTTAAGGATAGGACAAGAGGTTATTAAACAATTGGTCAGACCTGCCAATGGGCTCCGATGGCCTTCCTGAGGTCTTCGGGCCTTGAGGCATATTCGTACCCGTATTCCTCGCAGTTCTCCCTTGTGATGCCGTATCCGTAGGCGGCAGCGATGAATCCCACCCCTGCCTTCTCGGCAGCCTTCTGATCGTTGAATCCGTCTCCGATCATAACTGTATCCGCAGCAGAAACATCGGCGGATAGCATGCAGTCGATGATCATGTTGGCCTTCTTCCTCTCTCCGACCCTGTCGGAACCCTGGATGACATCGAAATACTGTCTTACCTTGAGTTCCTCGAGCATATCGACGGCATAGGGCTGGTATATCATCGTCGCTATCCCGAGCTTGTAACCTTCGGAATGAAGTTCCTTCACGAGATCCAGCACGTACGGGAACGGTTTCGAGAGAGCGTGCCCTCTTTCGGCGTAGTGCTCCCTGAACACAGCTACTGCCTCATCCAGTTCGGCACCTTCCAGACGGAGCATCGTCCTGAGATTGTCGGTGAGATTGCCGACGAAACCGCTAAGGAACTCATCCTCGGTCATATCCTCCCTGCCGTAGTGCCTGAAGGTCTGATTGTAACAATACTCCATCCCCGGCCAGGAATCCACCAGTGTACCGTCCATGTCGAAGATTATGAGTCTTGTCATCTCATCTCTCCGGAGACTTCCTTGTATACGGAGATAATCTCCTTAAGGGTCAGTTCGGTCTTGAATCCCGTGGGCGAGATGTGAGTCTTGGACGTCCTTCCGTACTGATTCATGCGTTCGATGAACTTATCGAAGGGAGGAGTGGTCATCTTCACGAATGATGATATCTCGCTGATCTCGTACATCAGCGGGATGTCGTCGATCTCGTTCTTCCAGTAGTCCATCATCTTCGTGCATCTCCTTTCGGCAGCGGTGCCGGAGGGGTCCATCTTTCCTAGATGTTCCCTGTCGAACAGCCTTCCGCCCCAGAAAGGTCCGTGTACATGTTCCTTGTCAGGTTCGCTGGAGTACGAACGTTCCAGCGTTTCCGGGTCGTAGGCGACGTATATCAACTGGTCCAGCGCCTTATCGGCATGTCCGGCGCCGTCCCTCATGTGAACGAAGGTCCTGAAGTAATGATCGGAGCTGAAAGACAGCATGGGTTCGATACCCTTGTCGAACTTGGCGGCCTCGCGGGCTATGCTGCCGATGAGTATCCTTAGGCCCGCCTCATGGCACATGGGCCCTCTGAGCGGTCTGCACTGGTACCTCCTTTCGCATTTGTCGCGGTGCGCTCCGGCGAGCGGGGCGGTATCGGTGGCCGTTATGGCAAGGTATCCGTTCCTCCTGCAGCCGATGATGGCAGAATGCAGGAAAGGCATCGGCGAACCGAAGGGGTCTATGTCGATGTAATGGAACACGTTCTCTGCGAGCAGCGAATGGAGATTCCTGTTGCTGGCAGTACAGTTCCGGAGGTTGTTTATGCGTATATTCTCTTCAATGTACGGCATCGCATAGGCGCTGATGTCGTTGGCGGTGACGGTAGTCTTGGGTGCCTCGTTTGCGATCCTGACCGCTCTGGAGCCCGTTGCGGTCATCGCATCGCAGACCGTCATCTCAGAATCGAATGCCCTGAGGAACATCACGCTGATGTCCCTGTTGAATGCCATCTGTTCGTTGAAGAATACGGAACCGTTGATCTTTCCCGGTCCGCCTGCGGAATGGTCCTCCGGCACGATGATCTTCGTGGGACCTTCCTGTATCTGGATACCTGATACCATCAGATGTTTTCCCCGTTCATGAGACGAACGATCTTGTATGGCAGAAGGTTGCGGTTGGTGGGGGTGACCTCGAGGATCCTGACGTCGTCCCTCCTCCTGATATCCTGCAGAAGGGGGTTCCTTGATTTCTTGTGAAGGGTGAGGATCATGGGCTTGTTGACATCCAGTGCATCCTTGACGACCTTGGAGAACAGTTCGCTCTCCACCTCCATCTTGCCTACCTCGTCGATGACGACGATATCGCAGCTCTCGCAGGCCTGCCTGATGGCCTCGACACCGACTCTTTCCAGAGCCTCGATGTCGACACCCATCTTACCGACCATGATCTTGGATTCGAAACCGTTCTGCGCAAACGTCGTGGTCTCACCTGTGATAAGATTCCTTGTAGTGAAACCCACACGGTACCTTCCCTCGACTATGGGCTCGTTTATCATCCCGCCGATGGAGAGTTCTTCGGATTTGAGCATATCGATCACACGGAGCAATGCGGTGGTCTTCCCAGCACCGGGTAATCCTGTTATGCCGATTTTGATGTCCGATATCATGCGCATCCCTTCGGTATTGCAACTGGATATGGTTAAACACTTATTAAAATGATGTTGCAACCTGGGCATCCGATATATCATCGTTTGACGATGGATCTCGCCTGATGTTTCAGTTTATCGATGTCTATTTTAACGGACCTTAAATACTTCCTTTCGCTCGAAGGAGCATGATGAATATCGAGGAAGAGAGGGAAATCGTCGAGAAGATGAAGAAGAAGGGAAACAGCGAGGTCGAATATGCCGAAGGCATGCTCAGTGTTCTGGCAAAAATCGCTGAAGGCATGAGCCCCGATCAGATCAAGGCGTACGTCAACAACACCCTCAGGTGTCTTGAGAACGACTGAATGGGTTTTTATCGAATTCAGTCAAACATGTTCGTATAAAGTCCATTTGTTTTTCTACGAATTCAGGTGTCTACATAAGCATATTAACAATCATACTAGTCCGTCTTCGAGGTATTCAAATGCCATCGATGGCGGACCGTAGAAAGGCCACGGACAAGAGGATCTACGAAGCGGCGATAGTCGAATTCGGGAATAAAGGGTATGCCAACACCACCCTTTCAGCGATTGTGAAAGCTGCCGGGATCACCCCTGGTCTAATTGTGCAGAATTTCGGAAGCAAGAGGGATCTCTACAGGAAGATCACCACAGATATCGTGAAGAACATCACAAAGGAGTTTGACGGTTATTCACATTTCTGGGAAGAGAGATGCAGAAGCGTCGTCACCTACATCATGAAGACCCTCGAAGAATACCCCAAAGCCATGTCATACATGAATTTCTACGTGTCACTGATAACCTCTCTGGACACACCTGATGATATCCTCCAGGAACTTTATGCATTGTATGAAAAGTCCCCCGTCGAGAAGATCATCCTCGAAGCACAGGCCAAAGGCGAAGTGATCGAAGGCGACCCGTATGCCATCCACGGACTATTCTGGCATATCACCTTCAACACCATCAGAACCTGTTACAACAACAAGCTGGATTATCCGCCGATTGAATGGTTCGTGGATATAATCAGGAAACGGTAATCAGACTTCCCTGATCTCCGAGATGAACATGAGGGGATACCCAAGTTCGGTATCGTACCTCATCTCGGAGGTCAGGATGACATTCTTTATCTCGATGGTCACAACAGCATCGATCATCTCGCCGGTCAGTGACCTGTAGCTGTACCTGTCCCCGTTCTCGGTGAAGACACTGCGGTCGATAATGACCTTGGACTCCTTGACGTAAGGCTGTACCTCTATGGCCTCGGCGATGGATTTCTCAAGCGATCCTACATTGGAGAGGTTGACAGGCGTGCCTACGAACTGATGGTAGATCGTGGCCATCTTTATCCCTGCTTCATAGCAGGCCCTTTCCCTTACGGTGCAATTGAATCTGCTCGCAGCCAATGAATCCCTGTCGGCCATGAGAGGTCATCTGCGAGCGGATAGATAATCATGATGCAAAACAAGGGATGAAATATGCAGTCATGCATGATAAGACGAGGAAGTGCCGGATGAAGATATACCTAGGCTGATCCGTGATGAGCCCTATGAGTGCTGACGGCCGCCTCACACCTGGAACTGCAGGTAATCAACAAGATCGCTCAGTTTGATGCCGTCTTTCCACCTAATGATGTAATTCCCGTTGGAGTTGATCTCTACCTGCGGTATATGCCGCTGCAGCAGCCCCATGGAACCCTTGAGCTGTTTTTCCAAAGGAAGAGCGAAGAATCTCCAGGGGTCCCCTTTCTGATTCTTCAGCCTGAATGCGTATATCGGCAGAAGCTGGGCGCCTTCGCAGTCATCCTTCATGCGGTTGGCCTGCTCCATCAGTCTGGGGTTCTTGCTGAAATGCATGGTGTCATCGCACGAGCTCTTGACTTCGATCGGGAAGGAATAATCCCACCTGAGCGCGACGAGATCGACACCCAGGGAACCTGCGGCCCTGATGACCATGAACGGGTTGTCGATAAGTGAACGGTACCATCTTGTCTCATCGTCGTTGCAGGTCTTGACCATCTTCTCGATGATCTTCTCATCGCCTGAAAGCAGGCCCTTCAGCTCCCTTTCGTATACGTCTCCGGGTGCAGCCATCCTATCCCTGGTACTAATGAGAGAAAGATAGTATATAAAAGACCCAGGGGGGGTGGCCGATAATTCCGATAATTGATGATTATCGTTATAACCATCGATACCGATTGCCCCCGCATGTTCGCGGACGCCTGTGAGAAGGCGATGAAATTCACCAGACCAGTCATCGTATCGTCACGTACATTCGACGGGAGGACCCTTTCCGAATGTGCCACATATTTCTTCATCAACAGGGACGGATGGGCAATAACCGCAGGACATCTGTTCAATTCCAACATCAAATTCAATCAGGACAGGCAGAGGATCCAGGATTACAGGGACGGTAAGATTGACAAGGCTGACCCGGACTGGATAACGAATCATTCCTTCTGGTGGGGCTGGGACAATGTCAGGATCACAGAAGCGTATGTGAATCTCGAGATAGACATCGCCGTCCTCAGGCTGGAGGGTGTCAGGCCAGACATGATCGGGGAATATCCCGTGTTCAAGGATCCTGAGAAGATGAGGCCAGGCACGAGTCTCTGCCGTACCGGATTCCCGTTCATCAAGAACGCCACTGAATTCGATGAGGCCGCAGGAAGTTTCCGCATAAGGCCCGGAATACTTCCGATGGTTTTCTTCCCCAACGAAGGCATCCACACGAGAAACATCATGACCGGCAGGTGCAAGGACGGCAACTACGAGAAACTGTACATCGAAACGTCCTCTCCGGGTATCAAGGGTCAGTCAGGCGGTCCGATCTTCGACAGGAACGGTTACATCGCCGGCATGCAAGTATTCACGGAACATTTCGAACTTGATTTCAGACCGTCGACGGTCAATGAAAAGGGTGAGACTGTCGAAGAGAACCAGTTCATGAACATCGGTGTAGGGGTCCACGCCAAGACAATAATGGCCATACTCGATTCCAAGGGAGTCAGGTACTCCAAGGAAGGCGAGGACATGGGATTCAAGATTCTGAACTGACCGGCTGCACGACAGTTAAGTATCTGCATTAGGATACGTCCAGTATGGCAATGAACACCATACTCATCGACGGTTTGAATTTCGAGGGTCCGAGGATCATCGGCAAGGACGAGATACCTGCGGTTCCCGCGATCGCATTGATCTGCACCGAGGCCGGCGAGGGTATGAAGATCATGAGTATCATCCACGACGGCAAGGACATCGCTGCAAACATCGCATCAAATCCCAAGATGGGATGCTGGAAGACCCATGCCTTCCACGGCAACATCGACGTGTATCTGAACACCGATGAGATGTCCGAGGAGAAGAGGGAACAGTTCCGCGTGAACGGGATTCTCAAAAGGAAGCAGTACATTTTCTGCGACCAGCCCCCGAAGATCGAGGACGACTGGTGATCAGAACATCAATTCTATGCACACCAGCATCGCGGCCACAGTCGCAACCGTGACGATGATGCCGACCAGCATGTGCCTCACGAACGGCACCCTGACGCCGTAGGTCTCCGACCTCTCTGCCACGATGATGTTGGCGGCGGACCCCAGCAGCGTGGTGTTGCCGGCAAGTGTTGATGATGCGGCCAGGACGATCCACGTCATGACATCAGCTGAAGGGAGCATGTGCACCATCAGCATTACCGCGGGGACATTGCTGACAAGATTGGACAGTATCACAGAAAGCACCGAAAGCGGAAGCATGTCGGATTTGCCATTCCCGCTGAACAGATCCAGGTCTCCTGTGATCTCCTGTATGAGTCCTGACTGCGAAGCACCGCCGATCAGTACGAACAATCCGATGAAGAACAGCAGGATGTTCCAATCGACCCTCTTCGCTACCCAGACCGCATCCTTGGGGCGCGATGACATCACGACAATGATAGATACGATACCAGAGACCAGAGCCACCTGATACAGTTCGATGTCCGTTATTCCGGTGATCATGAATCCCGCGAATGTCGCTATGACCACGGCCATCATCACTGCCAGCCTGTTTCTGTCAATGTCTCTTTCCTCATCGTGTTCCGCCGAGGCATATTTGCGCTGTTCCATCGAGTGGCTGAAAAGGAAGGCTAGTATCGCATAGGAAACGATCAGACAGACCACGGCGATAGGGATGGAATAAAGCGAGAATTCTGCGAAGGACATGCCGGAATATGTCACGATGTAAGCATTCTGGGGGTTACCCACAGCGGTGGCTATGCTTCCAATGTTCGCAGATACCATCAGCCCTATCAGGTATGGTATCGGATTGGTCCTGAGCTTCATGCAGCATCTTATGACGATGGGTGTGAACATGAGTACCACCGCGTCGTTCAGTGCCAAAGCCGAGATAACGGCAGAAAGGACCATTATCGAGAGCAGGAGTTTCGGCCCGGGTTCCGAATGTTTCAGTATCAGTTCGGATATCAGACGGAAGAATCCTGTATATTCCAGGCCTGCAACCAGGCACATCATCCCCAGCAGAAGGAAGATGACCTTGAAATCGATGGAATCGAACGCATCAGAAAGGGACAATGCACCGATCAGCAGCATCAGCAAACCGCCGCCGAGTGCGGCATATGACCTCTTGATCTCGAACCATGGTGTCTTGTTGACCGCGATAAGAAGGTAAGTGATGATGAAAACGATCAGCGCCAATATCATCACGGTCTGCATGAACGGTGATTATCATACCCGTATATATCGTGATATGCACCGCATCGGCACACTGGCACTTCATCCCTGTTGGGTAATCAGGACTGCATGTATGCGGGATCGAAGGGTTCGGACCTGAGCATGATGTAGAGCCACACGGCCACGGGATCCCAGTCGCTTGTCGGCGAGAGGAATATGTTCTCGTCGTCGGACTTATCGTTGTCAGTGATGAGGAAGCATTTGTCAGGCAGCTCGGAGATCCTCGTCAGTCCGTGCTTCTCAATAAGATAATTTACGAAACTGCTCTCCTCCTTCACCAGCACTGAGGGTTTGTATCCAGCCTCCAGTGTAAGCAGGAGGTTCGCTTCAGAGACCACGTCGGGAGCCAGTTCGACGACCACGGGATACTTGTATGACATCTGGACGTCCTTTATGTTCCTGACCGCGTCACCTGCAAGTGCGCCGATGCTGACCTTGTTGGAATCGACGGTCTGCATCCAGTCGTTCATCGATCTGCCCTCATATACACGGGGGAGTTCGTTGAATCTGGTCCTGACAGCCATTCCCTTGTCGGAGGAATCCAGTTCAGCGTCGCCCATCTTCATTATGCCGTCCGATATCGGTGTTCCCTTCTCGTCAAAAATCGCCACTGCATCGCCTTCTTTCAGTCCTTTCGAGTGTTCGGTGATGCCGGTGACCATCAGGTTCCTGCCTTTGGTCACGAAGAATGATGAATCGTGATCGCAGCGGACGTAGTTCTTCTTGATTCCGGGGGATATGATCCTCAGTCCTGAGGCATTCAGTGCCACATCCCCTTCGTTGGTGATGCGTCCGACCTCGCCGCCGTTGATGATGATGCGCCTGTGGTCGGGGAACGACTGCAGCAAGGCTGTCCTCTCATCAGGTATCAGGAGCTGTCCGCAGCCTTCGCCGTATCTGGCATCCAGGGCCGAACGGATCTGCTGGATATGGTACTTGAATACCGGGGAAATCCTGGATTTTCCGTCGATGTGCAGATTGTACACGTCATTCCTGCATTCGGGACATTTCCTGCTCGCAACGATGAGGTTGCATGCCATGCACCAGCGTATCCTGTCGGAGGTCATCTTCTCTCCTCTTTGTTCAGTTTCCTTCTGCGGATGCGGTCGTCCCATTTGGATACGACATCCTTCGCATCGCGGTTGCCGCGTTCGGCCGCCATCCTCATGTATCTGCGGTATTGAACCTCATCGGGTTCGCCGAACGTACCTTCCTTGAAGATCAGTGCCAGCTTGTACATCGCACCGGCATCTCCGGATGCAGCAGCGGATTGGAGCAGTTCGTATGCCTTCTTCCTGCTCTCCTCATCGCCTTCCATGTAATATTCGGACAGTCTGGTGCGTGCGTTGCCTCCTGCCACGGATGCTCTCTCGAGCAGACTGATCGCCGCCTGGCGGTTCTTCTTGAGATCCTTTCCGCTCTCGTACTTGCCGGCAAGGGTGACCATCGAAGGCGTGTGATAGTTCTTGGACATGGCCTTGAGCATGTCGTTCGTTATGTCCTTGTCCGCATGGCGCGCCCTCATCGTCTCTATGGCGATCTTCCTGGAATCGTTGAGCGCCGTGCTCGAATATCTGGCGAACCATCTCTTGGCCTCGGTCTCATCCTTTTCGCAGCCGATGCCCGATGAATACATGACAGCCACCTGGTACTGCGACTTCATGTTGCCGGACAATGCCGAATTCAGATACCATTTGAAGGCCAGTTCCATGTTCTTCTCTATGTATCTTCCTTCGAGATATGCCTGTGCGAGTGCTGCCATGGCCTTTCCGTGACCGTTCTCTGCGGCATATGTGAGCCTAGAGACGTAGTTCTCCAGCGAGCGGTCAGTTCCGAGACCGTCCTTATACATCTGGGCGAGCAGGAAATCAGCGTCGAGCCAGCCGAGTCCTGCAGCCTGTGACAGGTAATCGAATGCGACCCTGTAGTCATCGGTGGTGAGGGCAGATTTGTACATCAGATTGCCGTAGTTGTATAGATCGTAGGGGTATCCTGAATCGGTTAGGCTCTTCATCGTCCTGCGGAGATATTCGATCTCCTCGCGGGATTCTCCCTGCATCGTCGCATACTTCCTTCTGGCCTCGAAGTTGCCTGCGTCCGCGGCCCTCTGGTAGTAGACAACGGCCTCCTCCTCCCTGCCTTCGGTCATCATTATGTCGGCCAGTTCTCCCAATGCCATGGGGTGGTCCCTCAATGCCGCCTCGGACAGCCATTTCATCCTCAGTTCGGGATCCTTCTCAACGTTGATGCCGTCGCGGTAGAAAGTGGACAGCCTGTACTGCGCAGATGACGAACCGCCTTCTGCAAGTGTGATGGTCTCTTCGACCGAATCGTTGATCGAACGGGTATACGCATCAACAACGTCCTCTGCCGGACCGTCCATCTTGATCGTATGGTCGCATATCCAGACGGCACGGTTGCAGGTGCGCTTGATGGTGTTCATGCTGTGCGAAGTGAACAGCACGGTCTTTCCGCTGCGGACCAGGTCCTTGAGGTGTTCCGACGCCTTCGATGCGAATGCCATGTCACCCGTACTGAGTGCCTCATCCACAAGGAAAATGTCTGCGTCGACATTGACCATGATGGCGAATGCCAGACGGGACCTCATTCCGGAGGAGTATGTCCTTACCGGGTTGTCTATGAAGACACCCAGGTCCGAATACTTGATGATGGAATCGATGTTCTTCAGGACCTCTTCCCTGGGGATGCCGTACAAGGCACTCCTGAGGATGATGTTGTCCCTGCCCGAAAGATCGTTATGGAATCCCATGCTCAGTTCGAGGATGCTGGCCACCTTTCCGTGGACCTCCACGGTACCTTCGTCCGGCTTGAGGATCTCTGAGACGAGTTTGAGGAAGGTACTCTTTCCGCACCCGTTGCGTCCGAGGATACCTACGATATCACCCCTGTGGACATCCAGATCGATGCCGTCGAAGATGGGGTATCTCGTCCTGTTCTTGTGGAACAGATGTCCGAGTGATATTGACGTGTCGATGATGGTATAGGACTTCTTCAGTCCCCTGACCCTGATGATTACGTCGTCTTCGGGGACATTCACGGCGGTGTCATTCTGAATTTCTTCCGACATCAGAGCACCTCCGGGAACCTGTCCTCGTAGTGGAAGAACACCCATGAACCGATGATGAGCGTGACGAATGCCAGTATGGCGCAGATCAGCAGGTACAGCGGATGCGGGAACATGTTGAAGTACAGGATGTCATGGAATACTTCCACGAAATAGGTGAACGGATTGTACTTCACCATTATGCCCAGCAGTCCCTTGGCATCCTCCAGGAAGAAGAATGTCGGTGTGACCCAGACGACCAGTCTCATCGCAACGCTCATGAAATAACCCACATCGCTGACGAATACGGTTATCGTGGAAACGAGATAAGCGCATCCCAGCGAGAATATCAGCATGAGTACCAGGGCAACAGGTATCATCGCGAATCCGAACCAGTTGACAGGCTGTCCTGCCATGAGGATGACGATGATTATCACCATGTATGCGAACACGACGCTGATGAAGTCGGTCAGTATCGACGCTATGACCACGATCTCCCTGGGCATGCTCGTCTTCGTTATGTACTTGGAATTCTGGACTATCGACCTCCCCCTCAGCGAGCTGGACATGAACGTCACGGGGAACATCGCCGCACTCAGGTATATCCAGAAGTCGGGAATGGGACGTGTCTTGATGTAAGTGAACGTGATGGTGATGACTATGATGGTCAGTACCGGCAGCAGAAGATGCCACAGGAAACCGATGTAGGAGCTCTTGTAACGTCCGGCGGTGTTCCTTCTGACCAGTGCCATGAGGATGATCCTGTTGTCGTAGACCTCCTTCATGGATCTCCATAATCTGGCGAATATGTTCATCATGGTCACACCTGCCTCATGCCCATAAGGATGGCCAGTATTATCATCGCACAGATGAACACCCCGATGAGGTTCTCCCACGGATAGGGGCGTTCTCCGATCTTGTGCACGTTCAGTGTGGTGAACTCGTCAGCGACGTCGGACGGAAGACTGAAACCGGGATTGACAT
>JAEEGL016245549.1_pt1 | contig 12904 bp, 9 predicted proteins | sample 9134231 | NCBI WGS metagenome assembly JAEEGL01 (sample SAMN16246548, study PRJNA631951) | gut metagenome | biome: gut microbiome; feature: rumen; material: fiber-attached | host: Bos | place: Iran: Karaj | collected 2018-10 | reverse complement strand
GCAGCAGTGCCTCGACATCGCGGACGGCGTGACGGACGATCTCTCGCCCGCCTCGGAGTGGGAGAAGATGAACCGGCTGTCACAGGCCAACCTCCCCATCCACCTCTCCGAAATCACCATCACGGCCCCGAACAACGACGCCCGCGGCCAGGAGATTCAGGCCACCATCGCCCGCAACCTCTACCGCCTCTGGTTCTCGACGAGGAACATGATGGGCATCACCTGGTGGAACGTGGTCGATGACTGCGGCGCGCCCGGCGAGCCTTCGGTCTCCGGGCTCTTCTCGCGAGACATGCTGCCGAAGCCCGCCTACGCGGCGCTCGACGACCTCGTCAACCACGAGTGGAAGACGCGCGCCGAGGTCACGGCCGGGGCGGACGGCTCCATCGCCTTCCGCGGCTTCCGCGGCACCTACCGCGCCACCTGGACCGGCGCGGACGGCCGGCCCGCCGAGTCCACCTTCGACCTTGCGTAAGCCGCAAGACAAAAAGGGCCGCATCCTTTTGGCTTGCGCGGACTGCCGAAATGCCCTACACTATTCCCATTCCGTATTAGGCCCCTTGTACGGGCCGCAGGAGAAACATCATGCACACTGGCAAGAAAATTCCCGACTGGTTCACCGACGCGCGCTTCGGCATGTTCATCCACTGGGGGCTCTACTCGATGCCCGCCCGCCATGAGTGGATCAAGAACACCGAGAACATCCACGACGAGCAGTACCAGGTCTACTTCGACCTCTTCAACCCCGATCTCTTCGACCCGAAGGCCTGGGCGGCCAAAGCGAAGGCGGCCGGCATGAAGTACTTCGTCATCACGACGAAGCACCACGAGGGATTCTGCCTCTTCGACTCCAAGTACACCGACTACAAGGCCCCCAACACCCCCGCCGGCCGCGATCTCCTCCGCGAAGTCGTCGACGCCTTCCGCGCCGAGGGCCTCCACGTCGGCTTCTACTACTCGCTCATCGACTGGCACCACCCCGACTTCATCATCGACAGGTACCACCCCTACCGCGACCTCCCGCAGGAGGAGATCGCCAAGCTCAACGCCACGCGCGACATGGCGAAGTACCGCGAATACATGCGCAACCAGGTCACCGAGCTTCTCACGAACTACGGCAAGATCGACATCCTCTGGTTCGACTTCTCGTACCCCGGCGAGAACGGCAAGGGGCATGACGACTGGGGCTCCGCCGAACTCCTCGACCTCGTCTATGGCCTGCAGCCCGACATCATCGTCGATGACCGCCTCGACTACCCCAACCCCTGCGCGCTCGTCACGCCCGAGCAGTACGTTCCCGCCGAGCCGGTGCGCGACGCGGACGGCAACGTCCGCGTCTGGGAAGGGTGCCAGACCTTCTCGGGGTCTTGGGGGTACCACCGTGACGAGACCAGCTGGAAGACGCCGAAGATGTGCATCGAGATGCTTGTGGACCACGTCTCGCGCGGCGGCAACCTGCTTATGAACGTCGGCCCGACCTCCCGGGGCTATTTCGACGCCCGCGCAATCGCCTGCCTGGACGCCTTCGCCGACTGGATGCGCCTCCACGGCCGCTCGATCTACGGCTGCGGCATGGCCCCCTTCGAGGAGCCGCAGAACTGCCGCTACACCTACAACGCGAAGACCAACCGGCTCTATGTCCACATCAAGGCGTGGCCCTTCCACCACATCCACCTTCCGGGCCTCGCGGGCAAAATCCGATACGCCCAGCTCCTGGGCGACGGGAGCGAAATCCGCGTCTCCGACAACGCCGGGAGCTGCGGGCGCCGGGCGACGCCAGAAGGGTATGCAACGCTCACAATGCCCGACCTGGCGCCCGACACACCCGTTCCGGTCGTGGAGGTTTTCCTCAAGTAAGGGCCCGGCCCGATGAAGCCGGCGGCGTGGATCGTGGCGATGGCGGCACTTGTTTCGGCGTTTTCCGCCTCGGCGGACGGCGACTGGCGCGCGGCCGCCGCCGCCCGCGCCAAGCTGCACGCGGCGCGCCTCGCGCTTTTGCCGGAGAAGTATCGCGACGTCCCCAACTACTACCCCGTCAAGCGCTGGGAGGAGGCGCAGCTGGACCGCGCGCTTGGCGAACTTGCCGCCGGCGTCCCGCCAGCCAGAGAACCGGGACGCCATCTTGAGGCGTACCTGGATGACATCGACGACTCCGCGCAGCCCTTCCGGGTTTACATCCCGGAGCGCCCGGCGGAGAAGCCCGGCCTTCTCATTTTTCTGCACGGCTTCTCCCCCTCGCTGGACCGCCTGACGGCCCCGGACGTGCCTGAGGCGCTCGCGGCCCTCGCCGAGGCGGCCGGCGCGTACGCCGCCGCGCCATTCGGGCGGGGCGACACCGACTACCAGCACATCGGCGAGCGCGATGTCCTCCGCGTCATCGACGAGATGGCCGCCCGGTACGGCATCGACGGTGAAAAGGTGGTGTTGGCAGGCGGATCCATGGGGGGGCTCGGCTGCTGGTGCATTGGCGCAAGGCAGGCGCCGCTCTTCAACGCCCTCGCCGTCGTCTGCGGCCGCGCGGACTTCTACGAGTGGCATGGCCTCGCCCCCGGTGAAATCCCGTCGTGGCAAAGGGAGATCATTGACGTCCAGTTCGCCACCCGCTATCTGCCAAACCTCACGAACACCTCGGTCGTCGCCGTTCATGGCGCGCTCGACGAGGTCGTCACGTACAACCAGGGCGTCTTCCCCGTCCGTCGCCTGAACGAGCTAGGCGCGCGCGACGTGAGACTGGTGACGCTTCCCGAGGGCGAGCACGACATTTATGCCGAAGCCTTCGCGGACGCGGCCTTCACGAACCTCGTCGCGCGTGGCCTCCGCGAGCGCCTGCCCAAGGCGCCGCGCGGCGGGCCCTCCCCGGCCTTTCCGGGCGAGGCCGGGAGCCGCGCGATGGACGCGCTTCTCCGTCCGTTCATGCTTGTGGCCGGGTGCGACTATTTCGGCGAGGGATACTCAAACGAGCTCTTCAACGCCCGCATACGCGAATGGGAGGCCTTCGCCCATGGCACGCCGCGCTCGAAGATGGAGCATCTGCTCACGCTGCAGGACGTCGGACAGCGTGACTTCGTTGTCTTCGGGGAGCCGGAGTACAGCCGCCTCTCGGCCTTCCTGCTGCGCCGCGCGGGCGTCGCCGTGCGCCGCGACGCCTTCGTGTACGGCGGCAAGACGCTGAAGCGCGACGCGCATCACGGATTCCTGCTCGCGCTTCAGAACCCCTTCAACACCAACCTCGCGGCAATCGTGCAGTGCGGGATCCCATGGGCTTCGGGACAGGCGCCCAACCACAGGTTCGACCGCGTTCCCGACGTCATCTCGTACACGGACGAAAACGACCGCTTTGGCTACCCCGTCGCGGAGGCGGCCGGTTTTATCGACGCCGCCGGCCGCGTGCGCTGGAGTCCGGAACCGTTTACCGAAGGCATCCGGAAACTGGAGGAGCCGGACTTCCCCGACTTCGCGGAGTTCAATACGGCAGATCCGGATTGAGCTTCTCCGCGATTCTGAAGAGCTCCGCGCGCTCGGCGTCCGTGAGCGGGGAGAGGTATTTTTCAAGATATCCGTCCGCCAGCGCGGCGATGCCCTCGGCAATCTCCGTCCCGCGTTTTGAAAGCGAAATCATGACCTTGCGGCGGTTGTCTTCCACGTTTTCGCGGATCATGATGCCCTTTTCCACGAGGCTTGTCACCGTCTGCGACGTGATGGCGTTCTTGAGGTGGATTCGCTTCGCGAGGTCAGCCAGACTGAGCGGGCCTTCTTCCGTGAGTTCGCGGCGGTACACCGACTGGATCGTCGAAACCTCGCGGAACGTCAGCGTCAGGTTTTCGGCCTGGAAATAGGCGCCGACGACCTCCCATGCGTCCTTGCGGCATTGGCCGAGACCATGGTGGAGGTTGACAATGGCGATTCTGTCTTTTTTGTCCATTTGCAAAAATTGTAGCAACTTTTGAAATGGGCATCAAGGACGAAATACGCGGAATCGCCTTCCCGAGGCGGATGTTTTGTGCTATCATTTGAGATATGGACACCTATCCGAACCTGACTTCCGAGATGACGCTCGGCGACTTCCATCTCGACTGCACCGGCCGCGTGAAGGCCGCGACGTTGTGCGACTTTCTCCAGGCGGCCGCGACCGCCCACGCGGAGAAACTTGGCGTGGGCATGCTCGACCTCCAGACGCAGGGCATCACTTGGATGCTCGCCAAAATGGACATCGCCTTCCATGAGTGGCCCGCCAGCCACGAGACGCTCTCGCTCAAGACATGGCCCTCCGGAGTGCGCGGGCGCCTCATCTGCTGCCGCGACTATGAGATGCGCGACTCCTCCGGCCGGCCGGTTCTTTCCGCCACAAGCGAATGGGTCTGCGTCAACATGGAGACCCGGAAGCTCGCCCGCCTGACGCCCGCGATGCTCACGCTCGCCCCGCCCGACGCGCCGCACGTGGAGCTGTCGCCGCTCCCCGCCCTTTCGGAGTCGTCGTTCACGCCCGCGGGCGAGAGCGTGGTGATGGTCAGGCGCGCGGATCTCGACATCAACCGCCACGTGAACAACGTCCACTACATCGAATGGCTCTTCGAGCCGCTCTCCGACGCGGCGTACGGCCGCACCCTGCGCCGTCTCGCGATCGCCTACCATGCCGAGGCGCTTGCGGGCGACACCGTCGCCAGCCGCGTTTCCGAGGCCGCGCTCCCCGATGGCGCCACCGCCACGATCCACACGCTGAGCCGCGGGGAGACCATGCTCACGCGGGCGACCTGCCTTTGGGCGTAGGCGGGCCGCCTTCGCCCCGGGAAGACGATGCCGTTGGAAACTCCAGGCCGCGAAATCGTCCATGTGGACATGGACGCCTTCTTCGCGTCCGTCGAGCAGCGCGACCATCCCGAATGGCGCGGCAAGCCGGTCATCGTCGGCGCCCCGCCCGACGCGCGCGGCGTCGTTTCGACCTGCTCCTACGAGGCGCGCAAATTCGGCGTCCACTCCGCGATGCCGTCGCGCGAGGCGGCGCGCCTCTGCCCGCACGGCATCTTCGTGCGGGGAAACCACCATCTCTACGCGGAGGTGTCGCGCCAAGTCATGGCGATCTTCGACCGCTTCACGCCGCTCGTCGAGCAAGTCTCGATCGACGAGGCCTATCTTGACGTGACGGGCGCCTTCCGCCTCTTCGGCGACGGCGTCGCCATCGGCACGGCCATCCGCAAGGCGATCCGCGAGGAGCTGCGGCTCACGGCGTCCGTGGGCGTCGGTCCGAACAAATTCATCGCGAAGCTCTGCAGCGAGCTCGCCAAGCCTGACGGCCTCCGCGCCGCCCCGCGCGGAAAAGAGGAGCTTCTGGCCTTTCTGGAGCCCTTGCCCGTCGGGAGTCTCTTCGGCGTCGGCAAGGTCGCGCGCGGAAGACTGGAGCGCTTCGGCTACCGGACGGTCGGCGACGTGCAACGCGCCCCGTTCGCGACGCTGGTGTCGCTCTTCGGCAGGACGTTCGCGGCGCAGCTCTCGGCATTCGCCCACGGCATCGGCTCCGACGAAATCGAGATGGAACGCGAGGAGAAGAGCCTTTCGCGCGAGCACACTTTTGACACCGACTGCTCCGATCGCGAGGTCGTGCGCCAGACACTGCACGACCTCGCGGACGACGTCGGCCGGCGCCTCCGCGCGGCGGAACGGTGGGCGACGGTGGCGAAGCTCAAGCTCCGCTGGGCGGACTTCACCACGATTACGCGCCAGATGCCCTTCGCGCAGGCCGCGCGCGACGACTTCACGCTCTTCTCCTACGCGGAGCGCCTCTTCGACGCCGAGCGCCTGGTCGCGCCCGTCCGTCTTGTCGGCTTTGGCGTGACGGGGCTTGTGACCGAACCCGGGCAGCAGGAACTCGACCTCTTCGGGGGCGGCTCCGCAGGCGGGGCCGCGCAGGAGCGCAAGGAAAAGCTGAGCGCCGCGGTCGATGCGCTCCGCGCCCGCCTCGGCCCCGACGCGGTCAAGCGGCTTTGAAGGGCACGCTACTTCGCCGGTGCGGCGACGCCGCCGGGGAGGAGGCGTATGCGGCGCTTGATCTGGAGGGCCACGAGCAGGCCGTTGAGGCGTCCGGCGGCGATTCCGGTGCGCTCGACAAGCTCGTCGATGAAGCGCTCCTCCGTGCCGATGGCGGCGAGAATCTTCTCCTCCTCGTCGGAGAGCTGAGGCGCGGCGGGCGCCGCCTTCGGGGGCGCGGACTCCAGGTGCAGCTTCCCGTCGGCGGGGCGCAGGGCGGGGGCGAATGTCCCCAGTTCGTCCGCCACGTCCTCCGCGCAGGTGACGAGGCGCGCGCCGTTGCGGATGAGCTTGTGGCAGCCCTGCGAGGTGGGGGAGTCGATTCGCCCCGGCACGGCCATGACGGCGCGCCCCTGCTCGAGGGCCTGGTCAACGGTGATGAGCGTGCCGCTTGCCATCGCCGCCTCGACCACCAGCACGCCGGCGGAAAGGCCGCTGACGATTCTGTTGCGCATCGGGAAGGTCTGGCGGTCCGGCGCGCGGCCAAAGGGGTATTCGGTGATGATGGCGCCGCCCTCGTCAATGACCTTGTGGGCGAGGGGACGGTTTTCGTTCGGGTAGAACCTGTCGAGGGCGCCGCCGAGGACGCCGATCGTGATGCCGTGGGCCTCGACGGCGCCGCGGTGGCCCTCGGTGTCGATGCCGCGCGCCATCCCGCTTATGATCGCGTAGCCGGACGAGGCCAGCTGGTAGCCGAAGCGGAAGGCCGTCTCGCACCCGTAGCGCGTGGCGTTCCGCGTGCCGACGATGGCGACGCCCGTCGGGGCGAAGGCCTTGCGGCTGCCGCAGATGTAGAGGGCGAGGGGAGGGTCGTAGATTTTCGCGAGCGGGGCCGGGTAGTCGGGGTCGCCCCAGACGATGATCGACGCGCCGCATTTGCGCGCGCGTTCCTCCTCCGCCTCTGGCTCGACCTTCGCGAAGGCGGCGGCGAAGGTGTCCGCCTTGGCCGTGCCGATCCCGCGGACGCGCGCCAGGTCGGACGGCGCCGCGGCGAAGATCTCCGCCGCCGAGCCGAAGAACTCGATCAGGTTTTTTGCCGTCACAGCGCCCATGCCCGTTGTCATGTTCAGGGCGATCAGGGCCTGGCGCTCCGTAAGTCTTGTGGCCATGTGTGGGCTCCTCGCGAAAGATTATACCATAGAGGCCCGGCGGCAAGCCGCATGGGCGAACTTTTGGTACAATTAAAGTGTCTGTCACTTTTACATGCGGGAGGCGGAAATGAGGAAAGCAAGGCTCGAGCGCAACACGCGCGAGACAAAGATCAAGGTTGAACTCGACCTGGACGGGACGGGGCGGAACGCCATATCGACGGGGATCCCCTTCCTGAACCACATGATGGAGATATTCTCGCGCCATTCGCTGATCGACCTGGACATCTCGGCCGTCGGCGACCTCGACGTGGACGACCACCACACGGTCGAGGACCTCGGCCTCGTCCTCGGCACCTGCATCGACCAGGCGCTGGGCGACCGTCGCGGAATCCGCCGCTACGGCTTCATGCTGCTGCCGATGGACGAGTCGCTCTGCCAGGTCGCCGTGGACCTCGGCGGGCGCCCCTTCATGGTCTTCAACGTCAACAACCCGCGCAAAAAGATCAAGACCTTCGACGTGCGGCTCGTGGAGGAGTTTTTCCGCGCCCTCATGACGCAGGCCCGCATGAACCTCCACATCAACCATCTCTACGGCGACGAGGTGCACCACGCCTACGAGTCCGTCTTCAAGGCCTTCGCCCGCGCCATGCGGATGGCGGTGGAGATCGACCCGCGCGAGGGCGGCGTGCCGTCGAGCAAGGGCGTCATTTGAGTTCCTGGTTTCCAGTTCATCGGTTCCCAGTTTAGTTCATTTCGGATTTGGTGGAAAGATGACGATTATTCCGGCGATTGACCTCAAGGGCGGCAAGTGCGTGCGCCTGCGGCAGGGCGTGGCGGACGACGCCACGGTTTATGGCGACGACCCCGTGGCGATGGCGCGCCACTGGCAGGACGAAGGCGGCCGCGCGTTGCACGTCGTGGATCTCGACGGCGCCTTCGCTGGCGCCCCCGCCCACGCCGACGTCGTGGCGAAGATCGCCGCGGCGCTTTCCATCCCCGTTGAAATCGGCGGGGGGCTTCGCACCGACGACCATGTCCGCGCGATGCTGGACGCGGGCGTCTCCCGCGTCATTCTTGGCACCCGCGCCCTCGCGGACGAAGCCGCGCTTGGGCGCCTCGTGGCACTGTACGGCGGGGAGAAGATTGCGGTCGGCATCGACGCCCGCGACGGCCTCGTCCAGGTGAGGGGCTGGGTCGAGACGACGGGGACGCTGGCCACCGACCTCGCAAGGCGCGTGGCCGACCTCGGCGTCGGGACGATCATCTACACGGACACGGCCACGGACGGCATGCTTTCGGGTCCAAACGTCGAGGCCATGGCCCGCATCTGCGACGCGGCCCCGTCGTGCGGCATTGTCGCTTCCGGCGGCATTTCGTCGGTCGCGAACGTCGAGGCGCTCGCCAGGCTCGGCCGCGCCAACCTCGTCGGCGCCATCGTTGGCAAAGCCCTCTACGAGGGGCGCGTGTCCGTCTCCGAACTGCAGTCCGCTGCCGATAATTCGCGCAAGTGATAAAATGGCTTCATCATGAAACAGTTGATTTGCTTTTCCGTTTTTTCGGCGGCGACGTTGTCCGCCATTTCGATTTTCGCCGCGACGCAGCCCGCGCAGCCCAAGCCCGAGGACGTGCTGCAGGAGGCCATCGACTACTTCGAGTCCGAGGGCGGCATCCGCAAGATCGTGAAGGAGGACCCGAACGAGCTCTCCTTCGACATCAAGGACGACTTTACGCTCGGCGGCGTCGAGGCGGCCCCGAAGATCGACGTCGGGCGCCTCATCCAGGCCGGCAACCGCTACGCCGAGAAGATGACGAAGGACGTCGGCAACCACAGGGAGGCCGTGCGGATGCTCCGCGCCTGCCGCGCCGTGGAGGCCGGCCGGAACGCTTCGGAGCAGACCCTGCGCAACTACGATTTCAGCATCGCCTCGGCCCTCGCGAAGTGCGGGGTGAAGGAGCGGGAGGAGGCCGTGGCGCTTCTCGAGGGCATCTTCAACACAGGGGAGGAGCGGATTCGCTGCCTCAAGGCGATTTTCGACGCGAAGGCGTCGGGGTGGGACCCGACGCCGGGATACGACTGGCTCGAGGACGTCCTGCGCAAGAACCCGTACAACCTTTCCCCCGCCGCGAAATTCGAGCTGTGGAGCTATTTTGGGTTCAGGGCCTTCTACACCATGAGGCGCCCGCTCATGGAGCGCGCGATCGCCGGCGGGAAACTTCTCGGCAAGAGACTCGGCGGGCATGGCGGCATGTGCTACGGCGCCATCGAGCGCCTCGACGAGATGGCCTCCTTCCCGAAGCCGGAATCGGAGATCAAGTTCCCGAAGAGCCTCTCCGACCTCGGCTTCGACCCCGACGTCAAGGTCGTCCACGCCAAGGACTGCGACATCCGGGACGACAATGACGCGACGGGCTGCATCCAGGAGGCCATCTACTCCGACGCAACCACGATCATCATCGACAACGTCGGCGTCCCGTGGCGAATCAAGGGCGTGAATTTCACGAGGAAGAATTCGAACAAGCTGATCATCTTCAAGAAGGGCGTGCGTATCCACGCCGTTGACGACGGTCTGAGCTGGCGCTCGACCATGTTCTCGCTCGGCGGAGCGAGCAACATCGTCTTCGTGGGCGAGGAGGACGTTCAGATCGGCCACTTCGCCTCCTACGAGGAGCGCAAGGCCAAGTCCAAGGGCGAGGGGGCGAGCGGTTTCGGAATCAGAGGGCGCAACATCGTCCTCCGCAACCTCAAGGTCTCGAACTGCGCCTGCGACGCCGCTTCCTACGGCGAAGCCTCGAACATCTACGTCGAGGACTGCGACTTCGACTGCAACTTCCGCCAGGGCGCCTCCTTCGGCGCCACGCGCAACATCTTCTTCAAGAACGTCAAGTTCCGCAACACGCGGGGCGGCCTGCCCGGGTGCGGCGTGGACTTCGAACCCTCCTACGAGGTCTATCCGAACAACAACTTCTACTTCTTCGACTGCGAGTTCACGGACAACCAGGGCGAGGGCATGACCTTCGCGACCTCGACCTACCTGCCCGTCACGGCCTACATGAAGCGCTGCCGCTTCAGCTCGCCGGGCGCGAGCATCCTCATTCGCGCCCGCGCCGGCATCTACATCATGAACAACTCGCCGGCGCCCTCTAAGATCATCTTCGACGAGTGCCAGATCGACGGCCATTCCGATTCCGCGCCCATCCGCTTTGGCTCCACCTCGCTCTTCAACGTCACCTTCACGAACTGCGTGATCCGTGACATCGGGCCCGTCAGCCTCAAGCGCGAGCAGAACCATCCCCCCGTCCTCTACGTGCTCGACCGCGCCCACTGGCGCGGCTTCTGCCCGCTCGACGGCAACGTCCGCTTTGACGACTGCACCATCACCGGCTTCACCAACTCGCCACCAATCCGCTTCCTGCAGACCTACGGCGCCTACGGCGTCACCAACATCTTTGGCACGGTCACGTTCAACGGCGAGAAAGTTTCGCTCGACGGCACCAACTTCCGCCCTGCGGAGATCGACTGGCAGGATGTGGCGAAGAAGCCGGACTTCGCCGCGTTCACGCCGCCCGCCGCGACGCCCGGCGCGAAGGAGGGACGGGAGTTTTCCTTCAAGTTCGGCGGCGCCTACTACCAGGCCACGCCAAACTACGCCCTTCTGCGCTGGCCAGAGGACGGGGAGCCCGAATTAGCCACGCTGCACGAAAAGGCCCTGGACCCGCGCAACGGCGCCTACTACGCCGGCGCATGCGAGGACAAGACGTTCCGCATCACCTGCAAGCCCGGGTTCACCGGCTACTTCGAGGTCCCGGCCGGCAAGGAATGCGCCATCAAGCTCATGGGCGGCGGCTTCGAGGTCCGCAACGCCGCCGGCGAAGTCGTCGTCCGCCGCAAGGGGAGCGACTACTTCGGCACGGACTGCATCACGTTCCGGGCGACGGGCAACACGAACGAGATCTTCTCGTTCACCTGCCTTGGCGGGGGCGCCACGTTCAAGTTCTTCGCGCCGCTGCCGGGCATCTGGGCCGAGAAGCCCGAATGGCTGCCGCGCCTGAAATAGGCTCGGAAAGCGCGCCGGAAAATCGGGCTAGAGCTTGGAGGCGATGAACTTCGTGAAGGCGAGCGGATTGCGGGGCTGCGATCCCTCGGCGACGAGCGCGAGGTCGTAGATGGCGCCGACGGTCTCGGAGAGGCCGGAGTTGTCGCCGTCCTTCTTGAACGCGCCCGCCAGATGCTTCACGAGCGGGTGGTCCGGGTTCAGCTCGAGCGTGCGGAGCTGCTTCGGGACTTCCTGCCCCATCGCCTTCATCATGCGCGCCATCGTGGCGTTCATCGCGCCCTCGTCCGCGACGAGGCAGCTCGCGGAGTCCGTGAGACGCGGGCTCAGGCGCACCTCCTTGACGTCGTCCTTGAGCGTCTCCTTGATGAAGTCGAGGAGCGGGCGGAGTTCCTTGTCCGCCGCCTCGAGCGCCTTCTTGGCCTCGGCCTTCTCGTCGTCGGAGCCGAGCTCGAGGTCGCCCTTGGCGATGTCGTGGAGCTTGCACTTGTCGTATTCGTCGAAGCCCTCGAGCATCCACTCGTCAACCGGCTCGACCATGAAGAGGACGTCGATGCCGCGCTTGCGGAAGGCCTCGAGGTGCGGGGAGTTGCGCGCGTTCTCAAGCGACTCGGCCGTCAGGAAGTAGATGTCCTTCTGGTCCTGCTTCATCGCGGCGCGGTAGTCCTTGAGCGAGATCATCGCGTCGCCCTCGGTCTTGTCCGACGGGAAGAGGAGGAGCTCCTTGAGCTTGTCGCCGTTCTCGTAGTCGGAGTGGAGACCTTCCTTGAGGACGCGGCCGAAGCCGCGGAAGAACTTGGCGTAGTCGTCGGCCTTGTCCTTCTTCATCGCCTCGAGCTCCTTCAGGACGCGGGTCACGAGGCTGGAGCGGATCTTGCGGATGACGGCGTCGTCCTGCAGCATCTCGCGCGAGACGTTGAGGGGCAGGTCGCTTGAATCGACCACGCCCTTGACGAAGCGGAGGTAATCGGGGATGAGCGCCTCGAAGTCGTTTCCGATGAAGACGTTGCGGACGTAGAGCTGGAGGCCGTGCTTGCGGTCCGGCATGAAGAGGTCGTAGCCGGGCTTGGCGGGGAGGAAGAGGAGCGCGCGGTACTCGACCTGGCCCTCGGCGACGACGTGGATCGTGCGGAGCGGGTCGTCGTAGTCGTGCGTGAGGTGACGGTAGAACTCCTTGTATTCGTCCTCTTTGATCTCGTTCTTGGCGCGGCGCCAGATGGCGCGCATCGTGTTGAGAGGCTTTTGCTCGTCCTCCTCGCGCGTCTTGCGGTCCTCATCCTTTTCGTCGGCTGGGACGGGGACTTCGCGGAAGCGGACGGGGTAGGCGATGAAGTCCGAATACTGCTTCACAAGCGAGGAGATCTCCCACTTCTGGAGGTAGGAGCTGTGCTCGTCGGCCATGTGGAGCGTGATGGAGGTTCCCGGCTCCTTGCGGTCCGAGGGCTCGATGGAGTATTCGCCCTTGCCGTCGGAGATCCAGCGGACGGCCTCCTGGCCCTCGCCGCGATGGAGGGTGTCGACCGTGACCTTGTCCGCGACCATGAAGGCCGCGTAGAAGCCGACGCCGAACTGGCCGATCATTTCGGGGGCATTTGCGCCCTCGCCCTTCTTGAGCGCCTCCATGAAGGCTTGCGTGCCCGAGCGGGCGATGGTGCCGAGGTTGTTCTCGGCCTCCTCGGCGGTCATGCCGATGCCGTTGTCGGAGATGGTGAGCGTCTTGGCGTCTCGGTCGGCGACGAT
>JAEEGL015432030.1_pt1 | contig 12904 bp, 13 predicted proteins | sample 9134231 | NCBI WGS metagenome assembly JAEEGL01 (sample SAMN16246548, study PRJNA631951) | gut metagenome | biome: gut microbiome; feature: rumen; material: fiber-attached | host: Bos | place: Iran: Karaj | collected 2018-10 | reverse complement strand
TAGTAGATAACACTTACTTCTAATACACTTATTAAAGGACTTACTAATTTAAATCCATAATTTAATATTTTAATATCTAATTTATCAATAAATAAACTAGATCCGTATAGTAATATAGCCATAATAAACACGATAATGGCTTGTTTAGAAGTTATTTTGCCTTTATAAGAATAAATATATCCTCCTAAGTAGAAATACAAGACATATTTAACTGCATTAGATATCTGAAAGTAATTAATATCAAAATATGATAAACCTAATCCTATGATGGTAGTGCATATATATATTATTACTAGATTCTTAAAAGACACATTAAACTTATCACTGAATAACTCATAAAATATAAATATTAAGAAAAGCATTATTAAGAACCATAATTGATTTGGTGATACCATTAATCCAAATCTATATAGTATTTCTTTAAATGAATATTTAAAGAAATAAACAGCTACCGGTATTACCCATAATAAACTAGCGAATATATATGGTATTAGTAATCTTTTAGTTCTTTTCTTTATATCTTCTTTAGGATCAATATATTTCTTCTTTTCTACTTTTAAATAATAGAATAAGAAGCCAGATGCCATAGCAAATGTTTGAATATGAAAAGTATTCATCCATCTAGCAAAATAGTATAGGTATTTTCCATTATATATTGGTTCTACATACGTAAACCATTCTCCACCAAAAAATAGCATACTATGATATAAAACAATAATAATCATCATTATAGTTTTCATAAAAGATATGTTATTAAGCTTTTCTGTTTTCATTAATTATTCCTTCTTTTTTTTAATTTAATAATATAAATATTAAATATTTCCATCATTGTTTTTCTGTATATAACTAAATTGATAATTCCTATACAAATACTAGAAGCAATGAAAACTATAGCCCCATAAATGATATACATTTTCATACTATTCATATTTATCGGAGATATAAAATGATTGATAATTATAGAAAAAATCACAATCTCTACAATAGTCAACACTATTTTCTTCATACTTTTAATTATTTTTTCCTCTAACAAATTATTACATACGTATATCAATAGCTCAATGGTTCTAATAATAGTTGATACTAGTGTTCCTATTGCTACTCCTATCAATCCATATTTAAATACCAAAATAATTGATAAAGATAAATTGCATATAGCTTCTACCCACGCTCCAATTTGAGTTTGCCTAAAATGACCTGCTGTTTTGACAAGAGAATGATATGGTATTTTGATTGCATATACTAGACTACTTAAAATTATTATTACTCCAAATATCGGAACTACATAATTCGCATCTTTTATTCCAAATGTATAAGCCTTTACAAATGGAATGATTAACGATAGTGCACATGTATACATTATTGTTATTATTGTATAATATAGCACCTCGTACTTATTAAATGAATCTCTAAGCTTTACTTTTTCATTCTTTGCCATTATATCACCAAATGATGCTTCTATACCATCGGAAATCGATTGATTAATTTTCTGAAGGCTCGAAGTAACCAGATTATACACTGAATAAATTGATACATGTATTACAGAAGTAAAAAAAGTCAAAACAGCAATGTCAGTGTTACCATATATAATAGCTGCAATATGTTGAGCTAAACCATCCCATTGATTTTTTAATCTATAATTTTTATCAACTTTTTTAAAATTAAAGTTATATTTTTTTCGCACATATAGCCATTGACATAAAGGACGTAAAGTAAATATTAAACTACTCAAAAGTTTTACCAAAAGAATGTTAACATTATTTAAAGCTAAAACTATTATTATTATTGTATTTAATGTTGTTGTACTAGATTGTATTATTGAGACAATAAATGACTTTTGATCTGATTGCAAAAACAATCTATATGTCATTCCAAAATAATACTCTGCGAACGAACTAATTGATATTATTATTATTAACAATGATGAAAAAGATCTTGAAAAATTCCGATTAACAATATAGGGATAGAATAACAACAATACTACTATATATATCAAGAAAATAGATGCTATTCTTTTAAAATATTTTTCTGCAGAATAAAGAATGTTTTCAATCTCTGTATTATTTTTTTCTGCTAATGGTTTATATAATTGAGATTTTAATACAGGTCCAATTCCAGCTTCCAATAATGTTATATATGCAAGAAATTGGGTTATTGATGAAATCAAACCATTTGTATCAGAACCATAAGTTTTTATAATCAGTCTCGGAACAATAAAACCACATACAATTGCTATCAATTGGTGTAAAATAGAAAAAAATACATTTTTTATTGCTTTTTTCTTTCTCAAGCCACAACATCCTTTCTAATAATATTTTTCTTAATAATTAAAGCATTTTATTTTCTTTTAATAGTTTACATAAATGATTGTGTGAATTATTATCGCTAATTATTTTTGCTGGAACCCCTCCAATGGTGCAATTTCCCCTTTCAAAATTTTTATTAACCACAGCATTAGCCCCTATCGCAATATCATCTCCAATTGTAATATCCCCAATTATTTTAGCCCCACTTCCAATATATACATTATCTCCTATTTTTGGAGCTTTTTTTTGACCATTCGTTGCGCCAATTGTTGTACAAGTATGAATTCTACAATTTTTTCCCACTTTTGCATTTTCATTTACAACAATTGTTCCATAATGTGCAATTGAAAGTCCTTGTTCAAATACATTTAATGGTATTGTAAATCCTAGTTTTATACTTTTTTTCTTGAATTTGTAATATATAATATAATAAATCATTTTATTAATTATATTTTTTTTACAATTCTTATAGTATTCAGCTTTTCTTAGTAGAATTTCAAATTTCCATATATCATCACCTAATAACTTCGGATGTCTTCTATCTCTTATTCCTAGAGCTAATTTATCACATTCTCTATAGTAATAATATTCTTTCCTTGACTTTATCATTTATTGCATCACATATCCTTATCATCTAAATTATATTTTTTTATTAGATATTCTTTTTTTTGTTTATTAGTCATACCTTTTGTATTATCAAAATTATTTTTGTTTTTTTCAAAGTATTCTTCTATTGTTTCAATAACCTTTGCAGGTACTCCAACAGCAACAGAATTATCTGGAATATCTTTTGTTACTATTGATCCACAGCCTATTATGCAATTATTTCCAATTTTTACATTAGGCATTATAATACAACCAATACCTATATGAACATTATCACCTATTATTATTCTTCCAAATTTATCAATATTCTTCATATTTCTGTAGTTTCGCAAAACATGAACGCCACCATCATGTGTAATAAAAGTAACATTACTCGTAATTCTTACATTATCTCCGACAGAAATAAGATATGGTTCACTACCCCAAATTATATTTTGGTAAAAGGAGCAATTCTCTCCGACCTTCACGCCAAGATGCTTTGCATATTTGACTTCTCCCATTATTTTTTTTTGAATATTATTTATAATTTTCATATTTATCATTACTCCAAGTTTTTTTCTTTATTATATACAGAAAAACAATATGTAATCAATATTACCTCTTGTAAAAAAGCGTATGAATAACTTACCTGGCCAATTTCAAAGATAAGCATTGAGAATATAATACTTAATGAGAAAATAGATAAAATATTTCTAGACTTGATACTCTTTTTTATTACTTGCAAATATATAAGATAGTATAAAAATGTACCGATTATTCCACAATCTACTAATAGTTCAATATAGTTATTGTGTGCATATACTCCTTCTACTCCGGCCCATGTTATGTGTTGTGTACCGAGCAAATATTTAAAGCAATCTAAACCATAACCAATAAATGGTTTTTGTTGAAACCACTCCACTCCCCACTGCAATAGTTTAATTCTAAAAGATGTACTACCATCTGTACTATTTCCGAAAAAACCGAGAAACATTGTTTCAATTCTACTACCTACTAAATCGTATAAAAAAGGTATTTTCATTATTAATAAAAAAGTAATGGCTACCGCAAATAAAGACAAAAGTAATTTGAATGCTTTTTTCATAACGTCTTTTGATTTCAAAAAATAATAGAGTACAAAGAAAGCAATTAAAAACGCATATATTTTTCTAGATCCTGACAAAATTCCAAAAATTAAACAAATAATTGAAGTAATTATATATAACCATTTTTTATTTGTTTTATCAGTTTTTACAATTATAAAAGAAAAAATTACAGAAAATGCTGCAACAAATGCTATAACATTTGCATTCTCGACAATATCTCCTCCTCTAGTATTTATATATACTCCAAATCCATTTGTTAGGTATAAATTCAAGCCATGTGCAATGGTACCAAATATTCCAGCTTTAATAATCTTAAAAATATAATCATTATCTTCCTTAATTGCATAAAAAAGCATAAGATTACATATTATTATGTAAGATATGGAAGAAATCTCATTTAATACGTTCTGTTTAGAAATGGCCCAAAAATAAGAAACTGCTCCGTATAGCAAAAATATAATAGACCAAATTGTATAACTAGATAGTCCTTTTTTAAAACTTTTCCTTTTTATTAATGATATTATAAAGCAGATAAATAATAATACTCTTGCTATTTTAACTATTAAATCCCCCGTTGATGGAGCAAAAGCAATAGCAAAACAATAAAAAATTCCTGCTATTTCAAGTATATCAATTCGTTTGTTCATTTTTTCAACTCCTTTTTAGACCATTTATATTATTTCTAACCACTTTTCTATAATTTTATCACTAGATATTTTTTCTTTAATTAAAGAAGCATTTTTTGATAAGTATTCTCTTTTTTCTTTATTAGATAATACTTCTATAATTGAGTTTGACATTGAATCTATATCTCCAACTGGTACTAATATTCCGTTTTCATTATTTTTTATCACCATTCTTGCTCCGCCACATGGACAATCTGTACAAATTACTGGCAATCCAATAGCCATTGCTTCTAGCATAGAATTAGAAAGTCCTTCATAATCAGAACTTGATACAAATAACGAATACTTTCTTATTTTCTCATGAATATTATTATCGAATGGATAAATATAAACTTTCTTTTCTAATTTTTTGTTTTTGATAATTTTTAGTAAATTGTTTTTTTCTTCACCTTCACCAAATATATGTAATTTATAGTCTTTATACTTTTCTTGAACTATTTCAAATGCATTTATTAATAGCTCAATATTTTTCTGCTTTTCTAACCTACAAAAATTTACTATTACTTTTTCTCGTTCGCCTTTCCAAGGAACCGGTAAATCTTTTTTTAAAGGATTTAATATAATAACTGATTTTTTTTGAATACTTTTTGGAAAATAGTTTTTTGCATCATTTGTCTGACAAACAAGAACATCTGCAAATCTATATAAAGCATTTCTGATATGTTTGTAATTATTTCCTTTAACATTAGGATCATTTCTTTCAGAAATAATTAATTTGTTTTTTATTCCTATATTTGCTATACAAACTTGCATGTTAATATGGTATTCAAAACTAATAATTATATTTGGCTTTATTCGTTTAATAATTTTTCTAATTTTCAAAATTCTATCTATTTTGTTTTTTTCGGAAGATAATGTTAGTATTTTAATATTATTACTAATTGCATACATTTCTCCCTTATGAATTGAAAGAATTGATACATTGTTGTTTTTCGATAACTCATTTGCTATTGTTGTTAATACTCTTTCTGAACCTCCACCAGATAATCTGTTTGTAATAAATAGTATTCTTTTAGATTTAACAAATTCCTTCATTGTATCATTCCTTTTTATTTAAATAATGATAAGTATTTTTCTTTCATTTTATCTATGCTATAATTCTGAGTAACGTATTCATAATTTCTATCTAATATTCTTTTTACTTCGTCACTTTTTAATATTTTACTAAATATGTTTATTTTTTTTGCTAATTCTATTTCATCAGTAGGAGAGAACATTATTTTTCTATCAACCACACAATTTTGATTCATTTCAATATTTGAACATAAAGGGAGAATTCTATATAAATACGATTCTAAAAGTATATTTGGAGTACCTTCTTCAAATGAAGGTAAAACAACGATATCTGCAATTGCATAGTACTCTTTTATATTATCAGTAAATCCAACTATTTCTACTTTGTTATTTAGTCTTTTATTAACAATATATTCTTCTAAACTTAATATGTATTCTTCATCGCCTCCACCAATAAAAAACACTTTATAATTATTTAATTCTATGTGTTCAAGTGCCTTTAGTAATATCATTTGATTTTTAATTCTTGTTATTCTGGCAGGTACAATTATATTGATCGAATTATGTTCTATTTTTTCTATTTTATCTATTTCTATCCCGTTGTTATAAACTTCAACATCTATATTTGTCTTACTCTTTATATAGTTTGATGCGTATTTTGAATTAGATATAACTTTATAGCATTTTTTTAAACAATTTATTTTAAACCAGCGGTCACATATTTGCCTACCAGTATTTCTCTCATTGAATACACATTTTATTCCTTTTCTTGTTAAATAATCAACCAGAATCAATTGACTTACATAGCTAAACATCGAGTAATCAATTTTATATTCGTGTAATAATTTTTTTAATAATCTTTTTGTTTTGAATATTCCAATAAATTTGTCAATTTTTTCGTATATATTCTTTTTATTATTTATCACTCTGTTGTAAACATAAAGAAAGACACATTCCTTATTTTCAGTAACGAATTCCCTTTCTTTTTGTTCGTAACCGGTTGCTGATTTTCCCAGTAATAGAACTATTAATCTATACTTCTGTTTTAAACTTTTAATAATATAACGATATTGTTTTTCAGCTCCACCGCTATATAATGATGGCATCATTATTAAAATATTTTTGTTCATTCTACTAGCCCCATTTATTTATATTTTTTCATTAGTTTTAATATTTTAATATCATCAATAAAGTATCTTTTAAATAGTCTTTTTGGCTCTTGTAAGAATCTATAGAACCATTCCAAGCCACAGTTACTCATCCATTTTGGTGCTCTTTTAACATTACCTGCTAAGAAATCAACTGTAGCACCAGCACATATTGATACTTTTGCATTATATTTATTAATATTATTAGCAATCCATTTTTCTTGTTTTGGACAACCTAAACAAGCAAATAATAAGTCTGGTTTTGCTTTATTAATCATTTCATTTATTTTATTTAATTCTTTTTCATCATTTTCAAATCCTATTGGAGGAGCATATGTTCCTACAATTTTTATATTTTTATATTGTTTTTCTAGTTTTTCTTTTGCTTGATCAGCTATTCCGTCTTTTCCACCAAGGATAAAAATACTATATCCTTTTTCGTTTGCTACTTCACATAGTTTTGGAACTAAATCAGAGCCAGATATTTTTTCTTTGATTGGTTTCTTTTTTATTTTTGATATCCATATTAATGGTTTTCCATCTATTAAAACCATATCTGCATTATCTGTAGCTTTTTTTAGTTCGTCATCTTCTTCTATTTTAATTATCACATCTACATTAACTGCTACTATGTATGATTTTTTATTATCTTTTATCATTTTTTCAATTTCTTTTATTGTTTCTTCCATAGTCACGTTGTTAACATAGGTATTTAAAAATTGTTGCTTTTCCACAATTATTCACCAAAGAACTTATCTTCCAGCATTAGGCATAAGCAGTGATAAATAGGAAGATGATATTCTTGAATCATATAAGTTTCTGTAGAAGGAGCTTTTATACAAACATCTGCCATATTAGACAATTTACTATCTTTTTCACCAGTTAGTCCAATTACTCTCATTCCTTTAGCTTTTGCACATACAGAGGCAAATAATACATTTTTACTATTACCACTAGTTGATATTCCTAAGAAAACATCTCCTTTGTTTCCAAAGCCATTAACTTGTTGTGCAAAACATAATAATGGTTCACAATCATTCATATATGCTGTTGATAATGCAAAATGTCCATCTAATGCTATAGCTGGTAATGCACCTTGTAAATTGTTAGCTAAAATTGTTCCAAGCTCTTCATTTTCGTCTATTAGCGCATTTTTATATTCTTCTGGTAGATGTCTTGGTAGTTTAAATGCTTTCATTAATTCACCAACAATATGTTCTGAATCAGCTGCTGATCCTCCATTACCTGCAAATAAGACTTTACCGCCATTTTCATAGCATTCTTCCATTACAAGATATGCTTCTATTATTTCGTTTTTACACACTTCTAAAGCAGGATATCTTTCTACTAGTAAATCAATGTGTTTTTCTAATCTTTCTTCTAATTTTCTCATTTTATTCCTCCTATAAACCTTTATGTTTATTTGTATCTATTAATACATAGTCAATAACATCACCAAGATGTTCAAAATACATATCTTGAGTGTAATCTTGATATTGCTCATTTACTAAGATAGTTTTACATCCTGCATTTTGCCCCGCAAGAATATCATTTTCACTATCTCCAATCATGTATGAGCTTCCTAAATCTATATTAAAATCACGTGAAGCTTTTAATATCATTCCTGGTTTTGGTTTTCTACATTCACATTCTATTTTTAATTCAGGTATTTCTCCTTCATATCCTTTATGTGGATGATGTGGGCAATAGTAAATTGCATCTACATAAGCGCCTTCTTGTCCAAGTAATGTTTCCATCTTATTGTGAATCATTTCTAATTCTTCATAAGATGTTTCACCTCTAGCTATAACAGGTTGATTGGTAACTACAATTACTAAATAACCTAATTCATTCATTCTTCTTATAGCTTGGGCTACACCAGGAATTAATTCAAAATCTTCTTTTCTTCTAATAAACCCTTTATATTTATTAATTGTACCATCTCTATCTAAAAAGATAGCCTTTTGAGGTCTTTTTAAATTCTTACCTTCAACTATTCCTTTTTCAAAGTTATCTTCTACAAGGAAGTATCTTTCAGGTGTCCCCATATCTCTAACATACTCAGGGCTGTCGTATATTACCATTTGTCCTGTTCCTGCTAGTGGTTTTAGTATTTGTCTATCTAAGTCTATTTTGGGAGTATTGATTTCTTGCTCAAGTACTTTAGGAGAAATCACATGTAGTCCAGCATTTACTCTATTTTTGTAAAATTCAGGTCTTTCATCTTCTTTAGCGAGCCATTGTTTTACTGTCCCTTTAGAATCAGATATTATTAATCCACTATCATAAGGATGATTATTTGGATGAGTAAACAATGTTACTAATCCACCATGTTCTTTGTGAAAATTTACAAATCTATTAAAATCTATATCAAATATTGCATCAGCATTTAATAATAGAAAATCTTCTGTTAATTCATCTTTAAGTTTAAATAATGCTCCTGCGTTTCCTAATGGAACTTCTTCAAAGAAGTATTTTATTTTAACACCAAAAGGTTCACCAGTAATTGGTGAAATTTTGCTTCCATCTCCAAAGTAATCCATTATTACATTTCCCAAGTGGCTAACAGTAATAATGATATCATCAAATCCCTGTTCTCTTAAGCTGTTTATTTCTCTTTCTAAAACAGGAACTCCATGGATTGGAATCATAGGTTTTGGAATATCACTAGCAATACTAGCTATTCTTGTTCCTTTTCCACCAGCCATTATTACAGTTTTCATATTACTCTTCCTCTTCTTTTGGTTCGTATGTTTCAGGGGAATAATGGATTATTGTAGCTCCATCATTATCAAATTCAAATGGAATATACATTAAATCCTTCATTGCTTTTCTTACAGCTTTTTGCTTATCTGGTTGAACGTAGAATACTAAGAATCCACCTCCACCAGCTCCAAGAAGTTTTCCTCCAAGTGCTCCAGCTTTAATACCTTTGTCATATAATTCGTCAATTGCACTTGTTGAAACTCCTTTACCAGTTTGCTTTTTTAATTTCCATGATTCATCAAGTAATCTTCCAAAATTATCTAAGTCTTTTTCTTTATTAACCAATATTTCTTCAGCTTGGTCTACCATTTTATACATTTTATCTAATTTTGCTTTTTTCTCTTCCATTGAAGTTTCATTATTTACTCTTTGTACTTCAGAGGAGAATCTTGTAAAACCAGTAAAGAACATCATTAAATTATTATTTAATTGTTTTTTTCTTTCTGGAGAAATAATAATTGGTTGAACTTCATATCCGTCTTTACTGAAGTTAATTCTATTGAAGCCACCATATGCAGCAGCTATTTGGTCTTGCCATCCTCCAGCCTCATCACAAAGAGTTCTTTCTAAGTATATTGCTTCATCAGCAAGCTTTTTCTTATCAGCATATTTACCTTTTAAAGCATAAAAAGCCATTAACATTCCTACAGCAAAAGAACTACTAGTTCCTAATCCAGATCTAGCTGGTAGATCCGCTTCATATGTTAATCTTATTTCGTGCATATCTAACATCTTCATTGCATTTCTAATTGCTGGGTGTTCAATCTCATTCACGTCTTTAACTCTTTCTGTTTTTGAATAAGATAATTCTGTATGGTAATCAAAAAATCTAGGTAAATGTCTTACATTAACATAACAAAATTTATCAATTGTTGTTGATAGTACAGCTCCGCCATTTTCCTTAAAGTATTCTTCCATATCAGTACCGCCGCCAAAGAACGACATTCTAAATGGTGTTTTAGTTATAATCATAGTACAAACTTCCTTTATTCATAAAAAAATATAATACTAATTAGGTTAGTATTATTATATATACTACTCCACGATTAATATATTAGTATATATAAATTATACTATATTTAATCAATATAATCAATGAAACTAACCCCTTTTTTAGTGCAGTTATTATTATATATATTTTAGTGATTTTTGCAATAAAAAAGAAGGATAAACCTTCAGTTATCTAGTCTCTCTTTCTTTTATCCACTTGATATATTTTGTTAATTCCCACCAAACGCCCAAAATTGCCAATAATATTGCTCCTCCTAAAGTTGAAATAATTACTCTTATTCCTATATCGTCATTTATTAATCTAGAAATAAATGGATAGATGCAATTAATAAATAATATTAATAATATTATTGCTAGCAAGACTGAACTAATATTAATAATTAATATTAGCCATGAAAATCTATTTAGTAATTTGTTTTCACGAAATCTGGTTTCTTCAAGATCTTTTTGTAATTTTCTGTTTTCATTTTCTAAATCATTTATTTTATTTGTTAGAGAAAAAAGAGATGTAATGATTGCGTTTTCATTTTCAATCCCTTTTTTTGATTCAACATTTATTTCGGAAAGAGTCTTTTCATAATTGTTTTCAAACGGATTCCAGCTTTGAGTAGTTTTATTGTTCATCTCGTTCATTTAAAACCTCTGATATTATATTTTCTCTATAAAAGTCCATATCTTTCATTATAAAATGTATCCATTCTTCTGACATTTTTGCTGTAGATAGATTGTTTATATCTATAGAAACTACTGGAACCATTTTTGTGTTATTTATCTTTCCATTAGAAATATTAAGTATCTTATTAAATTTCAATCCATTGAAAATAAAGTTATTGTTAATTGTATACGATACCTCTGATGTGTCATTTGTATAAAATGGTAAATCATATTTTTTTACCCAAAATTGAATTTTATCATCCCTTTGATCTATATAATAATTTATTGCAATTCCTATTCTAGATATATCCGAATTTATCAATATGATTTTTTCTATTATTGTTGTTATTTTTCCTTTATATTCTTCAAATAGTTGAAGACTATCTTTTTCTTCAAAATACATAAAGAAATTTAACCTTTTTTTTGCAAATTCAAAACAATATTTACCATTCTTGGAGCTATATCTAACTAACGGCATTTCATTCGGGGCATCTTCAACAACTATTCTATAATCTTCTTTGTCAAACAGGTCTTTAAACATTGTGTTTATCTGGTCTGCTATTCTTCCGGGATTCATTATTCCGTCAGATAGAAAAATACTAATTTGTGAACTAAATGGTTTTAATCGCATAATATCACATCCTTACAATTATTATATTCACTTTTCTCATTTTTTCAATAAAAAAGAAGCTTTTTATTTAGCTCCTCTTCCGATTAGAACAACTTTAAATGTTTTAAAGAATATGTGAACATCCATTTTAAATCCATAATGTTCTGAATAATACTTTTCTAATTCTAATCTTCTTGCAAATGTAACATCGTTTCTACCATGTACTTGCCAATAACCAGTAAGACCTGGTTTTGTAGAAACTATTACATCATATGCATCTCCCATATCAGGGATTTCTCTTGGTAGATATGGTCTATTACCAATAACAGCCATATCTCCTTTTAAAATATTGATAACTTGTGGAAGTTCATCAAGTGAAAGTCTTCTTAAAAAATCTCCTGCTTTAGTAATTCTTGGATCATTTGCTAATTTTTTATTTGCCTTATATTCTTTAGCTAGTTCTTTATCTTCTTTTAGAAGTTTTTCTAGGATTTCATCAGCATTAGGTACCATTGTTCTAAATTTATAGAATTTAAATAATTTACCATCTTTACCTATTCTATCTTGTGTAAAGAAGATAGAATGGAAATCTCCATTAATTATGTATGCAAATTTAACTACTAATGCTACTGGTATAAGGAAGATTAATCCTATTAAACCCATAACAATATCAAATAATCTTTTTACTATTAAATATGCAACTTTATTTGAAGAAGTAACATTATCCATTGTGCTCACTTCCTCTTTCATTGCAGCAGTATTTATTTTATCGTTCATGTACTTCAAACCTTATTTCTTTATTTATATTTTTTTATTCTCTTATATTAGCCTATTTAATTATACTATAGTTTAATTTTTTAAACAATAGACGAATGTAAAAATAGACATTTTTTGGCGAACAAAAAGTATTATACTCATTTAGAGAAAAAATGCAAATAAAAAGAAGCTATGAAAGCTTCTTTTCTTTGTATTTAATAAGTATTATAGATGTAAATGATATTAATAGTATTACTATTGC
>JAEEGL010920215.1_pt1 | contig 12904 bp, 22 predicted proteins | sample 9134231 | NCBI WGS metagenome assembly JAEEGL01 (sample SAMN16246548, study PRJNA631951) | gut metagenome | biome: gut microbiome; feature: rumen; material: fiber-attached | host: Bos | place: Iran: Karaj | collected 2018-10 | reverse complement strand
TTAACTAAACCGGGTTCAACATTTGAAGCAGTGGTAAATGTAGTTTGAATATTTTGATAAGATTCTCCATTATAGAAATAAATTTTACGAGTAGCATCATCAATAAAAATTTTATTAATCATGGGCGCCATTTCTACGCTATGGTCAGAACCTCTATAAAATTTACCTTCATATAAATATCCATGTAAAACAGCATTTCTTAAATCCTCATCGGTGAAATTTAACTCAGCATATGTGCTGTAACCATTACCTACTTTGGCACGCAAGCCATCTCGTGCGGTATCAACTAAAACTACTTCACCATTTAAAGGAATAAAAGTATTTTTAACTGCTTCAAAATTATATTCATTATCTCTTCGGAGTTGAATAATCGCATTAACTGTTTTCATTATTCACCCTCCTTTGGAGCATTGCCACCATCAATAATAAGTGAATTATCTTGTTCCAGATCTTCGATACGTAGTTCATTGATAGCAACATCTATCATATTCTAGATAGATCCAGGAGTTCCATTAGTATCTTTTAATAAATCAATAGCTTTCTATAAAGATGAAATCTAATCATCAATATAATCTTTAATTCGTTTTACACCTTCAGCATCAAGGTATACTTTATCAGCCATTGTTTAATGTTCAACTCCTTTCACTTATTATTAATTAATTAACGATTGTCGTTGATATTAGCCTCAACGCCATCAGCTAAGAGAACTTGAATATCACCATCAGTTCCTACAAGTTCCATACCTTCAGCAATATTAAGTTCAAGAGTATCCATAGCAGGATATTTACTATTAGCATCATATACAACAGCATATGAACCAACAACAACGCGGCTGTCACCAACCTTACCAACAGCACCTTCAGTACCATTAGCGACAATTCTACCACCGTTAAGATTTACAGTACCACCACGTTGGCAAATACCGCAACCATCAGAAATAATTTCGCCACCATTCATAGTAAAGGAACCACTGTTAGGTACATAAACACCGCAAGCAGTATATCCAGGAGACTGAATATGAGCAATAAGAGTACCGCCATTCATAACAACATTCATATTGGTACCATCATTTGCAGAACCAGCAGCTGAACCATTCCCCATAACAGGACCATTGTCAATGCCAGTAATAGTGCCGCCATTAATGGTAATTACAGAATCTTTAAAGCCAAGAAGTCCGGCTTCCTGAGATTGGATATTACCACTATTGACAGTAATACTACCTTCTCTGGCAGAGATTGCATTACTACTTGAACTAGTAACATCAGCACCATCAACAGTAACAGAACCGCCATTGCGAACAACAATAGCGTCACTTCCGCTACTTGAAATACTACCGTTACTAACTACCAAATCACCACCATTGGCATAAACAGCAACATTAGAAGAACTAAGTGAGTTACCATCAAGATTAAGAGTTACTTTCTTACCTTCTGGAATAGTAATAAAGTCTGAAAGTGCCATATCTTTGTTAAGTACTATTTCTACTTCTGGTTCATCATTAGCAATCATAGCATCAATGCTTGCTTTATCAGAAACAGCAGCACGAGCACCTGAATAAAGAAGTGCATTTAATGTTGCATCAGGAATAGGGTATACTTTAGCTTCTTCAAGATATGGAGTTAAATCAACAAAAGTGCCGAGTTCATCCCATTTTTCGCCATCCCAAACAGCATTAATTCCAGTGTCTTCAAGGTTATATACATCACCTTGTTCTGGATCTTCAATTGCTTGAAGAGCAGCGAGGTTAGCAACAGAACCTTTTACATGATATGCGCTAGTAGCTTTTGCTTCAACAGCTTCTAATTCATCTTTAGTTGCTAAAGAATCAAGTGCGGCAGAACGTACTACATCAGCAATATCAGCCTCATAAACGAGGTCTTGTGGAAGTTGAGAAACAACTTCACTCTTTTTTGCGTAATTAGCTAAATCAGCATCATAAACGAGGTCATCAGGGAGCTCAATCATTTCGCCTTTATCAGCTTTTAAACTTAATTCATTTTTAATATAAGTAACAAGTTTTTCAAGACCAGCTTGGTCTAAATAAATCTTATCAGCCAATTTGATTACTCCTTTCTAAATAATTCATCAATACTATCTAATGGAATACTTTGAATTTCTATATTTCCTTGGATAGTCTCGCCATTTAATGTAGGTTTATCTTCTAAATCATTATAACTAGTAACAGCTGCTGCGCGCACACCAGTATCTACTGCGCCAACAAACCAATTACCATTATTACCAATATATGGGGTATCTCCTGGTTGTCCAACAAGAGATTGAATCCATTGTTGTTCTGAACCAGAATATCCATTTTGGACAGCGATTTCATAAGCAGATTTACCATCATTACCTTGTAATGCTCCAGCTCCGGCGAGAGAAGCTTTTATATATTTTTTACATAAAGCATATGTTACTAAATCCATATCTTAAATTGCCACCCACTTCCCTGTATTATCTTTCATATATACATCACCAGTGGAAGTGCATATAGCTGCACTACCAGGTGCGGCTTGTGGGGGAAGCTTTTCAAGATCATCAGGAGTGTCGATAACATATTCATCAACGTGATATCGAACTTGACCGTTCGTAGAGATCATATTATAGGCCATTCGTAAATATCCTCCTTTTGCTTTAAAATCTTTCTATAAAATATAGATTTTTAATTAAAATAATTATAATAGTTTGGCCGAGGATTTTTTATATTAAAAAACTTCAAAAATTTTTAGTAAATTTTTTGGGACAAAATATTAAAATTTTCTTTTCATAATTTTTACATAAAATATAATTTATATAGCTGATGGTTTAAATGAGAGCAAATTTTATAAAGTATTAGGTCATGAGATAACACATGCTGCTATGTTTAGTTATGGAGTATCATTAACATATGACTAGGAGGAATTATTAGCTGATATAATTTCTACTTATGGTAAAGAAATTGTTATAGTAACTAATAGAGTATTTAAAAAAATTAAGGGTAATGCTTTTTTATAAGCATTACCCTTTTTATTATTTTATAAAATAAAAGCACTAGTATTTCCATTATTTTTACATCCACCAGAACAAGTTTTTGCGCATCCAGCACTGCAGGATGAGCTACAAGCTGTTGAACAACCCCCAGAGCAGGTCCCCGTGCAACTACCGGTGCATCCTTCACATCCCCAAGTGCAAGTGCTTGTACAAGTAGCAGAACATCCAGTTCTACAATCATTATGACATCCTTCACTACAATCTCCATTACACAGGGTTCCACAAGTTTTACATGCCGCCATAATTATACTCTCCTTTTAAAATTGTTCTCACATAGGAGCTACTCCTGCTCCATGAGCACAGTTATCATTACAGCCTCCAGAACAGCCACCGGAACAACTGCCTGTACAATCAGTGCCACAACCTCCATAGCAAGTACTACTACATCCAGCGCATACGCCATCGCAAGCTCCAGAACATCCATCTTTACACCCTGCATCACATTCTTGCCAACAAACAGTATTACAAGTCCCTTTACATTTTCCAAGACATACACTACATCTGTCACTTCCAACTTGTTCACCCGGCCCTTGGTGTGAACCATCTCCTCCTGCTCCTCCAACGCTACTAGCAGTGCATTGATAAGTACATTCACCATCACAGTGATTCCAACATAATCCTACACAACCACCTCTACAAGAGATTGGTTTAGTGGAAATATTATCTGGAGTTTTTTTAGGAATATTATTCCAATTATTAACAATAGTTATTAAATCTTCAGTTTCATGAGAATTTTTAAAAATATAATCTCCAGTTGTATTTGATGTTGTAACATTTTGAATATCATTTAACTATAAAAGAGCATTTAATGAATAATAAAAATTTTGATTAATAGTCTTTCCTGACTCAATAGGTGTATTTCCAAAACCAGAACTATTAGCTGTTAAAGTAGTTGTAGTATAACCAGCATTTGATAAAAAAGATCGTGTATTATAAATACTTATTACTTTAGTCTTTAAATCGTTAATATCAGAAGCTGTTATTTGAGCTCCTTTTTTAATACTCATATAATTTTTTCTCCTCCTTCTTTCTATTTTTTTATTCAATAGGAAATTGAAGAGCTTTTAATTCATATAATTCTTCTTTAGATATAATTTTTAAACATTCTTCATCTGGAAGCCAAATTTTAAATCTTTTATTTTCATTGTGCTTCCAATAATATAAATTCCAAAAATAAGCATTAGCAAGAGCTCTTGCTTTATGCATTATACATATATAAGTAGCGCGATGATTGAAATCCCCAGATTCTTGATAGTTATATGCCTAGCACCAGGCACATCCTTCAGCAATTGGACAATCAAGACATTCTTCAGTAGATTGACTAAGACGATTAACCTTTTTAAGGCAATTAATACAATTGCGACATTTAGCATCTGTCATAATGCCAGTTTTTACATTACCAACAATAATTGGTTCTACATCATTTCCGAGGCTAGATTCCATATAACGAATACAAGGATAGATATCGCCTTTCCAATCTACTGATATCATTGCCCCATTACCACCACACCAGTTTTGACTATCTGTTCGATCTTTTGGATGGAACAGATGTTCTTCATACATAGAGATATATAAATCATTTTCTAAATTATTCTCTAATATATAATCACTTAATTGCTTTAATTGATTGTATAAAATGGTCGCATGCTCTTCTGTCCATCCTTTTTCAAATATACAATTAAGATTAATTTCTTTATAGCCTTGCTCGATAAGGCCCATAACAGCGTCACAGGTATAGGCTATATTCGCAGGGGCAAGGGTCATTTTACTACCCATAGCGCCACCTAATACATCTACATAATGTCGCACACCTGCGATCGCTCTGTCATAACTACCAGAACCATCTGGAAAAATACGACATGCATCATGAAGCTCTTTATTGCCATCAATAGAAATATTGAAACTCAAATGGTCCATCCATTTTTGAATAAAAGCTTGAACCTTTGGCTCAAAGTAATGAACACCATTAGAGCTAATTGAAATGCGCCAATTATATTGCCAAGGATGATCAGTCTCTATCATGCGTTTAATAAAATACTCCATAATTTCATCCATTAGATCAACTTCAAGGAAAGGTTCTCCTCCGATGAATTCAATGACAAGTGCATCACAGCTTCTTGTATCAATATATTGTTGTGTATTTTCATCATTAGCTAAAAGCATTTCAATAAAGTCTTGCGCCACCTCAATAGGCATTGAGTGTGTGCCCTTATTGATTTGATAGCAATAAGTGCAACATAATGAACAACGGTCAGTAACTTGGAAAGTCACACTAGCTGTTTGAATTTTATTGGTCTCTTTTTGTCTATCATAGGGGAATGGATAGAACCGAGATATCACATCTTGATATTGCTCGGTTCTTCGTCTTATATTATTCATCAGCTACAGTAATACTTACAACACAAGTATGATAATTAAGAGACCAATTAAGAGCTTTACCATTTGTTGCAGGCATTACATATTCATTTTCTATAATTTTTTTATTTTGTTCAAATTCAAAATATTTTTCATCATATTCTTTTTGATAACGAGCGATTCTTTCTTCAGAAATATTTATATCATCATGGCTCATAATATAAAGAAGAATATCTCTACGAGAATCACGTTCTACATTAGCACGTTGAACACGAGTTCGTAATTCTTCTGGAATTGTAATTTCTTTAATCATATAATATAATTCTCCTTTTTCACTATTTTTTCATATTATAAGTATAACATAAAAATCTTTTTTTGTCAATTTATAAAAATAAAGGGAGGCAATTAAAATTGTCTCCCTTTTAATTAATTTTCTATTTCAGCAATATGTAATTGATTTTGATATTTTACTTGAACCATTGAGAATAGTCCGTCACCTTCATGGTTACCGCCAAGATTATTATAAGTTACATGTTCAGCCAAGATAGCTTCATATTCATTCAGGGTAATTACATGACCTTCTTCAAGCAATCTACGACATTCATTTCTAAATGCACGACCTTCTACAGAGAGCATACCATCTTTAATAATATCAATCTCATGATGAATTTTTTTATCTTCTTCTATAGAACGTTCTTCTAAATCTTTTACTACACTAGTCAAATTATCATAACACTCTTTCATCTAATTTGTCATATGTTCATTTTGTTTATCAAATTTTTTATCAATAGAAGTTAACAAATCAGTCTCATGTCTCTTTCTATCAGCAATAATTAATTTAACATGATGACGAACTACAAAAGCAACTCCACCACAAATTAAACCAAATAATACTTCTACCCAATATTTAACAATAAAATCAATCAATTTAAGCACCTCTTTCTTCTCTGGGATATTCCCTTCTAATATATTGAAAAAATGCGAAAATTAATTTAATAAAAAATGACCTTAACTCCAGTTAAAGTCATTTTTTTTCTTTTCTTGCTCTTTTAAAATTGATGCTCCAATACATATAGCATCACTTTCATCCTAAGAAACTTTTTTATTGTAATTTTTTAAAACATATTCTTGAGCATTCTTTTTTTGTTCTGGTCTAGTACGACCTTTGATACCTAATTTTGATTTCCATGTATTTGAACTTACTACTTGATAACCATATTGATGTTCAGCTAAATATTCTTGTGTGACTCCAAATATTTCAGCTAATACTTTAAAAGTTTGTACATTATTTACCTAAGATTGCATCTATATATCTTCAAAAGCAACTTCATCAATATCATTATCAATTATTAATTTTTCAACTTGCTAACGATAATCAACTAATCGTTCGCCTATATCATCAGATTTTAAAGTAAAAGTACCACTTTTTCTTAATTCATTATCTTCAAAGATAGCATATCCTGTTGTTCTAGATGCCTAATCTAATGCTAATAACTTCAAGAATTAATACCATCAATTTCTGCAATATACTTAGCAAGTTCTGTTTCATACTCCTAAGTTTTTAATGAATCAGGATTAAAAATAGCATCTATCAACCTATCTGTATCAGTAGACCCAAAACCACCAGTACGGAGACCTTCAGCAATATCATCATCGGTAATATAATATTTTACAAATACGCCTTGTCCAATACGTTCTCCAGCTGGAATAACCACATCATTATCTGTAATATTATAGACTTGGAACATTATATGTCCTTCATTATCCTGGTTATTATAATAATCTTCATCTATAATTCCAATACCATTAGCAAGAATAAGTCCTTTCTTTTTTGGAGTAGAACTTCTTACAGCCAATTGGAGATAATATCCAGTATCAATCTGAGCTTTAATTCCAGTAGGAATTAAAGTGATTTTATGTGCGGGGCAAGTAGTGTCTTCAACACATTCAAAATCATATCCTGCGGCACCTTTTGTGGCACGCTTTGGAAGATTTACATCAGGGTATGCGGCAATTCGTTCAAATCTCATTATATTCTACCTCAAATTGTGCTTCTGGTTCTTTTTCATCAGTAAAGGTAACTTTATACTTTACTAACTGATATTGGTCTACTACTTCTCTTTTTACTTTAATATCTTTAGTTGTATAACTAAATTGAACAAGTTCAAAGTTAGGATTATGTTTTAGTTCCTCATGTAGAGCTTCTACATCAGCAACAGTATGTACACGAACAGTATTTACAGCACTAATTAAATATTTAATCATTATTTTAATACCTCAATTTCAATTTCTTTTAAACCATACATTAATTTACTAGTTTCACGAACTCTATCTGCCACAGTTTCAGCTAAAGTTCCTTTAAGAGCCACACGATCATATCCGCCATTATTATATTCATTAGCAATAAAACGGCAAACCTCTCCAAGATCACCTTCAAAAATTACTTCAGTTTCTCCTGGAGTTAATTTTACTACCTATTGGCGCATAATAAATGGGTCAATATAACAAAACATTACTGGCATGTAATAAACCCCCAATCATAATTAAATAGTAAAAACATAAATACTCCTTTTTCATTTTTAATCCAACATTCAATAGCATGGTCTACTTCTGATTCGTTAATCTATTGAATAACACCAATATTTTGAAGGATTTCTAATACAATATCTTCAGCTTTTTCTTCATATTCATTGCAAACTTCAAAAACAGTATATGAATGAATGTCATTACACAAAAGCATATAATGTCCCATAGAAAAAGGTTCATATGTATGCATAAAATCTTTGATCAGAGTCTTTCCTTTTGCTAATTGTTTTTCTGTTATTAATGAAGGAAGTTGACCTATAATTAATTTATTAACTTCATATTCAGTCATTCCTAAATTTAACATAGCAGATTTATCAATTTTATATTCCCGCCATCCAAAAGATTTACCTAATCCTTCATCATAATATTCATATACTTTATTATCTTCATTACAATAAATAATATCGCCGGGTTCTGCGACAATGCCTTGATCTAAATGGTCTGTTACACCTAAATTTCTCAATATAACAACTCCCTTCTATATATAAATATTTTATCATATTTTTTTTTCTTTGTCAAAGTTATAAGTTCTTTTAATTGGCCAATTTAAAGTAAATTTTATATAATATTTTTTAAATTATAAAAAGAGAAAATGGAGGATGATATTGGATGCCTACAACATATACTAGTGCTTTAACAGGACCACAAGTTGATGCATTAGATTCTCAAATCGATGCATTAGATTCTCAAATTGATGCATTAGATGCCAATAAAGTTTCTAAATCTGGAAATAGCACAATTAGTGGTGCTCTTACTATAACAAATGGTATAAATTGTTCTACTTATAAAACTGTAAATGCTAATAAAAATATTATCACTGCAGATGATAACTAGAATATAACTTATGCTTCTGGCAATTTTAGTGGGCCAATTGCGATCAATAGATAGAATACAACAGATGAAGGTGGCGAAATAGTTTTAGAACCAGCTACAAGTAGTTATTCTACTATTTATTTAGATTCTTTTCAAAATAATTTTAGAATACATAATGGGTCTACTGAAAAAATTAAAGTAAATATGGCAACAACAGGAGGGTTAAGCATTAATTTTGCTAATTCTGTAAGTTGGCATAAAACGAGAGAAGCAGCAATTAATATTATTAATTCATCTACTGGATCAGGAGCTCAGGGCGCTATTTCAATTAAAACAAGATCAGGGGCTTGGTCTATTTGTGATTATAATACTGAAGCTTTATATTTTACATATTGTACTGATGCTAATTATAATGCTAATTCAAATTCTACTGTCCAAGGTAGAATTACTTCAGCTGGAGCTTTCACTAATTCTTCTAAAAGAGCATTAAAAGAAAATATTTTAAATTTTAAAGAATCAGCAATTGATATAATTAATAGCGTTAAAATTTGTTCTTTTAATATGAAAGGTGATCCTGAAAAAGATTATCGTGTTGGTTTTATCGCTGATGACACGGACCCAATTTTAAGTGGTAAAAATTAGGATATTATGGATTTACAAAATTGTATTGGAGTTATGATGAAAGCTATTCAAGAGCTTTCTGACGAAATTACAACTTTAAAACAGAGACTAAATAGTTAAAATTATTAATTATAAGGAGAATTAAAATATATGGGAACAACATATAATAGCACAAACACCGGAGCATAGATTGATAATTTTAATAATAGAATTACTAGCGCAGAATTACAAATTAATAATAAATTAGGAATAGTTAATTATATAGTAAGCCAAGGGACTAGTGGAAATTGGCACTATAGAAAATGGCAAGATGGAACTGCTGAATGTTGGGGTGTTTTTCCTTTTTCTAATTTAACTTCTTATGCAACTTGGAATAATATGCCTTCTTATAGTCAAACTATTGCATTACCATCTGGTTTATTTACAACAAATAATATAATTCCTAGTGTAATGGCTCAAGTAGGAACAGGACATTCTTTAACTGGTACTATTCGTGTATCATCAACTTCAATTATAGTTTATGCATGTACTTCAGTACCTACTTCTGCCAGTGGAAATTTCTATGTGTATTGTATTGGACAATAATTAATCTAAAAAATTCCAAGGGCACTTTTTATTCTGAGATCGGTTTTTTCGCGCATCGCCGGTCGGAACTGGCCATGCGATCACCAACTTTTAAAAAAATCCTCGCTATTTTTATAATAGCGAGGATTTTTTTATTTTTATGAGATTTTACTTGATGCAAGCATAACGCTCACTATCAAGCTTATCGAGCATAAGATCAAACGCAGTCTTACCCTTCATAACCTGCTCGAAGATTACAGGGCTGAATCCAGACACATAAGAGACACCGTTCTTTACGGTCATAGGAATATTGTTCTGGCGAGCCTGAACATTCCAATAGACCAGGTTAGGCATCTTATATCCTGCCTGATTCCACTTACGCTCGATGTTTTCCATCAGAGTGCCATTGCGAGAGCCGTAGTAGCCACGCTGAGCATCGAACTCCATGTCACTCACAACAATGATGCTCTTAGGAAGATCATCCTGAGTGCAGTGATTACGAATGGCAGTGTTAAGCACCATATCAAATGCAGCTTCGATATTAGTGTTATCGCACAGGTTAGTAGAATAGATACGGCGTACCTTATCTACAAAATCTACACCAGCAGTCTCAATCAGCTGAGGACGAGAACTAAAACTGATATAGTGACCTGCAAAAGGCCCACGCGCACGCTCAGCAGCATAAAGGCCGATGGAAATAGCTACATTAATAGGCGCGCTAGCCTCAGAACCCCACATGGAACCAGAGGTATCAATCATGCAAAGGGCATCCAGAGAACAACCATTGAAATAATCAGTAAGATTATCCCAATACTTATTGATAGCAGCACGCTCAGTAGAGTTGGGATCATCTTCAAACTCAAACTTATGAGAGTAATAAGAGTAAGAATAGCTATTGCGAGTAAGGTTGTAAGCCTTAGCAACAACTTCATAAGGATAAAGAGTTCCTGCATTAACAGTAGTCTTTTCATCCTTCATAAAGTGCTCGTACTTAGCCTTAATCATATCGCGGCGAGCAAACGCATTGCGATATACAAGACCAGCCTTAGAAGGAATCTTATCAAACTCGATTTCCTCCCAGCGATTCTCAGACATGAGACGCTCAAGTACCTTAATACGCTCACGGAGTACAGACAGGGTCTTACGGTACTCCTTGTGATTCATATGAAAAGCCTGACGAGTCTTATTAGCGAGGTCACGAGACTTTGCGCTAGAAGTATTCTCAGACTTCAGCCACTTAGCAAGCAGAGAAGGAGTCTTGCACTGAACATCAAGCATAAGCTGCTTACGCATCAGTTCAAAAGCATCCTCTTCTAGCTTAGTGCCAACGAACTCATAAAGATCGTCCCAACGACCAAACTCAGGCACAAACTCCAGATTACGGCGCATAGCCTCAGTCTGATGGTTAGCAAGCCAATGAGTTACAACACGGAAGAAGCGACGCTCACCCTGGCCTCCACGCACATCACGCAGATAAAACAGGCACTTCAGCGCATGCACAGGGTCTTCATCATATGCCTTACCAAAAAGGACAATGCAATCAGCATCGCTACGAGTACGATATGCTGCACCCATAGCAAAAAGGTCAAGAAGATCAGACATAGTGCTCTTATGAGTCAGAGCGCCATTTTCAGTATAGGTATAGTTGGTTGCATTCTTCATTCCATTAAGCAGAGTATTCATATTGTTTTCTCCTTTTTCACTTTGATTTCTCTTGGACAAGAGAATTATTTTTTATATTTTTTCTTAATTTCTATATATATTATACAATATTTTTTTTAAAAAATCAATTAAAAGATTATTATATAATTAAATTTTCTTTTAAAATTTGTTCAATATTATTAAATTCAGTATATGGAATACGAATTAATTTTATCCCATGAGTTTTACAATAATTAGTTTTGATACTATCTCTTAGTTGTTGAAGTTTAAAGCCTTCTTCGTCACCATGCCAATGCTTAACAAATTTAAAATGTTGTTCTCCATCATATTCAATAACGCATTTTAATTCCCCAGTAGGATAAAAAATAGCAAAATCAAAAGGTAAATAAGATTTATATTTACAATCTTTAAAGATATATCCATTTTGATATTTGACATGGTACATATCTAAATATTTCTTTATAGTTGCTTCACCCTTTGATATTGTTTTATCGGAACACGCAGGACAATGACAATTATTTTTATCATTATCATTAGTAGGCGTCATACGAAAAATATGGGTTTTACATTTAGTACATTCAAATTCCCAATAATTATGTCGTTTAGTATTAAAAGCAAAGTCAACAACTTTTAATTCATTAATTAAACTTCCAATTGCTAATTCAGTATCTCTTTTTGGAATTACTGAAATTTGGTGAGAATTTTGTTGATCCCAGCGACAAGGCTCATTACAAGTTTTATTGCAATTATAACAAGTGCGCCAACCAACGTCATTAGGAGACATACATTTCCATACTTGAGTTTTTAATGTATAATATGTTTTACCACATTTAAAACGAATTTGGTATCCTGGATCATGTGGTTTTGTTTTTCCCATACTTTCCCAAATTCGTTCTGTCTCAATAGTATTTAAAATTTTTATTACTTGGAAAGAACCTTTTGTATCTTTTCCAACAATTGTTCCAACAGGAATTTTAATTTCTTTTCTTGGCATATTTTTTTCCTCATTTATAATTTTGGAGCGAGATACCAGATTCGAACTGGCCCCTTCAGCTTGGAAGGCTGACATGCTAGCCGCTAGACACCAATCCCGCATTAAAAATGCCGGTCACTACTCCGGCGTTAAGTGGGTAGAAAGGAAATAACAACCCCAAAAAGAAGGAGATTCTTGTGATTACTCACAATGGTGCGGGCGGGGGGACTCGAACCCCCACGGTCTCTCGACCAGCGGATTTTAAGTCCGCTGCGTCTACCTATTCCGCCACGCCCGCATATT
>JAEEGL010619675.1_pt1 | contig 12904 bp, 9 predicted proteins | sample 9134231 | NCBI WGS metagenome assembly JAEEGL01 (sample SAMN16246548, study PRJNA631951) | gut metagenome | biome: gut microbiome; feature: rumen; material: fiber-attached | host: Bos | place: Iran: Karaj | collected 2018-10 | reverse complement strand
CACTGGAAACGGCTATGGTCTGCGCTGGGAGCGCGGCTGCATCATCACCGAGGGCGGCTGCGAACTCATGTCCAAGAAGTTCATGTCAATGGACTGCTGCAAACTGGACTAACAGTAACTTCCCCTGGGACTAATGGGACCTATGGGACTAATGGGACTTATCGTCACTTGTCCCATTAGTCCCATAGGTCCCATTAGTCCTATGTAAGACAGCATTTATACTTGCATTATAAATATTTTATTGATTTCATAAAATGGCGATTATCACAATAGTCGGTGCAGGGATGATGGGCTCTGCAATGTGTTTCCCAGCATCGGACAACGGGCACCAGGTGCGTCTGGTAGGAACACCATTCGACAAAAACGTCATAACTCGCCTTCAAAAAGACAATTTTCACGAGAAAATCAACATGCCTCTGCCAGAGGGCGTAACGGCATATCAGTTTGAAATGCTGGATGATGCCCTGGAAGGATGCGATCTGCTTGTAAGCGGCGTGCCTTCATTTGGCATACAATGGTTTTCAGACAATGTACTCTCCCGCATTCCTGAATCACTGGTGGTCTTGTCCGTAACAAAGGGCCTTGAGGTCGAAGAAGACGGCTCCTTGCTGCCAATCTCCGAGGCATACCTGAAGCGGGAAAAGGACCGTGGACGCAAACTTTCCATAAACTCCATCGGCGGCCCCTGCATAAGCATGGAACTCTGCAGGCGCCTTCATACCTCTGTTGCATTGTGCGGTTCGGATTCGGACATAGTGCACTGGATTGCCTCCCTGTTGACCACGCCCTACTACCACATACACCCAACGTCCGACGTTGTAGGCATAGAATGTGCAGTCGCTTTGAAGAACGCATATGCAGTAGGCGTGTCCCTGGCAATCGGAATGGCGGAGCGCACTGGCTGCGAGTTGAGCAACCCGCAGGCCTCGCTTTTCGGGCAGGCCGTACGTGAAATGCTACGCCTCACACATCTTCTTGGAGGGCAGACAGACAGTGTGATCTACGCCACCAGCGACCTGTATGTCACCATCAACGCAGGACGCAACAGAAAACTGGGCGAACTGTTGGGACAGGGCCTTTCATTCAAGGAAGCGCTTCAAAGACTTCCAGGCGTGACACTGGAATCCATCTCAGTCATCACCAACGTTGCTCATGCTCTACGCATAAGGCACGAGATGGGCACCGCAAACCTAAATCAATTTCCCCTTCTGCGGCATTTGGACGAGGTAATAAACCAGAACGCACCAGTCAAGATACCGTGGAACGAATTCGGCTGACAAACCACCAGCCAACTTGAGTGCACCCTGCTTGGGACGCACATACCAAATATGTCATTACAGGATTTTACAGAACGTGTCGAGCAATATGCCGTGGAAATTATCAACGGCAGGCAGCGCACCTGGTATGACCAGATGTTCAGGATATTTCTGTTTGTCCTGTCCCATGCCTACAGGTTTGCAGTACAATTCCGCATCATGCTCTACACGCAGTCCATAATGAAGCGCCAGAACCTTGGCAGTTTCGTGGTCAGCGTCGGCAATTTGACGGCAGGTGGAACTGGAAAGACACCAGTGGTGGAACTTCTTGCCAAAACTCTTTCAGGCAAAGGGAGGAAAGTAGCAATCCTAAGCCGCGGATACAGGAGCAAATCCCGCTCTTTCAAGGACAAAATCAAGCATTTCCTCTCAGGCGCGGAATATCGCTTTCCACCGAAAATTGTCTCCAACGGAAATGAGGTCCTGCTGGATTCGCAGCAGGCGGGCGACGAGCCATTCATGCTTGCCAGAAACCTTCTGGAAAGGAACGGCGTCCCTGGCACCGCTGTCGTCGTGGACAAGGACAGGGTAAATGGCGGATCATACGCAATACGCCATTTCAATGTGGACACATTGCTGCTGGACGATGGCTTCCAGTACATGCCACTTCGCCCAAAAATCAACATCGTGCTGGTGGACAGCACCAATCCCTTCCACAATCACGAAATGCTGCCGATTGGACTTCTAAGGGAACCCATATGCAATCTCGGCAGGGCGGACTACATTTTCCTTACAAAGTCGGACGGGCGTCCTTCACTGCAAAGACTGAAGGACTTCCTAGGCAAACACAACAGTCGTGCGCCTATCATCGAGTGCAACCACGTACCATGTAATCTCAAAGGTGTCTTTGATGACAAGACCATTGAACTAGGAGTACTCAAGGGCAAGAGCGTGGCTACCATTTGCGGAATTGCTGTACCAGAAAGTTTTGAAAACTACATACGGCAATTGGGGGCAACAATAGTTTACAAAGAAAGATATGTGGACCACCACCGCTACCGCGCTTCGGAAATAGAGGCGTTCTGCCAAAAGGGAATCGAGGCAGGCGCACAACTGCTTCTAACCACGGAAAAGGATGCTGTGCGAATACCCAAGGTCGATTCACAAGGCAGGGACTTTATGTTCCTGCGCGTGGAAATCCGCATAATAAGTGGACAGGAACACTTTGATGACTGCATCAAGAGCATTTGCATGATGTAGATGCACGTGGACTGTTAAGTGACTGGAATTAGCAGTCCCGCGATTATCCAGTGACAATTCATATTCCACATTCCACAGGAAGAAAAATCATTAAATTCAAAAAAATTAGCAATTGCAACTATGAAAATCGAAAAAATGGCATAAACTATGTACCGAATGTTTTTATAATAATGATTTGACTAAAATTTTACATAATTAAGGGAGTTTTTATGAGCAGGACTTTTGCATTGATGTCAGCCGCACTACTGGTGGCTGCAGTGGCTTATGCAGAACTTACGCTGCCAACCAGCATACCTGGCAGCGAACGTTCCAAACAAAGAGTCGAGCAACTAGAAGGTACATTGCTTAAATACTACAGGAAAAATCCCAAAGCAACTACCAGCGCTGCCGCCCAGACAATTGGAAAGCAGACATCTGCTGCATGGAAAAACTATATTGCCAATTCCAAGCCATACACCGTAGATGACTGCCTGCTTGAGGCACGTTCACGCATAGAAAAAGCCGCGGAAAAGGCATTTCCTCTTGCTTCCGATGCTGAATTGGAGGCAATGGCAGAGAAGAAATATCCTCTTTACAAAGTTGGCGAGCGTGTAAAGGTGCTCTACAGGACAAACCCCCAATATCCGTCAAAAATCGAAGGTGTATTCAAAGGGGAGCGCAATGGATATCTGCGCATTGGACAAAGCAGCATCCGCAGAGAGGACATGGCTAGCGTTGCTGGCAATGAAGAAGAAATTCTGAAATTCGACCAGGCAGCCACAGAAAAGGTGCGCAAAACATTCATCAGGAACCAAAGATTCGCCGCTGCAGATGGAAGAAAGGAATTCATTGAGAAAAATGAAAACGAAATCATGCAGAGCACATTGAAGGATTTCACTGCAAGAAACGAGGAAAGAGGCTTCACCTGCCTGGACGGAGCATGGCTCAACCCAACCGAACTCATTGAACAACTCGCCAAAAGCGCAAAAGACATCTTCAGCCAAGAACAGGAGCAGGAAAGACTGGCTGAAGGAAGAATCCACTCGGAAATAGCGCACGCGCAGTCAAACACAATACAATTGTCCAACTCAGCATATCCGCCACCGATGCATCTCAATCCTACTGAAATTTTATTGAAACAGAAGGAAGCCGAGCAAAAACTCTTGGCTGAAGAGGCTAAAAAGAAAGAAGAAATGGAAGCGCTCAAAGCAAAACAAGAAGAAAATAAGCAGAAAAAGAGCGAAACTACACAGAGTTCAAAGCCTGTCATAGATGATGAACCTGTTTCCCTCTTTAGTAGCGGAGCCATGATGGGTCTAATAGGCGCTGTCATATTAGTTGTTATAGTCGCTGTGGCTGGCTGCATCGCTTTCATCGTAATCAAACGGAAGAAGGACGAAAAGAAGTTCACCAGTTTCTTCGAAGGCAAAGGCGCAGTGCAAAAGGCGTTCTGGGACAAGGCAAACGCCGACCCCGAAAACTTCAAGTACGTGGCATATATGTTCCCGAATGAAGAGGAGGCAAGGAATGCCCTTCTGGAACTTAGTTACATAAGCGCACTACCAAACGGTATGCTTAAGTGTTCCAAGAACATTGACTACGGAACATATCCCCACAATGGCAAGGAAGTCGCCTTCATAGGCGGCACGGAACTGCACTACGCACCTTGGCGGGAAGCGACCGCAGTCATGCCTGAATTGCCTAATGCACAGTATTTCAAGGTCAGCACAGAACCCTCGGTACAACTGGAAATGCCAAACATGGCAGAACAGAATATCGACATCAAGGACCAGGGCCGCGAGGAAATCCGCACGGAGGACGGCAGCATCGTGCTTTGCTACAAGTACTTCTGCCAGAGCAAGGATGACGCCATGTATTTCCTTGAAAACCTGACACTGAATGAAGAAGGAGTCACAATTCAGGTCGAAACACCAGAAGGCTTCCTGGGCAAGGACATGGAAGGTATTTTCGAGATGGAAACCCCAATGGCCACAGGGAGCAATGCATAACAGTATTTGGATACAAAAATGAGCGACAACTACAACTACAACCCTGCTGAAATCGAACCCAAATGGCAGAAGTTCTGGCAGGAACACAAGACATTCAAAGCAGTGGACTGCGACTATTCACGCAAGAAACTGTATGTGCTGGACATGTTCCCATACCCATCGGGTGCAGGTCTGCACGTGGGGCATCCAGAAGGATATACGGCGTCGGATATCTGGTGCCGCTTCAAGAGAATGAACGGATACAATGTATTGCATGCCATGGGCTGGGATGCGTTTGGCCTCCCCGCTGAACAATATGCAATCAAGACTGGCACGCACCCCGCAGTGACCACGGCAAAAAACGTTTCCGTATTCAAAAGGCAACTGGAGGCTTTCGGCTTCAGTTTTGACTGGGACAGGGAAATCAACACAACTGACCCAGCATACTACAAGTGGACGCAGTGGATATTCTGCAAACTTTACGAACAAGGGCTGGCATACGAATCGCAGCAGCCTGTCAACTGGTGCCCAGCACTGGGTACAGTTCTGGCAAACGAAGAAGTCATCAATGGCCGTTCAGAAGTGGGCAACTTCCCCGTCGAAAGAAAGCCTATCAGGCAGTGGGTGCTCCGCATAACCAAATACGCCGAGCAACTGCTGGCAGGAATCGACGGCCTTGACTGGCCTGAAGGCACAAAGGAAATGCAGCGCAACTGGATCGGTAAATCCACTGGCGCGGAAGTGGACTTCCAAGTGGTGGGACACGATGACAAGATAAGAGTATATACCACAAGGCCCGACACCTTGTTCGGTGCCACCTACATGGTGCTGGCCCCAGAACATCCGCTGGTGGAAAAACTCACCACGCCTGAGCAAAAGGCCGCCGTGGATGAATACGTGGCAGTCACGCGTACCAAGTCCGACATGGACAGAACCGAGGGCACAAAGGACAAGACAGGCGTGTTCACGGGCGCATACGCAATCGACCCAGTCAACGGTGCAAAGATTCCAATTTGGATTTCGGACTATGTGCTGATAAGTTACGGCACTGGCGCAATCATGGCAGTTCCCGCCCACGATGACAGAGACTTCGATTTCGCCACAAAATTCAACATACCGATCATCTGCATCTTGAAGCCAACAAAGGAAGAGGCGGAAGCAAAGGGCCTGAAATTGGAAGACATCCTTGAAGGCAAGGTTTGCTGGACTGGGAACGGCGTCCTTTTCCACTCGTCCAACCAGGAAGTTTCGCTGGACGGTCTTTCCGTGGCAGATGCGAAGAAGACCATCATTGAATGGTTGCACAACAAGGGCATCGGCACCCCAACTGTGAACTTCAAATTGAGAGACTGGCTGTTCTCCCGTCAGCGCTACTGGGGCGAACCTTTCCCACTGGTACACTACGAGGACGGCAGCATCAAACTGGTTCCTGAAAACGAATTGCCCGTGGTGCTTCCTGAAATGGAAGACTACAAGCCAACAGCAACGGGCGAACCGCCTCTGGCGCGCGCCACAAAATGGCTTGAATACACGGACAAGGAAACAGGCATGAAGGGCAAACGGGAAACCAACACCATGCCGCAATGGGCGGGTTCATGCTGGTACTACCTGCGCTACATCGACCCACACAACGACAAACAGGGCTGGGATCCCGAAAAGGAAAAGTACTGGATGCCAGTGGATTTGTACATCGGCGGTGCCGAGCATGCCGTTCTGCATCTGCTTTATTCCCGTTTCTGGCACAAGGTGCTGTATGATCTGGGCCTGGTCTCCACGCCAGAACCTTGGAAGCGCCTTATCCACCAGGGAATGATTCTGGGCATATCCTACAAGGACACACGCGGCGTCCTTGTGCCAAATGACCTTGTTGAGAAACGCGATGATGACTGCTACTATCACAAGGAAACAGGCGAAAAACTCACAATGCTGCCTGCCAAGATGTCCAAGTCCCTGAAGAATGTGGTGAACCCAGATGACATCATCAAGAAATACGGGGCGGACAGTTTCCGCCTCTATGAGATGTTCATGGGCCCACTCCAGGAAGTCAAGCCATGGAATACGGAAGGCGTCGAAGGCGTAAACCGCTTCCTCAACAAGTTATGGCGCTCAATCGTGGATGCCAACACAGGAAATCTAGCACCTGAACTCTGCGATGAACCGCTGCCAAAGGATGTGGAACGCATCATGCACCAGACAATCAAGAAGGTCACAGAGGACCTTGAGGCAATCAGTTACAACACGGCAATAAGCCAAATGATGATTGCACTCAACGAACTTTCACGCCTGAAGAAGCGCAACAGAGCCGCCATGGAGACTATGGTGCTCCTCATCAGCCCAATGGCGCCCCATATCGCTGAGGAACTCTGGCAACGTCTGGGACATGCCGACACACTGGCATACGAGAAGTGGCCCACATACGACGAGGAGAAAACCAAGTTGGACGAAGCGGAAATCCTGGTTCAGGTAAATGGCAAGCCCAAGGCCCGCATAATGATGCCTGCACAGGCAGACAAGGATGCAATGGTCGCACTTGCCAAACAAAACCAGGCCGTGGCAGACGCTCTGGAGGGCAAGACCCTGGTCAAACTCATCGCAGTGCCAGGCCGCCTTATGAACTTCGTTGTCAAATAGGATGTGAGTGACGATATTGATGTGGGCGCCGATGGCGCCCACTTATGTTGCCTTAACGACAACATACCGATAGAATTACAATAATTTCAAATGCACGCCTGCGAGCGGGGTTCCGCTTCGGTAACCGCAAAAATAACTAGGAGAAAATATGTTACCGCAGAATATGAGTTTGCCCCTCGATGAGATTTCCAAGTTGGACTTCAGCATAAAACGCGTGGGCACTCCCACATTGGAATCCCATTTGAAAGACGTTATCTTTGTCGATGACAGCGAGACAATCAGTTATTGTGCTGACAATGCAGAGAACGAGCGCCTCATAAAGGAAGGCAAGAAGGTACCCGCCTTTCTGGCAGCGGGGCCCAGAAAGCAGTTGTATTTTGATGCAGCATGGGTACGCGTTGCAATCGCCACATGCGGTGGCCTGTGCCCTGGTTTGAATGACGTCATCAAGTCCCTTGTTAACACCCTCTACTACAGTTATGGCGTGGACAATATCTACGGCATTCAATACGGTTACAGCGGCTTAAATCCCAAGAACGGCCTTAAGCCTCTAATCCTCACACCTGACGTGGTGGACGACATACACACAAAGGGAGGCTCAATCCTGGGCTCCTCCAGAGGTGAGCAGTCAGTAGAGGAAATGGTGCGCACACTTGACCGCCTGAGCATAAACATACTCTTCACAATCGGTGGTGACGGCACCCAGAAGGGCGCCCACGCAATCCATCAGGAAATTGAAAAGAGAAAACTGCCCATCAGCGTAATCGGCATCCCGAAGACCATTGACAACGACCTGAATTTCATGGACAAGACATTCGGCTTCGAGACCGCCGTTCAAAATGCAGCACCTATCATCCAATGTGCGCACAATGAAGCAAAAGGCACCTTGAACGGCGTGGGACTGGTAAAACTCATGGGCAGGGATTCAGGCTTCATCGCCGCATACGCAAGCCTGGCAAGTTCCGTTGTCAATTTCTGCCTGATACCTGAATTGGATTTCATCCTGGAAGGCGAGCATGGTTTCCTGACGGCACTGGAACGCAGACTAGACAGGAAGCACCACGCCGTGGTGGTCGTCGCTGAAGGCGCAGGACAGAACTTGTTCGAAAGTGGGAACGATGTCCATGACAAATCAGGCAACAAGTTGCACAAGGACATCGGTCCCTTGCTGAAGGACGCCATCACCAGTTATTTCAAGGAGCGGGGAAAAGAAATCAATGTGAAATACTTTGATCCCAGTTATAACATTCGCAGCACGGAAGCCAATGCCATGGATTCCATTTTCTGCTCGCATCTGGCGCAGCATGCGGTTCATGCCGCCATGGCGGGAATGACCGATGCTGTGGTTGGCAACTGGCAAGGCTATTTCACATACGTGCCAATTCCCCTTGCCACTCTTGCAAGACGCAAGATTGACCCGTGCAGCCAACTTTGGCAAAGCGTGCTCCTGGGAACCAGGCAATACACGGACTTTGGCTTATAAACCATGGAAAAACTGGCCATAAAGGGTGATTTCTTCCTGGTGCCAGAGGATGTGGAGTTCATCTGCACCAGGGCTTCGGGTGCTGGTGGGCAATATGTGAACCGCACCGACAGTGCGGTGCAATTGCGCTATCTGTTGGACAAGGTGCCCGAGGACATCCGAGCCCGAGTACATGGCAACATAAGCGGCGAAGGCTACTTGTTGATTGATGCACAGGAGCACCGCTCGCAACTCCAGAACAAGGAAGCCGCTTATGAGCGCCTCGCGGCCATTTTGAGACAGGCGGCCAACCCGCCCAAACCCAGACGCGCCACAAAGCCCACAAAGGCAAGCCGACTGAAGCGCCTTCAGTCCAAACGGCTTCATTCCCAAAAGAAAAGGATGCGAAGTGGAGGTATCAAGGACTGTGATTGAATACCTTAATTCAAGCAACCACAGCGAAAAGTTGCAATTAAATCGCATTTTCATGAAAAAAATTCAATTGATTGGCTTGTAATTAACAAAAGATAATTTACCTTTTGCAAACTTAATGCTTTAATAATAAGCATTGCTAATTTTCACGAATCAAACAAACAACGATACAAAATAACTTTTTAAGGAGTGGCATTAATGGGTAAACTTGGCAGGATATTGGCCCCGATCGCGGCTGTGTTGGCAATTGCTCTTGCTGTGGCTAGTTTTTTTATCTATAAGGGCTTCCAAAACTACCAGAAACGAGCAGCAAACTTGGCAGAAACCGTTGAAAAAACTGCAAAGAAACTTGATACGGGAACCAATTCTGGCCTAACTTCAGGCATAACCTATACCGCCCCCGTACCTGGAACTGGCACAAAGGAAGACGGCAGCCTCTCTTACAAGACTTTCAAAAATGATGGCGCCACATTTGAAAAGCACACTGGAAACGTGGTCAAACTGGCTGGCAATGTCATCAATCAAAGAGATGAATTGGCAGAGGCTATCCAGGAAATGACAAAGGCCCTGGGACTTCCAGGCGACACCATCACAGTTGAAACACTCAGTTCACTTGAAAGTTACAATGATTTGCTGATTCTCGCAAAATCATACGCCGAGGCAGTTCGCAAGAAGGATAATGAATTAGCGAAGACCGTTCAGGAAGTTGCCGCCGCCGTCGGCGCAAACAAGGCAGTGGCCGCATCTAAGAAGGCTCCAGTCATCAAGGAAGAAAAGCAGCAACCAGCCGAAGGAGAAGGCGAAGAGGCCGCAGAGGCAAAGACTGTGAAGAAAGCAGTCTATGATTCACAGGCCAAAGACCTCGGTCAGATAAAGGAGAACATCGGTCTTCTGCAAAAACGCAGGCAGGCATACGAGACCGCTATCAAAAACCTGGGCAAAGTTGTCACTGCATATAAGTTCAAGGCCAATCTCAACGGCATCGGCGGAAAAGATTTCGAAAAGGTATTGATGGGCCTTGCAGCCGATATGGGCGAAATTAACAAGAAACTGCTTGAATTGAATACAGTGAAAAAGCAGTTGCAGCAGGAAAAAGCAAAAGTCCAGGCCGCTGAAAAGAAAATCAAGGAACTGGAAGCAGAAAAGGCAGAAATCAGCAAGTTGCTGAAAGAAGCAAACGACCTACTGGATGAGCATGGCATACGCGTAAAGCAAAAGCCTGACCTGACAGACAAGACACAGGTGGATGCGAGCACAAAAGGCACTGTGATAATTGACAATGACGAGTGGAACTACGTGGTAGTCGACCTGGGCAAGAAGGAAGTTGTACCAGATCTTGAAGTCATCGTCTCAAACAATGGCGAATATCTTGCTTCAGGCAAGATCAAGAAGGTTGAAAAAGACACCTGCCTTGTCGAATTGAGCATGCGCAAGCCAAACACCTCGCTCAAAGGAGCAACAGTCATAATCAGCGACAGCCTCGGCAAGGATGCACCTGTTAAATCAAAGGACGAACAATAAGCCAGGAGGAATACTGACGATGAAATTCTTGTTTCCAATAGGAATGCTGCTCTCGGTTCTCGGCCTGGCGACAAGCATAGCCTTCTCGGTTCTGCTACTTCTCTCACTTGTACTATGAACAGTTCAATGTATAAATTGCTTCTGCTTCTAGTGGCAGGGATGCTGCTCGCCTCATGTGTAAGCGTAGGCGATAATGAATCGGAAAATCTGCCATGGAATGCACCGGCTTCATGGGAGAACTCCACCATTGGAATCAGGCATTAGGCTTCAAGCCCCTATCCTAAGGCGCTGAGACGCGGAGAGTTGTGGTTTATAATCAAATGGCTCTTTGCAGTTCAGCGCCTTTGTTTTTTATATCTCAAGGTGAAAAATTATGGCAAAGCATTTAATCATAGCCTGTGGCGGCACAGGCGGGCATTTCTACCCCACGGTCTCAATAGCGCAGGCATTCATTGAACTTGGTGGAAAAGTGACTCTGCTTATTGCTGGGAAACACGCCCAAGAGCAACTCAAACTGGCCAAGGATGCTGGCATCCCAGCCCAGGAGGTGGGCTATATCAGCAGACCTGCCAGCGTAGCAGGATGGTTCTCACTGCCATTCAAATACCTCAAGGTAAAAAGCGCCACAAAGGAAATCATCAGCCAACTCAAGCCTGACGTGGCGCTGGGAATGGGAAGTTATGCCTCTGTAGCGACATGCAAGGCCCTGCCGCCAAATGTCCCCCTGATACTGCATGAAGGCAATGCATTCATGGGCAAGGCAAACCGACTTTTCGCAGGGCGGGCAAAGGCAATCGGCCTGTCCTTGCCATTGGCTGATGAGGGACAGTTGAAAGGAACTCCAGCACATCTCGTGGGCATGCCATTGAGAGAGGATTTGCTCAAGGCCTCGCAACGCAGCAAACCTGCTGAAGGCTTTTTCAAGAACCTAGGGCTTTCTGAAGGCATATTCACCGTGCTTGTTTTCGGTGGAAGCCAGGGAGCACAGCGCATCAACCAACTTTTATGTGAAACATGCAGTCTCTTGAAGGGACAGCGCCTCCAATTCATACATCTTACTGGCACTGATGAAAACGCTGAAATACAAGCGGCATATGAAAAAGCAGGTTTGACAGCGTCCGTCCGCAAGGCAGATTATCACATTGAGGAATGTTATCTTGCTTCAGATCTGGTGATCTGCCGCGGCGGAGCCTCAAGTCTTTGCGAACTGGCGCTTTTCGGCAAACCCGCAATAATCATACCACTGCCTACCGCGGCAGACAACCACCAGGCGGTAAACGCAGAACTGGCGCAAAAACTTGGCGGCGCAATACACTTCCCCCAGCAAGGTGCAACACCTGAACTGCTTGCCTCGCATATAAAGAAAGCCATTGACCAGCCAGAGTCTTTCCGCGAAATGGGAAACAAACTCAAGACCGCCCTCGCAAAGACTGATTCAGCCAGGGAAATGGCAAGGCTCATCATGGAAAACGCAAACTGACCGCAAGCATTTGCAACATGAGTGTGCGTCCGCTTCAGCGCACACATTAGCACAAAGGAATCAACAATTATGCAGAAAATTGAGTATCCATGCAAAATAGACGCCTCCATGCAGCCAGCCGTTGTGCGCTTTGCCACTGGTGATGAGGCTAGGCCGCTGCTAGTTGCACTGCACACCTGGAGTTTTGATGAAAATGGCGACTCACAAGGGTATGAGGAATGCTGCGCCAAGTACAACTGGAATATGATATTTCCAAAGTTCCGCGGCCCCAACAGCACGCCTGAAGCCTGTTGCTCCGAATATGTGGTATCAGATTTGGAAGATGCCGTCTCATATATGAACCTGGTTTCAAATGTGGACCAGGACAGAGTGTATCTTACAGGCGGTTCAGGCGGTGGCATGTGCGCACTGTACATGGCTGGCCGAAGACCAGATTTGTGGACGGCTGTGTCAGCCTGGTGCCCTATTTCCGATTTGCTTGCATGGTATAATCAATGCAATGGCACACGCTGCGCCTGCTATGCCCGTCATATCGAAGGTGTGCTAGGCAAACCTGAGCAGAATAAAAACTTTGCCCAAGAGGCAAGAATGCGCTCACCGCTGACCTGGTTGCAGAACGCCCTCAATGTCCCCCTGGACATATCCACTGGCATACACGATGGCCATACTGGCAGTGTGCCAGTCAGCCATGCCTTCAATGCCTTCAATGCACTTGCACTACCTGACGACCGCATTCGCGATGATTATATAGACTTCATCGTTGAAAAAGAACAGATACCTGAACCATTGCAAGGCGAAGACCAGCAGGATCCCTCGTACATTGGACGCACAGTCCATTTCAGACGCCAGTCCCGCAATGCCAGGCTTACAATATTCGAGGGGACACACGAGATTT
>JAEEGL010543251.1_pt1 | contig 12904 bp, 12 predicted proteins | sample 9134231 | NCBI WGS metagenome assembly JAEEGL01 (sample SAMN16246548, study PRJNA631951) | gut metagenome | biome: gut microbiome; feature: rumen; material: fiber-attached | host: Bos | place: Iran: Karaj | collected 2018-10 | reverse complement strand
TTTTTACCCCACACTTCCCACACTTCCCACACCTAAACTTTGTCTCATGTAACATGGGTTAGGTGTGGGAAGTGAGGGAAGTGTGGGGTCATTCTGTCTTTTCCCTACTAACGCGCGCGCGTATAAGTACCCCGCATTCACTGTTCCAAAATTTGCATTTTCGCTCACTTATTCGTACCCTTGACCTGCGGTCGAAGGCACTCTCGCTCGGAAAATTGCAAATAAATTTGCATTTTCGCTCACTTATTCGTACCCTTGACCTGCGGTCGAAGGCACTCTCGTTCGGAAAATTGCAAATAAATTTGCATTTTCGCTCACTTATTCGTACCTTTGCACTTTAAAAAGCGAAATATGGCTTGCATACTACATATTGAGACGAGTACGAACGTGTGCTCCGTAGCCGTCAGCGAGGACGGACAGTGCATCTTCGAGCAACAGGAGAGAGGTGAGCACGGAGCCGGAGCGGAACGGTTGGGGACGATGGTGGACGAGGCACTTTCATTCACCGACAACCACGCCATTCCGTTCGATGCCGTGGCCGTCAGCTGTGGCCCCGGCTCGTATACCGGGCTGCGCATCGGAGTGTCGATGGCCAAAGGCATCAGCTATGGCCGCGACCTGAAGCTGATAGCCGTTCCGACGCTGGAGCTGCTGTGCGTACCAGTATTGCTCAGGGAGACAATACAGGAAGAGAACGCCCTGCTGTGTCCCATGCTCGACGCCCGCAGGATGGAGGTGTATGCCGCCCTGTACGACAGGGCCTTGAAGCCGGTACGCGAAGTGGGTGCCGATGTCGTCGACAGTGACACCTACCGGCAGTGGTTAGACGAACATCCCGTCTACTTCTTCGGCAACGGAGCCATGAAGTGCAAGGAGGTTATCGGTCACCCCAACGCCCACTTCATCGAGGGTGTTGAACCGCTGGCCAAATGGATGCAGCCGCTGGCCGAACGCCGTTTCATGAACGGACAGTTCGAGGACGTGGCCTACTTCGAGCCCTTCTATCTGAAGGACTTCGTGGCCATCAAGCCCAAGAACCTGCTGTAAAAAAAGAAAAAGGTAAAAAAAGTAAATCGCTAAATAGTAAATAACATAGATGGATATTAAAGGATTAGACTACAACACCCAACGCGATCAGCTCGTGATGCCGGAATATGGCCGCGAGATACAGAAGATGGTCGATGTGGCCGTCTCGCTGCCTACGAAGGAGGAGCGACTGCGCTGTGCCATGAGCATCATCCGGCAGATGGAGAACAAGAACCCGCAGGTGGGCCAAGGCAACGACTACGAGCAGACGCTGTGGGATCATCTGTACCTGATGAGCCATAAGCAGCTGGACATCGACTGGCCCTTCGACGTGAGCAACGCGGAGAAGATTACCTCGAAGCCGCAGCCCTTGGCGCATCCTGTGAAGGACAGTCAGGCACAGATGCGCCACTACGGACGGCTGATGAAAGAGGTGTTCGAGAAGCTGAAGACCATGCCCGAAGGACCTGAGCTTGACGAGCTGGTGCGCCAGACGGCCAACCAGATGAAGCGTGACCTGCTGGCCTGGGGACACGGTTCGATGGACGACGAGCGTGTGGCTGACGACCTGGCCCGCTTCACTGACGGACGGATACAGATAGACCTCTCGTCGTTCCGCTTCGAGCGCGTTAGCGGCAATGCTCCGACACAGGAAGGCAGCGGCAAGCGCAAACGCAAGAAGTAATTCTCAATTATCAATTGTCAATTCACAATTGTCAATTCAAAACGCATGGCATCATTCAAGATAGAAGGCGGTCACCTGCTGAGCGGCGACATCACACCACAGGGTGCCAAGAACGAGGCGCTGCAGGTGATATGTGCCACCCTGCTGACCAGCGACGAGGTCGTCATCAGTAACATCCCTGACATCAGGGACGTGAACAACCTCATACAGCTGCTGAAGGATATAGGGGTGAAGGTAAAGGCCGTTCCTCCCTATAGGGGGGACTTGGAGCGCATCGGAACACCCCTCCCCCCGGAAGGGGCGGGGGTGGGCCTCTCCTTCCAGGCTGACGCCTTGAACATGGAGTATCTGGAGAGCGACGAGTTTGTGCATAAGTGCGCCCAGTTGCGCGGCTCGGTCATGATGATCGGTCCGCTGCTGGCCCGTATGGGCAAGGCCATCGTCACCAAGCCCGGCGGCGACAAGATAGGCCGTCGCCGACTGGACACCCACTTCCTCGGCTTTGCCAAGCTGGGTGCCAAGTTCCAGCACATCGCCAACCGTGACGTCTACGAGATTAAGGCCTGTGCCGGCCGCCGCCCATCACCCAACACCCTGAAAGGCACATATATGCTACTCGACGAGGCCTCCGTCACGGGAACGGCCAACATCGTCATGGCTGCTGTGCTGGCCGAGGGTACTACCACCATCTATAATGCTGCCTGTGAGCCTTACGTCCAACAGCTCTGCCACATGCTGAACCGCATGGGTGCCAACATCAGCGGCATCGGCTCGAACCTGCTGACCATCGTGGGTGTCCGCGAGCTGCACGGTACGGAGCACCGGCTGCTGCCCGACATGATTGAGGTCGGCTCGTTTATCGGCATGGCGGCCATGTGTGGCAACGGCGTACGCATCAAGGACGTGTCGCTCAAGAACCTCGGCATCATCCCCGATGCTTTCAAGCGTCTGGGTATCAAGGTGGAGGCTGACGGCGACGACCTCTTCGTGCCGCGCCAGAAGCACTACGTGGTGGAGTCGTTCATCGACGGCACCATCATGACGCTGGCCGACGCGCCATGGCCTGGCCTGACGCCCGACCTGCTGAGTGTGCTCATCGTGGTGGCCACACAGGCACGCGGCTCTGTGCTCGTTCATCAGAAGATGTTCGAGAGCCGCCTGTTCTTCGTCGACAAGCTCATCGACATGGGTGCCCAGATTATCCTCTGCGACCCCCACCGTGCCGTCGTCGTAGGTCACGACCGCAAGCTGACGCTGCGCGCCCAGCGCATGTCCAGTCCTGACATCCGTGCCGGCATCGCCCTGCTGATAGCCGCCATGAGTGCCAACGGCACCAGCACCATCAGCAACATCGAGCAGATAGACCGTGGCTACCAGGACATCGAGGGCCGCCTCAACGCCCTCGGAGCAAAGATAGAAAGAATCATCTAGAACAACCAGAGTATCCAGATTATCCAGAGCAGCAATGATCAAGCATGAGGAAGTTTACAAGATAGGCCGACTGGGCAAGGCACACGGCGTGAAGGGCGAGGTGTCGTTCCAGTTTGACGACGACATCTTCGACCGCGTCGACGCCGACTACCTCGTCCTGGAGATCGACGGCATCCTTGTGCCGTTCTTCATGGAGGAGTACCGCTTCCGCAACGACTCCGTCTGCCTGGTGAAGTTCTGCGACATTGACACCCAACAGCGGGCGCAGGAACTGACAGGCTGCGACGTCTACTTCCCTCGTGCGCTGGCCGACGAGGCTGACGAACAGCCGTCGCTGGCCAGTCTGGTAGGATTCCGCATCGACAATGCTGCCGACGGCTCCGTCGTTGGCACCATCGCGGCTATCGACGACAGCACCGTGAATGTGCTCTTCGAACTGGAGGACGGCCGCCTCATCCCTGCCAGCGACGACCTCGTCACAGACATCGACATGGAGCAACGGCAGATTATCATGAACATCCCAGAAGGATTATTAGATATATGAAGAAACGACAAATTGCCATCCTCGGCTCTACGGGGTCGATAGGCACACAAGCCCTCGAAGTCATCGAGGAGCATAGCGACCTCTACGAGGTATATTGTCTGACAGCCAACAACCGTGTGGAGCTGCTGGCAGAGCAGGCCCACAAGTTCAAACCGGCAGCCATCGTCATTGCCAACGAGGCACGCTACGACGAGCTGAAACGTATGATGGACGACATGCCCGACGTGAAGGTGTATGCCGGAAGGCAGGCACTCGACGAGATTGTCGAGGCTGACCCCATCGACATGGTGCTCACCGCAATGGTGGGTTTTGCAGGACTGTCGCCCACCATCCATGCCATCAAGGCCCGCAAGGCCATCGCACTGGCCAACAAGGAGACGCTGGTGGTGGCCGGTGAGCTGATATGCGACCTCGCAGCCCAGTACCATGCTCCCATCCTGCCCGTCGACAGCGAGCACTCGGCCATCTTCCAGAGTCTGGTGGGCGAGGGCGACAACCTCATTGAGAAGATCCTGCTGACGGCATCGGGCGGTCCCTTCCGCAACTTCACCATTGAGCAGCTGCAGACCGTCACCAAGGCCGATGCCCTGCGTCATCCGACGTGGGACATGGGCGCCAAGATCACCATTGACTCAGCGACGATGATGAACAAGGGCTTTGAGGTCATCGAGGCCAAGTGGCTCTTCGGCGTCAGTGCGTCACAGATTCAGGTGCTGGTACACCCGCAGTCGATTGTCCACTCGGCCGTACAGTTCCAGGACGGTGCCGTCAAGGCCCAGCTGGGCGTTCCCGACATGCGTCTGCCCATCCAGTATGCCTTCTCGTTCCCCAAGCGTCTGCCGCTCAGTGGCGACCGTCTCGACATGTTTGCCCAGAAACTGGAGTTCTACGAGCCAGACCTCAAGAAGTTCCGCTGTCTGGCCCTGGCCTTCGAGGCCATCCTAAAGGGTGGCAACATGCCGTGCATCGTCAACGCCGCCAACGAGATAGTCAACCGTGCATTCCTCGAGGACCGCTGCGGTTTCCTGCAGATGGGCGACATCATCGCCGAGACCATGCAGCGTTGCACCTTCTCGGCCAATCCCGACTACGACACGTATGTCGCCACCGACGCCGAGGCAAGGCGCATTGCAACAGAACTAATGAATTAACAGAATAATAAATGGAAGTATTTTTAATTAGAGTATTACAGCTGATATTGGCACTCTCACTGCTGATACTGCTGCACGAGGGCGGACACTTCTTCTTCTCCAAGCTCTTCGGCGTGAGGGTCGAAAAGTTCTACCTCTTCTTCGACTGGAAGTTCAGTCTTTTCAAGTTCAAACCCAAGAACAGCGACACGGAGTATGGCATCGGCTGGATACCCCTCGGCGGCTACTGTAAGATAGCAGGTATGATTGATGAGAGTTTCGACACCGAGCAAATGAAACAGCCAGAACAGCCGTGGGAGTTCCGCACGAAACCGGCTTGGCAGCGGCTGCTGATTATGATAGGCGGCGTGCTGGTAAATTTCCTGCTGGCCCTGTTCATCTATGCCATGATCCTGTTCCACTGGGGCGACACCTATATACCCGTCAAGGACATGACCTACGGCATGAAGTTCAACCAGGAGGCCAAGTCGTACGGATTCCGCGACGGCGACATCCTGGTGGGTACTGAGAAGCGTGCCTTCAAGGACTTCTCCGCCGACCTCTACCGTGACATCTCCGAGGCTCACCGCGTCGACGTCATCCGCGACGGCCAGCCCATGAGCATCACGCTGCCCGGCGAGCTGAACCTCATTGGCATGCTGAAGGCCGACCCAAGGTTTGTCTATCCGTTTATTCCTGCCCAGGTGGACAGCGTGCTGCCCGAAAGCCCCGCCGCCACCATCGGCATCAAGAGGGGCGACCGCATCCTTGCCGTCAACGGCCAGCCGGTGGACTCGCATAACGACTTCCTCGACCTGATAGGACGTCGCTCTGACCTGCTGGCCACCGCCACGACGTCTGCCGACAGTCTGAAGGCCCGCAGCGTCGTTGTCGTCTTTGGCAACGACAGCCGTACGGACACTGCCTCCGTCATGCTGACCGCCGACCTGAAGTTAGGCTACGTGCCGCTGACCCTCGACAAGATCTACAAGCCGAAGACCGTGGAGTATGGTTTCTTCGAGAGCATACCTGCCGGCATCAAGTACGGCTGGAACGTGCTGGCATCGTATGTCGACGACCTGAAGTACGTGTTCACCGCCGAGGGTGCCAAGTCGCTGGGCGGCTTCGGAGCCATCGGCTCGCTGTTCCCGCCGATGTGGGACTGGTACATGTTCTGGAAGATGACCGCTTTCCTCAGCATCATCCTCGCCTTCATGAACATCCTTCCCATTCCCGCGCTTGACGGCGGCCATGTGCTGTTCCTGCTTTACGAGATGATTACGCGCCGCAAGCCCAGCGAGACCTTCATGATCCGTGCCGAGTATGTCGGCTTTGGCCTGCTCATCCTGCTGATGGTGCTGGCCAACCTGAACGACATCCTGCGATGGCTGAACGTGATGTAGCCTTCACGCGCCGATATATTTCTCAATCGTCTCAAGGCAGCGGGTGGCATTGATGGGCTTCGTCAGGAAGTCAGTACACCCTGCCTCGAGAGCTGCCTGACGGTCACTGTCAAAAGCATTGGCCGTCAGTGCCAGTATGGGCATGTCAGGCAGCCGCCGCTTGATTTCACGTGCAGCCTCCAGTCCGTCCATGACAGGCATCTTGATGTCCATCAGTATCAGGTCAGGTTTCTCGGTGGATGCTTGTTCGACAGCCTCACGTCCATTTTTGGCACGGAAAAACTCGTAGTGGTTCTTCAGGATGTACGTCATCAGCATGTAGTTGCTGTCATTGTCTTCTGCTACAAGAATTCTTTTCATAATGGCGAATTTTTGCAATTTTCTGATTAGTTTCCGTTAATTGTTTACAAAAGTAGTGCTTTTTATTCAATATTCCTTGGCTTTTATCTTCTTTTTAACTAATTTTGTGGCTCTAAATGCAAACAGGTATGAAAAAACAACTACTAATTACTGCACTTGCATGCATGGTGGCATTGTGCGGTAAGGCTCAGAACGTGATGGATGTCAACGCCAAGAAACTTGGCGCACCCATCCAGCCGACCATGTACGGCATCTTCTTTGAAGACATCAACTTCGCCGCCGACGGCGGCCTGTATGGCGAGCTGGTCAAGAACCGCTCGTTCGAGTTTCCGCAGCACCTCATGGGCTGGCAGAAGTTCGGCTGCGTCGACCTTAAGAACGACGGCCCCTTCGAGCGTTGCCCCTGGTATGTCGAGTTGAGCGACCCCGGCCATAAGGACCGCCGAACGGGTCTGACCAACGAGGGCTACTTCGGCATCGGCGTGAAGAAGGGCGAGAAGTACCGCTTCTCCGTCTGGGCCAAGGCTCCGAAGGGCAAGGGTACCATCCGCGTGCAGCTCATCGACGAGCACTCCATGGGTGAGCACCAGCAGTTTGCCGAGGAGACGCTGGACATCACGTCAGCCGACTGGAAAAAGTACACGCTGACGCTGACCTCCAAGGTGACGCTGAAGACCGCCAAGCTGCGCATCTTCCTGAAAGGAGCCAATTCGGTGGCCCTGGAGCATGTGTCGCTATTCCCCGTCAACACCTATAAGAACCGCGAGAACGGCATGCGCCGTGACCTGGCCCAGGCACTGGCCGACCTGCATCCCGGCATCTTCCGCTTCCCTGGCGGCTGCATCGTCGAGGGTACCGACCTCGACACCCGCTACCAGTGGAAGAACACCATCGGCCCGGTGGAGAACCGTCCGCTGAACCAGAACCGCTGGGAGCATACCTTCGACTACCGCTACTACCCCGACTACTACCAGTCGTATGGCCTGGGCTTCTTTGAGTTCTTCCAGCTTTCCGAGGACATCGGCGCCGAGCCGCTGCCCATCCTGAGCGTCGGACTGGCCTGCCAGTACCAGAACTGGAACAAGGAGTCGGCTCACGTTCCCATGAACGAGCTGCAGCCGTATATCGACGACTGCCTCGACCTCATCGAGTTTGCCAACGGCCCTGCCGACTCGAAGTGGGGCAAGGTGCGTGCAGACATGGGACACCCCGAGCCATTCAACATGAAGTACATCGGCGTGGGCAACGAGCAGTGGGGCGAGTTCTACTACGAGCGTCTGAAGCCGTTCGTCGCTGCCATCCGCGCCAAATATCCCGACATCAAGATTGTCGGCACCAGCGGCCCCGTGCCTGAGGACGTGCCAGACAACACCTACCGCTTCGAGGACGGCTGGAAGGCCATGAAGGCCCAGAAGGCTGATCTCGTCGACGAGCACTACTACCGCGACGAGCAGTGGTTCCTCAGCCACGGACTGCGCTACGACACGTACGACCGCAAGGGGCCGAAGGTGTTTGCCGGCGAGTATGCCTGCCACGGCAAGGGCAAGAAGTGGAACCACTACGAGGCCGCCCTTCTGGAGGCTGCCTTCATGACGGGCTTCGAGCGCAACGCCGACGTTGTGTACATGACGACGCCCGCCCCGCTCTTCGCACATGTCGACGGCTGGCAGTGGCGCCCCGACCAGATATGGTACGACCAGACGCAGATGTTCAAGACCGTCAGCTACTACGTGCAGCAGATGTATGCCACCAATGCCGGCACCCACGTGCTGCCGCTGACCATGCCTGTCCAGAATGGCAAGAAGACGGTCGGCGTTCCCGTAGCTAACCAGGAGGGCCAGAACGGACTCTTCGCCTCGGCAGCCTTTGACCAGCCTACGGGCGAGGTCATCATCAAGGTGGCCAACACCTCACGCACGGCACAGCCAGTCCAGTTCAACATCAGCGACATGAAGCAGAGCGGCATTGTCACGACGCTCACTTTGTCGCATGGCGGTATGGACGACGAGAACTCCATTGCACGTCCAGAACTGATCACTCCGAAGAAGGGTTCGACGCAGGTGACGGTAGACAAGAAGACCGGTAAGCTTACCGACCAGCTGCCGCCCATGTCGTTCCGCATCTACCGCTTCAAGAAATAACAGGATAATGTATATCATACAAATACAAAAACAACTATGGCAGAACAATTAGAAGTGAAGGAGCTCGACCAGGTGGTCGTACGCTTCTCAGGTGACTCCGGCGACGGCATGCAGCTGGCCGGAAACATTTTCTCTACCGTCAGTGCCACTGTGGGCAACGGTATCTCTACATTCCCCGACTATCCTGCCGACATCCGCGCCCCGCAAGGATCGCTGACGGGTGTCTCCGGATTCCAGGTTCACATCGGTGCCGGCAAGGTGTACACACCAGGCGACCAGTGTGACGTGCTGGTGGCCATGAACGCCGCCGCGCTGAAGACACAGTACCGCTATGCCAAGCCGGGTGCCACCATCATCATCGACACCGACTCGTTCGGGCCGAAGGACCTGGAGAAGGCTCAGTTCAAGAGCGATGACTACCTTGGCGAGATGAACATCGACCCCGACCGCGTCATCCAGTGTCCGCTGACAACGATGGTCAAGGACTGCCTCAAGGACACGGGCATGGACAACAAGGCCATGCTGAAGTCGCGCAACATGTTTGCGCTGGGACTCGTCTGCTGGCTCTTCGACCGCGACCTCTCGCTGGTGGCCAACTTCCTGAAGGAGAAGTTTGCCAAGAAGCCGGCCATTGCCGAAAACAATATCAAGGTGGTACAGGCCGGCTACGACTATGGCCACAACACCCACTCGAGTGCGACGAACGTCTACCGCATCGAGTCGAAGGAGAAAGTGCCCGGACGCTATATGGACATTACGGGTAACAAGGCCACGGCCTACGGCCTCATCGCCGCTGCCGAGAAGGCAGGGCTGCGCCTCTACCTGGGTTCGTACCCCATCACTCCCGCCACCGACATCCTGCACGAGCTGTCGAAGCACAAGTCGTGCGGCGTCATCACCGTGCAGTGTGAGGACGAGATCAGCGGTGCCGCCTCGGCACTCGGTGCATCGTTCGCCGGCGCATTGGCTGCCACCTCGACCTCTGGCCCTGGCATCTGCCTGAAGTCGGAGGCCATGAACCTGGCCGTCATCATGGAACTGCCGCTGGTGGTCATCGACGTGCAGCGCGGCGGTCCTGCCACGGGTCTGCCCACCAAGTCGGAACAGACCGACCTGCTGCAGGTGCTCTTCGGCCGTAACGGTGAGAGTCCCCTGCCCGTCATCGCTGCCCTGAGTCCGACGGACTGCTTCGATGCCGTCTACCAGGCTGCCAAGATGGCCCTGGAGCACATGACGCCCGTCGTGCTGCTGACCGATGCCTACGTGGCCAACGGCAGCGGTGCCTTCCGTCTGCCCGACATCAACAAGCTCGATGCCATCAATCCCCCGTATGTTCCTGAGGAGCTGAAAGGCAAGTGGACTCCGTACATGCGTGCCGAGAACGGTACCCGCTACTGGGCAGTGCCTGGCCGTGAGGGCTTCACCCACATCCTCGGCGGACTGGAGAAGGACAGCCAGACAGGTGCCATTTCCACCAATCCGGAGAACCACGACCTGATGACACGCCTGCGTCAGCAGAAGATAGCCAACATCCAAGTTCCCGACCTCGAGGTGGAGGGCGACAAGGACAATGCCGACCTGCTCGTCGTAGGCTTCGGCTCTACTTACGGACACCTGCACTCGGCTATGGACGAGCTGCGCGCAACAGGCAACAAGGTGGCCCTGGCACAGTTCAAGTACCTGAACCCGCTGCCTGCAAATACCGCTGAGGTACTCTCGAAGTACAAGAAGGTGGTGGTGGCCGAACAGAACATGGGGCAGCTGGCTGCCTACCTGCGCATGAAGGTCGACAACTTCGTACCCTACCAGTTCAACCAGGTGAAGGGCCAACCCTTCGTGGTCAGCGAACTCGTCACCGCATTCACCGAGATAATTAACAAGAAATAATTAAAACAACTTCTGATATTTTTTTAACCACGAATTTTACGAATTTCACGAATTTATTTAATGTGTAAACTATGGAGAGGTGCAGGCAGACATTGACATATCCTCAGGAGGCATACAATATTATTGGTGCTGCAATGAAGGTTCATGCCATTCTGGGACCTGGATTCACTGAAAAGGTCTATCAAGATGCCCTAGCCATTGAGTTGAAAGAACGTTCAATACCATTCTCTCGCGAGACGGAAATACATGCAGTTTACAAAGGAGTAGTATTAGACAGTACTTTTATTCCTGACTTTGTCTGTTATGACAAAATCATCGTAGAACTAAAAGCGGTACAAGACCTCAATGATGTTCACAGGTCACAGGCAATAAACTATGCAAAGGTAGCAAATTTGCAGCTGGCACTGCTTATCAATTTTGGAGTGTCATCATTAGTTCATGAACGTTTCGCAGTTTAAAAATTCGTGTAATTCGTAAAATTCGTGGTCAAAAAATAATCTGTGGTAAATAAATAAGAGTTATGAGTTATAGTGCAAGTGATTATAAGAAGGGACAGCCACGCTGGTGTCCCGGGTGTGGCGACCACTTCTTCCTGGCATCGCTCCACAAGGCTATGGCAGAGATTGGCGTAGCACCAGAGAATATCGCAGTAATCAGTGGCATCGGCTGTTCCAGCCGTCTGCCACACTACATGGCCACCTACGGCATGAACACCATTCACGGTCGTGCCGCAGCCATCGCCACGGGTGCCAAGGTGGCCAACCCCAACCTCACCGTATGGCAAGTGTCAGGCGACGGTGACGGACTGGCCATCGGTGGTAACCACTTCATCCATGCCAACCGCAGGAACATCGACCTGAACATGATCCTGCTGAACAACCGCATCTATGGCCTGACGAAAGGACAGTACTCGCCCACGTCGCCCCGTGGCTTCGTCAGCAAGTCGTCGCCCTACGGCACCGTGGAGGACCCGTTCCGTCCGGCAGAACTCTGCTTCGGTGCCCGTGGTCACTTCTTTGCCCGTTGCGTGGCCACCGATGCCAAGGGCAGCGTCGAGGTGTTACAGGCTGCTTACCAGCACAAGGGTGCCTCGGTTACTGAGGTGCTGCAGAACTGTGTCATCTTCAACGACGGTTGCCACGCTGCCGTATACAACAATGAGGGTCGCCAGAAGAACGCCATCTATGTACGTCACGGCGAGAAACTCGTGTTCGGCGAGAACAACGAGTACGGACTGGTTCAGCAGGGCTTCGGCCTGAAGGTCGTGGAGATTGGCAAGGACGGCTACACCCTGGACGACGTCCTGGTACACGACGCTCACTGCGAGGACAACACGCTGCAGCTGAAGCTCGCCCTAATGGGCAACGGCGACGGATTCCCCATTGCCCTCGGTGTCATCCGCGACGTGGAGGCTCCCACTTACGACGAGGCTGTTCATGCACAGCTGGCCGAGGTCTCTGCCCAGAAGAAGTATCACAACTTCACTGAGCTGCTTGAAACCAACGACACCTGGGAAGTGAAGTAATCAAAACATAGAAAAAGTCGCAGTTGCTGCGACTTTTTCTTTTAATCCTTCCATGTAGGGAAGTATTTAGGATAGGTGGATGCTGTTTACCAGGCATCCTTCAAGATGTTTCCGGTGATGTCATCGCCTAATAAGATCTGGTCTTCAATTACATCACCGAGACCAATGGCGGTGAGGCTGGTCACGGAGCCAGCCAGAAGCTGAGCATTCATGTTGATATCCACAACCTCCATCGCGGGCTTCAAATATTCTTTCTTTGTCATAGTCGTGCCCTCCATTTACTTAATGATTACCTTTTTGCCATTCACTACATACACACCCTTCTGGGCTGCGCCATTGACGCGGCGGCCTTGCAGGTCGTAGACAGAATGGTCAATGTTCAATGTTCCATGTTCAATGGAGATGATGCCCGTGGCCTCACCGTCGCCGAAGTCCATGCTGAACGAGCGGGCCAGTGCAGCCTCGCCCTTCAGCAGGAAGTAGGCGCGGAAGCCCTTCATGTTAGCGGGCAGTGACTCTGGATGCAGCAGTTTGTTGCCGCTGCCGAGGAAGAGGATGCTCTTCACATCGCCACTGATTTCCGTCAGACCCAGCGTGGGGATGAAGTCTGCGGCAGTGGTCTCCGTCGCCACTGTCAGCAGCAGTGCCATGATGTATAGAAATCGATGTTTCATTGTTCTTTAATTAAAGAATCCGCTATTCTATCCCCTATATAGATTACACCCGAAAACGCCCTTATTAGCCCTGCGGAAGTTATTTCGCGGGGTTTTTT
>JAEEGL015558237.1_pt1 | contig 12905 bp, 12 predicted proteins | sample 9134231 | NCBI WGS metagenome assembly JAEEGL01 (sample SAMN16246548, study PRJNA631951) | gut metagenome | biome: gut microbiome; feature: rumen; material: fiber-attached | host: Bos | place: Iran: Karaj | collected 2018-10 | reverse complement strand
TTTATGACTGGCAAATCGGCATTCCACAACATCAAAAAGAGCCAAGGTTTCTTGCTAATTGCGGCAGTGATTTTCATCGGTCAAATCTTCATCGTGGAACTCGGCGGCGCAATGTTCAACGTCTGCCACTTGCAACTCGCCGATTGGGTTACAATAGTATTGGCAACGTCGCCGGTATTGATTGTGGGCGAGATTATGAGAATTTGATGTATTGCGGCTTTACACCCGTATTCCAATCATCGTCATATCGTCCACCTGAGGACGGGAGCCGCGCCATGCCGTGATACATTCGTCGAGCAGGCGGCATTGCTGGTCGAGCGGCTTGTCGGCGTTTGCTTTTAGCAGGGCGACAAGTTTTTTGGACATGAAACGCCTACCGAGTTCGCCCTCTGTTTCGTCGCCGCCGGGCTGGTCTTGGATGCCGTCGGATAGCGTATAGACCATATCGCCTTTCTCGATGGTGGTGGTCATCGATTGAAAATGCTCTTTTTCAACAAGATAACGTCCCACTTGATTTTAGTCCGATAGCGTTGAGTATCTCTGCCGACTGTTCAAAATATGCAATCGCCTTGTGCGATTCGTCGAGCATGTAATAAGCCTTGCCGATGTTGTATAATGCAATTAGACGAGATTACAAAACAAAAAAACGGTGTAAGATGAAAAAGTCAAAAAAACTAAAAATAAACACCCATACTTCCAAAAACATTTGCTATATTTGCAACGGATTTTCGGCGAAAAACCCGATGTCCGACATAAGATATTAATAACGAAAGCGTTATGCTTTTCTTGTAAGTAGAAACCTGAGAAATTTCTAAATATAGCAAGAGATAGCATAGCGTCTTCGCCTATCGCATAGGCGTAGATTGCTATGATTGTATCTTTGCTATAAGGTAATTCTCAGGACCTCTACTTACAGATACAATCGGTATATGCAGTCTGCGCTTTCTTTGTATAAATACGTTTCCTTTCCGGGCTGCAAGAGGGCAAAAATTTTTTTTCAAGAAATGGTGTAACCTTTTTTGGGGTAATGACACTAAGGAGAAAAGAAAACAAAAAAACATAAGCAATGCAAAACGATAATTTGTTAAAATCTCGATTTCTAAGCCTGTATTGCATGGTGATGGCTGATGGCGTTGTTGAGGCTCGCGAGCTTGAAGTGTTGTATCGCATCGGCCGTGAAAACTACCACATTACAGCCGAGGAAATCAACAATATGATTGTAACGGCAGGCTCGTCGTTTACAGCCCCAACAAGAATGGAAGATAGAGTAAGCATTTTGTACGAAATGGCTGAAATCGCATGGGCTGACGGCGTTATTGAAGAATCAGAGGTGGTGCTTCTTGCTCGCTATGCTGTAAGATTCGGTTTCAAAGAGGAAAATTCTCGTAAAATTGCCGAATTTATGATTAAACAGGTTCAAGATGGAGTCAAACTTCCTGATGTAGTTAAAATGGTGTTAAAAGCATAAAGATGATGGACAACAAGCCTACTAATAAAGAACTTGACGAGATACATTCGATGTTTGCACTTGCTGATACAAGCGTACCAACGTCAGTTTCACAATCGGTTGACAACCCAGACAACCGTCGTCAAGGCGAAACATACGAACAATGGGGTACTCGTATCTGTGGTGTCGTAACGGGTAGCCTTACCGCTCTTCCGCCTTGTCTCCAAAAAGTAAGGAACGCAATCTACAACGAACAAGTACATGACAAAGAGCGCATAGCACAAGCCAAAGACAACATAAAGTCCTCTATCGAAAGGTGCAGGGGCGAAATAGACGCTGTAAACCAAAAGATTCTCGAAAACGAGCACAGGCAAGAAGAGACTGTAAAAAAAATTGACGACCTCAAACAAGAGCGTCGTCAAATAGAATCTGGCAAGGAAGAGGTAAACAAAGAGCAACGTCTAAGGCTCATCATTGGATTGGTGATCATAGTGCCGTTGACAATCTACTTGTTTATGTTTTACAGTTCGACATTCTATTCGGCATTTTTCCGCGACCCCGCTACGCTGACAAACGTTATGAACACAATGTTTGATGCCAAGGCGTTGAACCATGCATACGCGGAAGGCTTGTTTGAATTGATGTTTGTACTCAGCGCGCCAATCATCTTTCTCGGTCTGGGATATGTGTTGCACATTTTCTCGATGGAAAAAGACAAAACAAAATACTTCAAAATGGCGGCGATACTATTGGTGACATTGATGTTCGACTGCATTCTCGCCTACAAAATCGGCGAACAGATGCACAGCCTCGGTGTCATAATTGGCACTTACCCCATTGGTGAACCTTATACAATAAGTATGGCAATTCACGACATCAACACTTGGGCTGTGATTTTCTGCGGTTTCATCGTGTACGTGATATGGGGTTTTGTGTTCGATATGATAATGGAGGCTTACAACAAAATGGATATGAGAAAGGCACGGTTGGCTGCGATTGATGCCGATGTAAAGGGGTTTGAAGACAATCTTGATGTTCAAAAGTCCAAAATATCCGAGTTGAAAACGAATGTAAAGGCATTAGAAACAAAAATCAATGCACTTACGCAAAGACTTGGCACTGACATTTTTATCAGTATCGACCAAATTAAAACGGAAATGACCAATTTCTTTTTGGGTTGGATAAAGATGATGACAGTCCTTTCTATCAGCGTAGAAATTCAAAACGAGGCAAAACGAGTTTTTGAAAACGAATTGGCAACCTTAACAAAAGATTGATAATAAATAAAAATAACAAAATGAAAACCAAGATTCTAATAATTTCGATGCTCTGCATTGCGCTGGCAGCGTTGTCATCGTGTTCTTCCTCTGGAGAAGGCGGCAACAAGACCGGCAACCAAGTACCAACATTGAACATTTCTGTGTTCATCGACTTGTCGGACAGAATTGCAGACAAGAAACTTGTACCAAATCAAGTTTCAAGGGACACTGCGATTATCAACTACATTGTTGACTATTTTGTCGCTAACACAATGGGAATCAATATCCTCAAAAGTGAAAACAAGATGAAAGTTTTCTTTTATCCTACACCTGCCGACCAGAAAATTTCTGAATTGTCAAAACAATTAAGCGTAGATGTAGGAGAAAAAAAGGGTGTGGAAAAACGCGTCGCACTTGAAAATATGAAGGTAACATTCCCTATAACGCTCGATAGCATCTACACAAAGACATTGGAATCCCAAAAATGGCCAGGCTGTGATATTTGGGATTTTTTTCAGAGCAAACGTGTTGACAACCTGTGCATAAAAAACAACGCAAGAAATATTCTTGTAATTCTTACCGACGGATATATATATCACGAGAAGAATGCTTTCAAAGATGGCGACTCGTATTCATACATCGGTCATAAGAATATAGAGCAAAAAGATGATTGGGCGTTGATAGACAAGCGTAACGGAGAATTGTCAGGCAAAGGTCTCGAAGTTTTGATGCTCGAAATCAACCCTGTAAAGCCTTCCCATAAAAATAGGATGACTGAGATACTTGAAAAATGGTTCAAGTCGATGGGCGTAGAGAAATTTGTCGCTGCCGAAACCGATGCTAACATCACAAACACAGAAACAATTTTAAAGAACTTTTTGGAACAACAATGAGTGCACGTTTACTTAATTTGATGGGCCCGATTAGGGATTTTGGCAGGTTCCCCGACAATTATGACATTGGATTGCCGGGCGGAAACGAAGTCGGCATTGGCTTGGTAATTGGTCTTATTGCCATTCCAATAGGTTTTTTGATATGCAAGGCGTCCTCTGACAAAGATGGGAGTGTATTCGGTTGTCTCGGTGTACTTCTTATTATTGGCGGAATCATCGCACTTTTGCCATTACTTGCATGGATTTGCGCTTTGGGGTCTGCATTGTATGTCATTGGCACAGTTGTGGTAGCAATAATTGTGATTCTTGCGCTGATATTCGGTGGCAAAAAATGAAATTCAAATAACAAATGAGTTTTAATTATGACTACATTTTTGATAATTTACGGCGTTGTCGCGGTTGTTGCATTAGGAGTAATGTTCTTTTTCGCAATAAAGAACGGTAGTATTTACGACCAGAACAAAGACAATTTCGATTTGCCGTTCGGTGACGACGACAATCCGAAGAAGATAAACAAAATGCAAATTCTTCGAATTTGCTTGGTCGCTATTGCATGGCCAATTGTGCTGTCAATACTGGCAATTGCAGGAATAGTACAGGCTATCAACAATCGAAGAAAACAAAAAGAACTCGAGCGCAAAAAGCGCAATGATGCAGAAGTTGCTCACAAAAGAAACGAACTTTTCGCCAATTCCACTCCGTTAGTGTCTGATAATACCCTTGATGGATGTGTCAATCTTTGGCGCAAAATCGTTGCTTTGACTGAAGCGGAGAAATACGACCAAATATTTGACAATCTGAACGAAATAACAACAGAAGACCGTTACTCATTGAAAATCGGCCTTTGTAAGCAGCCGCAGGAGGGAGAATACTTCATAGGCGACGATTCGTATCTGTATGTTGAGGACAAAAATGGCAACAAAGACCGCAACATCTTCACCCATCTTAATACAACAGAAACCCAGTTGGGCGTTTGGCAAATATTTATCCTGCACAAGCTTTGGCATATTCTGCCACATTTTTGGCATGGTGGTTACAATTATAGGACATTTGTATTCGATAAGCAAGATTTGCAAAAGGTAGTTGAATCCGTCAATGAAGACGAAATGTCCTTCGATGTTTCATTGGATGTTTCGATGTATGATGTTGCACCCATAATAACCCAAAATGTCAATATATACTATGTATCGTATTGCTATTGGAACGATTGGGAAGGTCTCGTCCGTGAAGTTGTGGAGATAACGATTAATAACGGCAAGGTGGTAGATGTTCACGAACTCAACAAAAATGTTTTGTTTGAGTACGACTGTGGAATTTTGTTCTGATTTTATTCAAGTAAAAGCAAAAATAATAGCCAACTAAATCTGCCGTGTATTTAGTTGGCTATTGTTTTTTTACTCAAACCTCTTGCCGGTGCCCCAAGCCTGTCCAACGCTGTCGCCAACTACGTGGTAACTTGCGTCGGCGGAGTGGAAAATTATCGGGCGGAGTTTCATGATGTCAACCTTGCCGTCGGTGAGGATGCTCTCGTCGGCAAAAGAGTTGATGATTTCGCCTACTACACGTGCGCCGCCGTTGCCCTTTTCTTCCATTTCGATGACGCGACATTCGAGCGTAAGTTTGTATTGCTCAATGATTGGCGCGTCGATGTTGGGACTTTTGACGGCTGTAAATCCGGCGCGCTTCACCTTGTCGGGCACGTCGTTTGCGCTCACGATGCCAAAATAGTCGCTCTGTGCAACGTCGTCGGCTGTGGCAAAACTTACGGTAAACACCTTTTTGAGCCTCAGATTGTCGGTGGTTTTGTGGGGCGAGAGGTCAAAGGTGATTTGGTTCATGCCGCACTGACCGCCCCAAGCCGCCATCATGACGTCGGGATTTTGGTTGGCGTCGTAGGTGGCAATCATAATGCACGGCGCGGGAGTGATTACGGGGTGCTGCGAGCCAAAATTGACACGACCTTCCACGTTTTGGATTTTTGCAGGCGCGGCAACGGGTTCAAAACCGCTGTTGCCGCCATTATTCTGCGTGCCGCCGCACGATGCCAACGTGATGGCTGCGGCTGCAAAAAGAAGATGTGATGCTTTCATTTGAGATTATAAATTATTGTTTTGTCGTTAATATTCATACTCATGTTGCACAAAAATATCTGCAAATTTATAAAAAATTGCGGAGAAATTTTTTGTTTTTCAAAATTTCTCCATTACCAAGTTTTTTCCTAATTTCGCAAAGTGTAAATATAACAGAGCATTTATGAGACTATTGCGATATTTTGTTGTTTTGATTTCGGTAATCATAGTTGCGACAGCCGCCTCCGCGCAGTCGTGCCTCCGTCTGTGGCAGAAGCCGCTTGATGATTACCGCAAATCTGCCGTGCGGCTCTATTCGTATCCCGCGCCCGACAGCATCAACAATCACGCCGCCATAATCTTCTGTCCCGGTGGCAGTTATTGTTATTTGGCGAAGAAAAACGAGGGACACGACCCCGCAAAATTTTTCCGCGATCATTATGGTTTCAATACCTTTGTGCTCATTTACCGTCGTGGAATGAGGGGCAACCGTTTCCCGGCGCAGATACAGGATTTGCAGAAGGCGATGCGCTATGTAGCCGACCACGCCCAAAAATTTGGCATAGATACAGCCAAGATAGGCATTTGCGGCTTTTCGGCGGGCGGACATTTGGTAGGCACTGAGGCAGAGTATTTTGACACAGACTTTGTCGCTGATGACGGCAGACCCGCGCCGCCAAAACCGTATTTTTCAATCATGATGTACCCCGTTGTCTCTATGCAAGCCGACATCGGACACTGGAAATCTCGCCGCAACCTTCTTGGTGCAAATTTCACGCAGCAACGACGCGATTCGATGTCGTTGGAACTCAACGTCCGCCGCGATATGCCGCCCATCTATCTCATTGCCTGCAAGGACGACCCGATTGTAGATTACCGCAACTCCGAACGAATGTCAGACGCCTTGGACGCCAAGAATGTGCCGTACAGTTATGAATTGTACGAGACCGGCGGCCACGGATTTGGTGTCAATTCCTCCCTCATAAAATCTTCCAACAAAGACGCCGCGTCTTGGCACGAGGATTTTATGCTTTGGTTCCGGAAAAGGTTTTAGGAGAAGAGGCAGAAAAAACTGCCGCCAACTTATCAACAACTCATATGGGAGTTCAGGACTTTATATAACGGCATTTGTTACCGACTGTTGGCTTTTTGGGATACTCAAAATAACAGTTTGGTATTGGCTACGCACGGTTTTGTAAAAAAGACCGACAAAACGCCCAAAAAAGAAATCGAAAGGGCTGAAAATATTAGAACTCAATATTTTAACGACAAACACAATTAATGCATTATGGCACAAATGAAATCTATATCTCTTGGAGAACTTGAAGACAAGGTATTTGGCCCCAAAGGCACGCCCGAGCGAGACAGGTACGAATCTGAGTTTGAACAGTTTCTCATTGGCGAGACCATCAAACAGGCTCGCAAAAAGAAACAACTCACTCAGGCGCAACTTGGCGAACTTATCGGCGTGAAAAAGTCGCGCATCTCCAAAATCGAAAACGGCGAAAACCTTAGTTTCGGCGCGGTGATTCGTGTTTTCAAAGCGATGGGTATTTCTGCGACTTTGAGCCTTAAAAACATAGGCGAACTCGCTCTGTGTTAAATCTTTACGAACCTCAAATAAAAAATGCTATTCCTCTACGTTTTCCTCATTGTCGTCGTCGTAATTGGCGGGTACATCGTATATGTGCTGAAAAAACAGAACGGCATACTTAACAAGTTCAGGGACAACCCGATAAAGTTGACCGGCAAAATCACCACTTGGACGGCGAAGATGGCGGTCAGGGAGGGCGTTGTGTTGGGCAATGCACAGGAAAAAGTAGTCTTTTCGTATGTTGACGGACAGAGGACGCGGCTTAATTGGGCTGCCAACAATCCCGCACACGAAGACGAAGTGGAAGGTTATTCTTATCCAATTGAGTTTCAAGGCGTTTTTGTGAGCGACGACGGCAGAAGTATCGACATCAAGTTGGGCGGCGTATTGTACACCAATTATACTGAGAGCGGTCTCAAAAGCGCAATCGTAAGCCATCAGAAGGAACTCCCCGCCGAAGTTTGGCTCAACAGCAAGGACGAAACTGATTACATCGTTTATAGTTTCCTGCCCAAAAATTTTAAGGAAAAACTTGTATCTATTGCGCTATCTTGACAAATAGTTAGAAATGAACTGTGTCATTCGTCATTCCCGTCCTTTTTCATTCCTTCATTTGTCGGGTATCCGACAAATGAAGGAATGAAAAAGACGGCGGCGCAAAGTTATTAAAAAGATTGAAATCTTTCGCCGAATATGATTGACAATTGTTGCGCGACCAATCCCCAGTTTTGCAGCGGCGAAGTCCACTTCTTGCTGATGTTACGATATGCAAGATACACATGTTTGAGAAGATAGGAGTCCGAAGGGAACACGCCCTTGGTCTTTGTCACCTTGCGTGGATTTGCGTATTTGGTGCACCACGCACAGCTGCACGTCGGTGTCGGGTAACACGCTGTAGGTGGCGTCAGGGAATCCGGTCAGACCGTCCACACAGGCTATCAGGATGTCTTTCACGCCGCTGATGCACAAGGGCATCTGCAAAAAACTTCAAGAGCTTGACTACTTCAAGTCGTTCCGCCTCTACCCGTTCACCGTCGATTGGAACGACGAGATGGGTTTCGCCCCTGAATTTCTGTACGATAGGAGCATCTCTGCATAACTGTCAGAATTATTTTTCAAAAAATCCCCCGAAACACATCCAACATTCAAAACTTTGCGTTATATTTGCAGCGCGGAGCAATCCGTGATGTAGTTAAAAAAAATTGTTTAGTCTTAACGCCTGATTCCAAAATCGAAATCTGCAAAATTTAGGTATTGTGAACAAGGTGCGAAAGGTTTACGCTTATATTTCAGGCGTGAACTATGTCGTGCTATTCAATACCGAGGTTATGCAGATACCTGATTGATGGATGGTCATGATATGGTTTACGCTTTTTTCATGGCTTTACTCTGAATTTTGGCGTTAGCAAAAGTTGGAGGACAAAGTTATGAAAAGGATGCTGATTGTGTTGGTGATGGTTTTGGGATGTGTGATGAGAGGAATGACGCAAGACCATGAATTTAACAAAACGTTGAGAAATGCAGAAAAAGGTTTCTCGTGGTATCAATATCTTGTCGGTACGTATTATCAAGAAGGTTCTCATGGCTGTACAAAGGATGTTGATAAGGCTTTATATTGGTATATAGAAAGTGGAAAGAATGGTAATTGGGATAGTGAGTTTAATCATGCCACAGGAGCAATTGATTCATTGTTAAACCTGTTTTTGCCAAATTCTAACAATAGAGATATTCTAAAAAATCAAACAGCCGCTTTCCAATGGATTAAGGAAGGAGTGGCAAGTAATAATCGCTTGCTGAATGTGTTATTGGGACATTGTTATTATGATGGGTTTGGAACAACGCGGGATTATGCAAAAGCAATTAATTGTTATGAAATTGGACTTGATGCTTTACTAAACAACAAGACGGGAGTTTGGTTTAAGGGTTACCATGACAAATATTCTAAGTATTACTCTAAGAATGACAATATACTGTTAACCAAGGATTTCCACGTGGATATGTTGCGCTTCCGTTTGGGCGAATGTTATTATAAAGGCATCGGTATTCCTGTAAATTATAAGAAATCGCTAAAATATTTTCGTTTTGGCAGTTTTGACTTCAATTATTACATCTGCTTGTCAGTTTTTGATATGTATCAATCCAATAATGTGCGAGATAATGAGTTTGATAAGATGTGTTTTGATTATTTTACCAACTGTTTTGAATCTCATTACTACTATCACTCGTCCACGGATAGAAACAAAAAAATTAATGATGCAGCAAAAGGATGGGGTAAAAATGGAATATATATAAATACCATAGTTTACAACAGAACTACTGGTCATAGAGAAACAGAGAAAAAGTTTTATGCAAATGACGAACAAGATTATGTTAATAAAGCTTTAGCCTTGCAACCTGAGCCAAATATTTGTACAGATAGTTGCTATTCTATTGCTGCCTATTGTTTGGGAAACGCATACGAAGTTGGTCGTGGAACTGATATTGATTCTAATAAAGCAAAAATATATTATGCTTTAACAGTAAAGTATAATGGACCAAAACAAATAGACAGAGATGTCGCAGAATATGCGCGACAAGGTCTTGTCCGGTTAAACAGGGGAAAAACGCCACAACCAAACAGAACTTTGCCAACCATCGCTTTTCAGTCGCCAACCACTTCATCTTCAAACTCATACGATTTGCAAGCCTGTGTGACGTCGTCGTCAAAAATTACAAAAGTGAAAATAACGGTCAATGGCAATGTAGTTGTAGAGCGTGGTGATGACCGGGGTTTTGATCCAGTACATAATGACGGCTGCGATTATTCAATAAATGAAAGTTTAACCCTGAAAAACGGAAGCAACACAATAGAAGTCGCCATAACAAATGCAAGTGGTACTTCGACGCAAAAGTTGATGGTCAACGTTAATGGAAACAATAATAACGTAAATATTACTGAAAAGCGCATCGCGCTTGTTATCGGCATTTCGAATTACAAAAATGGTATTTCATATCTGCCGAATACGATAAACGATGCTGATTCAATGGAACGAAAACTTCAGCAATGTGGTTTTTACGTCATCAAACGAACTGACTTGCAGAACTCGACACAAATCAGAAACATTATCAATGATTTTGGCGCAACGGCAAGGAATGGCAATTACGATGTCGCGATGTTCTTTTATGCCGGGCATGGCATCACATATAATACTGAAAGTTGGATTGTCCCTGCAAATGCAAGAATCAGTTGTTTGCAGGACATTCCCAATCAGTGTGCGAATGCGGGATGGGTAATGGATGCAACGGAAGGTGTCAGGAACAGGATTGTCGTTTTTGATGCGTGTAGAAATCTTCCAAGAATATCAGATTGTCGGAATCCTACGCGTACCATAGAAGATCATATAAATGGCATTACGTCATTCAAAAAAGGCAAGAATGCTTTTGTGGCGTATGCTTGCGGACCCGGTGAAACATCGGGAGACGGAAGTGGACGCAATGGCGTTTACACGGAAGAATTATTGAAAGTACTTGATATTCCAAATAAGAACATCATAGATGTTTTTAGCGAAACGGCGACAAGAGTGCATAACAAGACAAACGGCACTCAGAATCCGTTTAATACAAGTGCTTTTTATAGCAAATTTATTTTTAACAAAAAGTAAAACATAATATAAACCATAACACCTGATTCGCATCAATCGAAAATCTGCAAAATTTAGGTATTGTGAAGAAGGTGCGAGAGGTTCACGCTTACATTCATAGGCGTGAACCGTATCGTTCTATCCAATACCGAAGTTTTATTGCAGATTACCTGATTGATGGATAGTCATTGATGCGGCTTCACGCCTTTTTCATGACTGTTTGAATTTGGTGTTAGCAAAAACAAAAATGTCATGATAAAGTATTTTATTCTCGCAATCTTGCTGTTAATCAGCACATTGTCCTTCGCCCAAACTCACCGCACCGGCGACGTTTTCAACCCATCCGAAATTGAAAACACGCCTCGCCAAGTGGAACTTTTGACACGTGACTATGAAGTTTTGCAGTCGTCCCATTCGTTGAAAAAATGGTGTCCCATTCCGAAGAGTCAAGGTGATTACGGCACTTGCACGAGTTGGAGTACGGCGTATTATGCCCGTACAATTTGCGAAGCGCGCAACAACGGTTGGACGGACAAACAGAAAATCACATCCGAAGTTTTTTCGCCGACATTTGTCTATACGTTGATAAAGGATTATGACGATTATGACTGTCAGGATGGTTCAAGTACGTATAAGGCGTTGGAAACAATTTGGCTTAAAGGTGTCCCAAAACTCAGCATACTGCCATACAGTTGCCAAAGTTCGCTCGCAAATTTGATGTATTCGCATGCCGCCCGGTACAAGTCGGAGCGTCCTACAATGCTTTTTGATTCTGCCGACGCATACAACAAGAAAATATATTCCGCGAAAAAGGCGTTGTCGGAAGACAATCCCGTCCTGATTTCCTTCAAATGCTATGCTTCCTTCCAAACGGTTAGGACTGATGTTTGGAACGGCGATGCAACGTATTACTTGGGCGGCCATTCCATCTGCGTAATCGGCTACGACGACCACAAATACGGCGGTGCGTTTGAAATCATCAATTCCTGGGGGACGGATTGGGCGAATGGCGGATATTGTTGGATTCGTTATAGCGATTTTTGCACATATACCAACTACGCAATGCAAATGATTGTCCGCAAAACACATCCAATGGTTTATCCCACCAAATCCAACTCCCTCTCCGGCTCGTTAAAACTCCAACTCTCCACTGGCGAGGAGATGCGCGGCACATTCGGCGGAAACGGCATCTACAAAATTTCTAACGAATACATTTCCGGCACGCGCTACCGCATTTACATTTCCAACAATCAACCCGCTTACGTCTATGTAATCGGCTCTGATTTGCAGAACAACGTCAGCAAAGTTTTTCCGCCAAATGACAGGATTTCGCCCGCGTTGACTTACAAATCCAACAACATCGCAATCCCCGACGAAAAATGGTTCATTCAGATGGACAACACCGTCGGCAGGGATTATGTCTGCGTCCTCTATTCTGCGGAAGAACTTGACATAAACGGCATTGTAAACAAAATCCGCAATGCGTCGGGAAGTTTTTATGACAAAGTTTCATCGGCATTGTCAGGCAAACTCGTCCAAAATTCCGAAATCAATTTTTCGCAAAACACCATCAGCTTTTCGGCGCAGAGCAATCGCACCGTCGTCGCGCTGATTGCCGAGGTGGTGCACAGATGAGTACGCAATTTTTAGAATCGGTGCAAATATACCGTTTTTTGCGCAAAAATCGGCTCAAATATGTTCAAAAAATCGCAAAAAACTTCCAAAAATGAGCCGATTCATATAAAAATAAGGTGGCAACACTCTCAAAAGCATCGCCACCTTATTTAATTATTCAAGTGTTGAATCCCAAAAATTACAACCTTTCCAAAGCCCACTGAGCGAAGAGTTCGGGCTTGAAGCCAAACTTCTCGTCGAGCACGCCTGCGGGTGCAGATGCGCCGAAGTGTGTGAGGCCGAATACATCCTTCTTGAAGCCGGGGATGATGGTTGCAAATACCGAGGGAAGGCCTGCGGTCATGCCGAGTACGCGAGCCTTTGACGGGATGATTGACTCTACGTAAGC
>JAEEGL010245914.1_pt1 | contig 12905 bp, 10 predicted proteins | sample 9134231 | NCBI WGS metagenome assembly JAEEGL01 (sample SAMN16246548, study PRJNA631951) | gut metagenome | biome: gut microbiome; feature: rumen; material: fiber-attached | host: Bos | place: Iran: Karaj | collected 2018-10 | reverse complement strand
TGATTCGGGGAAAGAGCCGTTGGATATTCTACGACGAGAATGTCAACGAGACAGAGCGTGTTCTGCTGGACGCGAATGGCGAAAACCGCATGCTTGTGGTAGAGAAAGACAGGTGGCATTCGCTGGAGTGCCTGGAGAGTGGGTCGGTACTTTTTGAATCGAAGGACGGGGCGTATGAGCCGTTAGGGGAGGAGGATATTCTTACTAAGTGATGAACGTGAAATGAAGAGCGGAAAGATTATGGCTTTGGTGAAAGGTGTTTGGGAGTTTTGCTCGTATTTGTTTGTGCCGCAATGGGGATTAAAGGATGAGGATTAATACTACTTATTTATGTTTAAACTTATCGCAATACGACCGCTGAAAGGTTGCCGTGAGTCAGCACTTAAATGTCTGACAATAGGGCAAATGTACTACTTCTGTAATGATTATATCATTACGGAGGACGGAATTCGTATGCGCGATGAATATGTCAGACCATTGCCAGAAGATTTCTTTATGACAAAAGAAACCAATGGGCTCAAAGTGAACATATCAGCAATAGTTGGTATGAATGGCGACGGCAAGAGCACTCTGATAGAACTGGCCATGCGGCTAATTAATAACTGTGCTAAGCATTACAAACTAACAGATAAAGATAGTTTGTTGCGTATAGAAGGGATTAAAGCGGAGCTATATTACCAGATTGATGATGAAGTGTTTGTTATCAGAGAAACTGATAACGATGATTATACAAGCCTGGCTAAGTATGCCGACGTGAGTAATCATAGTGTTAGACAGTGGAAGAAACTGATGTCAAAAGTGCAGGGAGTGAAAAGGATGGATAACCTCTTTTATACCATCGTATCTAACTATTCTCACTATGCTTATAACACAGGTGACTTCAGGGACGAATGGAACGAAAATATCAAATGGGATGAGGATGAAAGTGAACAGTGCTGGTTGTACTATCTGTTTCATAAGAACGACGGTTATCTGGCTCCTATGACTATTCATCCCTACAGACTTAAAGGAAACATAGACATCAACAGGGAAACAGACTTGACGATGCAACGGCTGATGGCACTTTATATACAGGAACCCAATCCGAATGAAAACAGCCAGTCGTTCAGGAGGATAGGAGAGAAAGATGCCGATATACTTAGGTTAACGGACGTTGGACAGTCAAAACTCCACGAACAAAGTCTTGTGAAGTATTTCAAAGACATGAAGCCTGTTTCCGCCCTTGCAACTGTCATCAAATTGATAGAAGACAATATCAAGGATTATGATGACAAGGTTGTGGAGGATCTACAGGATAACAAGATAGAGACAGTAGAACAATGCCTGGAACTGATAGCTGACGACAAGGATGAAGAATACCAGAAGTATCTAGATGATATGATGGTATGGATTGGAAAACAGAAGAAACTGTTTTCAAGTAAGAGCGATTTGCGCCTATTCCTGAATGCAATGCTGAAGTTCAATCACAACGTGCAGGAGACTGAACTGCCGTATATGAGGTTTGTGAAGCGGTTTAAGAAATATGACAAGTTGAACGTAAACCAGCTGAAACGACTCCGCATGATTTATGAGGTGGCTCGGTTGTGGAACATCCCAGTTGAGATACTGTCCAAAGATTATAAGGAACTGACCGACATTGAACGTTGTCAGCATTATATTGTATATAAGACTATTGATATTTGCGGTACCTACCCTCAATACAGAGACCTTGTGGATGAAGGTGACAGGGGCTGGAACGGAAGGGGGTTGGTACTACGAACGGGTGTAATCGCTGATGCTGTAGGATTAATGCAAAAAGACGATTCGCATGTGACACTGAAATTGCGGCAATGTCTGAAGTTTATCGAGAGAAGGGGGCAGGCGAAAGATAATTTTTATGAGCAATTTGACAAGGCCCCTTTTCCGTTGAAACTGCGAGAGGCAAACCAGAAGAGTCTTCTGGTGAGGTTTGATGACCTTAAGAATCATTATAATGAAGATCCCTTCCCCCTGTATTTATTGCCGCCACCTATCTACAAGTCAGAGACCTTATATAAGTCAAACCAGAGAGGTGAAGAGTGGATTCCATACCGTTTTTTGAGTTCGGGGGAGAAGCAATTATTGCAGAATATGGGAGCTCTGCTATATCACTTGAGAAACTTGGATTCTGTAACAGAGGATGGTAGGCGTTATGAGAACGTGAATATCTTTTTGGAAGAGATAGAACTGTATTTCCATCCAGACTATCAGCGAAAAATAGTGCAGATGCTTTTAGACAAGATATATGCCATTAATCTGAAGAGTATTAAGCGCATCAACATCGTTTTTGTAACACATTCACCATTTATTTTGTCAGATATCCCACTTTGTAATGTGCTCTTTCTGAAGGAAGGCAACCCTTATATGGAAGGAATGCAAGAGAATACATTTGGGGCAAATATACACGGCATGCTTAAGAATGGTTTCTTCCTTCCTTCGTTGCCCATGGGTGAGTTTGCACATGAGAAGATAAACGGGCTTTTCGGCCGCCTGAATGGTTATAAGCTGGACTCAAAAAATAGGGAACAAGCAGAGTGGTTCTACTCAAATATTTTGAGAGTAGGGGAGCCATATATAAGGGAACAGCTGATGAGACTGTATTATATGCACTACCCTTCCGCAAACAATGATTGATATCAAGAGAGGACGATATGTTGAGAGTGTGGCCAGAAAATGGTTGGATTGGTTGCACGACTATTTCTTAACTGTTTATACGGGGAAGAAAAGGCCTTGGATGGATACGACAGCCGGAAGACTTCCTTTTGTCTGTTATGCAGACAAGTTATATTTCCAACTGGAGAGTATAATACGGGAATATGCGAGAGGACAACACGCAATAGAGAACTGGGGACTGGCATTATTACGGTTGTGCTGGATTCATTTTGATGACATTATTCTAGCATCGCCTGCACAGTTGGAGATTTGGGTAAATGGCATAAAAATGCGTAGAAGGCAACCCAAGCGACTGATAGAAATGATAAAAGGTGTGATCGTCCCATATTATGAGACGATTGCTTCTTTGCATGGGCATGATTTGGTGAATGCCCTGGATATTAAGACTTGTCCATACTGTAATAGACAGTTTATCCAAAGCTTTGAGGCATTACGGGCAGAGCGTCCGGAATTGGACCATTTCTATCCCAAGGCTTCTTATCCGATGTTTTGCCTGTCATTCTTCAACTTGATACCTACCTGCCATTCATGTAACCACGTAAAGCTAGAAAACGAGATTGGAGTAAACCCTTATTCCCGAGCCTTCAACAGCCGGTTTGTTATCATTGACAAAAAGAGTGGAAGAAAACTGTCTCCATCAAAGATATATAAACTTACAAAGAAGCAGATAGAGGTGAAACTTGACGGCAAAAGTGTGGAAGAAGCCCTGAATTCGCAGGTGTTAGGCTTGGAGATAGTCTATAATAAGCATACGGATTATGTAAGTGAACTGATAGATAAATCTATGGCTTATGATGCCCATGCCCGTCAAGCTCTGGTAAATAGCTTTCAAGGAGCCGGTTATCATCCACGGCAAGTATATGATTTCGTCTGGGGAAAACATCTGATGGACGCGGAGTATGAGGATCGTCCTCTTTCGAAGTTAACCAAAGATGTATTGGATTTGCTGGGGATAAGGAGGGGTTGAGACGTGGTAGGACGAAGTATGAAAAATGGCGTTTCCCACAAAGTCGAAATAAGCAGATGGACGAGCATATACGTAAAATAATGGGCGTGCCCTATAAGAATCTGTTTTCTTACTGGCAGCACTATTGGAACCACTGTCTTGATACTCTGATAGATAAAGATAATGTCAGTTTCAGGATTATTGGCCCAAGGATGCTCGTGCAGGATCTTATCGATGAGTTAGAAGGACATGGATTAGCGAATAGAGACAACATCGATTATTTCAAGAAGCAATTGTCTTGCCTGGATAAAACTGATGAGGTGTTTTATTCTCTTTGTCATTCTATCGTTGCTTGTCTGCTTCAAAGGCTCGGGGACAAAGGAAACCGAGAGTCAAGCATCTTGCTATGTAAAAAGATATTAACCAATCTTGATGAGAAAAAGTATTTTACATTACTCGTGGATTGGCTAGCCAAAACTATTGATGAAACGACTGTCAATGACTACGAAAGCAGGAAGAAGATAAATGACATAACCCATTTGATTATTGCAGCGTTTGCGGCAGAAGGATTTGAGTTTGATGAAATAAAGAGGTACTCAACGGATGTTCCAGGTGTTGCCATGCAGGAAGGGGGGTGTGTCCTGGCTGCTCCAAATGAATATGAGACGTTGAAACAGTCTGATTATTCTACGGAAGAAGAATACTACAAGGCTCTTGCTGAATATATCAAGAATAGAACCGTCTATCAGTGTCTCGATGTTCTTAAGTATTTCTACTATTTGCATCCAAGGGATGCCTATTTCATAGTGAGGCTCAATGGCCTGAAAGGGCTGGTGGATGATTTTATCGGTGATATCAACATCTATTCTCCGAAGAAGAAGAAATATATAGTTGGCGACATCTCTGTTTCCAACGTGGAGGATGTGCCCGAAGGACGAGATAGGGTAAACGCAGCTATACCGGTACACTTTAAAAGCCTGGGTCAAGCAAAAGCTCTCGCTAAATCGAAACTTGAGGAGGCTCTTGATTTAATAACATTATCATACAGAACAACAGTTCCTGTGACAATGGCAACGAATATTTATGCCGTTGTCGCTGATGGAAATGAAGTTAGTTCGAGTTTTTCCATGAGGGGCAATGACCCACAGATGGCAGCACGGGACGAGATGATGAATTATCTGGATGCCCTTGATTTGTCTTGTTTGGATAATGAGGATGGATTTAAGTTCTTGACAGAAAAGCATCAAGTTTTGGAGGTTGTTCAAGAGTCGATGAAAAGGCGTTTGAAGAATGCGGCCCGCTGGTATGCCAAGGCATCTGCAGCAGAAAAGAACGAGGATGTGCTGTTATACAGTTGGTATGCCATAGAGGGGCTGTTGAAGGTGGGGAGTCAGACACAGGCAGAGATCATTGAGAATTCCAAGGAAGTTTCGTCTTTGAAAGCTATACAAGAGGTGCTGGCGTCGATAATCAGCAGGCATTATTTCCATAGATATCTGCGAGGAACATATGACTACTACTTGAGTTTGACTGACCGGAACAATAACTATTATGATTTCACTGATGCTGTCATTAAAAAAGCGGCATTGAATCTGAAGGCTGGTGACCATTACCGTGATGCTGATTTCCTGAATGCCATCCCTGATATGATGGGCTGCATTAACAATGACATAGCGAAAGATGAACTGGCAGATTTGCAAGAGTTCTATCGGAATGGGGAAGGCATGAAGAAAAAGGTTCAACAGGTGAAGGATGATATTCTTATGCTTTACCGGCTCCGGAATATGATTGTGCATAATGCGGCCATTTCTTGCGAGAACATTTCTTTTTATGCCAAGGAGGCAAAGTTTATGGCGCAGAGCGTTATCCGATATGTTATGAGCCATGCTGCAGCAGAAACGACAATTGACGATATAGTGATTGGTGCAAAGCTGGACTTTCAGGTGTTTATGCAGAATATTGATGAGGAGTTGAGGAAGTTGAAGCAAGGAAACAAATGAGATGAAGCAAGACGAACGATGGTTGGAGAAATACAGTGAAGTAGTTGAGTTTATTAAGTCCAATAAGCGGAATCCGAGCAAGCATTGTGATAAAGAGCGGGGAAGGTATTTGAATTGGTTGAAGCATAATAGGATATTGTATGCGTTGGGGGAAATGAAGGAGGAACGAAAGGCCTTGTTTGAGAAGCTGCTTACCCTGAGCGATTCATATAAAAGAAAGAACCAATATCAGTAAGGAGATTATGTCCATAGTCAGATCTGCATATCAACCCGTGCCAGAACGCCTTTATCACTACACACATGGAGATTCTGCGCTTAGTATCATAAGCGGGAGTTCTGAGGTTGACAAAGAAGTCTGTTTCTGGCTGAAGAATGCGCGGAGTAAGAACGATGCCGCAGAACTGAAACTTGGGGAAGCTTTAACGGATGGACTACAGAAGTATATGCATGCCCATGACAGGTCTTCAATACTGAATGAGATAGTAATCAATCCGGATTTGGTTTTTATCAACTCGTTCACAGAAGGAGAAGATGTTACGAGCCATATGCTTACAGAGTACGGAAACTTCAGGCTTGAGTTCGACCTAAGGGCTTGTAAATGCAAAAACGACATCAAGGAGTGTGCGTATTTCAGAGAGGAGGATATTGACGAACTGACTGAGTGCTATTGCTCGACATTTGACAAGTACTGGCCGATGATTTCCGGTGAGACAAAGGATATAGGTGCATTGTTTGAGTACTTGACTGAAGGAATGAGTGCGGTTATGTCAATCCCGCTGTTGAAACATATGGATGAATGGGAGCAGGAGCGTGAATGGCGGCACGTGTTGCATCGCCAGAAAGATGATGAGCGAGTGTTTATTCATCCTGACGGGCTTCCTAGAATGAAGGTTTTCTATCCGGCAAGTGTTCTGACAGGAATATCATATTTTCCCCTCCCGAAGGATGAAGAGTGGGATATGGGCTATTATCGAGCAATTAGTGATTGGGTGGAGACGCAAGGTTGGAAAACCCAAGTGAAATTGGTTAATAAAGGCGAGGGCTAAGGCACATGGTGCTGCCGCTTTCGCGGCTGCACGATGTGCGTGGGGAGCGGAAGGCTCTGCGGCGCGATAGCGATGCTGTGCATGGAGCGGGGGTGAAGTAGGAGTTTTCATAACCCAAAATTTTTAAAATAAAGGGTCGGATTCCGTTGGGGGGCCGGCCTTTTTTTATGTCATTTCAAGAAATAATTGACCTAAATTGAGATTTTTTCGGTAAAATAGAAATTTGTATAAAATAAAAAATGTACTTTTGCGTTGTTTTTATAAATAATCGCAAAATATATACGTTATGATAGAGTCAATTGCAATCACCAATTTCTATTGTTTTAAGGAGAAAACAGAATTGTCGTTCGTTGCAGGTAGAGAGAGAAATAAGGCGCTAGACGAGTTGTTTTCAGGCTTTACGGAACAGAACCGCGTAAACCTGTTAAGAACGGTGTACCTCTATGGTGACAACGGAGCCGGAAAGTCGAAGTTGCTGCAGGCGTTCGAAACGTTGCAGGAACTGGTGACGGAAATGAGGGATGATAAAACAGACCGTTTGCCATATCATGAGTTTGCACTGGATCCTTTCAGCGAGGGTCATGAGCCATCGGAGATAGAGATGGTGTACCACTTTGACGGTAGGAGGTACCGGTATGAGATAAAATGGAACGACCGGTCGATACTGGAGGAGAATCTTTATCTGCTGAGGTTGACAACTGATACTATGCTGTTTCACCGTTGGTATGACGAGGAGTCAAAGATAGCCCGAGTGGATTTCAGCAGGGCGATAGAGATAGACGATGATACGGAGTATGTTATTAAGACGAATTTGTTGAGAAACAACTCAGTAATCAGTTCGATAGCAAGCAATAATATATATAATAAGGTGTTGCACGACCAGTTGTCGTTTTTCAGGTACGGATTTGAATTGCAGGACTTCCACGAAATAGATTTGGGCGATAGTCTGCCAGATGACCATGCACCCAACTCGGGAAGGGAAGCCCGCGCACTGAAGAAGGTGATACTAACGTTACTGAGGTCGATAGGCAGTAATATTATGAACTATGAGAAGATACCCCTTCCGAAAAAGTTTCCCTCGTACCTGACTTCGAAGATGAAAAACATGAGTGAGGAGGAAAAGGAAATGTTCTTGGAATTTATGGATTTGGCTCCAAACTATGCCGTGACAACTTACCATAACGTTGGCGTGAAACGGCCGATGCCCCTGGACTTGGAAGACCAGAGCGAGGGCACGAAGGAGATACTGCGACTGGTGATGTGTATGCACGAGGCTATATCTCAACATAAGACGATATTGCTGGATGACTGCATCAACGGGATACACCCGAAGACGTTGGAACAGCTGATGAAGTTCTATTTGGGAGCATCAGAGGACTCACAGCTAATCATTGCATCGCAGAATTTCAGCAATCTGGATGCTTCGCTTATCAGAAGGGACTCGCTACGGTTTGTGAAGAAGAATGAGCATGGCGAGTCGCGAGTGGAGCAGATGAACCTAGGTGACCTGCACAAGAACCAGAACCTGAGGATGCAGATAGAGAACTCGGACAAGTGGGGGGTGAAGCCATCCATTCTAGATGACGTTCTAGAGGAAGCGATACTGGATTATAGAAGAAAAATGGGCCTGGACGGCAGTTTTTATTTTAGCGAATTATTTTAGGTAAAATCACCGAAACCCCTCAAAACATAAGGCTTTAATCATTTGTAAATTGAGAAAATTTCTGTAAAAGCCAAATTTATTTGCGAAAAATTTGGCTATTACAGATGAATTGTGTACTTTTGCGGCGAGATTTAAAATTATTAAAAACATGGCAATAGACAAAAATAATCATTTGAAGGAAGTTCTTGACACGCACAAGATGCACCATGTACAGGATTTCGTGGATAAAGTCAAGAAGCGTAGAGAAGAGATTAAGGCCAAGATGCACGACCACTATGGCAGCGACAAATATTCATCGTTTGGCTCTGGCAGCTTTGCCAAACACACTGCTATTAACGTGAAGTTTGACCTTGACTTGGTTGAGCCTTTCAAGCATAGTGCCTTCGATACATTGCAGGGGATGTTTGATAGCGTTTACGATTTTCTTACAGAGGAGTATAAGGATACAGGCGTAACCGTTCGTAAACAGAAAGTTTCCATTGGCGTGAGCTTCCCGATAGAGGAAGGAGATGACAAGCCTGTGGAACTGGATGTAGTACCCGGACGCGAGTTGAAGGACGATGACTACCCGGATTCGCACGACTTGAATCTGTGCTTCAATGAAGACCATTGGGGATTCAAAAAAGGTACGTATCAAAAGACGAACATTCAAAAACAGATAGAGCATATTGAAGGAAAGGCAAGTGAGCGCGAGATTATACGCCTGCTGAAGATTTGGAAGAAGCAGAAAGAGAAGAAGTACAAATCATTCGTTATTGAACTGGCTGTCATCAAAGCCTTGGATGGCTATGATGGCGACAAGGGACTTTGGCCAAGACTGAAATATGTAATGGAATACCTGCGTGACAATATAGCAGAAAGCAGTTTCCACTTATATGATCCAGGCAACTCAAACAACGATGTTATGGCTGCAATGGCAGATTATGACCGACAGTCATTCAAGACAGATATGGAGTCCATGTTGAACAATATTGACTGCAATCCAGATTTCTATCTGCCCTACTACTTCAAGGTGAACGAGAAGTTCAGCGGATATAAGGAAAAGGAATCGGGTGCCCCTTTCCCCACCAGCACGAAACGCTTTGGATAAAGTATGCTGACAGCAGACAAAATAAAGAACCTGATAGATGCCGTTGAAGGAGTCGGCCTTGTTGATGAGTTTTCCATCGACAAGGCTGGTTCGTTGACAGGCCGCATCATTGTGGCAACAGGTCAGAATGGTGCCGGGTTGGAGTGGAATGTGGTAATAAGTCCAGCCTATCCGTTCAAGGCTATGGGCAGAGAACCTATCCAGTTCATTAATAAGAGTCTGCTTGACTATTCTCATATCATGCAAGGAGGCAACCTCTGTATGCACCCTGCGGAATATGAAGATGTGGAGAATCAGTTTGTAAACGACCTGGAGCAACTGAAGGAATGGGTGGACAAATATTATGTGAGAGGGGAGAAGGATGAGCATTACGAACATTTGGTGGTGAACCATTACCCGATAAGTGAAAGGTACTACACATTTTTTTTCGCGGAGACCCAAGAGGACTTTGAAGATGGTGATTATGGGACAGTGCATTATGCCGCGCTGAAAACTGGTCAAAAGGACGATACTCCTGTAAGTAACTATATTGCGCAGAAGTTTGTGTCCAACATGCAGGTAAAGAAGAAGAAGAGGCTTTGCAAGATAAGTATGCCCTATCAAAAACTACGGTCGGCTGAGGGAGTATATTGCCTGCTTAGTAATGTGCCGTCGGTGCATAACAAGTTTATAGTCGAGGACTACGATGCCATTAAGAGTCTGTTTTCACAGAGACAGAAAAACTTTATCCACAGCTTTGTGGCCTTGCATAAGAGTAAGTATGATTTCTTTCCGCTGTTCTGTGGATACAGGATACCAGGAGGCGATGTTCATTGGCAGGCAATGATGGTTTTCATGGATGACCTGCCGATAGAACCGATTCGAGTTGGAACAGGAAAGAACAGGCTCTGGTTTACTGAATTCAAGAATGGGTTGATACAGTGGGCGGAAACGACGGATATCTCTTACAAGTACTTCTTTGGACGTGGAGCCATGCCAGAAGTGCTGGCTAATAAAAAAGTGCTCATTATGGGAATTGGGGCAATAGGAAGTGTGGTTGCTGAAACGCTTACCCGTTGCGGTGCGAAAAACCTTACGCTCTATGACATTGACAATAAAGAACCCGGTAATGTATGCCGGTCAGCCTACCCCTTTTATACGGGCGTAACTGAGAAATCATTGGACTTAGAGATGTTGCTGACGCAGATTTCGCCCCACTTGGATTGTGCCAGCTTGAAGTCTGTGATGGACATGGTGGTAAAAGGTTTTGCAGCGGAACATGAAGATAAAACAGCTCTTGCAAGACTCTTTGACGAATTTGACGTAATATTCGACTGTACAACCGACAACCAACTGATGCGAGTAATGGATGGTACGGGGACGAAAGCACAGCTGGTCAATCTTTCCATAACCAATCACGCACAGGATTTGGTTTGTGCCTTCTCTCCTAATGTGACAGAGACAGTTCTGCTGGTGTATAAACTGCTAAACCGTGATGCAGTAACCGATATGTATAACCCTACGGGTTGTTGGAATCCGACCTTTAAGGCGTCGTATAACGACATATCAAGTAAGGTGCAGTTTGCCATGAAGCATATCATCAGGATGCTTAGCAGCGAGGAGCCACTGAGCAACTTCTATATAACAGAGGTTGAAACGAATTTAATCTTACACCGATTATGAAGTACTATTTGGCAGGCGAGGACATTTATATAGAAATTAAAGCCGCTGTGTTCGAGCAAATACAGTTGCAGGCGGAGGGCGAGTATCCCAACGAGAACGGAGGAATGCTTGCTGGCCGCTATTCTGCGGACAGACATACAGTATATATAGAAAAGGTGGTAGTCCCTACGGAAAAGCGGACAGGTAGGACAACCTTCATGCGCAGTACAAAGGGTATGGAAAAGCGATGGAAGCAATTAGCCAGGGAGGGATTGCGGTACGTGGGAGAATGGCATAGCCATCCGAATGGTTCAACGCAGTATAGCAGTACGGACTTGGCGGCAATGATAGATATTGAGAAGGAAGTGGCCATTGAGAATCCGATTATGTTGATAGTAGGTGTGAGGGGCAGCGGAATTAGTGCGCATACTTTCTATTGTTATAAGAATAAAAAGTTATTGGAATACAAGAAGATGATAGATTTAAGGGAACTATTTATGGGCTTGCAGAAGCAGATGCTTGCCAGCCTAAATGTGGACAGGGATTTCATAGGACATCCCGGTAGCAAGGGTGATGCGACGGAACAACGTTGGATAGAGTTTTTGAGAGCCTATCTGCCGGACAGGTATAAGGTGGACAAGGCGATAGTTATAGATTCTACAGGTAATGTGAGCGAGCAGATGGATGTTGTGGTTTATGATGCCATATACACACCCTTTATTTTTAAGCAGGATGGCTTTATGTATATACCTGCGGAGAGTGTCTATGCCGTGTTTGAGGTAAAGCAAGATGTGAAGGGGTATATTGAATATGCAGCCCAGAAGGTAGAGAGCGTGCGTAAGCTGAAGAGGACCAGTATAGATATGGTGAATTCCGGGAAGCGCACCCCTGCAAGGCCATTGACAAAAATCATAGGCGGGATATTAACGACAACAAGTTCTTATTCCGGACATAAAGCCATAAGAAAACAGCTTAATGAGCTAAAGGGCTATCAGACCTTAGATTTAGGATGTTTGTGTGATTCGGGTAGTTTCTATGTGGATTACAAAGAAATACTCCCTGCTGATATAGACCCGACCAAAGATGTCAGGGAGAACCGAAAATATATTGAGCAGGTATATGAAAGCCGCGAAGTTAATGAGATAAAGATAAGTGACAAGGACGTGTCGCTCTTTACTTTCTTTCTCCAGTTGGTGAGTTACCTGAAGTCCATTGGCACAGTCCCGGCGATAGATGTCAATGCGTATCTAAAGGCAATACATGCGAAAATTGACGAAGAACTATAAAATAGAATAGTTATAGGCTAAATATTTACGAAAAGTAGGATAAGATACAGGTGTAGAGGGACGGATAGTTCCTGCATGGCAGAACAGAAAATGAAAGATTTTCAAAAAAAGATTTGGGGCGGGCCCCCGAAATAAAAAAAAGAAGGATAAGATACAGGTGAAGGGCAAGGCCAACGGGGCATCCCTTCGAGTATCTATCAGGTTCTGGCGCAACAGCGGGAATGATGGACGGAAGTTCGGAATTCTCGCTGTTGTCTTTATCGGATAACAATAAAATAGAAGAAAAAATAAAAAAAAAGTTTGCCTGAAGATGCAAAATGTCAAAAAAGTAGGATAAGATACAGATGAAGGGCCACGGATAAGTGGTATGGCTGACACGCCGTGGTCCCGATTAAAAGGTGAATTCTAATTAGAAGTGCAACACACTTCAAAAGTCAAAGTTAAATAATTGTTTACAATATTCCAATGGTGTCCTGTAACCCAGTGACTTACGGGGCCTGTGGTTAAGTTTCCATTCGATCTCGGCAAGCATCTCATCTGTC
>JAEEGL017016979.1_pt1 | contig 12906 bp, 9 predicted proteins | sample 9134231 | NCBI WGS metagenome assembly JAEEGL01 (sample SAMN16246548, study PRJNA631951) | gut metagenome | biome: gut microbiome; feature: rumen; material: fiber-attached | host: Bos | place: Iran: Karaj | collected 2018-10 | reverse complement strand
TACACCCTGACCAACAACAAGGGCATGACAGTAAAGATTATCACCTACGGTGGTGCCATCAATGAAATCAATGTGCCCGACAAAAACGGCAATTTCGGCAACGTCGCGCTGGGATTTGACAGCCTCGACGGTTACCGGAGCCCGGCTTTCCTGCGGGTGAATCCGTATTTCGGCGCCATCATCGGCCGTTACGGCAACCGCATCGGTGATGCCAAAGTCACCCTGAACGGACAGACCTACCAGCTGGATGTCAACGACGGCAAGAACCATCTGCACGGCGGTTTCAAAGGTTTCGACAAAGTCGTCTGGAAGGCTGAACCCATCAAGGGTGACAACACGGTTTCCCTGAAACTCACGTATTTCAGCGCAGACGGTGAAGGCGGTTTCCCCGGCAATATGAACGTGACGGTGACCTATACGCTGAACGATGAAAACCAGATCGTCATCGACTATGAAGCGACCTCCGACAAGGACACCTACTGCAACCTGACCAACCACTGCTATTTCAACCTTTCGGCCAATCCCGCCAACAACATCTACGAACATCAGCTGACCATCCTGGCCGACCAGTTCACCGAAATCGACGGCACGCTGATCCCGACCGGCAAGCTGATTGACGTGGCAGGTACGCCCATGGACTTCACCAAGCCCACGGCCATCGGTGCGCACATCGAGGACGATTATCCGCAGATCAAGTTGGGCAACGGCTACGACCACAACTGGGCGCTCCGTTCCACGGACGGCACCCTCGCCCTGGCGGCCACCGCTTATGAGCCCACTTCCGGCCGCGTGCTCGAGGTTTACACGGTGGAACCCGGACTCCAGTTCTACGCTGGCAACTTCCTGAACGGCTCGTTCGGACGGAACGGACAGATGTTCGGCCGCCGCTGCGCTTTCTGTCTTGAGACACAGCACTTCCCGGACTCCCCCAACAAACCGGCCTTTGCGTCTTCCCTGCTCAAAGCCGGCGAAACCTACAAGACCCAGACGATTTACCAGTTCTCTACCAAGTAACTGGAACGTTACATATCAAAAGGACGGACGGCCCTGTGGTCGTCCGTTTTTTTGTTGCCGGGAAAAAGCATACCTTTGCGCTCCGCGCCAGACCGCAGGCGTGACAGGCATCATGGATCAGGATGTACAACATATCAGCGAAAACTGGCTGCAGCGCCTTATGCTCCGCATGGTCGCATGGCGGGCCAAGCATATCAAGGAGAATACTTTCATCTTGATACTCAGCTTTATCGTGGGCCTACTCACCGCTTCAGCCGCTCTACTTCTCAAAACGCTGATCCGGCTGGTCCAGCAGCTGCTGACCTCCACATTCGCCACGGCGCAGGTCAACTACCTGTACCTGGTCTATCCCGCCATCGGTCTGGTGCTGACCTCCCTGTTTGTCAAGTACATTGTCCGCGATGACATCGAACACGGCGTCACCAAGGTGCTCTATGCCATCTCGCAGCGGAAGGGACGACTCAAAAGCCACCACATGTGGACTTCGATGCTGGCCAGTTCCATCACCATCGGCATGGGTGGTTCGCTGGGAGCCGAGGCGCCCATCGTCCTGACCGGTTCGGCCATCGGCTCCAACCTGGGCCGCATCTTCCACATGGACCACCGGACCCTGATGGTGCTCATCGGGTGCGGTGCATCCGGGGCCATCGCCGGCATCTTCAAGGCGCCCATCGCCGGACTCGTCTTCACCATCGAAGTACTGATGCTGGATCTGACGACGGCCAGCGTGCTGCCGCTGCTCATCTCATCGGTGACAGCTGCCTCGCTTTCGTATTTTGTCACCGGCACCGCCCCGGTCTTTCCGTTCGTCATGAGCATGCCGTTCTCCCTCGGACGCATTCCCTGGGTCATCCTGCTCGGCATGGTCTGCGGCCTGGTGTCGCTCTACCTGATACGCGGCATGAACAGCATCGAAGGGCTGTACAAACGTTTTGCGCACGGCATTCCCCGGGTGCTGACCGGTGCCGTGGTGCTCGGCGGGCTCATCTTCCTGTTCCCCCCGCTCTATGGCGAAGGATATGAATCCATCACTTCGCTGATCAACGGACATCCGGACGTCACCACCGAAGGAAGCCTGTTTTACACCGGCCGGGACAACCCCTATCTGCTGCTTGCCTATTTCGCATGCATCGTGATTTTCAAGGTGGTCGCTTCCGCATCGACCAATGGGGCCGGCGGCGTGGGCGGCGTTTTCGCGCCCAGCCTGTTCATCGGATGCTTTACGGGATACATTGTGGGCAATGCTGTCAATCTGTGGCATCCGGGCGCTGTGTCCGAATGCAACTTCGCCCTGATGGGCATGGCAGGTGTCATGTCGGGCCTGATGCATGCGCCGCTGACCGGCATCTTCCTCATCGCCGAACTGACCGGCGGATACCAGCTGTTCCTGCCGCTGATGATTGTCTCCATCGTGGCGTACATCACCATCCAGCTGTTCGAGAAATACAGCATCTATTCCATCCGATTGGCGCAGAAGGGCGAACTCATCACCCACAACAAGGACAAAGCCGTGCTGCAGCTGATGAAGATCGACCAGGTACTGATCACCGATTTTGACGTGCTGCGCGCCGACATGATGTTCGGAGAACTGATAGAAGCCATCTCCAAATCCCGGCGCAATATTTTCCCGGTCGTCGATGCCGGCGGGAAACTGGTAGGCCAGGTGCAGATCAACGACATCCGCAACATCATGTTCCGGACCGACCTGTACCGGCGGTTCAAAATTGGAAAACTGATGGTGTCGCCGCCTGCCACGCTGCATCTTTCGGACAACATGGAAACGGTGATGAAAGTGTTCGACGACACGGCCGCCTGGTACCTGCCCGTCGTCGATGCCGACGGACGTTACATCGGATTCGCCTCCCGGACGCGGATGTTCAACGTGTACCGGCAGACGCTGGTGTATTATTCGGCAGAATAACCCCGCTCGCGGCAGAAGCGGGCGATGACGTCCCCGGGAGATTTGAGTGTGCGGCCCAGCCACTCCACCCGGAGCGACGCCGCCGATGCTTCATCCAATGCCCAGTCTGTTTCCAGACGCACCTTCCGAAGCAATGTATAAAGACAAATACCGGCCGCAACCGAGATATTGAAACTTTCGGTGAAACCGCACATCGGGATTTCCAGGAACTCGTCGGCAGCGGCGGCCACAGCCGGCGAGATGCCTTCGCGTTCGTTGCCGAACACCAGCGCAAAGGGACCCTTGCGCACATCGAAGTCTTCGAGCGGACAACTGTCCCTGTGCAGTGCCGTGGCCACGATACGGTAGCCTCGCGCCTTAAGCGCGGACAAGGCCCCGGAAGTGTTGTCTGCCTGCGACGTGTTGAAACGATGCTGCGTGACCCACTGGTCAGAACCGCGCACCACCCAGGGATTTACCGTATACTCGTTGCGGTTCTCTACAATGTACATGTCCTGCACCCCCAGGCAGTCGCACGTGCGCATCACCGCACTGGCGTTCTGCGACTGGTAGATATCCTCCAGCATCACTGTTACATATCGGGTCCGGAACGGCAGCACCCGGTCTATCAGAGCGATGCGTTCGGGCATGACGAATTCCGAAAGGAAACCGGCCAGTTCACGGTCCTGTGCAGGGGTTCTGGGCATACAAAAAACAAAGGGGATTGATTGTCGCCAATCAGTCCCCTCCACATCTTTTTAGTAAAGAAACTTACTGTATCTTGGCGTTCAGATCGGCACCGGCTTTGAATTTAATCACTTTCTTTGCCGGGATTTTGATCTTAGCACCGCTCTGCGGGTTGCGGCCCTGTCTTGCAGCCTTCTCGGCAACGGAAAGCGTGCCAAAGCCAACCAGCGTGAGCTTGTCACCCACCTTCAAGGTCTCACCAGCCACCTGGATGAAAGCGTCCAGAGCCTTTTTCGAATCCACTTTTGTCAGTCCCGCCACGGCGGCCATTGCATCGATCAATTCAGACTTGTTCATAATAATAATGTTTTGGGGTTAGAAGTATGTGATGTTTAGAAATGTTCCTCGCTTTGCCCTGCCTCAACGTCGAAATGCCTGCGCTCGTAAAACGGTTCGGGCGTATTTTCGGTTACAAACCGCATCACGTCCTGAAGCGTCTCCTTGAAACCGTCGAAATCTTCGCCGTACAAATAGATTTTGTGCTTTTCGAACGAGGCGGATCCCTCCTGCCCCATACGCTTCTTGCTTTCCGTAATAGTCAGATAATACTGATTGTTACGCGTTGCTTTCACGTCGAAAAAATAGGTCCGTTTACCGGCTTTCATCGACTTTGAAAAGACGATGTCCGGTTCTTTTCTTTCTTCGTGGGGATAAAAGGACCTGTATGCCATAATGCGGTGATGAGTTGCAATGTGAATGTTACCGACAAATATATGGATTTTTTTTTGATTCCCAAATGAAAAACTTTCTTTTTGGGATTCTTTTTCGCTATTCCGTGACCGCAATGTGCAATTCGCGAAGCTGGGAGGCATCGAGCGGAGCCGGACTGTTGCTCATGACATCACGCCCTGCGTTGTTCTTCGGGAAAGCGATGGTGTCGCGGATGCTGTCCAGACCGGCCATCATCGACACCAGGCGGTCGAAACCGAAGGCGATACCGCCATGCGGTGGTGCGCCGTACTGGAAAGCATGCATCAGGAAACCGAACTGTTCCTCGGCCTGTTCCGGCGTGAAACCGAGCGCTGCAAACATTTTCTGCTGGACGTCCGCATCGTGGATCCGGATGGATCCGCCGCCGAGTTCGACGCCGTTCATGACACAGTCGTAGGCCGCCGCCGCCATGCGTCCCGGATCGGTCTCGAAATACTGGATATCTTCCGGCCGCGGTGACGTGAACGGATGGTGCATGGCATAAAAACGCTGAGTTTCCTCGTCCCACTCGAAAAGCGGGAAATCGACCACCCACAGGGGTTTGAACTCATCCTTGGACCGTAACCCCAGACGGCTGCCCATCTCCAGACGCAACTGACCGAGCTGTACCCGGGTCCGGTCTGCAGGTCCTGACAGCACGAGCATCAGGTCACCGGCCGATGCGCCGGCCGCCTCCATCCAACGCCGCAGGTCGTCCGGCGTGTAGAATTTATCGACCGAAGACTTGAATGTGCCGTCGGCGTTCCATTTGACATAGACCAGTCCTGATGCACCCACCTGCGGGCTCTTTACGAAGTCGGTCAGTTCATCGGTCTGTTTGCGCGAATAGGCCGCCGCACCAGGCACGCAGATGCCGCCGATGTAAGACGCCTGGTCGAAAATGCCGAAGCCCTTGCCTTTCACAAGTTGTGTCAAATCACAGATTTTCATGTCGAAACGCAGGTCGGGTTTGTCCGAACCGTAAAGGGACATAGCCTCGCTGTAAGGCATCCTGCGGAAGGGTTCCTTGAATTCAATGCCCTTGATTTTCTTGAAAAGATGCTTGATCAGGCCTTCAAAAAGCTGCAGCACGTCGTCCTGTTCGACGAACGACATCTCGCAGTCGATCTGCGTGAATTCGGGTTGCCGGTCGGCACGCAGGTCTTCGTCACGGAAGCACTTGACAATCTGGAAGTATCGATCGAACCCCGACACCATCAGCAACTGCTTGTACTGCTGCGGCGACTGCGGCAGGGCATAGAACTGCCCGGGGTTCATGCGCGACGGCACCACGAAATCGCGGGCGCCCTCCGGCGTTGACTTGATCAGCACAGGTGTCTCGATTTCAAGGAACTGATGGTCGTCCAGATACCTGCGGGTTTCCTGGGCAATACGGTGCCGGAGTTCGATATTCTTCCGGACCATCGCACGGCGCAGGTCGAGGTAGCGGTACCGCATACGTAGTTCATCACCGCCGTCGGTATCGTCCTCGATGGTGAACGGTGGCACGAGCGCGGCGTTGAGCACACGCAGTTCCGTGACATGGATTTCGATGTCGCCGGTCGGAATTTTCGGATTCTTGTTGCTGCGCTCGCACACGGTACCGGTGACCTGCAGTACGAATTCCCTGCCCAGACGGCGGGCCTCCGCGCACAGTCCGGGTTGTGTCTCCATGTTGAACGTCAGTTGCGTGATGCCGTAACGGTCGCGCAAGTCGATGAAAGTCATGCCGCCCAGGTCGCGCATACGCTGCACCCAACCTGCCAGCGTCACGGTCTGTCCCGCATCGCGCAGGGTCAGACAGCCGCAAGTATGTGTTCTATACATTGTTGTCAATTTTTCGGGAACACAAAAATAGCGGAGTTTTTTCAATTCCGTACGGCTTTTCAGAACAATTTATCCCGAATGCGACCACTGGGGTCCGGCACATGACAAACGGGATGTCCGGCGGTGCGGTTCCGGCAGGAATTCGTATTTTTGTGGAATCACCGGACGACCATGGATCTGCACGAAAAAACGGTTCAGATACAGCAGTGGGCGCATGAGCTGGGCCTGCAGGGCTGCGGCATCGCATCCGCCGGACCGCTGCCGGATGCGGCGTCGCATCTCCAGACATGGCTGCAGCGCGGCTGGCAGGCCGGGATGTCCTATATGTCGCGGCATGCCGACCTGCGTGCGGACATCACCCGTATCGTACCCGGCGCCCGGTCGGTGATTTCTGTCTGCTGCAACTACAGACCGGCCGGGCAACAGCCGCCGGGTGCCCCCATCATCGCCGGATACGCCTTCGGCGAAGACTATCACCGGGTCGTCAAAGATAAGCTGTACCAACTGAAAGCAAAAATGGAAACGGCCTGGGGCACTTTCAATGCACGCATCTTCGTCGATTCGGCGCCGGTTTTCGAAAAAATCTGGGCGGCCCGGTGCGGACTGGGATGGATAGGACGCAACCGGTTGCTGGTTACGCCGGTCTATGGCACGTATGTCTTCCTGGGCGAGCTGGTCTGCGACCTGATACTGGAGCCCACTGCGACCGGAGACGGCAGCGAAACCGTACCGGGAGCGCACTGCGGCGCATGCCGCCGCTGCATCGAAGCCTGCCCGGCAGGTGCACTGTCAGACGACGGACTAGACGCCCGCCGGTGTCTGTCCTATCTGACCATCGAACACCGCGGCGAACTCCATATGCCACTTCACAATCACCTGTTCGGCTGCGACAACTGCCAGACCATCTGTCCGCACAACGCCCGCACGCCGGTCAGCGAAGAACCGCGCTTTGCCTGCAAAGAAAACATGATGAACATGACCGCCGCCGACTGGCAGCGCATGGAGCAACCGGAATTTGACGCCACCTGGCGCCATACGCCCCTTAACCGGGCCGGCATGGAACAAATCAAAAGGAATCTGCAGCAATGCCTGTCTGAAGATAACGGTCGATGACACGCGGCACCGCATAGCTGCCGAGGTCTTCCCGGCGTACGGCCAGCCAGCCTGCATCGCCGCACGGCGCCGTCCCGACAGTCACCCTGACAAACTGGACATGCAACCGCTGGTGCGTCAACTGGTGCACACAGGCATACACCTCGGAGGAGACTGTCGGCACCGTGCCGCGAAACCATCTTTGCCATGCCTCCGTGGCCGGCAGACGGTCCCAGGCGGTCTCGACACCGGTCTCGATGAGCGGAAATTCGAACAGACCGCACCAGATGTCCTTCCCCGTACGCTGCTGCAGATAATAAGTCCCGCCGCAACGGACGACGATATAACTGAAATAGCGGTCCCGGACTTTGGGACGCATTTTCTTTGCAGGCAGGTCTGCAACCAGACCGGCCTTGAAGGCCACGCACACCTCGCGCAGTACGCAGACATCGCAATGCGGCGCAGCAGGTACGCACTGCATCGCACCGAAATCCATGATGGCCTGATTGAAGAGGTCCGGCTCCACCGAGGCCATCCAGCCACGGGCCGTTTCCTCGACCATTTTCCGTCCGGTCGCCGTGTCCACCGGATCTGTCAGTCCGGTGCAGCGGGCCACGACACGACAGACATTGCCGTCCACCGCCGGCACCGGCACCTTGAAGGCAAAAGACGCCACCGCCGCCGCGGTATAAGGTCCGATGCCCGGAATCGTCCGAAGTTCCTCCGGCGTCTGCGGGAACCGGCCATGCCACCGTTCCGCGACCGCCCGGGCCGCCCGGTGCATGTTGCGGGCCCGCGAATAATATCCGAGACCCTGCCAGAGTTTGAGCACATCTTCGACCGGCGCCGCCGCCAGATCCCCGACCGTCGGATACGTCCGGACAAACGCCAGATAGTACGGCAGCCCCTGGGCCACCTGCGTCTGTTGCAGGATAATCTCCGAAACCCATATCTTATAGGGGTCGGCAGTCTCGCGCCAGGGCAGGTCCCGGCCGTTGGCCCGGTACCAGTCGGTCAGAAGGGACGGAATCGGTTTCATATGCATGGATAATCATGCAAAGATGCATTTTTTCCCGGAGGTTCCGCCCGTCCGACAGCGTTCCGATGCGGGTTTTCGGGGTACAAAAAATTATATGTCATTTTTTTCCATTTTTTTATTGGAGATTGTTTTCTAAAAAGTATATCTTTGCGCGAATTTTAATTCGTAATAGATTAACAAGTTATGAGTCGGATATGTCCCGCAAGGAAATTTCCGGCAAAAACAGATAAATAATCGACACAACATAATTAATCATTCTAAACGCTTTATTATCATGACAAAAGCTGATATCGTAAACGAAATCGCCAAATCGACCGGCATCGAAAAAAATGATGTCCAGAAAACTGTCGAGGCTTTCATGGAACAGGTCAAAGGCGCTCTCGCCGCCAAGGAAAACGTTTATCTGAGAGGTTTCGGTTCCTTCATCATCAAGGAAAGAGCTCAGAAAACGGCTCGCAACATTTCCAAGAACACGACGCTGATCATTCCCGCGCACAACATCCCCGCTTTCAAGCCGGCCAAGGTTTTTGTCGCGAAAGTCAAAGGTGAATAATCTAATTGTATTGAACTATGCCTAGCGGTAAAAAGAGAAAAAGACATAAAATGTCCACCCACAAACGTAAAAAACGTTTGAGAAAGGACAGACACAAGAAGAAGAAATAGCCGGTCAACGGCGTTCTTCGTCTGCAGACGCGTATATGCAAAGCTGACAAGTTTTGTACGCGTTTTTGAAAGAAACTGCAAGACCTAAAACCTTTAGGAAAGTCCCCCGGAGGGAATCCATGCACGTTTCCGGAACGACATCCTGTCGGTGTCATTCCGGGAACTGTGCGGGCGGTTTCCCGGATTTCCCTTGCGGGTTTTAGGTTTTTTGCCATACAAATAAACTCATAACATGACAGAACCTCAGAAAGCAGAACAGGTTATCAGTAATGAGTTGGTGATTGATGTGAGCGCGTCCGAAGTGGCCATTGCCTGGCTCAAGGACAAGCGCCTTGTGGAACTGAACAAAGAAGTACGAAACATCCATTTTGCCGTCGGTGACATCTACATCGGCAAAGTCAAGAAAATCATGCCGGGGCTGAATGCCGCGTTCGTTGACGTAGGGTATGAAAAAGACGCTTTTCTCCACTATCTCGATTTAGGTCCGCAAATCAAGTCTTTGACACGTTATGTGGGGCTCAATGTCCAACGGAAGGGAAAACTTATCGCCACTTCCAATTTCAAGAATGAGCCCGACATCGCCAAGGAAGGAAAAATCTCCGACATTCTTACGGCCGGTCAGCCTGTTCTGGTACAAATTGCCAAGGAGCCCATTTCCACGAAGGGCCCGCGGCTGAGCGCCGAGCTCTCGATAGCCGGACGCAATCTGGTACTCATCCCGTTCTCCGACAAGATATCGGTTTCGCAGAAAATCCGCTCCAAAGAAACGCGGGAACGGGTCAAGAAACTCATCGAATCGGTCAAGCCTGCCAATTACGGCGTCATTATCCGCACGGTGGCCGAAGGGAAGGAAGACCAGGTCATCATCGACGAACTGCAGCATCTGGTGCAGAAATGGGAAACGGCTGTCGAAGCGCTGAAGACCTATACGGGGCCGAAACTCATCCTGAGCGAACTCAACCGCACGTCAGCGATGCTCCGCGACCTGCTGAACTCCTCGTTCTCGAACATTTACGTCAACGACGAGGCGTTTGCCAAGGATTTGCGGCAATATATCGAATCCATCGCGCCGGAAGAGGAAAAGATTGTGAAATATCTTTCGGAAGGCACGCCCATCTTTGAGCGGTTCGGCATCACGAAACAGAGCAAAGCGTTGTTCGGCAAGACAGTGTCGATCAAGAACGGCATATATCTCATCATAGAACACACAGAGGCCCTGCACGTCATCGATGTCAACAGCGGCAACCGGTCGAAATCAGGCACAGACCAGGAAACGAACGCCTTCGAAGTGAACCTGACGGCGGCGGTCCATATTGCCCAGCAGCTGCGGCTGCGCGATCTGGGCGGTATCATCGTCATCGACTTCATCGACATGTACAAAGCCGAACATCGGACAGCCCTGTACGAGCGCATGAAAGCCGAGATGGCCGACGACCGTGCCAAGCACAACATTCTGCCGATCACCAAATTCGGCCTGATGCAGATCACGCGTCAGCGGGTGCGGCCGGAAACGACGGTGCAGACCACGGAGAAATGCCCGACGTGCCACGGCACAGGCAAGGTCGATTCGACCATCCTGTTCGAAGACGAGATTCTGCGCCGTATCACCGAAGTGGTCGAACAGCAGCATCCGGACAGACTGACACTGCATTTGCATCCGTATGTGGCAGCGTACCTGACCAAGGGGTTCCGCTCCATCCGGCGGCGCTGGGCACGTTCACTGCACTGCCGTCTGGAGATTGTTCCGGACAGCGAAGTGACCATGCTGGACCTCAAATGCTATGACCGCAAGGGAGATCTGATTCCGACCGACGGTGACGAACAGCCTAATCTGTCAAGAAGTGCAGATGATTCTGCAACAGATAGCCAATGTTGATTCCGAAATTCCACTGCGGGTAACCTCTGCTGTAATAGTTGACGTACAGCGAGAACTGGAATCCTTCCAGATTGAATATCAACGAGGTTTCGCTGATATATGCCAGCGTTGACAGGGCTTTGCCATAGCCGGCTCTGTATGCGAGACCCACGCCGTCGGCCGATGCGACCGAAAGGTTCTTCGTATAACGGCGGTAGGGCATGAAGGCATAAAGATCCGTCCGGAGCATCAGGTTCTTGCGCAGGTGCCACAGCGGCATAGCGCCCACGGCTGCATAGCGCTGGGCGGAATAGGCCTCGTTGAACACGGTACGGCTGTGCAAGGTCGGACGGAACGCCGGCGCGGTAATGACCGTGGACATATAGTTTTCCATGAGCGGCATCGTACTGATCACCCCCTGGAACAGCATACCCAGACAAAACCGGCTGCCGGCCGGCATGAACTGTTCATACTTGACCGCCGCCTGATACCAGTGGCGCGGAGCACGGCTGTACGCGTGCAGTGACACACCGGAGCCGAAAATCTCGCCGTCCATGTTGCGGTAGTCGTCTTTGACTTTCCCAGGCAGATATTTCTCATGGCCGCCGACATATTGCAGGTAGCCCGAGAAACGGAAACCACGGGTGGCGTACGGATGCATGTTGAGCGTGCTCCGGTCGGCGCCGAGCGTCAAGACGCCAAGCTGGAACTGGCTGCGTTCCCAGTCGCAGAAAGCACCGACCAGATCGCTCTGGTAATAGTCGTCGGTCAACAGGCCGGTCCCTCCGAGCAGTTCGAGACGCGTCTTGCCCCACGGCGTCCCAATGCCGAACTTGAGGTAACGTTCCCGCTGGTAAAGTTGTTCACGGCTGGCGGTGTGTTCGAGGATGCCGTCCCTGCGGTAAAAGTGTATATCGCTCGCCACCCCTGTGGCACGGAGATAGAACGGGATGCGCGAGCTGAAATCCAGGCGGACATCGCCATGCAGCATGTTGTAATGCTGCCCGATGACCACATCGACCAGATACGACTGCTTGAAGTCGGACAGCCGCGTGTAGCCGGCGCCGAGATAGGTGTGGCCGGAAGATGCGGAATTAATGGCCAGGCCGGCCATCAGCGACATGCCCGACGTCAGTTTCATGTCGAAGATCAGACGGTAGGTCGAATCGCCCGGAGCATACTGCGCTGCCGGGATGATTTCGGCCACCGTCGGGTCACTCAGGATGGAGAAATAGAGCTGACGGGCCTCCTCGAGCGAAATGAGCCGGTCGCTGTGTTCGGCCAGAATCTTCTTGAATTCCCGCTGGAAATAACGCCGCTGATCATCCGAGATCCCGGATACGGAGAAACTGTGAAACATCAGCTTCGGCAGACGCGCCGTATAGGCGGCCCGTCGGGCGGCCAGGCTGTCGGCCGGCATCTCACGGGACACCCGACGCTTGATTTCGTCCATGCGTTCCATGGTCTTCCGGTAGCCGTATTCACTGAGCTGCGCCGCCTTGTGGAAATCCAACAGGTTCACATCGGGCAACTCGACATCGATGGAGATACCGTCAGCCGGATCGACCGAATAGTCGGTATTCTGCATCATCATGGCCGAAAACTGCTCGAACGTGGAAGTGGCCGACATCTCCTGTGTGGTATTGTGCGAGACGACGCTGCCCACGATGAAATCCGGATTGAAATCCTGTTTCATCACATCCACCGGGAAATTGTTGTACATGCCGCCATCGTAAAGGATGCGGCCATCGATGGATATCGGCTTGAATACGAACGGGAATGTCATCGACGTGCGGATGGCACTGCCCAGGTCGCCGCTCCGGAGCACCACGGCTTTTTTCTCGTAAATATCGGACGAGACACAGCGGAACGGCACCATCAGCCGGTTGAAATCGCCCTCGCAGACCGCCGCAGAAGGTGCGAACAACTGCATGAAGGCGAAATTCATCTGGATTGGGTTGATCAAATGGACGGGCGAAAGGGAAACCGTGGCCGAATCGATCCGGCTGAACTTGAGCTGCAATACGTTGGTGATGGATTCTTCTCGCTTGTAAGAGGACAGGTCGCGCTCATCCACTT
>JAEEGL015959374.1_pt1 | contig 12906 bp, 10 predicted proteins | sample 9134231 | NCBI WGS metagenome assembly JAEEGL01 (sample SAMN16246548, study PRJNA631951) | gut metagenome | biome: gut microbiome; feature: rumen; material: fiber-attached | host: Bos | place: Iran: Karaj | collected 2018-10 | reverse complement strand
TTTTCTTTTGTTTTACATAGTAATTTAACTCTTATATGATAGCAGAATTAAATCCAGTCCAGTATTTTGATTCGAAATCTATTATATATTTGGAGTTATTTTTGTTATATCTTTAAAAACGATAATTGTTTTAAAACCCGAGATATGGGTTTTGTTTTAATAATATATTAAGCAGTACGCATAAAGAAAATGTTTTACATTTTGGTATTATATAGAAATTAAAGAGAAAAAAATGTCTGTTATAAATAATTGCCTTGTCGTTTTAAACTATAACGATTTTGAGACAACTAATAAATTCGTTCATATGGCAAGTAATTGCAGTTCAATAAACAAAATAGTTGTTGTTGATAATAATTCACCTGATGGCTCATATGATAAGTTAAAAGAATTAGAAAACGAAAAAATAGATGTAATTCAAACAACAAAAAATGGTGGATACGCTTATGGAAATAATTATGGCTGCTATTACTCTATAAATAATTATAATCCAGATGTCATTTTCGTTTCGAATCCAGATGTAAGGTTTGATGATTCTGTCATTAAGGAACTTCAATCAGAAATACTAAGGGATGAAAAAATTGGTGTTATTGCTCCGATTGTGAATCAAGGCTATAATGTATGGAATATTCCTGGTTTTTGGGGCGTAATCGAGGCCATTTTTTTAGTTGCTCACAATATTCATAAAAGAAGCATTAAAAAAAAGCTTTTGAAATGTTCAAATAATGTGCAATATGTTGGTGTAGTTGAAGGTTCTTTTTGGTGTACAAGAAAAGAAGTCTTTTTAAAGATTGGTGGATTGGACGAAAAGACATTTTTATATTTTGAAGAAAATATTTTATCAAAACGACTAAAAAAGCATGACTTTACAGAAGCTGTATTAACACATGAAAAATATGATCATTTTCATTCGGTATCAATAAAAAAAAGGTACGGAGGAAAAGCGAAAGCATTCAAAAATTTTTATGATAGCATGAAGATATATTTAATGGATTATCTTGATTGTAATGCGTTTCAATTGCTTGTTTTTGAAATATTTTTCGGCTTGGGATATTTAGAAAGGATTTTATACGATTTTATCATTCTTTTTAAATCTTGTTTAAGAAAATGAAGACATGATAATTATTTATAATTGTTTGTTTGATAGGAGACATAAATAATATGAAAAATGTGCTCTGGGTTTCCTTAATGGCTCCGTATGATAATGTTTCACATGCCAGCGGTAAGATTCAGAATTTTTATTTAAAACACTTAGCCAAAAATAAAGATTTAAAGGTAAGATTAATTTCTTTCTGTAAACCTGATGAATTAGAAAAGATTGATTTGGATAAATATAATATTCCCCATAATATATATGTTAGACCTCGAGGAGGCTTTATTAATGAGATGAAAAGGGGAATTGCCTGGGCGTCAAAACTTTTTATTATGAATAAATATGCTGGATTGACGACTTTAGAATACCAAATTGGAATGAGGAAAATGATTAATCAGTTAAGGAAGGAAAAATATACTCCTGATGTTATCATTTTAGATTGGACTGAAATTCTATTTTTTCTTTCCAAAATGAAAAAAATATGGCCTAAGGCAAAATTTGTGGCGATAGAAGAAGATGTATCATACTTGGGATTGCAAAGAAAGGGGAAATACTACAACAACTTCTTTTCAAGAACTTTTTTTGGGTTAAAAGAAAAAAGAGTAAAAAAGAAGGAGATTTCTTTTTTAAATCAAGCCAATCTAGCGATTTTCAATAACAAGAAAGATCTTCTATTGGCTCAAAATGACGGATTCACAGGTGAATACATTGTTTGGTCGGTTTATTATCAGACGTTCTTAAACAGAGAAATAAATCCTAACAATAACAAGGATATTGTTTTTTATGGCTCGATGAGTCGAGAAGAAAACTGGAAGAGTTGTATATGGTTCATCGAGAAAGTACTGCCATTAATTCAGGATAAAGATTTAAAGTTCATTATAGTTGGAGGAAATCCAAATCCGAAATTACTTTCTTATCAAAGTGAAAGAGTCATTATTAAAGGCTTTGTAGAGGATGTTGGAGTTGAACTGGCAAATTCAATGTGCCTTGTTGCGCCTTTAGTAATGGGAGCAGGAATTAAAGTAAAAATAATAGAAGCTATGAGTATAGGTTTGCCGGTAATAACAAACGATATTGGTATAGAAGGAATTCCGGCAAAAGATGGGGAGGAGTATTATTATTGCTCTTCGCCAAATGATTATTCAAGTGTAATCGAAAGAATATGTATGAATATAGAAGAAGCAAAGAAAATTGGCGAGAAAGCTAAAAAAATGATAGTTAATAATTTCAACTATCATTCAGATGCTGCTTTATTTGAAGAAAAGATAGTAAATCTATGAGCGATGAATTTATGGGGAACAAAAAGAAAAGAATTTCATCTCTGATTTTTGCTTTTTTTGCATGTTTTTTGCTACATTGTCTGCCGTTATTGTTTATTAAAGTTCCTACTTCGGGACCAGATGAAGTTATTTCATTATCATATGCTGCCCAACTGGCAGGATATGATTGGAGTTACTTATCAACATATTTTGGCACACGATACGGGTTTGGTAGTTCTTGGTTTTTGTTTCCACTTTTTTATATATTTAAAAACGGTTTAACAGTTTATTATATTGCCAGAATTGTATTAGCATTTATATTATCGCTACAAACAATTATCTGCTATAGAATACTAAAAGATTACTTTGAATGTCAAAACGAAAAGGAAATATGCCTAATTTCGATTGCTGTATCTTTTTTGACGAATGCTACGGCGGATATTTTTTGCAATGAAGCCTTGTTGACATTAAGTACTTGGTTGTATGTTTATATACTGCTTAATTTATATCATAAAGGAAAATCGTTTATATACTCTTTATTTCTGTGTTTAGTATTTTTATATGGATTGATTTGCCATGAACGATCGATAATTTACCTGCCCTCTATTATTTTCTCTTTACTGATGATTACAATAATAAAGAAAAAAAATATATTGGATTTTCGAGCAGTGTTGATATGTATACCTCTGGTGTTTGGAGTGTTTAAACTAAAGAAATATGTTTCAATTCAAGTATATGGCAATGCTGAAGCCCTAAAGAGAATAAAGGATAGTTCCGGGAATGAAATTGACGGACTTTTTCATAACTTAATTTTAATTATAAAAGAATGCGGATTAGTTAATACTATAAAAGGCGGAATCCGTGTGTCTTTATCGAATACATTTGGTTTAATGATATATTCTTGGCTTTTATTATCTGTATCTGCTGTATGTGCATTGTTTCTGGTATATTACCTTTTAAAAGGCAAGAGAGAGGCTTTTATTGTATCCAATGCAATAATAATGTTTTTTTGCTTTATGGGATTAACATTGAGTTTAGTGGCTATGGGAACAATACATTGTTGGCATGGTATTATATTGCAAGAGGGACGGCTTTATAACGATGGGCGCTTCTTTTTTTACTTGAGATACTATATTAATTTTTTTCCACCGCTCATTATACCAACTTATTATATGCTAAAGAAAAAAAATAATAGGATGATATGGATTGCGTCTTTAGCAGTATCATTTTTAGTGTATATTAGTTTTCAAACTGCTTTTGTGAATGTGCTTAATTGCAATAAATTATATGCATTTGATGTCGGAAAATTGTTTGAGGCAGCGTCATTTGGCGTTGGATTAGATTATTCTCTAGCATATAAAATTGGAGTGCTTCTTTTTTTAATACCTATAGCTTTTGCGAAAAAAAAGAATGTTCTGAATATTTGGATAATAATGTTGATGTGCATGACCATGTATCAACAAATTTATCAATGCATATTTTTTAGGAAACCTATTTCGGATAGTATAGTTAAGTACACAAATGAGTTCATCAAATTGTCAAACAATAGAGATTTTCTGGATTATCTTGAGAAAAACCAAATCAAATTAGGTGTTCTTTCGCACAAAGTATATAGACCGGAATACTTCATACAATTATGCTACCCCGGAATAGATATTAGAAGAATTGAGGGCGAGGAAGATTTAGATAAAATCGTTTTTTCGAATGAAGAGATAGACTACAACATATCAAAAGAATATGATTGTATTACTTTAGATGAGGATGAGTTTATTTATTTTTTTGATTACGAAGATTATGAAAATATACAAAGAATTATAAATAAAGGGAACGAAAAATGAGAATTGGCATACTGACATTTGCAGGAGCAATGAACTATGGGGCTCAGGCTCAGCTTTACGCAATGACCCATTTTTTAAAATCCGAGGGGCATGATGTTACAATACTATACTATACTCCTAAAAAATATTGGATAAAGACTTTGAAAATGTCTATACGCAACGAGCAGGACTGGTTATCACATCCGATTCATATTCTGCAATCACTATTTCGAATGAGGGTTTTTTATAAATGGATTAAGAGGATTCCTAACAAAAAAACTATCAAAAACGGAAACGATATAGATAGCCTTGAACTGGAATTAGTTGTTATGGGAAGTGATGAAATTCTTAATTGTGTTCATCCGTTTTTTGGGAACATATATTTAGGCGTTGGAATTAATACACCTAAGGTTTACTATGCTCCAAGTTCCGGGGCCCTAATGCCGGATTATAAAATTGATGATAGTTTTAAAAGCGATTTTAACGGGTTCAATGCTTATTCTGCGAGAGATTTTTCGACACAGGCTTTTTTGAAAAATAATGTTAACAAAGAGATCACTATGGTCCTGGACCCGACCTTCTTGTGGGATTATAGCGAAATCAAATCAGAAAAGATTCCTGCAAAAAGATTTATTTTGTTATATTCGTTTGAATCTTTTGAAAAGTATAAAAAAGAAATTACTGAGTATGCAGAATCGGAAGGGTTAAGTATAGTTTCGCTTGCTAGATCTTATAAATGGGCAAATTATAATTTGCCGATAGCGAGTGAAAGTGATTGGTTGGTGTGTTTCAAAAATAGCGAGTTAGTAATTACTGATTCATTCCACGGCCTGGTATTTGCCATAAAGAATTCCAAAGAATTTGTATTAATTCCTAGAGGGGACAAATTGAACAAAAATGAAGGATTGCTCCAGTTTTTGAGTGTTAGTAAGAATTATTTCAAATCCGGATCAATTAAAAAATACTTGATGGAAAACAGTGTTAATTATGATGACTGCAAACAAAAGATTGAAGAAAGAATAAATATATCCAAAGAATATTTGCGAAAGGCTATTGGTAGTATATGAAAATTTTATTTTTTGTTTTATTGTTTATAATATGTCTGAATATTCTGAATGTTTTATTTTTGGCTTTTTATTGCAGAATTGAACGAAGAATTGACAGGAAACTGAATACACAGAAAAAAGCAGATTGTTCGTCCGAAAAAAACTCTGAAGAAAACAATAAAAGCAGGCGGCGTAAGATGCAATGGGTAAAAGATTTTTACAAATATTTGGATCATTACTTTTATGGTTGGATGAGGTTCTGCATTATTAAAGTCGGTAAAATTCCCAGCAATAGAATCAGAAAAGTACTATATAGATTTGTATTTTGTATGAATATTAATAGAAAAACAGTAATTAGTGCTGGATGCGAGATCCGTTCCCCCTGGAATATTTATTTAGGGAATTGTATTATCGCAGGAAATTGTATTTTGGACGGAAGATCAGGAATAGAAATTAAAGATAATGCAGTGCTGGGAATGAATGTTCATATATGGACACAGGAACACGACATTAATAGTGCGTCATTTGCTGTTACAGATGAACATAAGGGAAAAGTAGTAATAAATGAACGAGCATGGGTTTGTTCCGATTCTACGTTACTTCCCGGTGTTGTTGTCGGAGAAGGAGCAGTAATAGCTTCTAAAGCATTGGCCTGCAAGAACTGCGAGCCTTATGTAGTTTACGGAGGTGTTCCGGCAAAGAAAATAGCGGAAAGAAATCAGGATTTAACATATGTGTTATCCGGAAAGCCGCACTGGCATTTTAATTAATTTTTTGGAGAATAAGATTGGCAGAAGCATATATTTATAAATATTTAAAAAAATCCAGTTGCACAGGATGCGAAGCCTGTGTAGATGGCTGCCCAACCGGGGCCATCAAAATGGAAAAAGATGAAAGCGGATTCTATTATCCTTGCACTGATTTTACTTTATGTATTTCTTGTGGGAAATGTGTAAAAATATGTCCCAAATTATCGAATGATGAAAAAAAGGTTTTTACAGGAGACATAGAGACATACGCGGGTTATGCTCTTGAAGAAAAGAATGTTGTAAACAGTTCTTCCGGGGGCATGTTCAGATTGTTAGCCGAATCATTTTTAGAAAAATATAATAATGCCAAAATATGCGCTGTTGTTTGGGACGATGATTTTAAAGGTGTTCATCATGAGATAGGTTCATATGATCAGTTGCATCAAATGCAGAGATCCAAATATGTTCAAAGTCGAAAGAATGGTGTTTATAAAAAGATTAGAGATTTGCTGGAAGATGATGTTCCGGTTCTATTTGTCGGATGCCCTTGCGAGACTGCCGGATTACAAGCATATCTGGGGAAAAAATATGAAAAATTATTTGTAATCGATTTAGTCTGTCAAGGACCAACTGCGCCTGCCGTCCTGGAATCATATATTTCGAGACTTCAGAAAAAATACAAGTCTAGGATTGAATTTATTAATTTGCGTCTTCCGGCGGGAAAGAATTGGATTCCACAATGGAGTGAAATTAGATTTGCAAACAAAAAAAAGTACATACGAGTTTTTTATGAAACTGATTTGGGAATTGCAGTTCATTATATGCAAAGGGAATCATGTTTCGAATGTAGTTTTAGAGGCAACAACAGATTTTCGGATATAACCCTTGGTGATTTTCATGGGATAGATAAGAAATCCGCTTATTATAATCATTTAGGGACATCAATTGTGTGTATTAATACCCCCAAGGGAGCAACTTTATTTGATTCAATAAGAAAAAATATTTGTGTTGAAAAGGTCGATTATTCTGAAGTTAAAAAAAGCAATATGAGAATATCTCAATCTCGTATAAGGGACAAGGAAGATTATATCTTTTGTGAAAATTATAAGGAAAAAGGATTAAAAAAAGCGATTCAGAAAACACTCCCGTTTAAGAAGAAAATAAAGTATTACCTACCTTCTTTTATATCTAATGTGGTAAACGGGTACAAAGGTTGTAAATATTATGAAGAATAAAAGAATGCTTCTTGGAACCTTAATAAACTACACGACCGTAATAGTACAAATGCTGAGTACTGTTATAGTTACGCCATATCTTATAAAAATATTTGGTGAAAATGATTATGGAATATATAAAATTATTCTATCATTAATAGCCTATTTGCTGATATTGAATTTGGGTATTGGTAATTCGCTTATTAGGTTTTTATCTGAATTCCGAGCGAAAGGAAAGGACAAATCCGAAGAAGGATTGTGCTTGGTATCCTGTTCGGTTATTTTTAATTTAATAGCATGTTTTTTTGCTTTTATTGTAGGAATTGTTCTGTTTTTCCTCATTCCTAAAGCTTTTTCATATAGTTTATCTGTTATTGATTTAAGACTGGCAAAAAACATTTTTGTAATCTTATTTTTTAGTGCGATTTTTTCCATTTTAACAGATTTATATTCTTCATATTTATTTGTATACGAGAGATTTGTGTTTGTTAAATCAGTAGATCTGATAAGATATTTATTAAGAGTCATTCTGATTTTTTCTTTATTGAACAACAAATCTTCGGCATATCATCTGGCTTTTATTGATGTGGCTGTATCAGCTGTTGTTTTTTTGTCGAACCTAACTTATGCGATTTTAATAGAAAAACTGAGAATAAACTTTTTGATTCTTTTCAAAAGTGGTCTATTTCCGATTAAAGAGTATTGTTCATATGCGGGATTGTTTTTTTTCAACTTAATTATTGAACAACTTATATGGAATACAGACTCAATAATCATAGGAATGAGATTAAATCCAACAATGGTAACTATTTTTAGTTCCGGCGCTATTATATCTGCTGCGTTTAACAGCATGACACAGATTATTAGTTCCATGGTTTTCCCAAGAATAGTTATGAAATTCAGTACGGAAAAAACACAGGATAATGCTACCGTTGTTATGATAAAAATAAGCAGATTGCAGGCATTTATAGCATTTTATATTTTGGGCGGATATATCATTCTGGGCAAATATTTTGTTACAAAAATATGGCTGGGAGATAGTTTTGAACAAGCTTGGTCGACGAGCTTAATAGTTATGGTTGGGACATTATTTAGTTCATTAATGGGATCCGGTCATCTGATATTGCGGGCAATCAACAAACAAGTATTTTTCTTGGTTTCTGAATTTATAATTTTCTTTTCGAATGTTGTAGCGACTTATTTTTTGGTTGTTCCTTTAGGAATTAAAGGTGCGGCTTATTCGACAACTGTAGCTTATATCCTCGGTATGATTATTTTTATTATACCCTATTATATTAGAACCATAGGGCTTGATATAAAAAAATACTTGAAGAATATTCTATCTATAGTTATACCAATGATTATATTAAGTTTGACTTTATTTGGTTTCACAAAGGTATTTGCCATTGATTCTTTTAAATCCATGATTCTTTGGGGCTTATTGTATAGCTTTTTATATGGAATATGTTGTTTTCTGGTATCAACAAAGGAAGAAAAAAATATGATTATTTCGTTTTGGAAAGGTTGGAGAAAATAATGATATGGATTCCTATTGTTTTAATAATATCTGTGCTTATTTTTTTACTATTGAATTATAGATATAAAAATTCATATTATTATAAAAACTTGATTAAGTTTGAAAATAGACGTGAAAATAACGAAAAATGGCCAGAAGGAATAAAAATGGTAAACTTGGGGAGTGTACATTCGAGGTTTTCTTTTGAGTATAGCAATGGAAACGGAGTGAATTTGGCGAGAGCACCCCAGTCATTAAATTATGACTTGAAAATGCTGGAATTATATAAAAATAAAATTCCCCCTAAAACAGTTGTGTTTGTTTATCTGCCAATTTGTATTTTTGCATTAAAAAACTATAACGGTTTGCGTCAAAATTCAAAATATTATTATGAATTCCCTAAATATTTGATTGACCATTATTCATTAATAAACAAAATTATATGCCTTTATTTTCCAATTCTATTTGCCGGAAAACAAGCAGTTTATTCAGTTTATAATAAGAAAGTTAATTCAGAAATAGAATATAAAAACTGTGTGATACAGAAAGACCAATATGATATTATGGCGAGGAACCATTTGGATGTTTGGAAAAAGCAGTTTAAAATAGATAATATGATTGATGGTAATATTGATCATTTGAAGGGCACATTTGAGTACAATAGGGAGAAGTTAATTAAAATAATCGAAACGTGCGCTGAAAATGATTGGAAACCTGTTTTTGTTACAGGTCCGCTTTCGGAAGAAATGAACAAGCAGATCTCTGCTGACTTTATTGAAAGATTTTATTATTCGAATTTCAGGGATATTGCTGACAAGTATGGGGTACTTTATTTGGACTATAGAACAGATAAGGATTTTTCTGATCATGATTTATTCTGGAATGGTGTGGATTGGTTATCGCAAAATGGAAGAAAAGTATTTATGGACAGGGTAATAAAAGACATTGGATTATAAAAAGTTAGGAAGAGAAGAAGATGAAGAGAATAATAAGGAATATTAAAAAAATCTTTCGAAGAGATATATATGCTAAAATAAGTACTTCAAATCGAGGCGAGTTGTTAATCGGTAAAAAAGTTGTTGTGACCGGAGGAGCGAGCGGAATAGGGGCTGAGATAACAAAAGCTTTTATTAATCAGGGTGCTGAAGTATTAATTTTGGGCAGAAATGAAAATAAAATAAAAGAATTTATTAAAGATATAGAAACGGATAAGATAAACTATTTAATTTGGGATGTTTCAGATGTTTCATGCATAAAAAATAAATTTGATGAGGCGTTGTCAATTCTTGGAAGAATTGATATATGGGTAAATAATGCCGGAATATATAAGAATATAAATTGCTTGGAATGTAAAGTTTCAGATTGGGAAGAAATATTTGATACAAATATAAAAGGACCTTATTTTATTACTAACCGTGTAATAGAGTATTTTATAAAAAACGGAATTGAAGGGAATATATTAAATATATCTTCGGAAACAGGCGTAATCGCAATGACAAACCCGTATGCATTTACCAAAAACATTTTAATTCAGTATACCGAAGGATTGGCGTACGAGTTTTCCAAGTATAATATTAAAGTAAATGCAATTGCACCTGGTGGAGTTGCTACGAGTATTGCTGGAAAACTTTCATCTAATGATCCATTGAATTTTGGTTCGTTAGGCGGGAGGCTTATTGTACCGGAAGAAGTGGCAGAGTTAGCATTATTTCTTGCTTCTCCATTGAACACTTGTTTGAATGGTCAAGTTGTTTTTGCTAATTCAGGTAATACATTGCTGAGACCAAATAACTATACGAACCGATAAATAAACAGGAATGTACGTAAGAGAAACAAAGAGGATAAAATGAAAGTTATATTAATAGGCCCGACTTATCCGTATAAAGGTGGTATTGCCCAGTATACAAGTCAATTATTCCGTGCATTAAAAAAATATCATGACGTTTATCTGATATCATATAAAATGATGTATCCCAAATTGTTGTTCAAAAAAGAACAGCGAGATTATTCAAATGAAATGTTCAAGATTAACGAAACACAGTTTTTGATCAATACTGCAAATCCAATAAACATTTATAAAGTTTCGCATATAATAAACAAGATGAAGCCAGATTGTGTATTGATACAATGGTGGCATCCTTATTTTGCACCTTGTTATAAAATATTAACTAATCATCTCAGCAAGGATATTAAGGTTATTTTTACTTGTCATAATGTTTTTCCGCATGAAAGATTTCCTATGGATAGATTTCTTACCAAAATAACATTAACTAAAGCAGACGGTTTTATTGTACACTCCAAAAGTGATGCTAACGAATTAAAAACCATTAAGGATGATTCGACATATATATTTTCACCGCTTCCAACATATGAAACATTTAAACATAGAGAACTTGGAAAAGAGGAAGCGTTGCACGAATTGAATTCTTGCTTAAATGGGGATATAGAAAGTTCAGATATTGTTCTTTTGTTTTTTGGATTAATAAGATATTATAAAGGGCTTAAGCATTTGATCAATGCCTTGCCATATTTGAAGAAAAAATATATTAATCTAAAATTACTCATTGCAGGTTCTTTTGGGGACGACAAAAAAGACTATTTGGAATTAATTAAACAAAATGCATTAGAAGAAATTGTTTTTGTTGTTGATGCATATATTCCGGATGATAAAGTGGACACTTATTTTGAAGCGTCAGATTTAGTTGTTTTGCCGTATGAAAGTGCAACACAAAGTGCTGTGGTTCAGGCTGCGTTCGGATTTGCGAAGCCTGTAATTGTAACAAATGTCGGTGGGTTACCAGATGTTGTAGAACATATGAAAACAGGCTATGTTATACAACCTCAAAATGCTAAGGCAATTGCGGATTCGATTGAGGACTTCATTGATAACAACAGGTATGAGGAGATGCATCAAAATATAATAGACTCAGCCGATATATTTAGTTGGAATCATATGGTTGAATCATTAGAAAAACTTATTACTTTATGTGACCGTGATTAGTAATCACGATAGATATTAACACTTGGTATAAAAGAAAGATTTACGATTTGATATATGAAAGTGCTTTTTTTAGCTATTTTATGAAATAGATCTTAAAAAATATTGATGTTATTCGATATATTATTTTTGACTTCTTCCATACATTTAGCAGGCTGATATACGAATCATAAGATGTTGTATGTTTTCCTTCCGCCCAATTTCTAATTCACGTAACAAATTTGTTTACTAATAAATCACAAATCATGCTAATGCGATGCGAACAAGTGATGAGTTTTTCGGAATGGGAATCTTAGGATGACAATCAAATACTGAATTCATTTGGTCTGTATTTTATTATCCAAATACAAAGCTTGTTGAGCGGATGATTAAATTCTAGGAACAGTAAATACTTTGGCATAAGCGTTGATTATGGTGGGAAGGGATTCCAATAATGCTAAGAATAAATGTGTTTGCAGTTAAAATATGAAATAAGGATATAATATAATGGTATTTAGTTCTGTTGTTTTTTTGTTTGTGTTTTTCCCAATTACTATATTGGTTTATTACTTACTAAAAAATAATTATAGAAATTATTGGTTGTTATTTGCGAGCTTATTTTTCTTTGGTTGGAGCCAATACAATTATCTATGGATAATCATTGTTAATATATTAATAAATTACATATGCGCTATAGGCGTAGATAAAATAAAAAAATTTAGGAAGATTATATTAGTTTTCTCTATTTTTGCAAATTTATTTATATTGTTCTACTTTAAATATTTTGACTTTGCGATTGAATCTGTAAACAATCTTTTCAAATGTAACTTTGATTTGAAGAATATAATTCTTCCTATAGGGATTTCCTTCTTTACATTTCAAGGAATGTCTTATGTAATTGATGTTTATAGAAAAGATGTTCCTTCTCAATATAATGTCTTTAAGGTTGCATTATATATAGTTTTATTTCCACAATTAATTGCTGGCCCTATAGTAAGATATAAAGAAATTGAAAAAGAAATAAATCAAAGAAGCATAGATATTGAAGTATTTACTTCAGGAATAGAAAGATTCATTATTGGTTTAGGTAAAAAAACCATTATTGCAAATACAATGGCTGTTTTAGCTGATTCTGTTTGGAATAATGGAGCTTCATATAATACATGGTTATTAGCTTGGGTTGGCGGAATAGCTTATATGTTGCAAATATTTTTTGATTTTTCTGGATATAGCGATAT
>JAEEGL015887388.1_pt1 | contig 12906 bp, 17 predicted proteins | sample 9134231 | NCBI WGS metagenome assembly JAEEGL01 (sample SAMN16246548, study PRJNA631951) | gut metagenome | biome: gut microbiome; feature: rumen; material: fiber-attached | host: Bos | place: Iran: Karaj | collected 2018-10 | reverse complement strand
TAATTTTCGATTAATGTTTTTGAAAGATCTTCTTTATCAAATACCGATACAGTAATTTTATTTTCCATATTTGCCAATCTTTAAATACTAACAAGTTAATTATACAATAAGGGTAGAAATCTTTACAATAAATTTTAAGATAATTATAATTATAATGCAATATATATGGTGGGCAAATGAAAGTCAGAGTTATAGGAGCAGGATTAAGCGGATCAGAAGCAGCACTACAGCTTGCAAAATACGGTTTTGAAGTTGAGCTTTATGAAATGCGCCCTGTAAAAACAACCGGTGCACATAAAACCGATAAATTTGCCGAATTTGTCTGTTCAAACAGCCTCGGAGCTATTGACAGCACAAACGCAAGCGGAGAATTAAAGGAAGAATTAAAACTCCTCAACTCGTTTCTAATTAATACTGCATTTAATACAACCGTTGAAGCAGGCGGAGCTTTAGCAATTGACAGGGAACTTTTCTCTGAAAAGATTACTGAATCAATCGAAAAAAATGATAAAATTACAGTCATAAGAGAAGAAATCACCTCTCTTGACCTCAACATTCCGACAATAATAGCCTCTGGTCCTTTGACTTCTGATGCCCTTAGCCAATCAATTAAAGAGTTTTTAGGCGAAGAATACCTCCATTTCTTTGATGCAATCGCTCCTATCATTGAAAAAGACTCAATAAATTTTGACAAGGCTTTTTATCTGAACAGATACAATAAAGGATCAAAAGACTATATTAACTGCCCTATGAACAAAGAAGAATACCTGAAATTCTATGATATTTTAATAAACAGCCCCAAAATTGAGCTCAAAAGTTTTGAAAAAGACGCAAAATTCTTTGAATCTTGCCTACCTATTGAAGTTTTGGCACAAAGAGACATTAATGCCCTTCGTTTTGGACCATTAAAACCGGTCGGTCTCGTTGACGAAAGAACAGGAATTGAAAATTATGCCGTAGTCCAATTAAGACAGGATAATCAAGCAAAATCACTATATAATATGGTCGGATTTCAGACAAACCTCAAATGGGGCGCTCAGGCTGAACTTGTTCATTCAATTCCCGGACTTGAAAACGCAAATATAATAAGATACGGAGTTATGCACAGAAATACATTTATTAATTCACCAAAACTTTTAAATCCGACTTTGCAGACAAGAAAAAATCATAATATTTTCTTCTCCGGACAAATCACAGGAACAGAAGGTTACACAGAATCCATAGCAACAGGTCTCTTAGCAGGAATAAACATGGCAAGACATTTGAGCGGAAAACCGCTTTTAACTCTCCCGAAAGAAACCGTTTTAGGAGCTTTAACAAATTATATAAGTTTTGATGAACATAAACACTTCCAGCCCATAAATTCAAATTGGGGAATTGTCTCGGATATTCAGCTTGACAAAAAACAAAGAAAAGACAAAAAACTCAAAAATGAAGCCTATCATCAAAGAGCAATTAACTCTCTGAAAGAATTTTTATCAAATATATAAAGCAAAATAAAAGCCCCTAATAGGGGCTTTTATTATATAAATTATTTTGCAATGGTTTGACTATTGTAATTGTGCCCAATAAGCATCAGAAAGAACTTCATTCTTCTGAGCTTCAGAAGCTAAATTGACATTTGCGGGAGTAAAGATGAAAACGGAATCACCGATTTTTTGTTGATTACCGGCAAGAGCGTGAGTTGCACCGCAGAGGAAATCAACAACTCTCATTGATTGTTCTCTGTCAAGCAAGTGCAGATTAAGAATAACCGTTTTTCTTTCTTTTAAGTGTTTGACAATTGCCATAGAATCGCCATAAGCTCTAGGCTCACAAACCATAACTTCATAACCTTTATAGTTAGGAAGATTTACTACTTTTGAACTTGTATTATCCTTTGGTACATATACTTTATCCAATGCTGCATTCCCTTCTGTTGCATATTCGTCAGATACAGACATCATATCCTCGAATATTTTATCTTCTTCATCATCTCCGAATGTCGAATTAATGAAATCCTGTATTGATGATTTAACTTTGTCAAACACTGCCAATTTTATATCCTCCCAATGCGTTTTTTATTCTATGTAAATAATATCCGTCCCAATCTTATGATTGTTGCACCTTCTTCAAGTGCAATGAGAAAGTCATTTGACATTCCCATTGAGATATGCTTTAATTCTACACCCAATTCAAATCTTAACACATCGTGTATTTGTTTGATATTTCTGAACAACTCCCTCAATTTTTCTTTGTCGTCAATAAGAGGTGCAATATTCATCAATCCTTCAATACTGATAGAGCTAAGATTCAATAATTTTGGGAAATTTTCCTTTAATTCCTCCGGAGAAAATCCGAATTTTTGTTCTTCGTGAGCATTGTTGATTTGTATCAGCACTTTCTGAATTATCCCTTTTTTTTCGGCTTCTTCATTGATTGCTTGCGCTAACTTCAAAGAATCAACCGAATGAATTAATTCAAAATTTCCTACTGCCAACTTTACTTTGTTTGTCTGAAGATGACCTATCAGGTGAAATCTCGAATTTTGTCTTATTTCATCAGGAAGCTTTTTGATTTTTTCGAGAGCATCCTTGACTCTGTTTTCGCCAAAATCTCGCAGACCTAACTTGTAATACCTGATTATCTGTTCTTCATCAAAGTATTTAGTTACAGCAACTATTATTGGATTATAAGGTGCAATTTGCGCTTTGATTCTTGCAAGATTCTGCTCTATTTTGTCCATTTCCCTACCAAAAAGAAGTTCCTTCTACGCAATGATTCAAAACACTAAATTAATTATAACAAACTTTCTAAGTCGGACAACAATTTTAACCAATGCACAATGCGTTTTTTTCAAAAATCCTCTCAAACCCATGTTGCTCATGGTTTTTGGTTGTTTTTTGTACACTGAAACATTACTTAACAATTGCAATAATAATGCCCGATTACATCCTTTTTTTGTAATTTTTTTTAAAGATTATCAAGATCCTTGGGATGGCATCCTCCAAAAAGTCGATTTGTGATTATCTCATAATGCAAAGGATGTGAAATTTTTATATAATTAGAATATGAGAGAAGATTCAAAACAGTATCTATACGATTTTAACCTCTATCTTGAAGTTGAGCGCAACTTTTCAAAGCATACCATCAAAGCATATAACTCTGACATCTTGAGCTTTTTGGTCTGGCTCGGAGAAAGAAGCGTTTCTGACGTCAGTGCAAAAGATATCAAAGAATATCTTCTCTATATTCAGCAATTTAACTTCTGCAAAACAACAACTGCAAGAAAAGTTGCATCATTGAGGACTTTCTACAGATATTTATATCGTGAAAGATTAATAGAAAATAACCCTGCTCTCACAATTCAAGCACCTAAAAGAGGTAAATCACTCCCTCAATTTCTGACTGAAAAAGAAATTGAAAAAATATTCAATAATATGAAAATAGACACTCCGGCAGGATATCGGAACAGAGCAATATTAGAACTTTTGTTTGCAACAGGAATGAGAGTATCAGAACTCAGCAATCTCAACTTTTCAAACCTTAATCTTGATGAAAATGAAATAAAAGTATTCGGAAAAGGAGCAAAAGAAAGAATTGTTCTTGTTTCAGATCGTGCAAAAGATTTGCTTATAAACTATATAAATACTGCAAGAAAATTAATCTGCCCAAATTCTGATGAACAAAAAGGAGATTCACCTGTCTTTATTAATAAGAACGGGTACAGACTTCAAACACAAAGCATAAGAATTGCAATTAATGACACAGTACGCAGTATTGAACTTCCTAAACATGTTACTCCTCACGTTTTCAGACACAGTTTTGCAACAAGACTTCTTGAAAACGGTGCTGATTTAAGAGTTGTACAAGAACTTTTAGGTCATAGCAGCATAAGCAACACTCAAATTTATACACACGTGACAACTGAACGTTTAAAATCCGCATATAGTGCCGCCCATCCAAGAGCATAATTATAAATAAGAAAAAAAGAAATATATCTTAACAAATATTTAAAATCTATCAAAATTTTAATTTTCAGGATTTATAATAGTACAAACTAAAAAAGAGGAAAACGCATGCACATAAGCGCTATTCAACCTATACACTATACAAAGTTTTATAGCCAGCCTTTAAAACCACTGCCGGCATCAGTGTATAGTACCAATTCTGCCCTAAGCCAACCGTCAAAAGACACTGTTTCATTTTCAGGTTGGTTCTCAAAAGAAGAAAACGAAGCAAAAGCAAAAGCCGAAGCAAAAGCACAAGCAGCTCAAAGAGAACGTTTTGGAAACGGTGCCATTTCACAATTACCACCGGAAGTAATTAAAGTTGCAAAAGAACGTTTGGACGAAATGGGATTTAAAAACATCAATGATTCAGAATTACATGTCATCATTGAAGATGCCCCTTATGATAATGAACGCAGCAAATGTCATATTATAAGTTATTATGACGATGATCAAAAAGCTTCTGTAAGATTTACAAATGACGGAGACCTTGCATTTATGGCAAAATACATTTATTCTCCGGATGGAGTAATTATTGAACACTATTATTACAGATATTATGACTTTAACACTAAAAAATGGCACGATATTTCAAGACAAACGCTTATTCCATAAAAGTTTTATAAAAAACAAACTAAAAAGCTCCAAACATGGAGCTTTTAATTTATAATATTGTTATTTTTAATATTCATAATATGTAAATTCAAAAAATTCATACTTATTTCAAAAAATATAAAAAATTGAGAAAGGAATTATATGAAGATTACACCAATAACAACAATCTGCTTATATAAAAATCCTCAAATGGCAAAAATATCACAAAATAAGGAAGTCTCTTTTGCAAGAAGAATTGTATTACCCGGAATGTGTTATTATCTAAACGGAACTACTTTGTCTGAACCCACAAAAGCTAAACGTAAACTATACGGCACAACAACCATTTCAGAAAAACTTGTTGAAGAAGTTATTCCACGCCTTCAGGAAATGGGATATAAAAAATTCAAACCAAAATATTTCCATGACTTATGGATTTTTAAAGGACCTGACTACACTGAAAATTATCATATAGTCAGCTTCTATGACAATAAAAATGATGCCTCAATTCTTTTAACAAAAGACAGCAACAAAGCTTATATGGTTAAATATAAACGTGCGAAATCAGCTTCCTCAGAACCGCTTTATGCATACTATACAAAAGAATATAATTTCACAACAAAAATGTGGAAAGATATTGACCCAAATAACTTTAAACTCGAAGCTCCGTTTTGCTACGAAGGTTAAAAAATCACTAAATATAAAAAGAACTCCCAAATGGGAGTTCTTTTTGTATATTCTTTGAAATTATCTCTTTGAGAACTGGAATCTCTTTCTTGCTCTTTTTCTACCGTATTTCTTTCTTTCTTTGATACGGCTGTCACGAGTCAACAATCCTTCAGCCTTGAGAACTGCTTTGTATTCTTCGTTAACCTTTAACAAAGCTCTTGAAATACCATGTCTGATTGCATCAGCCTGAGCAGAAATTCCACCGCCGACTGCTTTAACTCTGACATCATATTTTTCCTGATTGTCAGTTAATGCAAGCGGTTTATAAATTGTCATTTCGAGTGATGGTCTGTTACCGAAGTAATCAGCAAATGTTCTGCCGTTAACAAAAACTCTGCCTTTACCTCTTACTAATTTAACTACGGCAATAGCAGTCTTTCTTCTTCCTGTTGCCATTGTTTCTTTCTTATCAACTGCCATTATTTAGCCTCCGTTTCATTATAAACTACAGGTTTTTGAGCTTCATGCGGGTGTTTGTCGCCTGCATATACTTTAAGTTTGTTGAATTGTTCCTGACCTAAAGTATTGTGAGGAAGCATACCTTTAACAGCTTTTTCGATAGCAAGTCTGGGATCTTTTTCCATTAATTCTTTGAAAGTTGCCATCTTCAAACCACCTGGGTATCCTGTATGATGATAATATTTTTTGTCTGTTTCTTTTTTGCCCGTAACACAAATTTTGTCAGCATTGATGATGATTACAAAATCACCTGTGTCAACATTCGGTGTGTATTGGGGTTTATTCTTACCTCTGAGAATATTTACTGCAGTAACAGCCAATCTTCCGAGGGTTTTACCCTCAGCGTCCAAGATGTACCACTTTCTTTCTACTTCGAGAGGTTTAGCCGAATAAGTTTTCATAAGCCGTCTCCATATCATTTATTTCGTTGTATATTACTTTCATTAACACTAAGCCTTCGGGAGATACCATCGTTCCTGCTTGCTGATTATCCTTTGACTCTAAAATCTCTTTAAGTGCTTCGGGGGCTAGAGACTCTTTTTCGAGTTTGAGGAGAGTTCCGACAATTAACCTCACCATATTGTACAAAAATCTGTTTGCAATTAAATCTATATAAATCTTTTCACCATCTCTGACAGCCTGAGCTTTATACATTATGCAAACCTTAGCAGGATTCGTAGTTCTGACTTTCTTAAAAGCCGAGAAATCATGTTCCCCGATTAAGTATTGAAGCATTTCATTCAATCGGTCAACATCTAACTCATTCCTGACTAAAAGACAACCGTCATCGAAACAAGATCTTTGAGGTCGATTCACTATCGTGTATCTGTACCACCTTGCTCTCGCACTTTTTTGTGCGTGGAAGGTTTTATCAACCTTTTTAACACCTTTTACACTAATATTATTAGGCAAAAGACCGTTCATTGAATTGATAAATTTATACCCAGAACAATCGTAATCACTTTCAAAGTGAAGCCATTGTTCAAAGGCACTGACTCCTCTGTCGGTTCTGCCCGAGAAAATTGTCCTGATATTTGTTTTTGTCAATGTGCTAAGTGCTTTTTCTATCTCGCCCTGAATTGTAGGTTCAACAGAATACTTTGTTTGTTTTTGGCTTCCAGCGAAGCCTTCGCCTTTATATTGAATTATAAGTGCGTATCGTTGCATTATACCAATTGAATCATTGCCATCTTCGTAGCATCACCGCGTCTTGGAGGAAGCTGATAAATACGAGTATAGCCACCATTTCTATCTTGGTATTGTTTACCGATTCTGTCAAACAACTTCATTAAAACTGTTTGGTTAAGATATTTCTTGTCTTTTTGAAGTTCTTTAACAGCTTCTTTTGTTTCAACATTGAAATATTGTTTATTTTCTTTGTCATAAGCCAATATTTCTTTTGTTTCCATATTCATTATTTCGCCTGTTTCTTTAGAATAAATATACCTTGAGGCAATTCTTCTTGAGTGAAGGTCACCCTTTTTTGCAAACGAAATAAGTTTTTCAGCATAAGGTTTTAAAGCCTTTGCTCTAGAGATTGTAGTTGTTATCTCTCCATATAAGAAAAGGTCAGTAGCAAGTGAACGCAATATAGCGTTTCTTTGGTCCTGTGCTCTTCCTAATGTATGTCTTTTGCATTGGTGTCTCATTTTATTTGTCCTTTGTGATTAAATTAATTCTTCTAAATCAACACCTTCAGGATTAGGTTGAAGTTCTAAACCTGCTTGGCGTAATTTTTCAATAACTTCATCAGATGACTTTTTACCAAAATTCTTAATGTTTAATAAATCATGTTCGGATTTCTTCAAAAGTTCCGGTAAAGAATTGATGCTTGCTCTCTTTAAGCAGTTATAAGCTCTGACTGAAAGTTCAAGGTCTTCAATTGTAATTGAAGGAGCTTCTTCTTCTTCCTTCGGTTCATCAACAACAGCTTGTGAAGTTGTTAAGATTGAAGGTTGACCTGTAATTGAAGCGATTTCCATAAAGTGTTCAATCAATAAGCTTGCTGCCTGGCTTAAAGCAGTAGCAACTTCGATACTTCCGTTTGACCAGATTTCAATAGTAAGTTCATCATAGTCAACAACATCACCGACACGAGTGTTTTCAACATTATAGCTGACTCTCTTAATCGGCATGAATGAAGCATCAATCGGGAGCATATCAATAGGAATATTTCCCTTATTTTCTTTTAATACATCAACTGTGATGTAACCCTTGCCTACTTCTGCAACGATATCTGCATGAATGCTTCCGCCTTCTGCAATTGTACAAATTAACCAGTCAGGGTTAACGACTTTAACACCTGCAGGAAGCTGCAAATCACTTGCAAGAACAGGTCCGGGTTTATCGATGTCTAATCTCAAATGCTGAGGTTCTTTTGAATCAATTTTCAAAGTCAGACCTTTGAGGTTTAACATAATATCGATAGCGTCTTCAACAATACCAGGAATAGAAGTATATTCGTGAGTAATTCCTTCTATTCTGATTGATGTTACGGCAGCACCTTCAAGTGATGACAACAATACACGTCTTAATGCGTTACCGATTGTTGTACCAAAACCCTTTTCAAGAGGTTTAAGGATAAACTTACCGTATTGTGAACCGTCTGAGTTAGTGACGTTATCTATGCATTTTATTTTTAATTCCATTGAATTATCTCCTACAATTAATTATTATTTAGAGTAATATTCGATTACTAACTGTTCTTTGAGTTCAGGATCAAGCTCTGTTCTTTCAGGTATTCTGTCAAAAGTAACTTTTTGAGCGTCCTTATCAATTGTCATCCAAGCTGGAACTGATGCCAAATCGATTGAATCTGCAACTGATTTAACAAATTCCTGACTTCTTTGTCTGACAGTGATAACGTCCTGAGGTTTTACTGAATAAGACGGAATATCAACCTTTTTACCGTTAACTAAAACATGTCCATGGTTAACAATCTGTCTTGATTGTTTTCTTGTAGAAGCTAAGCCGGCTCTAAAGATGATGTTATCAAGTCTTGATTCAAGCATTTGAAGCAAGATAGTACCAGTAACACCTTTTTTGCGGGAAGCTTTCTGATAATACCTTGAGAATTGTTTCTCACTTACTAAATATGTAAGACGGATTTTTTGCTTTTCTTTTAAGTGAAGAGCATATTCAGATGATTTTTTTCTTGCTGCGCCATGCTGACCTGAAGCATTTTGTCTGAGTGAAGAAACCAACATCTTATTTGATAAGTCCGCAACACCGTAATTGCGGTATAATTTATTTGTAGGTCCTGTATATCTCGCCAATTTTTGACTCCTTATGTTAAATTCTTAAACTCTTCTTCTCTTGGGCGGTCTGCATCCGTTGTGCGGAATTGGAGTAACGTCCTTGATAAGTGTAATTTCAAGACCTGCTGCCTGAATAGCTCTAATAGCTGTTTCTCTGCCGGCACCGGGTCCTTTAATATAAACTTCAACCTTTTTCATACCTTGGTCTATAGAAAGTTTTGCAACTTTTTCTGCAACTGACTGAGCTGCAAACGGAGTACCTTTTCTTGCCCCCTTAAAGCTTTGTTCTTTTACGGAACCAGCTGAAGCCCAAGCTACAGTATTACCTTGTGTATCTGTTGAAGTAACTATCGTATTATTGAAAGTTGATTGAATGTGGATAACTCCCTGTAATACGTTTTTCTTTTCCTTTTTCTTTGTTTTTACGGGTCTTGCCATTTCTTATATCACTCCTTATACTGTTTTCTTCTTGGCAATAGGTCCAGTTTTCTTGCCTCTTCTTGTTCTTGCATTAGTTTTTGTTCTCTGGCCTCTTACCGGAAGTTTACGTTTATGTCTTAAACCTCTGTATGAGTTGATTTCACTCAATCTCTTGACGTTTAAAGACTCCTCACGTCTCAAATCACCTTCGATAGAATAGTGTGTAAGTTCTTCTCTGAGTTTTCTTACATCATCATCCGTAAGGTCATCTGTTCTCAAGTCTTCGGATATACCGCAAGCGGCTAATATGTTTCTTGAACGTGTAGGCCCTATACCGTAAATATAGGTTAATGCTATTACCATTCTTTTATTACGAGGTAAATCTACCCCACTAAGTCTTGCCATTGTGTCTCCTTTGTCCTATTTTAACCTTGTCTTTGCTTGTGTTTTGGGTTTTCACAAATAATTGCTACTCTGCCCTTTCTTTTGATTACTTTGCACTTTTCGCAAAGAGGTTTAACTGATGTTCTAACTTTCATCTTTTCTTCCTTTGCTTTTATCTTAATCTGTAAGTTATTCTGCCTCTGGTCAAATCGTATGGTGTCATTTCAACTTTGACTTTGTCACCGGGTAATATCTTTATGAAGTTTTTTCTGATTTTTCCCGAAATGTGGGCTAAAATTTCATAGTCATTTTCTAATTTAACTTTGAACATTGCATTTGGGAGCGATTCAAGTATTGTCCCTTCAAATTCTATTATATCCTTTGACATTGTTTCCTCAATTTGTACCTTATTTTCCGAGGTTTCCGCCTGTTTTTCCGTGCAAGAAAAATCAACGGATAACCGATGATGTCTATATCGTACATGTTAAATTTTTCAAATCAAGCGTTTTTTCCCACAAAATACCTTTTTTACCCCTATTTTTTAAATTGTTTTTATAATAATATGAAATACACAACATTTAAAACCATTCTGTTTTACTCAAAATTTATAGCATTTTCGGCTTTTTGTAAAATTTTGTTAACATGCTCTTATATGTCATTAGATTATTTAAACATTCAGATAAACATGGAGATTTTTAATATGAAAACAAAATATATTTTTATCAAAACTGTCTCATTGACAAAAAATATATTAAAAAATACAATAAAACCAATAATCTTTTAAGGCAAAATATGTATTTATTCCGTGAAACATACCAAAATGAAAATGATTTAAGCAGATATAAAAAATTAAAATTTTCTCCCCGCTTTTTATATCCATATATTGTCGCCAAAGAATACAAAAGATGTTTAGGCTGCAATTTGAATTTAAAATCTCCTGAAAAATTTTCCGAAAAACTACAATATATAAAATTAAACAACAAGAACAAATTAAAAAATTCTCTGACAGATAAAATTCAATTAAAAAAATATATTTCAGAAAAAATTCCGGATTTAAAAACCGCTCCGATTTACCAAATTTTTGACAATGCAGATGATATAGATTTCAAGAATTTACCAAATGAATTTGTTCTTAAAACAAACCATGCCTGGAAAACTAATATTTATATTGAAAATAAGAATATTTTGACAGAAGAACAAATTGAAAACATAAAAAATTATTACCGCCATGTGACACAAATAAACTTTGCATACTGGAGTTTTTACGAGCTGCAATATAAAGATATTGTTCCCAAAATATTTGCCGAAGAATCTTATGGCGATTTATGGTCTGTTAAGCAATATGAAGTATGGTGTTTCAATGGGAAACCCGAATTTATTTCCGTTAACTTTTCAAAGATGGAAAACAACCAGTCCTCATATCACACATATATCTATGACTGCAATTGGAATAAGGAAAATTTCGGCATATATAGCGATATTCCGTGCGATGAAATTTCTAAGCCTGATAATATAGACAAAATTCTTAAGTATGCTATAATATTATCAGAAGATTTTGATTTCGTAAGAGTTGATTTCGCAGTAAATAATGACAAAAATATTTTATATTTAAATGAGCTTACATTCACCCCTTACTCAGGTTTTATACTGTTTACGGGAGAAAATCAAGATTTATATTACGGAAACAAACTAAGAATTACAAAGGGACAATCATGAAAAAAAAGAAAACAAGCAAATTCAAGATTTCTTCATTTGGAAAAAGGAATGGACTTTCAACGCTTAATGGTTCTACACCTGTTACAACCGGTGTTTGTGGCGGTGCCATATGTTGTGCAGGTGGCCCTCCGCAACCATACTAAAAAGCAAAAAGAAATTTCCATTTATGAAGAATCAAAAACATTTATCGTTGAACACCGAAATCAAAATTTCACCTTGGTGTTCAACGAATATTTATAGGACAAAAGACGAAACAAGAGCTTATATATGTAATGAAGCAACTAATTGTTTTTCATTGCTTGAAGATATTTCTGCCGAATTATGGGATTTGATTTTACATAATAAACCTTATAAAGATTTGCTTCAGTTTGCGCTGGATAATGATGAATCTCAAGAAACTTTAGATGATTTTCTGAAAGAATTACAAAATGAAGATTTAATTATCAGCCCTGAACAAACTGCACCCAAAATATATGAAGTTATTGATAACAGCAAAACTTATTCAGATTCTTCCTCTTGCGAAAGTCAGGAAAAATTTGTTGAAGAGATGTATAAATGGGCTCAAAAAAACAAATTTTTAATACAATTGCAGATTGAATTGACTTATAAATGCAATCAAAGGTGCATTCACTGTTTTAACCATAAGAATATGCCGGAATATGAACTCAGTTTTGAAGACGTGAAAAAAATTATTGATGAAGCATATGAAATGGGTTTGTTCACAGTAAATATTTCAGGCGGAGAATCCACTTGTACAAAAGATTTTCTAAAAATCATAAAATATATCAGACAAAAACATATTCACTTGAATATTCTTACAAATGGTCAACTTTTATATGATAATAAGAAAATCTTTGATACGATTACACAGATTTACCCTTCAAAAGTTTCTTTAACTCTTTTCAGTATGAATCCGGAAACCCATGATAAAATCACACAGATTAAAGGTTCTCAGGTTAAAGCCATAAGCGTTATTAAAAAATTATTAGAAAAACATATCTACACCGAAATTAAAATATTCCTTACAAAATACAATGCACTGGACTTCATTGATATAATGAAATTTGCAAAAGAAAACAATGTGCATTCCTGTTTCTTTGATGAAAGATTTTTTAATAATCCGGAAAACGATAATAATGACGTAGAAGTCACAGACAAACAAGTTTACGAAATTTATAAAGCTTATAAAGAAGAGTTTTCAGTTATCCCAGGTGTTAGAGTTGATGTTTTAGACCCGGAACACAAAAAGAACACTCCATGCAGAGCCGGTCATATCAGTCTTGTTGTCAATCCTGATATGAATGTCAATATTTGTGTTTTTATTCAAACAAGCGTGGGAAATTTAAAGAAGAACTCTC
>JAEEGL015781740.1_pt1 | contig 12906 bp, 10 predicted proteins | sample 9134231 | NCBI WGS metagenome assembly JAEEGL01 (sample SAMN16246548, study PRJNA631951) | gut metagenome | biome: gut microbiome; feature: rumen; material: fiber-attached | host: Bos | place: Iran: Karaj | collected 2018-10 | reverse complement strand
CGCTCATTAGAAAATACTGAATACTCATGCATCTTATAAAGAAGGTAGCAATTGTAAGCTCATCCGCGCTGCCCGAATTAAGAAACAATGTCGCTATATTCCCCGCAAAAATCTGACAGATCAACAAAATCACCGCAAATACTATGAGTACTGTTTTTATAGATAACTTAAAAGATGCCTCTATACCTTTTATATCCTCTTCTCCATAAAAAAGACTACAGATTGTTGAAGTTGTAACATTGAAAGCAATAGTTACTGCCAGGATAATTGAAAATGCCGAGTTGGTAATTGAAAGTGCGGAAACCTCAACCTTTGTTGCAATTGCAAGAAGGAGTGCATTAAAGCATAGGTTTCTAACTGCATTACTGCCAACTGAAATTCCATTGGGGACACTGGACAAAACCACATCCTTAAGATCACTAATCTGAAGTCCCGATGGATTGAATCGAAGTATTCGCTCCTTTTTCCTGAAATGTGTAAGAAGCGTCATAACTCCTAAAATGCTGCTGAGTGTGGTGGCAATAGCCATTCCACCCATACCACCGTGTATTATGAGTACATTTACAAGATCAAATATTGTATCTGCGATAAGGGCTATAAAAACCGATATAAGCCCAAGTTTTCTGTCATTATCAAGCATCATCAGTCCATTAAGACATATAGACAGTAACACAAAGGGTATTCCAAAGCTGTAACCTCTTAAATAGTCGATAATCATAGATATAATAAGAGGATCATTTGTTTTTGCTCCAAGAAGATCAGCTATTGCAGGTGCAAATATAAATAGTGCGATAGAGCCTGCGACTGCTGCGGAAACCATAACTATCATAATAAGTGAAAATACCTGGATTACTCTGTCAAGTCTTGCCATACCCATGTATCTTGTGCAGACTATGCCAAGCCCCGGTCCAAAGAATGCACCAAGCAGGTTAAAAAGCATTACAACCGGTTGAATAAGTCCCATCGCAGCTACCGCATCGCTTCCAAGGAACTGCCCTGTTATGATGGCATCAATCATTACCGCCGCTATCGATGAAACCGTACTCAGAATATTTACCAGAAGAATTCCTCTAAAGGTGTTACTTACCAGTTTGTCATTTTTTTCCATATTTTCACCCATGATTCACAACTAGCATTAACAACTAATTATTAACGAAACCTAGTCCATATTAATTCTAGCCCATGACACTTACTATATTGTTAAAAAACGATTAAATCAGGATGAATTCAACGTAAAAAGAGCATAAAACAGCTCGCATTTATTTTTTCATACAAAAAAATACCGACCCCCAAATGTTAGAATTTTTGGTCTAACTTTTTGGGTCGGTACATTTACAGGTCTAACTTTTGAAGGTCGGTAAAAATATGAATCTATTATACCAATGACCACTTAACACCTTCGCGTGTGTCCTTGATCTCTACGCCCTTAGCAAGGAGCTCGTCGCGAATAGCATCTGCTGTAGCAAAATCCTTTGCCTTCTTGGCAGCTGCTCTTCTCTCGATCGCATCCTTGATGAATGCTTCAAGCTCAGGATCGATATCTGCAGAATCATCCGCAAGTGCATGTCCGATAAGATCAAGTGAAAGAACCTTGTCAAAGCTGTCTACAACAGCAAGCTTGGTAACTGCGTTTGTGTCAGCCTTGAGGATATCATAAAGGAGTGTTACTGCCATTGAAGTGTTGAGGTCATTTGAAATTGCATCTGCAAATTTATCCTCAAAATCCTTTACCACGTCCTTATCTATATCAGAACTGTTTCTTACAACCTCAAGGAATTCAGCAAAGCTTTTCTCATCCCTTGATGAAGTCTCATTGCTGCCGGCACCTTCATTTGCCTTTCCTGCATTCTCGTTCTTAAACTTCTCAGCTGCTGCCTTTATCTTCTCATCAGAACCAATCAATGCCTCTACCTTCTTAACAAGGTTATTGTAGGCTGTCACTGTGTTATCAAGCACCTCGAAGGAGAACTCAAGAGGCTTTCTGTAATGTGACTGCAGGCAGAAGAATCTGTAAACAAGCGGATCGTAGCCCTTCTCCTGAAGAACGGAAACAGTGAGAACTGCTCCCTTGGACTTACTCATTTTCCCTGCTCTGTCATTTAAGTGATTTGAGTGGAACCAGTATTTGCACCATCTGTGTCCAAGGTAACTCTCAGACTGTGCAATCTCATTTGTGTGGTGAGGGAAAATGTTATCAACACCACCGCAGTGAATATCAATGTATTCGCCAAGATGCTTCATTGAAATGCATGAGCACTCGATGTGCCAGCCAGGATAACCAACACCCCAGGGGCTGTCCCACTTAAGAGCCTGATCTTCGAACTTTGATTTCGTAAACCACAGTACAAAGTCTGTCTTATTCTTCTTAGCGGTGTCTTCTTCAACATCGTCACGAACACCTACTGCAAGCTGCTCTTTTTCTATAGCAGATGAAAATACGTAGTAATCCTCAAGCTTACTGGTATCAAAGTACACATTTCCGCCTGCAACATAGGCATAACCCTTCTCAAGAAGAACCTCTACCATGTGAATGAACTCAGGTATGCAGTTGGTTGCAGGCTCGATAACCTCAGGACGCTTATTTCCGACAGCATCGAAATCCTTGAAAAATGCCTTGGTATAGAAATCAGCGATCTCCATTACTGTCTTGTGCTCACGCTTAGCACCTGCAAGCATCTTATCTTCACCTGTGTCAGCATCCGATGAAAGATGGCCGACATCAGTGATATTCATTACACGCTTAACATCATAGCCACAATATTCAAGTGCCTTGATAAGCGCATCCTGCATGATGTATGTGCGGATATTACCTATATGTGCGAAGTGGTAAACTGTAGGTCCACAAGTATACATGGAAACCTTGCCCTCTTCGTTTGGTATAAACTCTTCGATTGTTCTGGAGAGAGTATTGTAAAAACTGAACTTATGTGCCATTTTTAACTCCTTACAAATTTAATTCACCGGATAGAATAATTCTTTTTTACCAAACTGAATTATAGCAGAAATATATGTATTTTTACAGAAAAATGGGCATTTTTTCATAATCCGTCCCAGAGAATCTACCATAAAAATCTCATAATTAAAATATAAGCCGCACAACAAATCTGCTGTGCGGCTTTTTGATTATCATTTCACTCTGACTTTTTTTACCTTGGACCAGTCTGAGAAATAGTAATTCCCTGAACTACTCTTCTCAAAGGTTCTTATCTGAACATAGTAGTTCTTGTGACGCTTTAACTTCTTCAAGGTTGCAGTCATGCTCTTAGGCTGACTGTAGGAAGAACTGCTGACCTCCTTGGTCTTAACATTGCCTGTAAAGTCTTTTCTGGTTGAATAACGAATCTGGTAGCCATTCACATTATCCACACACTTAAACTTAACTTCTGCCTGTCCCTTTTTATTGGACTTGATCTTCCTGATAGTTGTCGGATTGATTCCCTGTCTTTCAATATTGAACTTATACTTTGAGGCATAGTCACCCTCAATTTTAATATAGTATGTTCCGCCTACGAAATACGCTGTGCTTGTGTGAAGCTCATTTCCGGAAACAGGTACATCAGACCAATAGTTCTTTAAGTCGGAATCCATTATATAAAACTTGAACTGACCGGTATTTGCAATATAGCTGATCTTGTACTTACCATTTTCAGGAATTTCGAATTTGTACCAATCTATCGGATCAGCATATGAAACTACATTATTGTTCTCTGTTTCGGGCACATAAGTAATGGGATTCTCATACTCATCTTCGAAGGCATCCTTAAAGCCGTAGCCTGAAAACTCTATCTTTACCTTCGAATTACTATCATCAGCATGCAATTTCAAATAATGTCTTCCTGCTGCTGCTGAAAAATGACTTACAAACGGTTCATTTTTATGAACACTGTCCCAACTCCTGATCCAGTTATGATCCGTGGTGAATTTATCAATAAAAACTTCACCTGTTATGGTTACTTTTAAATCACCATCCTGCGGAAGATCAAATGCATACCATATAGCTCCATTCCCATCAGTTGCTGATAATTGATAAGTCGAATTAATCGGAATCATGATCGGATCAAGATAATTCTCGCCCTTAGCGCTTACGCTGCTTACAGATAAATCTGTACTGTGAAAAGAGATGACCGTCAGAGCGACAGCCACCATAAGTGATAAAAACCTGGTAACTTTCTTCATACTTCCCCTTTTCTCCCTTTGGATAATATAGTTCCCCTCTTTAGAAAATCCCCTTGCAGATTATGAAATAATCTACCTAATTATTTTATAATATCACTTAATCTTTTTCCATCTGTAATTATATTTGTACTTGATTTTTTTTGTTCCTTTTACATAACTTCTTTAGAAGAATTATATGTCCGAAAAAGCGTCAACGATTTCCCTGCTTACAGTATATCAATATGTTCTCCTGCAAGTGCTTTGTTCATGCTGCGAACCGCACAGAACTTGCCGCACATTGAGCAGGTGTCATCAAATTCCGGTGCTCTGTCAGCCCTGATTGACTTTGCTGTCTCAGGGTCAAGTGCGCATTCCCACTGCTTTTCCCAGTCGAACTCTTTTCGTGCGTCAGCCATTTCATTATCAATATCCATGGCATGAGGAATTTTCTTTGCGATGTCAGCCGCATGAGCTGCAATTCTTGATGCTATGATTCCCTGCTTAACATCATCAACATTGGGAAGAGCCAGGTGCTCAGCAGGAGTCACATAGCATAGGAAAGCTGCACCGGCAGCACCTGCGATTGCTCCACCAATTGCAGAAGTGATGTGATCATACCCGGGTGCAATATCGGTAACAAGAGGTCCCAGTACATAAAAAGGAGCTCCCATGCAGATTGTCTGCTGAATTTTCATATTCGCCTCAATCTGATCCATGGGCATGTGGCCGGGGCCTTCAACCATTACCTGAACATCCTTTGCCCATGCTCTTTTCGTGAGTTCTCCAAGTCTCACAAGCTCCTCAATCTGACATACATCACTGGCATCCGCAAGACATCCGGGTCTGCAGGCATCCCCAAGTGATATGGTCACATCATATTCTCTGCAGATATCAAGAATCTCATCATAATATTCATAGAAAGGATTCTCTTCCCCTGTCATACTCATCCATGCAAACACAAGCGAACCTCCACGGGATACGATATTCATTTTTCTCTTGTGCTTTTTAATCTGCTCAATGGTTTTCCTTGTAATACCGCAGTGAAGTGTCACGAAGTCCACTCCGTCCTCTGCATGAAGTCTTATTACATCTATAAAGTCCTTAGCTGTCAGTTCCGCCAAGTCTCTCTGATAATGAATGACGCTGTCGTACACCGGCACAGTCCCAAGCATTACCGGACACTCCTCCACAAGCTTTTTTCTAAAAGGCTGTGTATTACCATGAGAAGATAAATCCATGATTGCATCCGCGCCCATATTTACCGCAGCCATTACCTTTTCCATCTCGATATTGTAATCTTTGCAGTCCCTTGACACACCTAAGTTTACATTGATTTTTGTACGCAGCATCGAGCCTACGCCCTTTACATCTATACACTTGTGATTCTTGTTTGCACATATTGCAACCTGCCCCTTTGCCACAAGCTCCCTTATCTCTTCAGGGGTTCTATACTCATCCCTTGCAACTTTCTCCATCTGTGGGGTTATAATTCCTTTTCTTGCTGCTTCCATCTGAGTTGCGTAATTGCTCATTTTTATTGTCTCCTTAATGTATTTATTATGTTTGTTTAGGTGTTTTTAGATTGTTGTTTTTTGCTTTATTGTTTTTACTTTCTGTTTTTACTTTCTGTTTTGCCTTTTTGCTTTTACTTTTTGTCTTTGCTTTTTGTTTTATTATTTTGTTTTTCCGTTTTACTTTTATGTTTTTTCGCTTATTTAGTCATGTTTTTTAGTTTTTTTATTTGATTTTCACTTAGTTTTTTGTTTTTTCAGTCTATTTTCCTTCTTCACATAATTTTGGGCTAATATCATTTTTGAAAAATTTACGTTATTTCGTACTCGTTACGTCAGCCTCTTATTTTTCTGTGTTTTGACGTATTTTTCAGGAGAAATCCTAAAACTATGAAATTTGAAAAGTCTTTACCAACATTTTTTTTCAGTCTATAGCTGGCTGTATAAAGCTATAGACGTAAGACAAGTAATATATCTAACTTTTATTTCGTTAGTCGTTACGTCAGTAATTACATTTTTTCTTATGTTGGCATAACACCCAAAATCAGATTAAGTCGATAGTCTTCAATGAATACAAATTGGGCTAAAAAGTATAAGCCTTTTGAAGAGCGAAAGCCTATTCCATTCCGGACACAACGACATGCAGTAGTGGTCCCCTGCCATGACCAATATCCATCCCAGCTTCAATGCATTTTCCTATATAAAGCTTGGCTTCATTAACTGCCATCTCAAGGTCAATCCCCTTAGCAAGTTCGCAGGCTATGGCGCTGGAGAAAGTACACCCTGTCCCATGGGTATTCGGATTATTGAAACGTTTTCCAATTAGCCAAGAGTAACGCTTGGACTCCAACCTTATCTCATTAAAACGGAAATCATTTTGAGCAAATCCGTCGCTTATAACCTTTACTTTTCTGATGCTATCATACATTGTTTCTGTATTATCAGAACTCGCAGGCTCAGTTGCTTTAAACATCTCCGGGCCAATGTGGTCATAATCAAGAACGTAATACAACAAATCTGCTGCTACATCATTATCAAAATTACTGTGTCCACCCTTTAGCAGCACGTTGCAGCCATATCTTTCAGCAAGATATTTCGCTGCTTCGACCATATCTTCTCTTGAAGAAATCCCCTTATCTCTCCTCAAAATCTCCGCCTCCGGAATATTAGGTGTAATAATCATGCTTCTTGGAAACAGTTCTTCTTTCATATATTCCAACGCTTTTTTTCCTGAAAAATGGGTTCCTGAGGTGGAACTAAGAACCGGATCCAACACAACATTTTTCAATTCATATTTATCTATTGCATAGGCAACGGCTCGCATTACACCAGAATCCGGAAGCATTCCAATCTTCACTGCATCCGGAATTATATCGCTGCAAACAGCATCAAGCTGTTTTGCGACAAACTCAGGATTGATTGGCATAATCCCTGTAATTCCCATCGTGTTTTGTGCTGTTAACGCTGTTATCACACTCATCCCATATAGACCGTGTGCTTCTATCGTCTTTAAATCAGCCTGAATTCCTGCGCCGCCGGAGGAATCACTTCCCGCAATTGTTAGGACAGTTTTTTGAGTCATTCTGCCCTGTCTATTTTCAGATAAATCTTCTTTCAATTTCTTCCCTTTCAAATGCTCTCGCATCTTTAGTTTTTCACACAGCCAACTCTTCATAAGCCCTGCGAAGTCCGGCTGCTGCCTCCTTTGTATCCTCAGCTTTCATAATTGCGGACACAACGCATATCCCTGCAACAGGAGCGCCTTTCAAAATCTGCAGATTGTCCTTCGTAAGCCCTCCGATTGCGTTAGCCGGAATAGGAACCGAAGCACAAATATCCTTTAAGGTATCCACTGAAGTAAGCACTGTTTTCACCTTGGTCGTCGTAGGATAAATCGCACCAACTCCGAGGTAATCTGCTCCGCTCTCATAGGCTTCTCTCGCCTGTTCCACAGTCTTTGTAGTAGCGCCGATTATCACATTTTCACCGACAATATCCCTTGCCATTTTCACAGGCATATCACTCTGTCCAAGATGCACGCCCTCAGCACCAATCGCCATCGCAACATCAATTCTGTCATCCACAATAAGTGGAACATCATAACGCCTTGTTATCTCATGAACCTTTGTCGCGAGTTCGATATACTCCCTGGTGCTTCTGTCTTTTTCACGTATCTGCACGATGGTGACACCACCTTTTATAGCCTCTTCTATTTTTCTTAGGAAAACAGACTCCTCCAAACCATCGCTGTTAGTAACAAGGTATAATCTCAATTTTTCTTCTAAATTCTTCACCTATTCCTCCAACTAAGCTGTTTCAACCTTTATCATCGCCACCGTCTTCTCCTCGTCCATGAGAGAGATTTCATTTAAAAGCCCCACCAGAAAGCTTCCGCTTCCGACCTTTCCTTCTTTTTCCGGAAGACTTTTATAAGCAATTTCACCGGCAATTTCTTCTTTTCCCGAGAGCTTTTCATAAGCAATCTCACCGGCAATTCCAAAGAACCCGCAAGCCTTAATCACTGATCCTACACAGGGTGCCTTTGATAAAAATGTCGCGCAGATTGCTCCAAGCATGCATCCTGTTCCGGTAATCTGTCCCATCATGGGATTACCATTACTTATGAAAAATGTCCGCTCTCTATCTACAATGATGTCCTTTGCACCGGTCGCAAGAATCACGGATTTATAGCGCTTAGAGAGCGTAAGGGCAATATCATCTATCTCCCTCACATCAAGACTTACATCAGCGTCAACACCCTTTCCCTTGTAGGAAGATTCTGCAAGTGCCTTTATCTCCGAATAATTGCCTTTAAGAAGAAGTAACCTTACCTGTGGGCGGACTCTTTGCTTCTCATAAAAGGCCTTATTCTTTATGCTTTCAGAAAGGTATCTGCATTTACCGTCCAACAACTTACCAAATGTTTTTTCTTCAGTCTCTACATGGAGTCTTAGTAAATCAATTACAAAATCTCTCCTTAGCTTTGAGCACGCTACGCCAACAGCATCTATCACCACCGGAATCCCTTTTTCCATAGCCACTTCAAATGAAATTCTCATGGCTTCCATTCTGCTGTCCGATATATTACCCACATTTAACACAAGGGCCGACGCTGTCGATGTTATTTCACCCACCTCCAAAGGATGCTCTGCCATAATGGGCTTTGCTCCAAGTGCCAGTACTGAATTTGCACATTGCATCATTGAAATCGGATTTGTAATACAATGGATCAGCTCTGCCATTTATGCCACCGTTTCCTTATCATCTTTTGTAGTATCAATGTCCTTAAGTGCGTTTTGGATCTTAGATAACACACCTGCTGCCTGAAGTCTTATCAGCAGTAAAAACGCAATACTTCCACCTATGAGCGTACCCATAATGAATGAAGGGACATAGAAAAACCAGGTAAGTCCTTCTTTTCCCCAAAGGTACGTCATCACTGGATAAGATACGATAGAACCGATAAGACCGGTTCCTATGACTTCTCCCAGAACAGCTGCAATTATTTTTCCTTTGGATAATTTGTAGAAAACTCCCGAAAGAGTTGCTCCGAAAACTGCCCCTGTAAGAGCAAGGGGCGGAATTCCCATGACAAGCATCCTGATAATGCCAATCAGAAGTGCGCAAAGAAGCGCATATGCGGGTCCCATGAAAACCGCGCAGGTGATGTTGATGAGATGTGCCATCGGACACATGCCCTCAACTCTTAGTATTGGTGATATGACAACTCCCAACGCCACAAACATGGCAAGCATCACCATCCTAAGCAAATAGTTACTTTTTTTCATACCTCTTCTCCAATCCCAGACGGTGAGGGAGATGACTCTGCATCTTGATTTTTGCATTAAATGGCTCTGCATTTCACGCAAAAAATCGGAAGCCCCCAATCCGGTTGCTTCCGCGAATTCTCCTAATACAATACTAGGCATCCCTACGTTGGCATTATCCAAATCAGGTTCTCGGTCGAAGGTCGCACCTTCCTCTCAGCCTGTAATACAAGCTCCCGTCTTTTAAATTTTCTTAGTTTTTTATACACCATCAAATGATTTTGCGCAATAACATTTTGTGAAAAATTCTTAAGAAAATCATATTTTTTTTATTCTTTTATAATAATTTGAACGGTATTCAGGCTATATAATATAAATAACCGTATATTTTTTAACCAAATCAAATATAAACCAAGGGGACAATTTTCATATGGAAACAATTTTTGTAACAAAGTCGTCAATGCCTTCATATGAAGAATATATTGAAGCCATCAAGCCATTGTGGGATTCACACTGGCTTACAAACATGGGCAAATATCATAAGGAGCTGGAAAAAAAGCTCCAGCAATATTTGGATGTCCCCTATGTCTCCCTCATGGTAAACGGTCACATGTCCCTGGAATTGACACTCCAGTCCTTCGGATTTCCCGCAGGCTCTGAGGTCATCACCACACCATACACATTCATATCCACAACTCATGCGATTGTCAGAAACAAACTCAATCCTGTCTTTTGTGATATCAAACCTGAAGACGGAACAATAGACGAGACCAAAATCGAAGATCTTATTACAGAAAAAACCGTTGCAATCATGCCAGTACATGTCTACGGAAACATCTGCAATGATGAAGCGATCTCAAAAATAGCGCACAAATATAATCTGAAAGTCATCTACGATGCATGCCATGCTTTTGGTGAAAAAATGATTTCTACCGATTCACATGGTAAAGAAGTACTGCGCGGTGTCGGTAATCTGGGACACGCTTCCGTTTTCAGTTTTCATGCAACAAAGGTGTTCAACACCGTGGAAGGCGGTGCTGCGGTTTTCAGCAATCCCGAATTATATGAAAAGCTCTACAACCTCAAAAACTTCGGAATCCGAGGTGAGGAGCTGGTCGTTGAAGTCGGAGCAAATGCAAAGATGAACGAGCTCTGCGCTATCATGGGTCTGTGCAATTTAAGGCACATCGGAGAGGCAATAAGTGCCCGCGAAAAATGCCACGAAAGATATACAAACACACTTATCCGTGTTCCCAAAATAAGGCTTCTCACTCCCCGCGAAGACGCCACCAGGAACTATGCATACTACCCCATCATAATCGGTGATGGATATAAGTGCACTCGCGATGAGCTCTACACCAAGCTAAGGGAGCACAATATTTATCCAAGAAAATACTTCTATCCAATAACCTCCGATCAGGCATGCTTTAAGAACAAATACAAAAACTGTGATCTTGGGAATGCAAGAGATATGGCGAACCATGTACTTATGCTTCCTATATTTGAGGATTTGACACCGGAGGATCAGGATAGGATATTGGATATAGTTATTAATCCGAATAAATAAAAGAGTAATCGACTCTGCTTAATCTTTGATCTCCTCACAGATTATTCAGAGTCGATAATTCATTATGCATTTTATTTATTTCATACGATAAAAATGCTTCATAAAAAAGGCTCCTTCCTTCTCTACTATGTCCGTCCCAGATTTTCACTGACCGCATATTACCATCCATAAAGATATACCACGAAACATCTTTTAATATATCTAATGTTCCTGCATCATCCAGCATCTTATCGCTTGAAAAAATAGCTACTGCTAATGAATCAAGTTTCTTTTCATCCATCATTATTCTAAATTTATTTATAGCATTGCAAACTCCTCCATAGTTTGTATAAATGCTTTCATTGTTATAGCCATACTCCCCATTCGAACTTTTAGAGACCACAATTGCAGATACATATTTAGCAATGGTACTATTTTCCAACGCCTCGGAGTATATTCTAACAACCCAATCCGGGCCTACAGCATAATCATTATCAGGTGCCCAATCCATATACCTCTGAAAATTAGTAAGAGACAGTATAAAACAATGTGGTGGTATTTCTTTTTTCTTATATATGTAGCGACTATCATATCTTTTAAAGCCACTGAGAATTGTATCTGTTAATCCTTTATAACGGTTCGCTAATTCATTAATGTATTCATAACTTACAGTATTTCCATTTATCAAAAACGCTTTTTCTGATGTCTTATAAGAACGCCCTACATCTGCATCGATATCCCATAGTCTCCCAAAATCAGCCATGCATGAATAATATGCCACGTATACATTTTTACTTTCTATAAGAAATCGAAGTGCTACATTATTTATATCACTTATTAACAGAGGTTTATTAGTTTCCGACTCAGCCATAATAATCAATCCTAAAAGTATATCGCTATATATTGAATCCGCCAAACAATGCATCACTCCGCTTTTGATAATCCATTTATTTTCCACCACAAATGGTTCAGTATATAATTCTGATCCATGAAAGCGCCGTAGATAATCCCTATAAACCTCCCTTCTTAAATCATAGATTGAAGTACTCTCCATATCGTCAAAACTATCATGCATAAATGTGCATCTGAAATAATCATTTATCTCCCGGGAATCCGTAAGTATATGACCGCCTTCTGTTCCGCAGTATTTATCAGCAAAATCCCAGGGTGCTATTATCGTTAATTGCAACATGATTTACCGCAACCTCACTTTATTAAATAATCCATATTCCATGATGATAGATCAATGCTAATTTCAGGCATAATCATTGATGTCAAAGGCATGTCAAACCCCAAAATCCTGACAGCACAATGCTCACCACCAAATGTATATATAAGCGCCACCCTCTCATACGGATTCACTACCCAATACTCCATAGTTCCGGCAGCATCTTTGTAAATTTTTAGCTTCGTCACATAGTCATGAAACAAATCATCTCCGGAAACAATTTCAATAACCAAGTCCGGTCCCCCAAGATAACACCTGTCACATATTTTCTCTTTATCCGTGTACACAATAATGTCAGGTTCTACAATTGTTTCTTCTCCAATTTCCGTTGCCAAAGGTCCCATAATCAAATGCGCCGAACCCTTTTTTCTATCCAACAATTCACCTATCATCCACGCAATATTCCCTAAAATGTCCTGATGAGTAATATCGGGATGAACCCTTTGATAGAATTCACCATCAATAAGCTCAACCAGCGCAAATTCAGGTGTTTGATAATAATCTTCCTTAGTACGTGTTCCCATCCATCCACTCCTTCAGCTAATTTTCTTCTGTTTTATATTTCTGCCCACTTCATACCAGTTTTTTGATTCACCAAGGGCACGCCATAGATCCTCATCACCACTTAGCAATATGCTATTGTCATCCAATGAAGCATTACCCAGGATTACATTTAGACTTTCCATCATTATTAAAAAT
>JAEEGL015652470.1_pt1 | contig 12906 bp, 7 predicted proteins | sample 9134231 | NCBI WGS metagenome assembly JAEEGL01 (sample SAMN16246548, study PRJNA631951) | gut metagenome | biome: gut microbiome; feature: rumen; material: fiber-attached | host: Bos | place: Iran: Karaj | collected 2018-10 | reverse complement strand
GAAGATCATCTTCGTGCCCGACGGCAACCTCGGCGACTACATCAACCGGATGACGGGTCGCGAGATGCTCCTTTGGGACGGTGCCTGCTGCGTGCACGACCACTACGGGGTGGAGGACTTGGAGAAGGCCAAAGCCGAGCACCCCAACGCGATTGTGGTGGCGCACCCCGAGTGCCGCCGCGAACTCTTGGAGAAGGTTGATTTCATCGGCTCCACCGCCGCCATGCTCAACTTCATCGGCGAAAGCGACGCCAAGGAGTTTATCGTGGTCACCGAGAGCGGCATCATCTACGAGATGCGGAAGCGCAATCCCGACAAAAAGCTCTACACGCTCTACAACGGCGCGGTCAAGCACGACTGCGTGAACATGAAGAAGAACAACCTCCTGAACATCTACGCCGCCCTGCTTGAGGAACAGCCCGAGCTCATCATGGACGAGGAGTTGCGGAAGAAGGCGCTGGTGCCGATCCAGAGGATGCTGGAGATGAGTTAGCAGTAGCAAAAAAATCGTATCTTCGCGGCTTCAAAAACCGATTGTACGATGAAGAAAAACGTGTTCCTGACCGGCGCGACCGGCACCATGGGATGGGCGGGGCTTCAGGAGCTGCTGCAACACCCAGAGCAGTATAATGTGACCGTTTTAGCAAGAAAAAGTCCCAAAAACGAGAAGAAACTGGCTCCGCTCAAGGACAAAATCCGCATTGTATGGGGCGATTTGATGAAATACGAGGACGTGCTCGCAGGCGTCACAGGCACAGACATCGTGCTACATCTTGGCGGCATGGTGCCCCCGCTGGCCGACTACTACCCCGAAAAGACCCTCAAGGTGAACGTCACTTCCGCGGAACACGTGGTGAAAGCCATCCTCGCGCAACCCAATGCCGACGGCATCAAGGCCGTCTATATCGGGTCGGTGGCGCAGACCTCCGACCGTCTCGCGCCCATCCACTGGGGACGTACCGGAGACCCCGTTCGCGCCAGCGTCGATGACTACTACGGCGTCAGCAAAATCGCCGCCGAACGCATCTTCGCCGATAGCGGACTCAAACACTGGGTCAGTCTGCGGCAGTCGGGCATCCTCTACCCCACCATCCTCAAGAACTTCGACCCCATCATGTTCCTCGTCCCCATCAAAGGCGTGCTGGAGTGGACCACCATCGAGGATTCCGGCCGGCTGCTGGAGCGAGTCTGCCGCGACGAGGTGCCCGAAGAGTTCTGGAACCGCTTCTACAACATCAGCAGCGGTCCCGACTACCGCATGACCAACCATGTGATGGAACAACGCGTGCTGAAGGCCGTGCATTGCCCACCACCCGAAAAGATTTTCAACGCCAACTGGTTTGTGCTCAAGAATTTCCATGGCATGTACTATCTGGATGCAGACATTCTTGAAAACTATTTGCACTTCCGCGCCAACATCCCCGTGGAGGAATACTTCCAACAGATGAGCGAGCAGCTTCCGGGCTACTTCAAGCTGGCGAAACTGGCTCCCGCACCCGTCATCAAACTGGCGTTGAAAGTGCTGGCCAACAAGAAGGACCATGGCACACAGTACTGGATCAAGCACAACAATGAGGAAAAAATACGCACTTACTACGGCAGTCTGGAAGAATACCACGCCATTCCCGACTGGGACAAGTGGGATCTTTCCGCCCCCCCGGGAAAAGAGCAAGCCATCCATATCGACCACGGATACGATGAATCCACGCCGTTGGAAAAACTGACAGTCAGCGACTTGCAGAAGGCAGCCGAATTCCGGGGCGGCAAGTTGCTCTCCACCGAATATGACGGCGACCCGACTCACAAGCTCGCCTGGCAATGTCACGACGGACACACCTTCGAAGCCTCCCCGAAGCTGATCCTGGAGGGCGGGCACTGGTGTCCGGAATGCATGCCGCCGACATGGAACTACGGGGAGCAATCCGCCCATAATCCCTTCTTCGCGCAGGTGTATCGCCCGTGAAGGCGCAGATTCGCGCTTGTCCACCTCCATTTTTACATAAATATTATATAAAGAAAAAGTAAGTTGTGTTTTCGAAAACGCGGAAACACAACTTATTGTTTTGATAATCATACAGTTAAAATCATAAAATAAAAATCCCGATTCCTGACAATCCAAAGCAAAAAAATACTACTTTTGCAGGCTTATTTTTGAAATATAATGTATAACTAAAATAGAAAGAATTTATGGCAGCAATTGGCGCAATTCGTAAGCACGGTGTGCTTTTATTGGTAATCATCGGTTTAGCCTTGTTAGCATTCATTTTGGGCGACCTTTCCAATGTGACCCGCACATTCTCCAACAAGTATGTGATGGCTAAGATCGATGGCAAGAAGATGGATCAGCAATACAGCAAGCAGTATGAGGAGAACACCGCCCTCATCAGATTGCTGCAAGGCAAATCCACACTGGACGACAACGAAACTTACCAAGTCCACGAGACAACCTGGCAGCAGATGCTTCAGGATCAGGTTTTGGACAAGGAACTGGCAAAGCTGGGCATGACCTACACCCCCCAGATGATCGAAGACTACAAGGAGAGCATGATCGCCTCCCTCAGCACCCAGCAACCCAACCAGTACATCGCTCAGTTCGCCAACGCGTTGGCTCAGACTTACGGCCCTGAAAACGCCATGAGCATCATCAACAGCATCGAATCTCTGGCCAACAACGACCAAGTGAAGGACATCTACAACGCTTACCAAGCACTTGTCCGTTTCGCCATCAGCAGTGAAAAGTCCCAACAGTATTTCGGTTTGGCACACGGTTCCATCTACTTCTCCGACCCGATGGCCAAACAGCTGGCGAAAGACAACCGCATGGCTATGGTCTCCCTGATGACCGTCAATCCGGAACTCACCGCTTTCCAGAGCCTCAAGCCCGAGGTTGCTGAAAAAGAGATGAAAGATTTCTACAACACCCATAAGGACGAGCTGTTCAACGTGCAGTCCAAGAACCGCGACATCAACGTCGCCGTGTTCCCCATCAACCCCACGCCGGCCGACCTCAAAGCCATCGAGGACAGTGTCCGCAAGGACTTCGCAGCCTTCTCCGAGGCCGCTTCCATCGCTGAATTCAACGCCGCCAAAGGTCACGGCACTGTTGACAGCACCTATTTCAAAGAGAGCGACATCAACCTTCCCGAGCTCGACAGCCTGGTCTTCAAATCCGCAGTCGGCAGCTACATCGAACCCTTCACCTACGAAAACGTGAAATGGTACTTCGGCAAGGTGTTCGGCGCCGCAAACCGTCCCGACTCAGTGCTTGTCGCCACCATCGAGCTGCCTTTCAAGACCGCTCAATACAAGGAAGCCCCCTACAGCAAGAAGGAAGCCCGTCTGCTGGCCGACAGCTTGCGTCAGGTGATCACCTCCGGCACTTCCATCTTCAGCCTGCAGCCCAACTACCTCTATGGCCGTGAGCAAGGCGACACCACTTTCTGGATGGCTGAAAGAGGCACCATGCCCGAGATTTACAACAACCTGCTCTCCACCGCCAACGGCGGCGTTTACATCTACAAAGCTCCGAACGGCTACATCTTGTTCCAGGTGCTCGACCGCACCCAACTCATCGAGAAACGCCAATTCGTGCTTTACGATTATGACATCACCGCTTCCGACGCCACCGTCAATGCCCTGCGCTCCCAAGCCAACGAGTTCGCCGCTTCCGTCTCCAACAACGACGAGTTAGTGGCCAACGCAGCCAAGAAGGGTATCCAAGTGGTGAACGGCGAAAAAGTCGCTTCCATGTCCGCCAACATCGGCCAACTGCCTAACTGCCGCGACATCGTGAGCTGGGCATTCGGCGACGATGTGAAGAAAGACGCCATCTCCGACGTGTTCAACATCAACAGAATGTTCTTCGCTGTCGCTTCTGTGGCCAAGGTCCGCGACGAAGGCGTCATGAAATACAAAGATGCCAAGGACGAAATCAAGGTCATGCTTGAGAGAAAAGCCAAGATCGACATGGTGGCTGGACAACTCAACAAAGACCTCGCTTCCGGCAACATGCAGGCCGTGGCTCAGAAATATTCCGTGCCCGTCACCGACAGCGTCATGCTGAGCTTCGCCGGCGACTACTACATGAACCGTGGTGTTGACAGCAAAGCTATCGGTCAAATCTTCAGCTTGCCGAAGAACAAACCCACAGCCGTCAGCGGCAACAACGTGGATTATGTCGTGAACGTGATCGAGACCCGCGACGGTCAGGCTTCCCAAAACCTGATGATGGAGAAAAACTACCTCCAGAACGCTGTCATCGGCCGCGAACGCAACGAGAACACGCTGATGAGCTATCTGGTCAGCCAGACCAAAGTCCTCGACAACCGCGTGCGTTTCTATCAGAAATAAGACTTGAGACTAAAGACTTGAGACTAAAAAAAGAGGCACCTGACGGTGTCTCTTTTTTTTTCATGGCGGGGACTATTTTTGTATCTTTGCCGCAAATAAATACAGCCGTCATGCATTATAATACAGAAAGTAAAGTAGAAGAATACTTCAGCAAATCAGACTCACTTTTTGTCCAAAACGGTGACGTTTGCAGAACGCGGACGCTGGTCACAGACAACTATATCCTGTTGGGACAGCTCACCGCGCTGCGGTTCATCGAATGGGTGTCCAAAAACCCAGGAGGGGTGGTCGCCCTTCCCACCGGCAAGACACCCGAATTTTTCATCAAATGGCTTGAGTATTATCTGGAGAACTGGGATCGGGAAGCCGCTGATGGCATCCTCGGGGAATTGGGCATCGAACGGCCTGATTTCAGCTCACTGCACTTCTTCCAGCTCGACGAATTCTTCCCCATCAACCCGCAACACGAACGCTCGTTCCGCTACTTCGTGACGAAATACTACATCGAGCTCCTGGGGTTCGACAAACATAAGACCCATCTTATCAACACATGGTTTCTTAATGAAAGCGAGCAGCGTCTGCTGGGAGGGGCCAGGAACATGGGCGAAGTGTTCACCGACGGCATCGTTGATTTGTCGCTGCGAACCCGCACAGCCCAAAGCAAAGAGGAGGAGATGTGCCAGCGCGCCATACAGATTTTCGACGAATGGTGCATGCGCTATGAGAACAAGATCAGGGAGCTGGGTGGCATCGGTTTCTTTCTTGGGGGAATCGGACCTGACGGCCATATCGCCTTCAACGTGCGGGGCAGCAGTCCCTTCTCGCACACCCGGCTCACCACACTGAACTACGAGAGCCAAGCCGCCGCCGCCGGCGACCTGGGAGGTATCAGCGCCGTGCGCCGCAAGGCGGTGGTCACCATGGGACTGGAAACCATCACCTACAATCCCGAATGCGTGGCCATCATCATCGCGGCCGGTCAATCGAAAGCCCAGGTGGTGGCCGGATCGGTGCTCAGCGAACCCACACAGCACTATCCCGCCACTTCGCTTCAACGGCTGCCGAACGCCAGATTCTTCATCACCAAGGCATCTGCGGTGGAACTTCCCGCTGTCAAGAAGACGATGGTCACAGACACCGCCGAAGAAGTAACACAAAAAATCGTGAAAGGCCTGCAAATGCCCGAACAACAGGTCATCCTGCACACATCCCCGCACCACGACGACGTGGAGCTGGCCTACTTCCCCTACTTGCATCACTTGGTGCGTTCCAAAACAATTGTGAACCACTTTGCGTATTGCACAAGCGGATACACTTCCGTGACAAGCGACTATCTGCTCAGCGTTTACCGCAACATGCTGCGCCGTATCAACCCTCAGGAGGCGGCACTGCACGATGAGGATATCGCCACGGTCTTCGGCACCGACTACCAAGACGACCTCACGCACTACCTGCGCGGCATCGCAAGCCTCGACGATTCTGTACAACACTATGCCGTGGCAAGACGTCTGGCGCGCAAATGGATTGTGGAAAACAACTTGCGCAGCACCGCCGACCTCAAGGATTTTGTGTCGGAGGAGGTCCGCAAGCTGGAACAGCTGGAGGCCGGCCGCCGGGAGCCGGAAAGCTTCCACAAAGCCAAGGGATGGCTCCGGGAGATGGAGGCAGAGCTCGTATGGGCCCATTTCGGCCTCGGCAGCGACAAAGTCAGCCATCTGCGGTTGCCGTTTTACAGCGACGACATCTTCCCCCACTATCCCGACATGGAACACGACGTGCAACCCATCCTCGACCTGTTGGAACGCATACGCCCCTCCATCGTCAGCCTTGCCTTAGACCCCGAAGGCAGCGGTCCGGACACCCATTTCAAAGTACTCATCGCCCTCGCCACCGCCCTCGACCACTACCACCGGATGCATCCCGAAATCGACCTCCGCGTGTGGGGCTACCGCAACGTGTGGAGCCGATGGCGTATGAACGAGGTGAACACCATGATCCCCGTCTCCCTCAATTCGTTCGCTGTCATCAAAAACATGTTCGACACCTGCTATCTCAGCCAGCGCGGCGCAGAGTTCCCCAGCTATGAACACGACGGACCTTTCAGCGAGCTGGCGCAAAAGGTTTGGGTGGAACAGATGGACAACGTCTGCCAATTGCTCGGCGAAGACTACTTCTACCGCGCTTCCGACCCGATGCTCACCCGCGCATACGGCATGATCTACCTGAAAGACATGACATACCAGGAATTCGCCGACTACATGGTGCCCATCCGCCGACTGTTGGAAGCGAAAGAGACGATGAAGGCGCAATGAATCCCCTCAACAAAAAAGCACTTCCGAAGAAGTGCTTTTTTGTTATCTGAATGGTTCTCGCCAAACGGATGACGACAGCCCTACGCCTCGTCAATCATCTTCTTGAACCAAGTGGCACGTGCGGCACCTTCACCGGTGTTCAGGAGCACCGTTTCGCCGTTGCGAATCTGGCCTTCCTCCAACGCTTTGTAGAAGCCGGCCAAGCAAACGACAGAAGCGGGACCGAAATAGATGCCGCGCTCGTCCTTGACAATCCGGCCGTATTTCGCCAATTCGTTCTCTTTCATACGCAGGAACGTGCCACCGCTCTTGCGCACGATAGGTGCTACTATCGGGTACATGCCCGGATTGCCGGCGGAAAGGATGGAAACCATCGTCTGCGGATTCGGGATGACAGGATAGTTCTTTTCGTACCCCTCAGGGAAACCGGCTTTCACAGCACTCTCCCACCCCTGCACCATCGGGTCGCAGGTATCCTGCTGGATGAGCAGCATACGTGGCATCTTGGTCCCCGGGAAGGTGGTCTGCAGGTCACGGATGCCCTTGTCAAGGGCGATGGGGCCCGTGCCGCCGGCAACCGCCTGCACATACACATCAGGCATCTTGCCCAACTGACGCAAGTACTCGAAGACCATCGTCTTCTTGGCCTCCACACGAATGGGGTCGATGTTGCCCGTGGAAATCAGCACGTCATGCTTCTCGTGGAAGTCGTTGGCCTCTTTCTTGGCATCACCGTAGGTGCCGTCACTCACGACAACCGTCTGGCCGTAGGAGCGGATGGCCGCGACCGAATCAGGGCAAGCGTCATGCGGCATGAAGACCGTGAACTTGATACCGGCTTCGGCCAAATAGCGGGCGTAGGCGGTGGCCGTGTTGCCTGTGGAAGCCACGCAGAACTCCTTCACGCCGTTCTCCTTGAAGAGGGAGGCGGCCAGCGAGGCGGCAATGTCCTTGAAGGTGTTGCTGCCGCCGTTCAAGTCGTTGCGATAGACCATCACTTTACAGTCAACGCCATATTTCTCCCGGGCGTATTTCTCCAGGAAATCCCACTCCTCGATCGGAATGGTCCCTTCGCCCAAAGAAACGATGTTTTTCTTGTCCATCAGGGGCAGGAAGTCGAAATAGTGGTAGAAGTTCTCGGGATGATGCTCTGGTTTCGTCAACTCAGTGATCTTGTGATAATCAGCGCTATAGACGACATCCGCGCGTTTGCAGCCGCATTTGCACTGCTGGTTCTGGGAAAACCAAGTGGCAAAGTCGGGGATGACTTCGCCACATTGGGTACATTTCAGGTGGTATTTGCTCATTTTTAATTGGGTTCCAGGTTTCAGGTTTCAGGATTCAGGTTTCAGGATTCAGGTTGGGTTGCTCCGCTTGAAACTTGAATCCTGAAACTTGAAACTAAAATTACTTAATCAACGCCATGTCCGGAATCGGCTTGTCGTACTCGCCGCGGGCCTGGCGTTCCTTGATGTCGCGGAAGGCCTCCAAGGTGCGTTCCACATCTTCCATGCTGTGGGCAGCGGTGGGGATGATGCGGAAGATGAGCATTCCGGGAGGGATAACGGGATAAGTGACGATGGAACAGAAGATATTGTAGTTCTCGCGCAAATCAACGGCGATATTGGCAGCTTCGTTGATGCCGCAGCGCAAATGCACGGGCGTGACACAAGCCTCTGCGGGTCCAATCTCGTAACCGAGGTCGCGGAAACCTTTCTGCAAAGCGCGGGTGATTTCCCACAGATGGGCTCTCAGGCGGTCACCTTCTTCACTGCGGATGATTTCAAGGCGTTTCAGACAGCCGACCACGATGGGCATCGGGAGCGATTTGGCATACATTTGGGAACGCATGTTGTAACGCAGGAAATTGATGACACTCTTCTCGGAAGCCACAAAACCACCGACAGTGGCCATAGACTTGGCATACGCACCGATATAGATGTCGATGTCGTCCATCACGCCGAAATGCTCGGAGGTGCCTCTTCCGTGAGGGCCCATGGCACCGAAGCCGTGGGCATCGTCGATGAGGATGCGGAACTGATATTTTTTCTTAAGCGCCGCAATCTGGTCGAGAATTCCGAGTGCGCCGGTCATGCCGAACACACCTTCCGTGATCAGCAGCACACCACCACCCTGCTCTTCGGCAATCTTGCAGGCGTTGCCGAGGATGCGGTCACAATCCACAATGTCGTTGTGGCGGAATTTGAAGCTCTTGCCGAGGTGCAGGCGGATACCGTCGCGCAGACAGGCATGGGCCTCAGCGTCATAGACGATGACATCACGGCGGCACACCAGAGAGTCGATCGTGGACATGATGCCCTGATAGCCGAAGTTGAACTCGAAAGCGGCCTCTTTATGCTCAAAGTCGGCCAACTCGCGCTCCAGTTGTTCGTGGAGGGCGGTTTGTCCCGTCATCATGCGGCTGCCCATCGGATAGGCCATGCCCCAGCGGGCGGCACCTTCCGCGTCAGCTTTACGCACCTCTGGATGGTTGGCCAGTCCAAGGTAGTTGTTGATGCTCCAGCAAAGCACCTCCTTGCCGTTGAAACGCATGTGAGGACCCAGTTCGCCCTCTAACTTCGGAAATGCAAAATATCCATCGATCTTCTCGCGGTATTGTCCAATCGGACCTCCGGATGACTCCTTTATTCTTTCGAAAATGTCCTTCATATTATTGTCGGTTTATTTGTTGTTCTTCCAATTAATCTATTAACATGTTCTCTTGTAGGGTTATCGTTACAAGACGTAAGACTTTAGACTTTAGACTATTGGGGGGTTACGTATCTTAAGTCTTAAGTCTCAAGTCTCAAGTCTTAAGTCTCAAGTCTCAAGTCTCAAGTCTCAAGTCTTAAGTCTCAAGTCTTAAGTCTTAAGTCTCAAGTCTCACTCCCTTGTCCGTTTCGCCTCCTCTATCTTCTCATACTCCTCCAGGAACTGCGGGATATTCGACATCTCGATACGCTTGTTGAGAATGATTTCGTGGCGTTTATTGATGATGAACATCGCGGGGTTGCCCATCTCATAGATGTTGAAATACTCCAGATAGTCGAGGTTTCCCTTGTTGCCGCCCACCTGCAGCCACGGATAGTTGTTCTCGATCACGTACTTTTTCCATCGGTCGATGTCGGCATCGTTGGCGATGGCATACACGTCGAAATTGCGTTTGCCGATTGCCTCCAAAGAGTCGTACACGGCACAGAGTTTCTTGGACTCCTTCTTACAAGTCGGGCAATCCGGATCGTAGAACCAGAGGATCGTATAGGGTTTCGGCATCTGATAGGAGGAGTGCCATTTGGTCATGTCGTCGGTCAACGTGGTGTCCGGGATGATGAGCTCCGGGGCAATCTTGCCAATCAGGATCGGTTCCAGACGTTTGGTGCGTTTCTCATACTTGGCAATCACGTCCTCGTCGAGCCAGTAGCATTTGCCGGCCAGCTGGTTGGTTTTGGCGATATGATAGAAAACGGCATCGTGACCGATGACCTTGCTCGTCTCGAACTGATAGGAGAGCCAATCGGTGCAATAATGGTACATGAAAGTATCCTTTTCGGTCTTTGCCAGGAAAAGGTCAATGTACTTGTTGATGGTATCCGATTCCTGATGGTAGAGCAGTTTCAGGAAATAGTCCTTCATTTTCGGGTCAAAGGAGGGAAGGTAGATGAAACGGTGGTCGCCAAGATCGAAATTATCCCAATAGTGCAGACGGTAATAGGCACCCTGTTTCATATAATCAGGCGTCCCGTCCTCTTTTTTGTATTGAGGGACGTCGATATTCTGATAGGATTTCTGCATCTTCGAGAAAAGGAAATCGGGATTCTGGTCAATCAGATCGTTGATGAAAGCCAGCATCTCGTCGTTGATGTTCGTCAACTTCTCCTTGTAATAGTTGGCGCTGTCGGTATTGCCGGCCTCCTCGAAATCTTTGCGTTTTTTAGCCCATTCGTTGGCCTCTTTGGAAGCTTGCGCGGTCTTCCGCTGGAAACGCAGCATCTCGGCATTCTCGGGGGAGTTCTTCACCGAAAAATGCTCCACGTTCATCGTGGTGTCCAGATTGTATTCGAAATGCTGGTTGTTGTCGAGGATGAAGTTCAGATACAGCTTCTTGTCCATGGAAACCAAGGAGTACATGCCGTCGTCGTAGCGGTCAGAGCCCTTGAAAACGAACTTCCCTTTGGATGCCGGCTTCACGGAATCCTTCAGAATCAGTTTGTCGTTGTAGTGGATGACCAGATAGACCAGCGTGTCCCTTGAGTCTTTGATATTGAAAATCAGCTCATGACCGTCTTTGTCACGATAATTGGCTGGATTGTTCTTCGACTTTTGCAAATTCTTCGGTATGTTGTTCTGGGCGGTCGCCGCATTTGCAAACAACATCAAAAAACCTAACATCAAGCCCGAAATCATCAAAAAAATAACGTTCTTTCTCATTATTTATATCGTTTTATCGTTTCAAACACAATTGGCGTATGCGATTGCAGGGTGTTTGCGATTGCAGGGCGTATGCGATACGCCCCTACGGATTATCATTTATTTCCCATCAACCGCATAATTTCATCTAACGTCATTTGCCGTGCAATTATTGTATGATTCTTCTCATTATCTATCAACAAAATCACGGGAGTGGTGACAATGTCGAAATATTCGATGTAATCCACGCTGGTTTCGCCCATGGAGGTGCTGAGGTTGACCCAGTCGCCCAGACCGTGCTTCTCCGAGAAAGCTTTCCAGCGGTCGTAGTCGTCGTTGACCTCCACGGCAAAGACCTCAAACCCCAGTTCGTCAGCCTGTTTCTGGTAGAGGTCGTGTAAAACCGGGGTCATCTCCTGGCAGTGGTCGCAATAGGGGTCCCAGAACCAGAGGATGGTGTATTTCGTCTGTATCTCGTCTGTGGAGTGCTGTTTGCCGTCGATGTCGTAGGCGGTGAGCTCGGGGATTTGCGCACCGGGGGCGAGCTTGCGGATGCGGTCCGTCTGCCGCTTGATGCGTCGCTCCTGGCCTTCGGGAATCCAGCCGCGGTCGTAGGTGTCGTAGATGTGCAGCATCACCGGCTCGTAGTACGGGTCACCGGTCTTGTCGAAGATGCCGTACAACCACTGCGCGTACATTCCGCACTGATAGCGTCCGCCGCGCGCCGCACGAGTGAGGATGGTGTCCACCTCGGTGATGATTTCGGCAGTAGAGTTGCGATTATCCGAGAGGAGGTATTCCAATACGAACATGGAAAACAGCGATTGGGAATGGAACAATCTTCCATCAGTGAAGTCCACCTGCGACAAAATATGGTGAAATTTGGATGAATCCACATTCCCCAACCCAAACAAGATGGTTTCATCGTCAGACTCCCCTGCCATATAAACCTGCTGTTCCAAAAGAAAATGCTTCCCAACAAACGATTGTGGCATTGTGGAGGCAAGCTCCGCCGCAGTGCCTATGGCATCAAATGGAAACTCGGCCTTTTCCTGATTGAGCAAGATATTCATCCACAACTGGTTTTCCTCAGAATTGACAAATTCCCTTTTCTGCCAATGATAGGGAAACTTAACCCCATTGGCTTCTGCTTCCGTAGTTTTATGGATCTTTATCGCGAAATCAGTCTCCTGATCGATCAAAAAGGTAAAGGCGAACTCCCACCCGTCAGAATACATTTGATAGACCCCTTTGGGAATCAACTTAGAGACATCGTTTCTGTCTTTCGACGGAACTTTTTTAGAAAAAACAGCTTTACCCTTTTTCAGAAACGCACTATCCACCACTTGCATCTTAACGATATCCTGCTCATAGAGATAGACCACTGTATTATCGGGTGCTTTGCAATAAACTGTGATATTGTAGCCCGTGCAATAATCCCGCTCCAGATTCTCCTTCCCGTACTGGACCGCCTCATTCTGGGCACGCACCACCCCCGCCGTCCCCAGAACCAGAGCCAGCAGCATGGTGATTGTCCGGATATGTGTTCGTTTCATCATCTTATCATCTTATCATCTTATCATCTCATCATCCCATCATCCCATCATCCCATCATCCCATCATCTCATCATAGTCCCCACACTGCGCTGCGCTTGTGTGGGGTTAATTGCGCTTCGCGCGTGTTGCCTCTCCGAGGCTGCTCAAGGAAGTTTTTTTAATGTTAACTCGCAAGCATCTCCTTGATGTCGGTCATCAGCTTGTTGGCGATGTTCTCGGCGACCTGCGGGGTGAGGGCCTCGGCGTAGATGCGCATGATGGGCTCGGTGTTGGAGCTGCG
>JAEEGL014950548.1_pt1 | contig 12906 bp, 8 predicted proteins | sample 9134231 | NCBI WGS metagenome assembly JAEEGL01 (sample SAMN16246548, study PRJNA631951) | gut metagenome | biome: gut microbiome; feature: rumen; material: fiber-attached | host: Bos | place: Iran: Karaj | collected 2018-10 | reverse complement strand
TTCTGAAAGCTCTGTATCGGAAATTTCGCCAAAATTTTCAGCAATTTCTTTTTTAACATCTCTTATAATAGAAAAATAATCCCCAGGACGTTGAGCGATGGTACCATATAAATCGAATATCGCCAACTTTCTCTTTTTCTTAGTTTTTTTAATATTATCAGTTTGGTTTATTTCCTCCATTTACTAAATTGGTTGATAAACTACTCCAAAACACAGATGTTTTCTATGTGATGAGTGTGTGGAAACATATCTACTGGTTGAACCTCTCTAGCAGAAAATCATTGTTGTTTTATTAACATCTCAACATCTCTAGCCATAGTAACTGGATTACAAGAGATATATAATAATTTAAATTTATATTCTTTTTTTAATTTTCCAATCCATTCAATTACGTTAGGATGTAATCATTCACGAGGAGGATCAACAATTACCACACCTATATTTTTTATTTTTTCTTCCAATTCTGGGAATTTTATTAGAACTTTTTCACAAGGAGAAGCTACAAAGAAACTTTGTTCATTTAATCAATTTATACTAGCATTAACCTTTGCATCATTTATAGCATCCTCAACAATTTCTATTCAAATTAACTCATTATTTTTATTTTTATTATTGTTTTGTTTTAATAAAGATAATCAAATACTTCATGCTCAACAATATAAATCTAATATATTTCCTTCAAAAATTCAAAGCATTTTAAATGCGTTTCAAAATAATTTTTCGGCTCATAAAGTATTAGTTTGAAAGAATGAAAATGGTGAAATTCTAAACGTTAATTGTGTATCATCACTAATATCCTCATTTATATTTTCATCATTATTTTCTTTTTTATTTCAAAGAAATATTAAGTTTTCGTGTATATATCAATCTCCCCAAAATACTTTTGCCTCAGATTGATCATTTTTAACAGTGTCAGATAATCACTCGTTATAAGTAATTACAAACGTAGTAATATTATCTTTTAAAAATTCATTATTTTTAAATTCTTCCATCAATTGTTCCCATAATTTAGTTTGTTCCTCATTAAGATTTCAAAGAGAAACAGAGAGATTTACCATTAATTGTTCTGTATGAATTCATTCACGAATTACTAAATGGCGGAAAAATCATTGATGAGTTTTTTGATCAAAAACAGGTAGTCATGAGTTGAAACACAAGTCTTTAATTGTTTTAAACACTTGATTCATTCTGTCTGAAATTAGTCAACAACTGTCTACATCAACAATTTTTGCAAACTCTCATTGTTTATGAAACCCACAACATTGATTACAATCAATATCGTATTTTTTAATTCATGTTTTTAGAATATCTTCTTCTGTTTTTCACTCCTTTATTCATTGGCGAAACTCTACATTTTGTTGTTTATACACTCCAAAACTGAACTCAATTTTGTTTCTATATCATATTTGAAGAGGAGAAGAAATTATCGGTAATATTTGAATTTCTCTCCCTTCTTCAGATAAATTTTTATTCAATTTTTTAAAAGCATCAGCTACAAGTTGTTGTTTTACATCTAGTTGTCTTTCATAACTCATCATCTGCCACTTACATCATCCACAACCAATCTTCTCTGTTCATACATTAACCTCACTAATTCATTTTGGAATAAAAAAATGAGGACAAAAAATCTCTCAATCAGCAATATTTTCATCATATTTTTTAGTTTCTAATATATGAGCTTCTATATAATCTTTTCTTCTTTTTACAACAGTTACATCTACAGTACTTCATGGTAAAGCACCTCATTTTACTAACACTTTTTTACCATCTGAAAGAGATGAAATTCAAATTCATCAATGTCAAAGCTTATATATTTTAAGGTTCTTAAGAATCGACTTCATATATTATTTAATTATAAATTTGGAATAAGTAAAATTTATGGTTTTAATAATAAAAAACAAGATTATTCCATTTGCAATTTTCCAATACTTTACTATATATAAACTACAATTTTATCAATATTAAAAAATTTGATGTTAACAGAAAAAGAGTTGTTAGATAAATATTGAGACATAATCAAAGAAGAAATTAACGTAAAAGAGGTTAATATTTATCAATCAGATAGACCAATAACTAAAATCTTCAAACCTTTATGAGGACAGCTTTCTGCCAAATTCTGAAAAGATACATGACAAATTATTGCTAATTGAAAACAAGGAAATGTTCGTGAAATAGAAGGTTGAATAGAGGTGTTTGATAATAATGGTAATACTCGAAAATTATATGAATGAGATTATGAAGTAGTATATGAATGATTAGATTGAACAGATACAACGGTTGAATGAAATACAATTGTAAAATTAGATCTTATGATTACGGATGATCTTAGAAGAGAATGAATAGCACGTGAAATTTCTAGATTTCTTAATCAGATGAGAAAAGATGCTGATTTTTCAGTAGACGCAAGAGTAAATATGCACTATCAATCAGATAGCGAAGATATGAAAAACATAGTTAAAGAATTTTGAGATTTCTTAAAAGAAGAGGCATTAATTATAGATATTTCAGAAGGTAGTTGTGATACTGATACAAGAAGTGATACGTATGAAAGTGAAAACGGAAAGATAACATTCTGATTAACTGTTGCATAAAAAACATAGTATAATTTAAAATAGCCTATAATTACGGGCTATTTTTTGATTAAATAAAAAAACTGTAGCGAAGCTGTGGTTAAGCCCCAACTACAGTTAAGAAAAGATACTTGACGCCTTAAACCGCAATAGGCATGTTTTTTATCTGAGGATTTTTGGCGTCGATGGATTTGCCGTCATAGCCTTCCATCTTGGTGTCTTTGGCGGAGATTTTGAAGAAGTCCGTCTCATTGGTGCCGTACACCAATTGAGGGTTCATAGGGATGGACTCCCGTTTGCACAATTCCGTAGCTATCGGCACATGTCTGTCATAGATCTGGATATTGCCAATCGAGAAGCGAAGGCTTGCAAGTGTGAGATTGTTGTGGCGCGCAATCCTGTCGACGAAATCAAAATACTGGCTTTGATTGATAGCACCAGCCGTGATATAATCCCAGCTGCGAATGTCGACACTTGCATCGAGGTAGTCAATGCCGTCTCCGTGCCTTACCATACACTGTGTTTTATGGACACAAGGTTTCAGCCCGTGCGGTTTGGTGAAATCAACATCTTGCCACAATGAAATGATGTGACGGCGAGAATCGGGATTTCTCTCCATTTCACAAAGGAGGTTTGTCATTAAGGCGTGCTCAGCAACAGATCCTCCATAACAAGCCCCGATGTGTGGATGCCCTTGTTCGTTAAGGATGTAATTGCCATCTTCATCTTTAAGAGCCCACGGCTCCCACCAGTTGTGAATCTTGTGGTCTTGATCCCAGGTGTTTTTACCAATCAGATCATCGAAAACTACAAGATCGTTGCTAGCGAGCTGATAAATCCACAAGATTTCCTTTTCACCATTTTTCCACGCAGTTCTCCTCAGAGTATTCAATGGTAAATCTCCGTTGAGGATGTCGTAGGAAATGGTGACATTGTTGACCGAGTAAGTATGGGCAGGAGTCTTGGTCCCATCTTTCTCAACCCAGTGAGGCCTTGGGTTCTTGTCTAATGAACCATATTTGAGAATATGGTCACAAATGAACCTAAACACTTCATCTGAGCGTTCCGTGCTTGATTTTCCAGTTACAGAAAGGTTTTCTGGATGACTGGAACCTTGAATAGATACAAACATAGATCTTTTGCTGCAGAATTTATACTGTTGCCCCCAGTTGGTTAATGTGTTCCCTGATTTCGGCTTGGATTTTGTCTTTGTCTCTATTAGCATTGACGAGAATCCAGCCTTTCTGCTCGCCGAGCAACAAATGAATTGTCCTAACCTTTTGGGTCAGGTCATTGTTCTGCTCGTGCGTATGACCCTTCTCGATTCCAGAAGTGAATCTTTCTCCGTCAAAGAGAAAGACGATATCTTCATCGAGGAGGTTAGAGTTCTTCTCTTCGAGATATTCCAGATCAACGCCAGCACCAACACCCCAAGCGATGCCGGTACCTTTGTAGTCTTCGGCAATCACCCAGACACCAGCGTCCAGGTATCTCTTGAGAATGGGTTCAAAATCTTCGCGATTCTGGACCTGCTCTTCCTGGAACCGTTTCGGGGTCCATTCCAGAGGGTTGTGTTGGCGAAGATAGTCGTTGATTCGTGGACCGGTTGGATGGAGATCGTAAACAGGATACTTTACGTACACTGCCTCAATCCCATTTTTCTTCAGCCACTCCACAAGCATTTTAGCCTGCGTTGTTTTCCCGAGATTATTAATCCCGTAGAAAACGACAAATTTGCCCTTTTGCATAATTTAGGTTTTGTTAGAGTTATGTATAAGGTTTGTGTATATGGTTTTGTATAATGTTTGTGTATATGATTTGTGAGTATACAATAAACAAAACCAAGAAAAAGTCAACGCTAAACAAAACTAAAAGAAAAAAACATATAGAAACAGGAGTAAAAAGTCTGCTTTTTTTTGACTTTTTTTGTATTTCGGGGTATAATTAAATGCATAATTTATTGACTATGAAATTAACCTTTAGATGGAAGTAAACCAGCAGAATTGTACAAACGCACTTCATGATCAGTTCGTATATTGAGCTGAAGGTTTTTCTCAAGCGAAAAATATTTCTAAACTTACAACTTCAGCTCGATGAGATAATAAAGCTCAATGTATGGCTCAGTATAATAATAACTACACATCAATTAAAGAGATGTTAGATGCTTGGGCTGCAACAGAAAAAGAACAACCAAAAATACAACAACAAGAACAACAAAAGCCACAACAATCAAGCTCATCTCTATTAGCCTCAATATGAAATATTGATTTTAATGGAATTAAATGAGAACAAATAATTAATTGAGCCAAGACCGTATGATTATGTATTATGTGGTTTTTCATTATAACAATACTTTGAGGTTTGTTCATTAGAGTGCTTAAGAAGTTTCTTAGATACGCATATGCATTTTGTAATTCACATAGAATTATATTCTTAAAAGTATTGTTACCTAGATGAGATTGAAAATCTGATCGTGAGCAAGAAAAAGAAATTGCAAAAGATATGAAGGAAAAAATCTGAAGAATGTCTCAGGTTTTGTGAAATCTTCATAAAATGAATGAAGTTAGTACGCGAGAAAAGATCATGTGAAAAGTATTCTGAAAACATAAATTGGTTTTCATATATCAATATGAAAATGGTCAGCTATCTTGTTTGGTTTGAACCTATCCAGAATATCAAGATATGGTAGAAAGTGCTATTGCTTCGCAATATGCTGCAGCATCAATTGAAAAGGTAGCAAGACCAAAATTCTTTAAAAAGAAATATTCAGACGTTCAAGTACTTGAAACAAAAAAAGACTCACTTTATACAATTAAGTTGTTCAAAAATATTCCAGATGATCCAATTAACAACATTTTGGATTCAATGGGAAAGGTTAGTACGGAAGATACAGTAAGTATTATATTGGTTGCTAAACCAGAGGACTCTAGTTTTAATGTTCGTAGACAAGTTGCAGCTGATAGACTTTACAAGAATCTAGATCTTTATGAATTAAGACGATGGCATTGGAAGAACTTATTAAATCCATTCAAATGGGTCCAGTTTGCGATTATGTGACCAACAAATAAACTTGTTTCTAGTAAAACAGAAGAAAAAGATGTTACAATGGTGCGTATGGTAAGAGCAAAAGAAGACAGTAGAAACGCGATGTGAGAAGAAGCAGCAAATCCAACATTCCGTTCTACAATATCACTTGTTGCATCTAGTGATGTAAAATGAAGACCAAAAGAAATTTTAAACAATCTAGAGAGTGCTTATAATGTCTATAGTGATGAATATTCTAATACTTTAGAGAGTTCAAATCTAAAACATGATATTTTCTGATGGTTATTTATACCTCTACGAACAGCGTGAATTCATATGTATTTACAATGATTTTTCTCGAAATATTCATATTTTTCAACAAATGAATTAACTTCATTATTCCATTTCCCAGATGGATTATATAACCGTTCTCCAGCTATTGAATGGATGCAGTATAAGGTAATTGCTCCTCCAAGCAACTTGCCATCATTTAGTGATGATGAATGGAATGGACGTGTTATTTCATGAGTATTAGCAGAAAAATATAAGAAATGAAATCTATCAGAAATTCTTAAAGAGTACCCTCATCACTGGGCAGTATGAACAAGAACGGATGTAAAAGAAGAATTAAAACCATTAGCAGAAGCTTCCGCTTCAGAACAAAAGAATGGTGAAATTGTAGAAGAAAATTGAGAGAAATTTGTAAAGATTGAACATAAAAATCTAGTAAGGTGATATAAGACTTATAAATGATGAGTTCTTCTTTGAGTAAATATTTATAGAAATGTTTACTCTCCTGTTTATATTAAACGTGACGATAGAACAAGACATCACTATTGTATTTGAAAATCAGGTACCTGAAAATCAGTATTCTTACAAACTTTAGCAAGACAGGATATTTGGAATTGAGATTGAATCTGTTTGATTGATCCTCATGGAGATCTTGCAGAAGATATGTTAGCTTATATTCCAAAAGAAAGAGCAAAGGATGTAATATACTTTGAAGCATGAGATGAAGAAAGGCCAATGGGTCTAAATCTTTATGAAATTGATAATCTTGATCAAGCCGATAGGACAGTAAATGATGCCACAGAAATCTTCCTTAAAATGTTTGGACCAGAAATCTTTGGACCAAGAATTCAGGAATACTTTAAATATGGAAGTCTAACATTACTTGAGGATTTTGATGATAGACCAACATTACTTGATGTTACAAGACTATTTACCGATGATTGATATCGTGAATTTAAGTTAAAGAAAGTAACAAACGCAGTAGTCAAGAACTGGTGGGAAAAAACTTATAATTCAATGTGAGATAGAGAAAAGCAGGAGATTATCCCATACTTCTCTTCTAAATTCGTATCGTTTAATACAAACAGACTTATTAGAAATATTATATGACAAACTAAATCGGCGTTTAAGTTTGATGATGTTATGAATAACCAAAAAATCTTGCTTATTAATCTTTCAAAAGGTAAGATTTGAGAAATGAACGCTCAGCTTTTGGGTATGATTATTGTATCAAAGGTTTATAACTCAGCCATGGCTAGAGCAACAATTCCAGAAAAAGATAGAAAGGATTTCTATCTATATGTGGATGAGTTCCAGAACTTTGTATCATGAACATTTGCGGATATCTTATCGGAGGCCAGAAAGTATAGGTTAGGATTAATTATGGCCCACCAGTATATTGCGCAGCTAGATCCAGCTAAATGACTTGGTGATTCATGAGGATGAAAATCAGATGTAAAAGCAGCCGTATTTGGTAACGTTGGTACAATGATGTCGTTTAAAGTCGGTGCGCCAGATGCCGAATTCCTAGAAAAAGAATATGCTCCAGTTCTTTCTGGACAGGATATTGTATGAATTGCAAACTATAAATCTTACGTAAAACTTAATATTGATAACGCTACAACACGTGTATTTAGTATGAACTCAATCTATACTAAAGATTATCAGAATAAGAAAATTGTTCCAATTCTTAAAGAATATTCAGCTAAAAAATATTGAAGAAGAAGAGAGTTCGTGGATGCTGAAACAAGAGCAAGGTTGTGATTATGAATTGATGATACTGAATTACCAGATAATTCATCTACATCAACAGATAGTTCTTCAACACAAACAGATACAACAACTGAAACGCCAGAACAATGATGAGAATAATCATAATTTTATTAAATAATTTTTGATAAAATGGATGAAGTTATAGAAAATATTCCACAAGAATCAGGTAAATGAAGAGAGATATTTAAACGAATATTAAAATTACTTTGAATTATAATTTACTTAGGTTTAATACGGTTTTTTGTTTTTTATTTATGTAGTTTTTTTGATATAGACACGTGGAAGATGATATTAATATCATTTTTTATTGTGGTATTTCTTTTGATGTCTATAATTTTTGTTATTGTATCATCAAAATCTAATAAATTAAGAAGGCGAATAAAATGAGCATTGATTGTATTATGATATATTATTGGTTTTTTCTGGAGTTGGTTTATTTTTTTGTGGTTTGTGAGTAATTTTATATTTAAAAGAGTCACACCGCAAACGGAGTTGATGTTTATAATAATATGAACTATTGTTTATATTCTATTAATCCTGTTTGTTTTATTGTTTATTAGCTGGTATAAATCAAAAAATAATAAAATTATAAAATGGATTATAATAATTGGAATTATAAATTTAATAATTATACGATGATGATTAACCAGATGATGAGTTATTCCTAATTGGCTATGAATTGAGGCTTTATGTAGTTGTGTAGATTGTAATTGAACATCTTTTTCTATAAGGCAGTTTGCTCAAATAAATTGAAAAGAATGTTGTGAGTGAACATATAATCGTATACAACAAGATTTAACACCATCATATGGTTATAATCCAAATGTAGCCGCTAAGCCAATCATCTATCTCTATCCGACAGAAGAAACACGGGTAAAAGTAACATTATGAAAACCAGAAAACTTATCACATACTTATCCAAAATACAATCCAAATAATTGACGAAATGTAGTTGCGCAACCAAATGGAGATCTAGAAGATATAGATACATGAAGAAAATTGTATGCTCTATATCGAGAATGAAAAACCTATGCAGAAGATAATTTCACTGAATGATTTGTAGTAAAATGAAAGGATACAATACCATTCTTGGAAGAGAAATTGGCTCTATTATGATTAAATGAAAGAGAGGCAGAAGAGTTTATAGTTTATCGGTTGCCTAAAATGGAGAATAATAAATATAATCTAATTAGATTTGAGACAAAACAGGAACAAGATGAGAATATGCCATTAAATATTACACCAACACCAGACACTGTGATAAGAGTGATGATGGATTGGAAGGCTGTAGAAGAACCAATAGATATTCCAGAACAAGAGTTAGTTACACCAAAAAGAAATTGATTCACAGTAGTTGAATGGTGAGGAAGTTCTAGAAATTAAATGTTCTTGATTTTGATTATCTATTCAATAATATGCATTTGCCCATAAGCAATGGCACCTTGACAGAGTGGTCTATTGTACGGGTCTGCAAAACCTTGGTTCATCGGTTCGAATCCGATAGGTGCCTTGAAGATGTTTCTGTCACATGAACCAAGAGTACATCCTAAAAGGATAATCAATTCCGTACGAGAAAGCCTGAACTTAAATTCAGGTTTTTTTCTTTTTCCTTTGATTTTTAATACTATTTTAATACAACCAAAACAGATGAAAAATTTATCCATCTTTTTTATACAAATGAAAAAAATACAAATTTTAACACTATTGGCTGCTACTTTGTTATTGGCATGATGTTTTAATTCAAATAATACAGTTACGGAAATAGATGCTGAAAATTGGACATCTAATGAATGACTTTCAGCACAAGAAATGTTTAATGCTCAGATAGAACAAACACAATATATTATAGATTCAAACGACTTCCTTTCTTATGAGATATGATCAGAGATGGAAGATAAATCATATACAGCAGAATATTCAATATCAGCAAAATTTGATAGTAATTCACCTATTCAATGATGAGTAGAATTTTCTCAAAATAAAGTTTCAAAATCTCACAATCTTGAAAGTTCAGAAATATCATTTGATATAGATACAACTATGAAAAATTGAGAACTAGATCCTTTTGCAGCATCAGGAAATGTTTCTTTGTTGTCTCAAGATAATAGCAAGTATCTCATGTTACATAAGTTCTGATTATATATGTGAGAAAATAATATGACTGCAAAGATGTATTCTTTATTGTTAGATATGTTAAAAGATAAATGGGTAGATTTGGAAATGGATAATTCATCAATTATGTCAGTGACTAGTGATTTCAAATTTTCATATTTAATTTGAAGTATAGAAAGCTTGCTAGAGGTTTGAGACGTTCAACCAGAGGAAGTATTTATAGAAAAAGTTTCTGAATTAATTGATGCAATTAATTCTTATATAGATTTATGAGTTTATATTGATGGATTAACTCTTACATCTTCTGATAATTTACAATATGCGGAACTGGGAGATTGATCTATTCAAAAATCATTTACATGATCATTCCAGGGAACATATTCATCATTTGATATGTCATTTATAGCATCAAAGAAATGAATAGATATTTATTTCTATAACATAAAGCAATTAGATACCAATACACAAGAATTTAAAGAAATTAATATAGAGAATTTCTTCTCTATACAAGAGAATAAAAAATCAGAATATAATATAAAATTTTGGTCAGTTGTTGATTGAGAAAAAACCGTAAACATGGAGTGAATATTAAAATATGCAACTCCTATTAAATTGTCAGCAAAGTTTGAACTAACTCCAAATAACATCTTAACATGAGAGAAAATTTCATGAGATTTAAATGGAAGCATAACAAAGAAATCTTCAAACGGTAAAGAATCAATTCCAGAATTAACATGAACAATTCTTTTATTAAGCGAATTGATGGATTCATTATAATATTTTAAATTGTTAGATATCGATAAGAATTATGAGTAAGAATAGAGACTTTAGAGCGTCAAATCTTTCTTCGCCAAAACAATATATACCACCAAGAAAACAACCTAAAAAATCATTTAAGACATTTATTAAGGTTGTTCTTGTGCTGTTATGAATATTCGTAATATTTTTCTTGTCGGTATGATTGATTTCTTGATTTAAATGATTTTTTGATACAATTAAACAATCTGCAATATTCTCACTATCTAATAATATTTGAGAACCAATGCAGAGAGATCAATATAATAGCGTAAATGTGCTTCTTTTGTGATATGGATGAAAAGAACATCAGTGATGATTTCTTACGGATTCAATAATGGTTGCTTCACGAAATCCTGATGAAAATAATGTTACATTATTCTCAATTCCTCGTGATCTTTATGTAAAAAGTCCAGTAAATGGTACTTATTGAAGGATAAATGCTGTATTCCAACAATATTATAACAGAACAAAATCTATTGAAGAATCAGCAATGTGATTTGCTTGAAAAATATGAGAAATTTTATGATTAGATATACCATATTATGCAACAATAGATTTCCAAGCATTTAAAGAAATAGTCGATACTTTATGATGAGTTGATGTTTATGTAACAGAAACAATATATGATCCGAAGTATCCAGCAGATAATATGATAGATTATGATCCTTTTTATATAGAATCTGGATGGCAACATTTGGATGGAGCAACAGCATTAAAATATGCAAGATCTCGCCACACAACATCAGATTTTGCTCGTTCATTACGTCAGCAAGAACTAATTATAGCAATAAAGGATAAGATGTTGGCATCTTGATTAAGTGTATCTACAGCAAGTGATTTGTATAATCAATACAAGAGTTATATTCAGACAAATATTTCTTTCCAAGAAATGTTACGAACAGTTCAATTCTTGCCTAAAATAAAATGATTCTCATCTTTTGGTTATACATCAACATGTAGTTATACTAATGTATCAAGAATGGTACCATGATGTTTCTTATATAATCCTCCATTAGCAGATTTTGGTTGAATGGCTGTATTGCTTCCAGATTGAGCAACGGCGAATAATGTTGGTTATTATAAAGAAATGCAAACTTTTGTTACATTTTTGTTAACACATCGTGCGTTCTTATCTGAATGAGCTAGTGTGGAGGTCGTAAATAGTATTAACAAATCAGTATTAAATTCTAATTGATTCGCAAAGGCATCTATTGCAACAAAGTTTGGTGCTAAATTAGCTAAATATTGATTAAATGTTTCCAATGTAACCAACTGAGAAACTCCATCAGAAACTAGTTATATATCTATAAATATGGTATGAGATTTCTCTTGAACAATTGAAGCTATTCAAGAGTTTTTACCAATCCAAGATATTAGGGTTGATACATGAAGTGTTGAAGTTGAGACATGAGAAAATTGAGAAATAGAATATTGGACAAATAGAGCATATATTAGTATTGTTTTATGAGATGATTATGTGTTGTGAAATGAATATTTCTCATGATTATCAGAACAGAGGTTCTCTTATGAATTAGATATTGAGCCGCTTCCACCATTAGAAAAAGAGGAGGATAAAGGCGTAGAATAATTATTTATATATTTTTTTACATAATAGTTTGCGAGTGCTGTATAATTAACAAAACACTTGACTTTTTTATAAAAAAATATATATATAAATATCTCAAAAAGAAAAAGTCAAACTAAACACGATAAGACATGAAAAGAATCGCAGAAATTGCCGAGTGGGCGGGCGTGGGTGTGCTCGTCGTCCTCGCGGTGGATGTTATCCACGTGGTGGTGATGCTTCTCCTCAACTCCTCCTTCACCTCGCTTGGTGTGCAGGGTGTTGATGAGATGTTCGCGTTTTGGCTCCCCTGGGGAGACATCGTCCGCATCGCCGGGTTCGTGCTTCTGGCGCTGAGCCCCATCATCCTCATCGCTATCTACCAGTTCAAGAAGCGGGTAACGTCTCTTGAACACGAATTGCGCGAGAAGAATCGATAACGCGAACTGGCAACCACCCACAAGATCTACAACCCTGAATGCTGGGATTTTATGAAGGCACGTACCGTAACTCGGAGACGTGCCTTTTGTTATCTATAAAAAATTAAGTGATAGAAAATAATAGGTATTATTTTATATTGACTTTTTATATATAATATTTATAAACAAAAATGTAAAACATAAAACTAAACAGTTATGGAAGGCTTTTTGACTACTATCTTACCGTTTATTCTCTCAGTTTTGTCGGTAATTTTGAGCGTCCTTATGCTTGTATTAGATGAGAAGTATGCCTACATATGCCTTGTAGGTTTCATCTTAACAGTTATTGCTAGTA
>JAEEGL013661771.1_pt1 | contig 12906 bp, 12 predicted proteins | sample 9134231 | NCBI WGS metagenome assembly JAEEGL01 (sample SAMN16246548, study PRJNA631951) | gut metagenome | biome: gut microbiome; feature: rumen; material: fiber-attached | host: Bos | place: Iran: Karaj | collected 2018-10 | reverse complement strand
CCAGCTCACTGTTACGGAAGATGTAACCATCGTTGCCGGGAACTGATCTGATCAATCAAAAAGGTCGTCTGATCATTCAGACGACCTTTTTTGTATCTCTTTTTACTTTCCGCCCAGAAGTCCTCCCAGAAGGTTCCCCAGTGCGCCTCCGATTCCTTCCGCACCCGCGTCAATACCGCCTCCGACAGTATCCAGCAGTTTGATGGCCGCGTCTCCGTACTCGCCTTTCAGTACTTTCAGGGATACCTTTTTCAGATCTCCGGAAGCACCGCGGTACGCCTCAATCAGTTTCTTTTCCGCCGCTGTCACCTTCATGGAAGTATTGGCTGATGCCGGTACTGCAGGTTTCTTGGCGGTGGTTGTTTTCTTTGACGTCGCAGCAGGCTTCTTAGCTGTGGTGGTCTTCTTTGCAGCAGTTGTTGTTTTTTTTGCGGCTGCAGGCTTTTTTGCCGTGGTGGTTGTCTTCTTCGCCGCAGTGGTCTTTGCTGCGGTTGTCGTTTTCTTTGCTGCTGTTGCTGCTGTGGTCTTCTTTACCGCAGCCGTTGTCTTCTTCGCTGCGGTTGTTGCTGTCTTCTTGGCAGCAGTGGTTGTTTTCTTTGCTGAGGGGGTCTTCTTTACGGCAGTTACTGTCTTCTTTGCGGCTGCTGTCGTGGTTTTCTTTGCGGCGGCAGTTGTCTTTTTTGCGGCAGCCGTCGTTTTTTTCGCTGTGGTTGTGGTTTTCTTTGCTGCAGGCATAATCAGAAACCTCCTGTCTGTTTTCATTTTTTTCTGCAGTAATTTTAACGCATAAAAGCCTTTTTCTTCAAGTCCTTCTCGCTTTTTTTCTTTGTCCTGATCTTGTCATACAACTTTCAAAGGACTATAATACTGATAACAGATACGGATGACGTCATCCGGAAAAATGAACAGGAGGGTATATCATGGATATTCAGAAACTGATTGGTGATCTTGTTGCGAAGCTTACCGGAAACAAAGACCTGATTGCGAAGTTCACTTCCAATCCTCTGGGTGCAATCAAGGATCTTCTCGGTATTGATCTTGATCCTTCACAGCTGGATGATGTTGTGAAAGGCGTAACAGGCCAGCTCGGCGATATTACTGGAGATGCTGCCAAACAGGCCGGTGGTATCCTCAACAAGATCAAGAACCTGTTCAAGAAGTAAAAAGCTATTAACAGAAACGGCACGATTCTCTATGGAATCGTGCCTTCTTTTTATTTCTTTACCTTGCCTTTCACAGCTTTTTCTTTTATCTCAGCAGGCTGTGTCTGAACCTTGTTCAGAGGCTGAAGATGCCAGATATTATCATTGTATTCACGAATCGTGCGGTCTGAAGAGAAGATTCCGGACATTGCCGTGTTGGTAACAGCCATCTTCAGCCACTTATCCCGGTCTGCATAATCATTGTTCAGACGCCTCTGGGCCATACTGTAGGATCCGAAATCCTTCAGAACAAAATAGCTGTCCCCCATTGAGCCCCAGCTGCCCAGCAGCAGGCTGTGATACAGATCCTGCAATGCGGCCGGGTTATCGGGCATCAGAGTTCCGTCTATCATCTGTGTCATGGCCTGGCGGATTTCCTGATTGGTTTCAAAGATGTTCATGGGATTATAGTTGTTTTCACGGTACATATCCCGTACGGTATCGGAGCGCATACCGAAAATATAGATGTTGTCCATGCCCACCTGTTCGCTGATTTCCACGTTCGCGCCGTCCATCGTGCCGATGGTGACGGCGCCGTTCATCATGAACTTCATATTGCCGGTACCGCTGGCTTCCTTGCTGGCAGTGGAAAGCTGCTCAGACACTTCAGCAGCGGGAATCAGCACTTCAGCGCTGCTGACATCATAGTTTTCAAGGAATACCACCTGGAGCATTTTCCGTGCCCTCGGATTTTTGGCTATCAGTTCGCTCAGGGCACAGATCATACGGATAATCTGCTTTGCCCGATAGTATCCCGGACTGGCTTTTGCACCGAAGATAAACACGCGCGGTTCCATCGTAAAGCTCTCATCATTTACAATGCGGTTGTACAGCACAAGAATATGCAGCGCGTTCAGCATCTGCCTTTTATATTCATGCAGTCTCTTTGCCTGTACGTCAAAGATGTAGGAAGGATCCACAACAGCGCCCTGCCGCTCTTTAAGCATACGGGCAAGCCGTTCCTTGTTATGCTGTTTGATCTTTCCGAATTTTTCCCGGAAAGCGGCGTCATCCGCAAACGGACGGAGTGCGCTTAAATTTTCCGGTTCCTTGATCCAGTCAGTACCGACAGCGTCGCATATCAGTTCTGTCAGTTCCGGATTGCAGCTCATCAGCCAGCGGCGATGTGTGATTCCGTTGGTGATGGCGGAAAATTTTTCCGGCATTACCAGATTATAGTCATGGAATGTCTCTTCCTTCAGGATTTCTCCGTGCAGTTTGCTCACGCCGTTCACGGAATAGCTCATGGCAACGCACATATTGGCCATGTGAACATTGTCATAGCTGATAATAGCCATACGTGCGATCCTGTCCCAGTCTCCCGGGAAAAAGTTCCAGAGCCGTTCACAGAGTCTGCGGTTCATTTCGCAGATAATCTGGTAGCAGCGCGGCAGCAGCTGCTGAACCATACTGACCGGCCATTTTTCCAGAGCTTCCGCCAGAATCGTATGGTTGGTATAGGCAATGGTCTTCTGAACTATGCTTGAAGCTTCATCCCATCCAAGGCCTTCCTCATCAATCAGCAGACGCATCAGTTCAGGAATCGCCATGCCGGGATGTGTATCATTGATATGTATAACTACCTTTTCCGGCAGCTTGCTCATATCGTTGCCAAAGCGTTTCTTGTAATCCTTCAGGATGTACTGCAGGGAGGCACTGGTAAAGAAATAATGCTGTTTCAGACGAAGCATCTTTCCTTCGTAATGACGGTCCTCCGGATAAAGGACTTTGCTGATTGCTTCCGCCAGCTGTATTTCCTCGGAAGCCTGCACATAGCGTCCTTCTCCGAAACTGTTCAGATCAAGTTTCTTCGGACTCCGTGCAGACCACATTCTCAGCGGATTGACAATCGTGGCGTCATATCCCACCACCGGCATATCATAAGGAACCGCTTCCACGGTATAATAATCACGGGTTACAAACTTCTGCCGTCCGTTGATTTCAATCTCATCCACATGACCGCCGAAGTGCACCTCACAGGTGTCTTCCATCATAGCGGTTTCCCATACATTTCCGTTATCCAGCCAGCTGTCAGGCATTTCTACCTGCTGCCCATCAACGATCTTCTGGCGGAAAAGGCCGTACTCATAGCGGATGGTGCATCCCATGGCAGGCAGATCCAGACAGCTCAGGCTGTCCAGGAAACAAGCGGCAAGACGGCCGAGTCCCCCGTTTCCGAGTCCGGGTTCCGGTTCTTCCTTCAGTACATCTTTGATATCAATACCAAGCTCGGCAAGGGCATCAGTATATTCTTTTGTGGAAAGCAGGTTCAGCATATTGCAGTACATGCTGCGGCCCATCAGAAATTCCACGCTGAGATAGTAAAGGCTTTTGCCCTTCTGCTTTTTCCATACTTCCCGGCTGGCAATCATCTTCTGCATAATCTGATCGCGTACTGTGGAAGCAACAGCCCGGTAAATCTGATGCGGTGAGGCCTCTTCAATGGTCAGGCCGTTATACCGCTGGATCTTTCCGACAATGGTATTCTTGATGGATTCTTTGTCAAACTTTGTGGCTGGCATGTTATTCCTCCAGACATTAACCTGATTCAGACAGCGTAATTATACATCCCGGACTGTACCGCCGCAATGCCGCGGACAGTCTGTAATCCAACCATCTATGCCATGTCAAACAGTCGCATGGCTTCATTCCGGTCACTTTCAATCTGTTCTGAAAGCTCCTGTCTGGACCGGAACTGTCTTTCCTCCCGAAGCATCTTCAGCAGGGAAAGTCTCACTTTCTGTCCGTACAGTTCAGGGCTTTCTGTCAGCACATGAGCTTCAACCGTTACCCTTCCGGAAGGAATTGTCGGCTGAACGCCAATGTTCACAACTGCAGGCAGCGTATCATTCGCAGTTTCCAGCAATCCGGTATAAACTCCGTATTTCGGCAGTACTTTACGTTTCCAGGGTTCAATATTGGCTGTGGGGAATCCCAGTCCGTGGCCCTGATGTTTTCCCTGGGCAACAGTCCCGGTCAGTGTGTAGGGATAGCCGAGCAGTTCCGCCGCTCTCTCTGTATTCCCTTCCTTCAGCATCTGCCGGATAAGCGTACTGGAGATAATAGTTCCATCCTCAAGCTTTGCCGGCGGTTCTACCAGAACCTGATATCCGTGTTTCACCCCGTCCGCCTGCAGAAGTTCAGCATTTCCCCTGCCTTGTCTTCCGAAGGAATAATTCCAGCCGGCTACCACAGCCCGTACATCCAGGAAGCTTCGCATTCTTTCCAGGAATACTTCCGGTTCCATGTCAGCAGTTGTTCTGTCAAAAGGAATCAGTTCCATTTCATCCACGCCGATTTCATACAGCAGAGAGGCTCTCTCGGGAATGGTCGAAATCATCTCCGGCGGATTTTCAGGTCGGATGATTTCCAGCGGATGCCGGTTGAAAGTACAGACTCTGAGCGGTACCCCCAACTTGTCTGCCAGCTGTTTCGCGTTCATCAGCAGGGCTCTGTGGCCTCTGTGGACACCGTCAAACATTCCCAGGGCAATGACCCGTTCCCCCGCCTTATGCGGTCTTTGGATCACATGCATTTCAGTTCATCTCCTCAGTTTCTTCCGGTGCGATCTGTGCCTTCCAGACCAGTTCGTCTCCCCTTCGGATACAGATTCCCCAGAACTGTTTATCCAGGTAGATCCTCACGGGGCCGCCCTCCGGTGCTTTCTCCGCTCCCGGCAGCACCGGAAGTTTTACGCCATTTTCCACTTTTTTCCGGTATGCAGGCGGTATATCTGTCCGCGGCAGATGCCCGAGCGCGTAATCCGGCGGAAGAAGTCTGGATTCAAGTTGGCCGGCTTCCGCCAGCGCCTTTGCCTCTTCCAGTGAGATGGCATTGTTAATGGTAAAAGCGCCGCTCTTTGTCCGGATGAGACTTCTCATATGGGCAGGACAGCCACACTTCTTGCCCAGATCTTCGCACAGGGTACGGATATAAGTACCCCTGCCGCAGTTCACCTTGATTTCAAAGCCATGATTTTCCGTTTCACGGAGCAGTTCAATCCGGTCAATCCGTACTTTCCGTTCCGGAACATCCACGGTCTCCCCTTTTCTTGCCCGCAGATACAGCGGCTGACCTCCGACCTTGATGGCACTGTACATGCTTGGAGTCTGGATTATATCTCCCGTCAGCGCTTCTGCAGCTTTCAGGAAGGTTTCCCGTTCAGGATAATTGTCGCCTTCCTCAATCACGGCTCCGGTTGCGTCCTGGGTATCTGTGCGGGTGCCGAATGCACAGACCGCCACATATTCTTTTTCCTTATCGGCCAGATAATCAAAAAGCCGCGCGGCTTTCCCGGTCATCACGGGCAGTACGCCTGCGGCTTCCGGATCCAGTGTTCCGGCATGACCGATACGTTTAACGCCGGTAAGCCGGCGCAGCACGGCCACAACGGCCGCGCTGCTCATTCCGGTAGGTTTCAGGATATTATAATAACCATTCATTCTCTATCCATTCAGTTTACGGATCAGTGCGTCCAGCACACTGCCGGTTGTCTCATCCAGTTTTCCGTACATGGTAATTCCTGCAGCCTGCGGATGTCCGCCGCCGCCGAATTGCTGTGCAATATCACTCACACAGTCGGGTTCCTTGGCTCTGAGTGAAATCTTGATCGTTCCGTCCGCCCCTTCTCTGACCAGCATGGCCATACGGGTACCGATCGTATCCAGACCGAAGTTCACAAGCGTATCCGCGTGTTCGCTTAATGCGCCGCATTCCTCAAAGTCCTGCAGTGTAAGCTTCATCACCGCGATCTGTCCGTTTTCATAATAACTCAGGCTGTTCAGTGCCCTGCCCATCAGAAGCACCTGGGGTTTTGCCCTTTCCCGGAACAGAATCCGGTTCAGTTTCGCGAGCGGAAGCTTATATCCCATCAGTTCGCTCATGATCTCAAAGCATTCCGCGTTTGTGGATGCAAAGGCAAAATTCCCTGTATCCGTACTGATTCCCGTGTACAGACAAACCGCCATATCACTGTCAATTTCCAGTCCCAGGGCTGCTATCTGTTCTCTGATCAGGATGCATGCTGCCGGGGCATCACCGTCCACGCTGTTTTCTTCCATGAACAGCGGATTGGTCGGATGATGGTCGATCTGCGCGGTGTGCAGGCTTTTCCGGATCAGTTTTTCTCCGCTTCCGAGCCGCCGTATATCGCTTACATCCACAGCGAGCAGCAAATCAAAGGATTCCTCTGTTTCATCCGGCATCCTCATTTCGCCGATACCGGGCAGAAAAGACAGTTGATCCGGTACTTTTCCGTCGCAGAACAGAACAGGGTCTTTTCCCATTTTCATGAGGGCCAGCCGCATGGCCGCCGCGGAACCGAGTGTATCCCCGTCCGGATTGATATGACTGCAGATGGCAATACGCTGTGCTTTCCGGATCATCCGGGCTATTGCTTCAGGATTCCTGCTCATCGTTGTCACCGGATCCATTCTCTGTACTGATTGCTTCTGAAAGCATCTTTGCAATATGAACACCGTAGGCAATATTTCGGTCGCTGACAAAGATCAGCTCGGGCGTATAGCGGATAATCATCCGTTTTCCGAGGGAACGCCGGATATATCCCTTGGCATTCTTCAGAGCTTCAATCAGCCCCTCCCGCAGTTCATCTTCCAGTACGCTGATATAAATCTTGGCATACCGCAGATCGCCGGTCACTTCCGCTCTTGTCACCGAGAAAGTACCGCTGATTCTGGGATCATGCAGCTCTTCGCGGATTATGGCGTCCACTTCCCGGCGGACTTCTTCTGATATCCTGTCAATTCTCTGGTAACTCATGTCAGCGCGGGATCTCCTCCATAATGTAGCACTCGACTACGTCGCCTTCCTTGATGTCGTTATGACCCTCCAGGCTCATACCGCATTCATATCCGGCAGCCATTTCCTTTACATCGTCTTTCAGATGCCGCAGGCTGCTCAGCTTGCCTTCGAATACAACCACGTTGTCACGCAGCAGCCGTACGCCGGCGTTCCTCTGAACCTTGCCGTCCGTGACATAGCATCCGGCGATTATGCCGGAACCGGTAATCTTGAATACATTCCGGACTTCCGCATGTCCCAGGAGAACTTCCCGGTATTCGGGTTCCAGCATACCTTTCATAGCCAGTTCCATATCTTCAATGGCCTTATAAATGACTGTGTACATCCGCACATCCACCTTCTGCTTTTCAGCAGCTTCTCTGGCGGAGGCGTCAGGACGAATATTGAAGCCGATAATAATGGCGTTGAAAGCAGAAGCCAGGTTGACATCGTCTTTGGTAATCGCACCGGCAGCGCTGTGCAGGACACGGATTTTCACTTCGTCGCTGCTCAGCTTTTCCATGGCCTGTTTCACAGCTTCCACAGATCCCTGTACGTCAGCCTTAATAATCAGATTGAGTGTGGTAACCTTGCCCGCTTCAATGGAAGAGAACAGATTCTCCATACTCATCTTGGCCATGGTCGCTTCACGGCTTGCCTTGATCTTTTCACGGCGTTCGTCCGCAACCTGACGGCTCAGGTGATCGTCACCGACGGCGATCATCTCATCACCCGCGCTGGGCACGTCGTCAAAGCCCATGATTTCAACAGGCATGGACGGGCCTGCTTCACTCACGCGTTCACCCTTGTCATTGATCAGCGCTCTGACTTTACCGGAAGCAAGACCCGCAATAATGCTGTCTCCCACATGCAGTGTACCGTTCTGCAGCAGTACGGTTGCCAGAGGGCCTCTGGCTTTGTCCAGCTTGGCTTCAATAATGACGCCCTTACCCAGGCGGTTCGGGTTGGCCTGCAGTTGCAGCATATCCGCCTGGAGAAGAATCATTTCAAGCAGATCATCAACGCCCTGTCCGGTAACGGCAGATACAGGAACACAGATGGTCTCGCCGCCCCAGTCTTCGCAGACCAGCCCGTATTGGGTCAGATCCTGCTTGACGCGGTCAGGATTGGCGTCAGGCTTATCCATCTTATTGATGGCAACAATTACCGGTACTTCCGCAGCCTTGGCGTGATTGATGGACTCAACCGTCTGGGGCATCACGGAGTCATCGGCAGCGACAACCAGCACAGCGATATCCGTTGCCTGGGTACCGCGGGCACGCATGGCGGTAAATGCTTCATGGCCGGGCGTGTCGAGGAAGGTAATCTTCTTGCCGTCCACATCAACGGTGTAGGCGCCGATATGCTGGGTAATGCCGCCGGCTTCACCGGCTGTTACGCGGCTCTTGCGGATATAGTCCAGCAGGCTGGTCTTGCCGTGGTCAACATGTCCCATAATGGTAACAACAGGCGGACGGGGCTGCAGGTTTTCTTCCGCATCGTCAAAGTCTTCCGCAACGAGGGCGGCTTCCGCTGTCTGCTCCTGTTTACGTTCAAGCGTAATCTCAAAGTCAGAGCAGACCAGCTGTGCGGTATCAAAATCAATTTCGCTGTTGATTGTGGCCATGTTGCCCAGAAGGAACAGCTTCTTGATAATTTCACTGGCGGATTTACCGATTTTTTCGGTCAGGTCACGCACTGTGATTGTATCGCCTGCCATGTATGCTGTCTCAATTTTGATGGGAGCCATCATCTGCTGCGCGCTGGGTTTCTTGGACCGTGCACGTTTGCCGCCGCGGATCACTTCATCGTCATAACCGTTAAAGTGCGCGTTCTTGCTCGCCTGCTTCCGGTTCCGGCTTACATGTTCCGGATCATGCTGACGGATATAGTTTTTCTTGTTAGGATCGTAATTGGAAACCCGTTCCTTCTCCATCGGAACAGCAAGCTCAGGCGTACGCTGCCGTCCGCCTCCGGCAGCACCCTGGCGTCCGCCGAAACCGCCCTGAGGACGGTTGCCGCCTGCCTGGCCGCCCGCAGGACGGCCGTAAGAACCGTTCTGACCGCCGGCAGGACGGCCAAACTGACCGGCTTGCTGACCGCCCGCAGGACGGCCGTAGGGTCCGTTCTGTCCGCCGGCAGGACGGCCAAACTGACCGGGCTGCTGGCCCGCGGGACGGCCGTAAGGACCGCTCTGACCGCCTGCAGGACGGCCGTATGGTCCGGACTGGTTGGCGGGACGTCCGTAAGGCCCGTTCTGCCCGGCAGGACGCGCAGGCCTTGCAGGAGGCGGATTGTCTCCCGGACGGCTCATGATCTGACCGATCGCAGGTTTCTTCGGAGCAGCCGGTCTTGTAGGATCCGGATCATCCGGCGTCGCCACATAGGATTCAACCTTCTTGGCAGGTTTCTTTTCTTCTGCGGCGGGTTTGACAGGTTCAGCGGGTTTCTCCGCAACCGGAGGTTCCGCTTCTTTCCCGGCGGGTTCCTCGGCCTTCTTCACAGGCTTTTCCGGAACAGCATCAGCTGCTTTGGACGCTTCTTCCTTCCGGGCCGCTTCCATCATCTGCTTTTCATCATCATCCAGCATTGTAAATGCTTTCGTATGGGCAGACTGCGCCTTCATCTGTTCCTGCTGCCTGCGGCGTGCAGCCTCTTCTTCCGCCTGGCGGTTCATTTCTGTATCGAGCCGCTTCAGCGCGTCAAAAAGACCGTCCGCTTCCTTCCGGATTCTGGTCGCTTCCTCCAGAATGCCGGAAGCTTCTTCCACCAGTTCTTTCGTGGCATCTTTTAATTTCACATTCGCCATTCGGTGTTGTTTCCCCCCGTCGCTCATTAGAACTCTTATCTCTTGTTGAGAGTTTTCACTCTGCGTCCCCGGTTTCCTTCAGGATTTGTTCCGCAAAGGAACCTTTCCGGATTCCAAGGATCATATTGCTTTTCCCCGTTGCAGCCTCAATCAGTCCTCCAGGCAGGATTCTTTTTGCAGTTCCTGTCCTTTTACACATTTCTTCAGCCTTTTTCCGGGTGTTATCTGCAGTTCCGCCGTCTATCAGCAGAACACCGCATTCTCCGGATCTGATCATGATCCTGCACGCATCCGCTCCGGCAGCTGTCTGTCTCGCTCTGGCGGCCAGCCCGATCATGCCCTTCAGTTTCTGCACGTTCACTGTGCCTCACTCCCGGCGGCTGACAGCTTTTCCATTTCCCCGGTCAGTGCCTCCGTGATTTCCTGTGTCAGCGTGATTTCAAGCTGTCGTTCCAGCTGTTTCTGCCGGATTGCACGCTGCAGGCATTCTGCTCTGCGGCATACATAAGCGCCTCTGCCGGATTTTTTTCCCGTCGGATCCAGGACCGCTTCTCCCTCCGGCGTTCTCACAATCCGGATCAGTTCGCGCTTTTCCTTCATTTCTCGGCATCCGACACACATACGCATCGGAATTTTCTTTGGTTTCATAGAACCTCCACGCTTCTTTGCGTCCGGATGCTTATGAAAGCAGTCCGTATTACATCGTATCGTCGTCGCCGCCTACGCTGTCGTCAAAGTCCATCGTGAAGCTGTCGTATGCCGGAGTCTCTACCTGGATGAACTCGGTCATTTCGCCGTTGTCATCGACCATATCGTTCATTTCGGCCGCCTGGCTCTGGCTCTTGATGTCTATCTTCCATCCGGTCAGTTTGGCGGCCAGCCGTGCGTTCTGACCTTCTTTGCCGATCGCGAGGCTGAGCTGATTGTCCGGCACAATGACGCGGAAAGCTTTTTCATCCTTTGCCTGATATACGCTCAGCACATGTGCGGGATTCAGTGCGTTCGCCACAAATTCAGCCGGATTTCCGGACCATTTGATAATGTCGATCTTCTCGCCCTTCAATTCTGTAACAACGCGGTCGACACGGCCGCCGCGCTGTCCGACGCATGCGCCGACGGGATCGATCATCACATCAGCGCTGTGAACGGCAATCTTGGTGCGGCTTCCGGCTTCACGGGCAATGTTCTTGATCGTGACAATACCGCCGGCAATTTCAGGTACTTCCATTTCGAATAGTCTTTTCACCAGGTTCGGGTGAATCCGGCTGACATAGACCTGAGGAGTATAACCCGCATTCTGGCTTGTCTTATGCACTTCAAGAATGTATACCTTGATGTGATCGCCGTCATGCAGTTCTTCACCGGGAATCATTTCGTCCTTTTCCAGTACGCCTTCCGTACGGCCAAGATCAATATAAACCGCTTTGGGCTCAATCCTTTCGACAATGCCGGTCAGGATTTCGCTTTCCTTTTCAATATATTCGTCATAGATCTTTCCGCGTTCTGCTTCACGGATATGCTGGATAATCACCTGTTTGGCTGTCTGGGCTGCCACACGCAGGAAACCGTTGGGAGTTACGTCCACTTCAGCAATATCGCCCATCTGATAGGAGGAATTGATCTTCTGAGCCTCCTTCAGGCTGATCTGGTTGGTGGGATCCTCAATTTCTTCATCTTCGAGGATCAGTTTGCGCGCATATACGGAAATAGTTCCGTCCTGACGGTTTACGGTAACATCCAGATTGTTGGGAGCGGTTTCCGTCTTCGGAAGATTCTTGCGGTATGCGGCTTTAAGTGCCTCCTCAATGGTCTTGAAAAGTGCCTCCTCAGGAATTTCCTTCTCCCTTGCCAGCATTTTGATTGCGTCTATGACTTCGGATTTCATGTTTCTTTTCCTTTCTCACGTCTCCGTGTTGTTCTCATCATCGCCGGAAAGATCGACATCTTCGATTCCTTCCATGTCTACTACCGGTTTGACCAGTGCAGCGGCCTTCCGCGGCACCAGCAGTCTGCCCTCGCCCGTATCGATGACAATGTTTCCTTCTTCAAGCCCGGCCAGCACACCGGTAATCACCTTTGTTCCGTCAATGGGCTTAAAGAGCTTGACTTCAATCTCGCAGCCGAGGTTCCTTTCAAAATCCCGGTCCTTCTTCAGCGGTCTGTCTATTCCCGGGGAAGATACTTCCATGAAGTCAAAATCCACGCTGTCCGCCGGAGTGCGTACCGCTTTGTGGAATGCTTCACAGTCATCCAGGCTGACGCCTTCTTCCTTGTCGATGTAAAACCTCAGATATTTTCCTGTCGGCTCCTTGTCCATGCAGACATCCACAAGCTCATAGCCCATCTGTTCCGCAATGGTGCGCGCCTTCGCCTCCAGTCCGGCAAGCGATTCCGTTTTTGATGCCATCTGTCAGTCTCCCATCCTTTCCGGGCAATGAAAAAGAGCGGAAAACAAGCCCTCCATCAGCCAGCGCCGACCGTTTGCGGGATCCCTCCCGTTCCAGTCTCCGAAGGCCTTCAGGCTGTTTCCGTTCCTTACGTTAAACCCTTCTTTCAAGGCGTTGCGCCGCTTTTAATCGTATGGAAACCATACGCAGGAAAGTATAGCACACTTCCCTGCGCATGGCAAGCCTTATTTTTCAATTAGTACAAGGATTTTTTGGGGTTCTTTTACACCTTTTCATACACAGGAATCACATCGACGGGAGCCGCGGCTGTCACCCTGCGTCCGCCTTCTTCTGTTCTGCCGCTGTTCAGGTCTTTCCACCGCCCTGCAGGGAGATAAACCTCCCGTTCCCGCTGATGCAGTTCCAGCACTGGTGCCACAAGGTATCGGCTGCCGAACATATACTGATCCTGGAGCTCCCAGCATTTCGGATCCTCCGGGAATTCAAAGAACATTGTCCGGATCAGCGGCGCCCCTGTTTCATGCGCTTCCCTGTACAGCCCGCGGATATAGTCATGCATACCGATCCGTACGTCATAATACTTCCGCATGATACGGTAGTTCTCTTCTCCGTAGCTCCACAGCTCATTGGGCTGACCCGTATGAAGATATCCGCCTCCCCGCTCCCGTTCATCAAGAGGCGGAATGTT
>JAEEGL012516279.1_pt1 | contig 12906 bp, 5 predicted proteins | sample 9134231 | NCBI WGS metagenome assembly JAEEGL01 (sample SAMN16246548, study PRJNA631951) | gut metagenome | biome: gut microbiome; feature: rumen; material: fiber-attached | host: Bos | place: Iran: Karaj | collected 2018-10 | reverse complement strand
CAGGATAATGATGCAGTGCTAGGCCCTGCACAAAGATTAACCCCCTTGAGATGGACGCTGAATCCCTTGCCAGTAAATTGGGCTGCATCCGACTTTTGCGTTTTTATCTTCACTCCATCCAGAGTGACTTTCTTCTCTCTTGCGCCACTATCTCCTGTAACTTTAAGTCCATATTAGGTATACTCTCCATCCATGAATCCGCTCTCAGGATCCGGATCCATCTCTATCTTAATCTCAGGACTCTCCGATATAGGTGCAGTAAGAGTGACATTTACGACTTCATGTGTTGTATCTACATCCACCTCCAGATTCGTCCCCGAGTATGTGATCTTGAAAGGTCCTGCGGATACAGGAGAATTGGTCGCGGCATTTGCTATGGTGTATGTACTAAAATGCTCTGCTATTACAGACACAGCATCATCAGAGCCATCCAGCTCTGTACCAAGCCTGGTGGCATTTTCCACTGCATCATCGAAATGATAGACTCTGAGAGTCTTTTTCTGGTTGCCCTCTTCTCCGCCGCCGATAACGCCGCTGTCTGATGACTGGGATTCCTCGCTCTCCCCGAGGCTTCCGTCAGTCTCCTCGCCGGGAGCCGCAAGATAATCGGATACGATATCCGTCTGTGAGAAGGTGACCTTCGTCTCACCCTTATCGGTCCTGGGCTGGATCTCATTACCGGACACATCAACTATGGTGATATCAAAGGATATGGTATTAAACTGTTCTTCCTCGGAGGAAGCGTTGCCGCTTGCGGTCTCCGGGGAATTCTCTTCAGGACTCTTTTCCGTCTCGGTAAGTCCCATGTCCTGGCGGACTGCGCCCTCGATCCTTGAAAGGACAGACTCCTCCTCGATCTTCTTTACGTTGAGGACCGCACCTTCAGGGAATACACCCTCGGGTGCACTTACTCTGACCTTCACGCCGCCTACTATCATGAACTGATCGAATTCCGGATATTCATTGCCGGAAACGGTATTCTCGCTTATGGTATTGGCGCTTACGGCATTCCTGCTAAGGGAATCACTGCTGACGCTGTTGGCACTGACCTTGTCCGCGCTTACGGAATCACCGCTCACCGAGTCCTCTTTGGGAACTATGGTAACCCTGATCTCGGGAAGATCTGCCTCGGTTTTCAGGCCATATGCCTTTCTATCCGGAACGAAATAGAATACATCCCCCGGGCGTACAGCCTGGAAACGGCTTCCGTATTCACTCTTCTCACGGTCCAGCTTCCATCTCACATCCTCAAGAGTGCGATGCTCTCCCTCCGAAAGCCTCTCTACCGTCTCTTCCTCTTCTTCCTCATCCTTTTCCTTATTTACCGCAGGCTTGCCGGAAGAAACTGTATCTCCTCCGTCACGTCCGTTGCCTGTTTGTGCATTATTTCCGCTGTTTGTGGAGCCTGCATTACCATTACCGCTGACTCCTCCTTCGGACTCCCCTCCGTCTTTACCATCTCCGCTTGCACCTGTATCGGAACCTGCGCTAGCTCTGTTCCCGCCATCTGCAGTGCTGCCGCCATCTGTGCTGCTGCCACTGCCTGACGTACTGCCGCTGCCTGTGCTGCTGCCACTGCCTGACGCACTGCTGCTGCCTGTGTTGCTGCCACTGCCTGACGCACTGCTGCTGCCTGTGTTGCTGCCACTGCCTGACGTACTGCCGCTGTCTGTGCCGTTATCACGATTTGACCCACTGCCGCTGCCTGTGCTATTACCTCCGGCTGATGTGCCGCTGTCTTTATTCCCCGTAGTGGCAGAGCTGCCGCTGTTACTGTCTCCGGCTGACGTGCCGGTGCTGCCGGTGCCGTTATCTGTAGATGATGTGTTATCGCTGCCGGATCCCTCATCGGCATTTCCACTGCCGGCACCAATCCCTGTATCTGCAGCATAGACGTTCACAGGAACAAAGGCCTGCCTGATCATGCCTGAGATCAGGCCGAAGCCTGCCCATCCTGCATCGGATGTCATGCCGTCACTGCTATCTCCGCCATCGCTTCCTGTTCCGTTATCCGTCTCACCGCTGTTACCGGCATCGCTTCCGCTGCCCGCATCGTTTTCGGTGTCACCGGCTGTGCCGCTATCCGAAGTCTGCTCAACAGGTGCGGCACTTCCACTGTCACTGCTGCCTGCATTATCCGTACTTCCTGCATTTCCGGTGTTATCTGTATTGCCTGTATTATCCGTACTCCCGGCACTTCCTGTGCCTGTGGCATCACTGCCGGTACCGTTTCCTGCCGCACCGGAATTATCGCTGTTTCCGCTGCTGCCTGTCTGTGTATTGCCTGTGCCGGAACCTGCACCCTCTGTAGCCGTACTTCCGCTGCCTGAACCCTCAGTGCCTGTATTTCCTGTATTGCCTGTATTCCCGGTATTTCCTGTGTTTCCTGTATTCTGCGTATCCTTAGTGCCGTCGGTATTACCTCCGTTATTGCCGGTATCCGTGCTGTTGCCGGCATTACCTGTACCGCTGCCGCCTGTACTGTTTTCGGATGCGCCCTTTCCCTTATCCTTTTCGGTCTCTACCGCTGCATCGGTAGCCTCTTCCTTTTCAATGTCCTTTATCCTCTCGGTCTTCCCGGTCTTTTCTGTGTCCTTCTCTTTTTTCTTCTTTTCGTTCCTGTCAGAGTCTTTCTCATCGGAATAGATCACAACATCCAGCTCATTGGGAAGCTTGAGGTCGCTCTTTTTACCTCCCACGGGAAGTGTCTGGTCCGCTATCTCATCAGGAAGCCTGTCAAAGCTTGTGATCACTCTTCCCCTGTCAGACGAACCTGCATCCGCCACCAGTGTTCCCACATTAAAGGAAGTGCTCACTACCGCAACGGTAAGGGCTGCGGCAAAGGCTCTTTTCCTGTATTTACTCATCCTGCTGAATCTGCTTTCTTTCATTGTGATCTCCGGGGCGGCATAAAGCGCCGCATGATAAAATAAAGGTGTTCTGTTTCTGAACAAAATAAATCAGTTTCCATAATATCATAATTTTGGACACACTAAGGACACTTGTCCTCGTATGCGATCATGGGCTTTTACAGATCTGCCCCGTATACTGCTGTATACGGGGCAGGATTACATAAGATGATCTGATCAGAGTTTATTTGTGTTTATTTGCCAGATATATATCCTCAACATAGTAATCTTCTACATCTGACAATCCTGTGGTTTTGGTATCAAGGCGGGAGGTCACACCGTTTCTGATGGCTACCTTGTCAGGATCTGCCACCTCGTCTTTATTACTCCGTACAAAACCTTTTCCCTTGGTATATGTCAGGCCCGGATACTCCTTTGTTATACTGTCATACTCCTCCTGGGTTGAAGGCTTCTCGACCCATGTCAGCTCCACCACTCCGTCGGTATGGTTCAGGAATTCCTCATAGGTGAATTCATCGGTGCTTCCGGGATTGGACGAATTAAGTGCGGTAAATCCTGCTTCATTTGCACCGGTTATCACCCTGTAATGATGGTTCCTGAGTATGGCTATGGGCTGCTGTTTGGCTAAAGCTTCCCTTACCTTATCCCTAAATACCTCGGTTATGTTATGCATGGCATTCTTTTCAGGATTCTTCTGGTCATCGCCCTTGCACTTGTCGATGTTGAGGATGCCATGCTTCATGGCTGTGCCCTCACCTAATTTCTCGGCAAAGTAATCGGATATGGCAAAGAGATTTCCCTGATTGCTGTAAAGACCCTTTTCCGGATAGTTCTTTGTGGTAAAGAGCTCTATATCCTGTACAGCCTTATTGTAATCTTCCTTCTTCTCTCCCGGCAGCCTGTCTCTGAATTTCGGCTTGTATGCCCTCATATCCTTCTGGCCCACAGCCTTTTTGCCCAGATTGAAATTGATGAGAGCTGTTCCGGCAACGGACCAGCAGTCATTACCTCTGTTCTGCACTTCATATTGATATCCTCTGAACCTGTCGCCCTGCTGTGCCTTCTTTTCATCATGCTGAAGGACATAGGAATAAGGCGCAGTCTGTTCAGGACGTTTTTTATGAGTCTTCCTGGTATAGGCACTGTCAGCAAGGAAATTGGTGAATATCCTCAATGCTTCACCTTCCTTGTCCTGTTTGAACTCAGGTATCTGTCCCTTCTTCTCCCAGGTCTCTTTTGCTCCGCCCAAAAGGGACTTTGTATCATGGGTCTTGCCCCAATGGTCTACAAATATCTTCCTGTATTCCAGGATCTCCTGTTCACTCCAGTGCTGCTTGTCCTTATTCTCTCCAAGCCACAGTGCCTGTTCATCAGCAGTCAGAGTACCATACATCACGAGCTGATCGTACACATCATCAGCCGTCTTTTTATCCTTTACCTTTTCCAGGATGAGATCCTTTATATAAGGCATGGAAAGCTTTGCAGAATCCATCTTGTTCCTGATCTGCTCTATGGTTTCTTCATGCTTCTTTCTTTCCTCGGCTTCCTTCTTGCGCTTTTCCTCTTTCTCCCGTTCAAGTCTCTTCTGCCTGTTCAGCTCACGCTGCTTTTCTGCTTCTATCCGCTTCTGCTCTTCCTTTTGCCTCCTGGCTTCTCTTTCCTTCTCTTCTTCTATCTTTTTCTCTATCTCTTTCTGCTGTTCGATCTCCGTCTCCGTCACGCTTTCGGTTGTGATCTCTTCCTCAGCTTTGGTCTCGGTACGGATCTCGTTCTCCTCTACGGAGCCGGTCTCTGTCTCTTCTTCCGGTTCTTCCTCATATTTACGAACGTTTGAAGCAAAGAAGGGTTCAACGTTTTTGTCTGTTGCGGAATGATATTCCATGCTGTCAAAGTGCTCATCCTCCATCACTTCGTCAATATGCGGCGTTTCTGCGTTTATCCAGGTACCGTCTCCTTCAGGTGCTGCCTTTAATAACAGCTTTCCCAAAGCCTCCGTGGAATTAAAGGCTTCATCTCTCTCCTCGTCAGTTATATCAATTCCGTTTACCCTTGCCTTATACAACAGGTCAGTCACCATAGCCTTTGACTTTTCCTTAAGCTTCTTCCTGCCCGGATTGATGATCAGATCCCTGACCTCATCGTACAGCTCGTAAAGACCCTTAGCCTCTTTTACCTTCATATCCGAAGCCAGTTTATCCTTACCCTGTTTTCTTTGACTGTCGATCCTTGCCTCTCTGTACAGACCTCTTTGGATCGCAGACTGTCTTGCCAAGCCCCTCAGGACGTCAGGCATGACAAGATACTTCTCCCCTGTAACATGCCTTGCGCCTGCAACTGCATTCTTAAGTTTCTCTGAACCCTTCTTAACCATATTTCTGGATTCGCTGCGCAGATTATTTGCCCATTTCTCATGCTCATCAGAGTAACGCTCTTTTGCAGGAGATTTGATCTGCTTACCCTCCGAAAGCCCCAGACTTCCGGCGTATTGCATCAAAAGCCCCATGGGTTCCTGATATCCGCCCTCTTTCATGAGGACACGAAGCTTGTCTCTTTCTTCTTCCGTAAACGCATCACTCTCAAAGAAGTCCATATATGAGGTATAGAAATCCGAGAAAGCAAAGAAGGGAACCATCTTGCTGTAGAATTCGCCTGCATGCTCCGCTACATATTCCTCATCATACTTTTCAAATTCCAGATCAAGGTCAAGCACCTTACGTGCCATGGAATAAAGGACCTTCTGAACCCTCTCCGGTTCGCCCGAAAGGAAGTCCTCATATGCCATATGGTTTTCTTTATCCGCATGCTCATATCCCGGGAGCAGATTGCCCTGCACATCTCTCTTAACAGGCTCCATCATGCGTTTGAAGGATCTGATATCTGCGATTTTTCCCAGCGAACTGAGTTTGTCATTCCATTCCCCAACCTCTTCCCCGGTGAATACATTCTCGTATCTCTCATATACTTCCTTTATCTCTACTCTGCTCTGTTCATCGCTGTCTCTCGTGTCATAGTCAGCCTCAAATTTTTCAAATACCTCATTGCCTTCCACACTTGTCATGGCATGAGCTATCCTTTTTTCGCTGAAGAATTCCGCGAACCCGTTTTTCGCGCCAAAGACAACGTCATAGTTAAATAGGGTATCTATATCCGATTCTACGCATCCATTGTGGATATATATCATGATCCTGGAGACGGATTGTTTAGAATATCTCAACTTCATCAGCTCGTCCTCTGCAGCATCATACTTCTTCTGAAGTGCTTTTGTATCTTTCTTTTCTTTTTTTGCCTCTTTGATATCATCTCCCAGCTGACGTTTTCTCTCGGCGTACTCCGCGAACTTTGAGTTTATGTAGCCCCCGATCGAAGCGAGACGATTTATGGCATCGCCATGCTCCTCGTAAACCTTCCTGCTTTTCTCCATATTGGCTTTCATATTTCTTTCGGCCCGGTCAAAGCTAAGAGAGGCCTCCTCCATGTATTTTGGAGTCTGCCTTTGTACCCACTCATTCATCTTAAAAAGCACTATGCCCGGCTTTTTATCGGCATAATAATCCGTTCCGTTGGGATTGGCTCCATAGGAGCGCAGGAAGTATTCTCTGGTATCTGAAAGATCATTTATATAGGGATTATATATGATATTTCTCTTGATGTTGTTCCTTTCCAGTTCCGTAAAAGCATTGCTCTCAAAGAATCCTTCATTACATTCATACAGCCTCTTAAAGCCGATGAGCCTGTTCAGTACATCGTTTGTTTCCCAAAAACCATTACCCTTGATATCAAAGAATCTGTCTTTATCAAGAAGACTTTCTACGTTGAAATCGGCCATTTCCCTGCCAAGTCTCAGCAGAAAACCGTTTTTCCGCTCCTCATCCCCGGAAATATAATCCTCACTGTCGCTGTGATTCTGCCAGTATGCTTTAATACTCTCCTTCTTGACAGTACCCAGGGAATCGCGCTGTATAGGGCGCAATACAAGCTTAAGGGCCGTAAACTCATCATCTTTGATCTCGCCTTCCTTGATCTTCTTCTGGAAGGCTTCAACGGCGAACACTCTTTTGGACGTTTCTTCCCTCACGGCCTTAAGCTTAGCCTTGAGTGCCGCACCATCCTCGCCCCAGGGATTGCCGTATTTTGATGCAGCTGACACTTCTGCCTGGATGCCTTTTTTCTTGTCATCCTCCAATTCCTTTTGGAGTTTCTCAAGCTGCTTTTTATACTCTTTATCGTATTCTGCAGGGTTCATAACAGCCTGATTATAAAAATAAAAGGCTGATACATAAGTGCCCAGATAATTATTGGTATTCATCCTTTGTTTGACTGCCGAAGAATTAGCGGGGTAGTCAAATCCCAGCTTATCCTTGGAGTACCTTGCGAATGCCGCATCGGCTTCGGGATAGACCCCTTGATCATCTGAAGCGAATATCTGATAGAAATTGTCAAGATTCGACATGATCCTTCTGTCTTTTTTGACCAGTACATAATCAGGGTCTAAGCTTTCCCTCTCAAACTGCTCATAACGTGATTTGACACTTTCCGTTATCTTTCCGATTGCTTTAAGCTTCACCAATTCCTCATCGGACAATTCGATATTGTTATGATTGATCCTGTCCAGAAGATCCTTCATATCGCATCCGATCTGATTGATAGTATAATTCTCCCAGTATTTCTCGCTGTCAGGGTCAAACTTACTCTCATCGGCCATATCTTTGGCATCCTGCACCGTCTGACTCAACACTAGTTTGATCAGAGGCCGGATCCCCTTTTCTGCCATGTCCCTTCTGACGTTTTCCGGTGTCTTGTAGGTAGGCTTGTATTGACATGCTATGACCATCCAGTCATAATCCTTCATTTTATCCATAGGATCCTTGACCCCGATAGATGTTCTGTCCTGAACTTTTTCCAGATGATTTTCCTTTGCAAAGATCGCTGCTCTTTTGGTTGCATCCTCGAATTTCTTGTCCATGTATGACTTGCGTGCTTCATACTTTTTCTTTTTTTCAACTCCGATGGTCTGACGCTCTGTAAGCCTTTCAAAAAAGATTTCCTTGGGCATCTTTACATAGGTTAAGCCGTTGGCAAGCTGCTCCTCAAGCAGAGCGATCTGTTCCTTGGCATTTTTATCATTGCCCTTCTCCTTAAGCTTGCTTATCCGGTCCAGGATAAACGTACGGTCGCTTGCCACGATGGTCTCCTCAAGACAGTCACCTGCAGCTTTAAACCTGATTATGACATTCATAGCCTCCTGATTCTCTTTCTGCAGGAAGACCGCGGTTTCTTTGGAAACATTGGGTATCTCACCCAGGCCAAAGCTTATGAATTCTCTGTAATGATCCGCATGCTTTAAGGTCAGTTCTATCTTTCTGTTCGTACGGGCAATATTTCTCCTGAGGTCTCTAAGCTTGCCTTTATCCTTCTCGGTATTAAGTTCACGCAGAAAGCCCCTCTGCTTTTCTATCAGTTCCGAGCGCACCTGCATGGTGTGTTTGATCTCGGCAACAGCAAGGCGCATCTCATTTCCGCATGCACGGTCTGATATCTCGTTTGCCCTGATCCTCTCCTCCAAAGCATCTGCCGTCTCTTCAGCGTTGTAGCGGTCTTCTTCGGTAAGGGTTATTGCCAGTCTCTTCTCATAATTTCTTATGTGATTTTTCTCAAACTCGGCAAGCAGTGCTTCATAGGCGGTCTGCTTCTGCTCCCTTTCCGCATGCCGGATGCTCTTCTTTTCATTTTCCTTGCGAAGGGTCACTATCCCTTCATTTTTCTCACTGCCCACATCGACATGCACTCCGTGCAGATTCATATGCTGGGTCAGCAGCTCTTTTAGATCTGCTCCCATCTCTGCCATCATATCAAGCTTTGACTTTGTTTCCTCGGGAAGATTGTCAAAGAAGTCGGGATACTCGTCACGCAGTTCCTCATCATACATTTTAAGCTTTCTGCTGAGCTCATATAGTTCGGGCATGTGCTCGGAGAGATAGTCATCCGTGAGCATATGGACACCGAAATCCACGGAGATTATGGAATTCACAAAATCCATAAGTTTGGGATCGCCGGCTGTGTTATTACCCTCTATGGCAGGGCCCTCCATATTGGTCCAGTTTTTGAAATAAGCTTTCATAGCCTTGTATTCCCTGGATGTACAAAGGTCTGCATTCCTGAAGGTCTTTTTTGCAGTCGCAACATCGCCTGATTCGATATTCCTGCCCTTGTGATCCTTCTTTGCCACGGGAAGCTTCTGTACAAATCTCCGATCTGCCTTCATCCAGCTTAACTTAGTTGTACCTTCAGGCAAAGGCGCATCAGAGTCCTTTATCTTTTTCACCAGATCCTCGTTCTGGGAGTTTAAAAGCATCCTCTCGTAGTACTCCTGGTCGGAAAGAACTGACGCAGAAGGTATCGACTCCTGTTTTTTTACAGACTTCTTTTGCAGCAGGCTGTCAGGTACCGGTACAGGATTGATCATGGACTTGTTAAGATCCACCATCTCCTTGTCAAGGCTGAGGCCGGTGGTGATGTTAGACATTGAGTTTCTTCTCTGGATCTCTTTACGTGGCATATCTTAGTCCTCCCTGTCTGCTGCATATGCCCGGCCAAAGGATGCCGGGTCATGAAAAACGGAGTTTTACAGTATCTTGTGATTATATACGAATCAGCTAAGGCTCTGGCCTTAGCGTCAGAATTTTCTGATGTATCTGAAGGAGCATTGTTCTACTTCTCCGCAGACATATTCTATGAGTTTCAGTGAAGTGGGATTTAATGCGAGCATGGCGATCCTTGTATCCGGAGGGAACCTCCTGTTGAGTTTTTCTATGACTTTGGAAAGCATCACCATCATATCCCTGGGGTCGTTAAGTTCGGACCAGACCGCCGGGATGCGTACCATCCCGTCATGCATGTCCTCTGCCACCAGATAGGCTGATATCCTGCCGTCCTTAACACAGCAATAGCTGAGCTCAGGGTCTGTCGTTTCTGACATAAGCCCTCCCAGAGGGAGCGGCAGTCCCTTCATTATGCTTTTTTCTTCGGCATGCCTTAAAAGCTCCGCCGGCGTTTCGAAAAAGGGCATTACGCTTTTGAACCTGTCCCCTAAGGCGCTTATATTCACATGCAGGCTCCCCAGAGGTGCCAGACAGTAGTTTGGGAAATGTACGGGATCTTCTATGAAATCAAGAGCTTCCAGAAAGGGAGCCAGAGTTTTATTGTCCTCGGTCTGCAGCGTGTACTCCGCCTTGAGTCCAAGGTCCATGTCGGAGGCATATTCATCGAGCTTTTCGATCAGGGCTCTGCCAACCCCGTGCCTCCTGAAATCGGGATGAACATACAGGGAATGTATCTCAACCACTCCCATATATGCAGCTCCTGCTATGCATCCTGCAACTGTATCCGACTCCGCAGCGGCAAGAGCCACCACCGGGAGTCCCTTTCTCAATGCTTCGGCGGGCTGTGGGAGCATAAGGCTCGAAGCCTGCTCCACCTGATCTTCGCTTACAGGAAATATCCTTATATCGCTCATAAAATCTCTCTTCCTGATCCCGGATCCTCACCGGGCGAATTGCATACTTGCTATGATTATACCATGACATGTAAACCCGTAAAACACATATCTTCGAATACGTATTGATTTACATAATGTTACATGATATCTTAATCCCATGGATATGGTAGAAACATCTGCTCGGCTGATAATAGCAAGGGCCGAGTCATATCTGACAAAGTCAGGCATCAAAAGAAGTCTCGCGGAGTATCCCACTCTAATGAATGCGGTCTCGGGGCTTACTGACGATGCCCTCGTAGGCTGGGCCGAAGTCCTCGACGGAAAAGGACAAGGACCTTATGAGCCCCATTCCCCCGAAGAAAGATATCTGTATGCCTTAGAGCTCCTTGACAGGGTGCCTGTGCTTCAGACCCTTATGGAGCTTTGTGCGGCTTCATATATGTATCCCGAGTTTTCCCTTTATCTTGAAAGAAATCTCGGCTTCGGACCCTGTCTGTATACTGCCTCCCTCATAGAGGAGACCTCCTCTATGTCCTATGATGAAATACACAGATACATCCTGCTGGCAAAAAAGCTTTTGATACTGGATATGAAAGATGAGCCTCTGTTCTACACACCCGTAAAGGCAAATGAGAGATTCATGGGATTCCTTGCGGGAAGCGATGATCTTGACGGCAGGCTGTCCGACTTCGCCGCCCTTTTCAGAGCTGACAGTGATCTTCATGATCCTTTTGTAAACAGCGGCCTCATAGAGCGGGGCATATCGAGGTTTAGATCCAAAGAGAAGGTACTGTGCCTTTCGGGAGCCGGAGGACGCCGTTTCACAGCCCGACACATAGCAAAAGGCCTGGGGCGTGATTTCATATTCCTTAATATTTCGGATCTTGTCCACATCGCAAAAAAAGATGACATGGTATCCGTGCGTGAAATGCTCATACGTGAGGCATATTACTGCAGATCCGGCATATGCCTGTACGGTTTTGATGACCGGTTCATCACGGGCGGGACCATGGATATGGAGCAGGGAAGACGGGATGTGGAAGCACTTTTCGGGATACTCCTTAACCCTATAGCTAATGAGGACATACCTCTCATAGTCTGCGTGGACCAGATCAAGATGATGCCTGTCAGAGAAACCGTTGAGGGACTGACCTTTCTGACTCTGCCTTCATCATACAGCTATGATGACAGAAAAAAGCTGTGGCAGGGCCTTTTCGACCTTCACGGTCTGGATCTTGATGCCGCTTCCTTTGCGTCGAGATACCGTATGACTCCCAAGGAAGCCTCCCTTGCGGTACAAAGCTATATCCGCGAAACAAAGGTACCCGGTTTTGACCCTGATGCCACAGGCATCACGGAGGAGGAGCTCTTTGCAAGGATAAACATAGAGAGCATGAAGGACACCGAGGCAGGAGTGGGGCGCATTATCTATCCCGATGTAAAGCTTTGCGACGTGAAGCTTAAGGACAATGTAAAGCATGTCTTGCTGGATGCCGTGAATGCTGTCCTCTCGGGCCCCGTTGTCATGGACGAATGGGATCTCAGAAAGAGCTACCCCTATGGCAGAGGTGTGAGCCTCCTCATGGCAGGTCCTCCCGGTACGGGAAAGACCATGAGTGCCAATGCCATAGCCGGAGAACTCTCCCTCCCTCTGTATCAGGTCAATCTGTCCAATACGGTGGACAAGTACATAGGCGAGACAGAGAAGAATCTGGAAAAAGCCTTTGCCTTTGCAGAGAAGAATAACGTGATCCTCTTTTTTGACGAGGCAGACGCCCTCTTCGGCACCAGAAGTCAGGTACAGGATGCCAAGGACCGCTATGCGAATACTGAAGTTTCCTACCTTCTTCAGAGGATGGAGGCCTATGACGGTATCGTGCTTATGGCTACCAACATAAAAGGAAATATGGACCCGGCCTTCATGAGGCGTATCCGGTTCGTAGCCCATTTTGAAAACCCTGACGAGGAAATGAGACGGGCTATATGGCTAAGCTGTATCACCGATGCCGTCCCCCATGAAGATATAGACATAGACTATCTTGTGACCCAGTTTGATAAATTCACGGGCAGCGTTATAAAGACCGTATTCCTCAATGCCTGTGTAAGTGCCGCAGGAGACGGTAAGAAGCTTTCCATGAAGCATCTTGTATATGCCATAAAACAGGAGACGGAAAAAGAGAGTGCCGTCGGTTTTGCCATGGATATACTTGGCAAATACTCGCATCTGATATAGGAGCTATACTACGCCGAGGCTTTTGGAAATGTGCTATCAGGTGAGCAGGCAAGCATTTGTTCCAGTTATTTAAGAACAGCTATACTGGCACTAAGACGGAGGAAATAAACCCATGGAGATCAAGACCATACAAGAATTTGAGGATGCTCTGGCAGAGCGTATGGAATCTATTTTCGGAAGCTGTAGGCGCTATAAGGGAGTGTTGAGATCCTAGCCGGATCATCTCGGCGTTTCGAATGCTGCAGTTCTTTTTTAAGCGGCTTTTGAGGCAGGATTTGATCCTGATGTCCCATACCCCATACTTCACT